>Ga0164294_10000126_pt1 | contig 69207 bp, 66 predicted proteins | sample GEODES005metaG_FD_111479 | JGI IMG/M metagenome (GOLD analysis project Ga0164294, IMG submission 111479) | Oligotrophic lake water microbial communities from Sparkling Lake, Wisconsin, USA - GEODES005 metaG | ecosystem: Environmental > Aquatic > Freshwater > Lake | place: USA: Sparkling Lake... | reverse complement strand
GCACTCTTTTTCTAATCCTGCATATGTGCGAAGTGATTGTGGAATTGTTACGCGACCTTGGCGATCAGGAATTTCATCGTGTGCGCCAGCAAACATCACACGGCTGTAATCACGAGCTGATTTAGCAGTGACTGGCGCTTGTTTTAGCGTCTCTGTAATCACTGAAAATTCTTGTGATGGAAAAACATAAAGACAACGTTCTTGTCCTTTAGTAATAACTAAACCTGCAGCAAGTTCTTCGCGGAATTTCGCGGGAAGTATCAAGCGACCTTTGTCATCAAGACGTGGCTCGTGGGTGCCTAGAAACATTTTCAGCACCCCCCCAAATACCTGATGTTTGGCCCAGGTTCGCCGCGAACTAACTAGTCCGCTTAATTCCCCACTTTACTCCACTTTTCCCCTTTTTCAACCACCTTTTCCCACTTTTTGCCCTTTTGGCCCCCACCTCTCCCCGCCGATATCCGAGCCTGAAAATGGAAAGCGGCATGAAAAAAGCCCCTCACAGGGAGGGGCTGAGGTGAAGCTTTTGAGTCGATTTACGCTTAGTTAGCGCTCGTCCTGATTTCTGTTGTCCCAGCGCTGTTCAAGGCGAGCGCTTAAATTTGAGCGTGTTGATGGCTTGCGTGGACCACGAGCGACCATGGGTGAGATCGAAGAGATTGCGGTGATTACTCCGCTCAGTGCGATAACAAAGCCAAAGATTCCGATTGGCGTTACCTGGGAAATCAAGCCACCGAAAAGGGTAACGAGGCCAAGGATTACGAGTCCTCCGCCGGCCATGATGCGGTTACGAGAAGGTGATACTGGCGCTTTTGAGGTTAGAGCTGAAACAAGGCGTGGATCCTCAGTTAAAAGGGCAGCCTCCATCTCTTCCAGGAGGCGCTTTTCACGATCTGACAGTGGCACAGCCCCACAATAGAACAGATTCTGCTAACCCGCTACTTATTTACTTACTCTTCAGCATCTTCTGGGGAAGGCTTAATCAACCGCGCGGGCCGCACCGAACCGTGGCCAAAACGCTCGCGGGCTTTGTCCATGGCACCTTCGGCTTCGCGCCAACCCTTTTCGCGCTCCCCCAGAATCATTTGCACGGGTGCGCCTTCACTTAAGTTCTCTAGTGATACACCCACTAACCGTAATCGAGCGCGTTCAATACGCAATGCTTCATATAAACCCTTAACGACTTCGTAGACATCGTGGGTGCTATCTATTGGAAGTGGCAAAGTCTTTGAACGATTGATTGTAGAAAAATCACCAAAGCGAACCTTGATTGAAATCGTCTTGGCAAACAAGCCCTTGTCGCGCAGTCTTGATGTTGCGCGCTCGCACAACCGCAAGTATTCGCGCAGGATCTCTTCGGGGTTATCTAGATCCGTTGGAAAAGTTTCGGCAGCACTAATGCTTTTTTCTGCATCTTGCGGTGCAACATCGCGGTAATCACGGCCCCATGCAAGTTCATGCAAGGTGGCACCTGCTGCTTCACCTACTGCGCGAATCAAAGTTGTGCGGGGCAACTTTGCAATATCTTCAATGGTGCGAAGCCCTAAGCGTTCTAGAACTTCGGCGGTCTTTGGACCTACTCCCCACATCGCTGAAATTGGCAAGGGATGTAGGAATTCAAGAATTCGATCGCTAGTAATTTCTAGCATGCCATTGGGTTTGCAATGCGTCGATGCCAGCTTTGCGATGAACTTTGAGGGCGCGATTCCTACAGAGCAAGTAATGCCCTCTTGTGCTTCGACCTTCGCGCGAATTGCTGCGGCGATTTCGCGACCTGTGCCCAATAACTTCTTTGCACCAGTTACATCAAGAAAAGCTTCATCAACTGATACTGGTTCTACATTGGGAGTAAAGCTTTCAAAGATTTCCATGATGTGACCTGAGACCTCTTGGTAACGGGCCATATCGACGGGTAGAAAGATTGCATGTGGTGCTAAGCGCCTTGCTTGTCCCACTGGCATTGCAGAGTGAACGCCAAATTTGCGTGCTTCATAGTTGGCGGCAGATACAACGCCGCGGGTGCCCATTCCGATAACAACAGCTTTGCCCTTTAGTTCGGGGTTGTCGCGTTCTGCAACGGAGGCAAAGAAAGCATCCATATCGACATGCAGAATCGTTGCCTGGGTTGGCTTGTCATCTGTCGTCATATTGCGAGCGTACTTTGTTTAGCGCTCCAACTTTCGTAAGCGGCACGTAAGTCCCAAGCCCCTGTGGCCCTGATAGAGATGCCTCTGGCACCTGTGCGACGGGTGACTCCCCTAACTAGCAGTAGCGATGTGGAATACAAAACATTGGCGTACTCACTTTGAACATCGGTAAAGAATGTTGAATCACTGCACCCGTATCCATCATCGAGAGTTAAGAAAATGACACGTTTGCCCGAACGTACCGGTGGTGTTTGCATCGCTACCTTGATCCCTGCAACCAACACCGATGATTGAGATCGTTGTTTCAGCAAATCACTAGAACGAACCGCACCAATTGCATTAAGGAACTCGCCATAAAATTCGATCAAGTGGCGGGACATATCAATCCCTAAGCGATCGATCTCGTACTTAACACTTTCCGATGCGGTCATCGCCGGCAGGCCGCTACTGATCAAGGCAGGTGGATCAAAGCCTAAGTTCATCTGTGCGCCAGATACAGCAGCACTTGGTGATTTTTGCAGATCAGAAAAATGAAGCAGCAGATCTCTGCGATTGACATCAGCATGCAGCGAATCAAAGCCACCTGTAAGAATCAAACTTTCAGTAACTGGCGTACTGCACCTGGATCTGCGCACAAAATCATTGAGGTCAATGTACGGGCGACCGGCAATAATTGATTGCACTTCACTATCGCTAATTCCACTAACAGTTGATAAGGCGATACGGATCGCGTTGCCATGATCTTCTACACGGTAGACCGCATCAGATGCGTTGACATCAATGGGTGCAATAGTGATTCCCATCTGCCGTGCCTCATCAACAATTAAACGCTTGGGATACATGCCGGGATCATGGGTTAAAACACCTGCAAGAAAAGCGGCGGGATAATGGGTCTTAAGCCAAGCAGATTGATAGGTAGGCAACGCAAAAGCTGCGGCATGTGCTTTGCAAAAACCAAAGGATGCAAAGGCGCGTAGTACATCCCAGATTTCTTGAATGATTGGCAGCTCATACCCTTTGGCTGTTGCTGCAGGAAAGAACCAATCGCAGACTTCTTGTTGACCGGCGCGATCCCCCAACGATCTACGTTTTTCATCTGCCGTCGCCAATGAAACCCCGGTCATCGTTGCGATGATCTGAATAACTTGTTCGTGGAAGACAACAACGCCTTCGGTGTGGGCCAAAATCTCATATAAATCAGGGTGAATTATCTGCGCTGGGCTCCACCCATGACGCGCTTTAAGAAATGGCGTGATCATGTCGCTCTTCACCGGCCCTGGTCTAAACAAAGAGATATCGATAATTAAATCGGTAAAGGTTTTAGGTGCAAGTTTTCCAACAAGTTCGCGTTGTCCTGGGCTTTCTACCTGAAAGATTCCAAGGGTTCTGGTTGATTGAATTAATTCATAGGTTGCTGTGTCATCCAATGGAACGGTATCAATATCAATTACCTCTTTATGAACCCGTTCGATCTCTTTCATTGAGTAAGCAATCGTTGATTGCATACGAACACCCAAAACATCTAGCTTCAACAAGCCAACCGCTTCGACATCATCTTTATCAAAGGCAACCATGGGATAACCACCCGCGCTGCTCATCAAAGGTGCACGATCTAGAAAACCACCATCAGATAAAACAATGGCGCATGGGTGCATCGCAAGGTGGCGTGGCAGACCATCAAGGCGTTGTGCCATTTCAATTGTTGCCTGCATCAATGGCGTAGAAGTATTGAGCTTTCGAAGTTCAGGCAGGGATTCAAGAGTTGCTGCAATATTGCGGGCACGCACATGTGGCATTGATTTAGCCAACATGTCGATCTCCATGCCGGGTAAACCAAGGGCCGCTCCTGCATCACGAATCGCATGGCGTGCACGATAGGTATCGACCATCGAAACAACTGCGCACCGTGATTGATTGGCAGGTGATGTCCAATTGCTATCGCCATATCTTTTAAAGACCATGTCATAAATCTCTAAACGCCTGGCAGATTCCACATCGATATCAATATCTGGCAAAGCTCTGCGCAACGGAGAACAAAAACGCTCCATCAATAAACCATGTTGCATGGGATCTACACCTGAGATTCCAAGTAGGTGACAGATCAAGGAACCTGCACCACTGCCACGAGCTGCAACACGGATTCCGGCATCACGCGCCATATCTGAAATATCTGCAACGGTTAAAAAGTATGACTCGTAACCAAGGGTTGCAACCGTTGCGAGTTCATCATCTAAACGTGCACGTGCTTTGCTGATCTGATCACTGCTGTTGTAGCGCCAGTTGATTCCAGCTTCACTGCGAGAACGCAGCAAGGTACGCATCTCTTGGGCGGTATTGACGCCTACAACATGGGGTTCTGGCAGGTGGGCTCCCCCTAAACCGATATCTCGTTGAGGCGATAGCAAAGAACGTTCAGCCCATTCGCGCGTTGTCTTTAACAGTGCACGCGGTGTTCGTTCTCCTGCAGCACGTGCGATTTCGGCAGCTAAAGAAATCATCTCGTCACTAGATTTTAAAAACCCTTCGGCGTTACGTCGTTCGATATGGCGATCATGCAAAGGCACTAGCTGTCGCACACAATCTAAAACATCTGCCACCGGCCCATCGGTGCGATCCTTCATGCGAACAGCGTTGGTGATTACCGCATCAATATCGTTGTCGCGGGCAAAGATTAAAGCCCGTGCTGCATGTTCGGTAGAGCGCGGGCCACGACCAGCCACAAGGTGTGAAACGCATTCAATCGCATTGTTAGCAAATAGATCACGGGTTTGATTAAAGATATGCAGCGCTTGATCAAAGCGGTGGTTTTGTATGGCATCACTGATGGGTGATTCGGGGCCATGCATGGCGTAAACATTGGTGCTGTAGTTACTGAACTGTTGCAAAAAATCTAAAGTAAGAACTGGAACACGGGTATCGCTGGTCATCGTTAACGATGTCATCAATCTGCACAGCGAGCGCCATCCCCCATCGCTATGTGCCAACAAGGTGATGCGACCTTTTGCATCACCCAAGTCGATTGCACAGTTGACTCCGATGATGGGTGCGATTCCATAATCAACACAACTTTGAGTAAAACGGATGGCACCAGCTAACCCATCACGATCTGTTAGCGCTAGTGCTGGCATTTCAAATTCAGCTGCGCGTTGAACTAGATCATGGGGATGCGTTGTTCCGTATTTCAACGAATACCCACTGGCAACGTTGAGGTGAATAAAGCTCATACGTTACGAATAATCCACTGACCTGTTACTTCATCACGTTCGAGTTCAAAGGTTGTTAACGCACCTATAGGTGCCGCCTCTACTCTCCAGACAGCCCGTGCTTGATCATCGGGGCGATACTTTCCGTCGCTGATCCGATTCCACCAACCGCCTGCTTCGCACCAACGAGACAGCACCGCATGGATACGAAATCGTTTTCCTTTATAGGTGAACTCGATAGGAGTTGTTGCCCCATCGATAGTGACATCGAGGGCCGGGTTAACCTGCGTGGCTGACATTTTTGAGGAGACCTTTCACAGCTGTGGGTATTCGAACAGATGTTCGAAAAATAGCCCTCTCCACTGACAAATGGCAAGTGCGTGAGCGTGTCGTGGTCTAAATTAGTTGAAATTTCAACTACTATTGCTCAGTAAGTTCACAATCACCCAATATTTCAAGGAGTCTCAATGGACATCGTCCTCATCATCGGTCGCGTACTTTTCGCTTTGCTCTTCATCTCATCTGGCGTTTCACACCTCACCAAGCTCGAGGCAATGACTGGCTACGCCCAGTACAAGAAGGTTCCAGCAGCAAAGTTCAGCGTGGTCCTATCAGGTCTGATGATCCTCGTCGGTGGTCTCTACATCGCATTCGGCGTGTACGCAGATCTAGGCGCACTACTGATCGCACTATTCCTTATCCCAGCATCATTCTTGATGCACGCATTCTGGAAAGAAACAGATGCAACAGCTAAGCAAAATGAGTCAATCGGATTCTTCAAGGACCTCTCACTTGCAGGTGCTGCTTTGATCATCTTCGCACTAGTAGCAACAGGTACAGATTTCGGTCCATCAGTAACAGGAGCATTCTTTAGTCTGTAATTATTCCAACTTAAACGCCCGTCGGTTTCATACCGGCGGGCGTTTTTGCTTCATGATTAGCCAATGGAAATCATTGGTGGATTAATCGCAGGTGGTTTCATCGGTGCAGTCCTGGGTTTCATCGGTGCAGGTGGAGCAATGCTCTCGGTGCCAATCCTTCTCTACATTTTTGGCTTCACTCCCCAAGCTGCAACTACCGCAGCAATTGCCGTTGTCTTAACTGCAGCGATTTCAGGTTTGCTGCCAAAGATTAAGAGCAAAGAAGTTCTCTTTAAAGAAGCCGCTGTCATCTGGGCGCTAGGGCTTGTCACTAACCTTGGATTTTCTCTCATTGCTCACCGCATTAGTGATTCCGTGCTTACTACCGGCTTCTCGCTTGTTCTATTCACAGCAGGAACCGCGATGTTGATTAAGCCAGTTGCCGGCACAGAGAAGAAGATCCCAATCTTCTGGCTAGTAGTTATGTCACTAGTTATTGGTTCGATGACAGGCTTGTTTGGAATCGGTGGCGGTTTTCTCGCCGTCCCAGTTCTAGTTCTCTTCTTTAACGTCCCACAAGGAAAAGCGGCAGGTACTTCCCTTGCAATTATTGCGATCAATTCCATAACTGCATTTTTTGGTCACTATCAAAGCTGGTCAGATGTCACGTGGACTGTGCCTATTGCGATGTCGATCGCAGCAGTAATCGTTGCTCGCATCGCATCGATTAAGAGTGGGCGAATGAATCAGGCGATCTTACGTAAAACCTTTGCAGGGCTGCTGTATTCCATTGCAATCTTTACTCTGCTACAGACCTGGGTTATTGCTTAAGCTCACGCACCTTGATGTATTTAGATTGCAATCCAACGATCATGTACAGAACTACTGGGAAAGCAAAGGCAACAGGTAGCGAAGTAACTTCAGCGATCAAACCAATCAGAGTTGGCCCACCAAAGTAAGCCGCGATAGCAATCAATCCAACACGAGCTAAACCAACAGATGGTGCAATTCCTGGAATTGATGCGGCAGCTAAATTAAATGCTGGAAAGAACGGTCCCATTCCAAAACCTGCAGCACCGAAACCTAAACAAACAATAATCAAACCTGCAGTTGGGTGAGAATCAGAGATATTCATTCCTACAAGCAACCCGATGCCCCATAAGCCACCACCAAAGTAACCACCATATTTAACGGTGTTTACATGGCCCCACTTTTCAAATGCGCGATCGCCCAATAAACGACTGGCAATCATTGCTAAAGAAAATGTTGTTGCGGCTGCAGCGTTTAGGCCTTTGCCAATTCCCATGTGATCTTGCAGAAGAATTCCACTCCACTCGTAGGCACCACCTTCGGGGATCAAGGAACACATCAAACCAATTCCAAGAGCCCACAAAATCAAGGACTCCTTACCAACAAGTTTGACTTTGCCTGCATCACCTTTTCCAGGTTCGCCTAAGTGCCCATCATGTTCAGCAGAGAGCAAATAGTGTGCAATGAACTGAAAGGCAAACAATCCAATTGCTGCAATTGCAATCAAGTTATCGCGAGGAGAAACAAAGTTAGCGACCAAACCACCGACTAACGTTGCAGCAAATGCACCAATACTCCAGAAACCATGGAAACTAGACATCCATCGGCCCTTAGTATGTTTTTCAATTTCAACAGCTTGGCCATTAATTGCAATGTCCATAAACGCAACATTGAATCCTGTAATAAACAGACCCAACAACAAGATTTGAACGGTGTCAGCCATTCCAATCACGAAAACACCAACTGGCAACAAAACTCCAGAGATTCGTACAACTAACTTTGATGAATACGAATGCACCGCTCGACCTGCAATTTGCGCGCCTGGAATTGAACCAACAGTGCTAGCCAATAGAACAAGCCCAAATTGTCCATCACTTAAATTCAATGAGTCTTTGATCTCTGGAATACGTGGAATCCAAGCTAGCCCTAAAAAGCCTAAAAGAAAGAAGCAGCTATAGATGGCATTGCGGGCTCGCATTCCAAGGGCGTACAAATCAGTTGTCATAGAGTGATAACGGTAACTGACAATGACTCAATACACTCTTACAATCAACTATGTTCTTTTCGTTTTGGCCTCATCTCAACGAATTCTCAAGAACCCGCAAAGATTTAACCTCAGATCTGATCGCTGGAATCACAGTCGCAATCGTGGCACTTCCTCTAGCTATTGGCTTTGGCATCACCTCTGGAATGTCTGCTGCAGCAGGTCTAACGACAGCGATCATTGCTGGATTTCTGGCTGCCCTATTTGGCGGATCTAAGTTTCAGGTAAGTGGCCCAACAGGTGCGATGACAGTGATTTTGATTCCAGTTATTCAAAAGTACGGTCCTGAAGCAATTCCAGCCCTAGGCGTCATGGCCGCAGTGATGGTTGTGCTTATGGCCATCTTTAAATTAGGTGCAATCATCAACCGAGTTCCTTGGTCAGTTGTCGAAGGCTTCACGGTTGGTATTGCTCTTGTAATTTCACTTCAACAAATTCCATTAGCCCTTGGAATCGTCAAAGGTGAGGGCGATAAGTCATTACCTGTTGCGTGGCACACCATCCAAAATGCAATCGATGCAGGCCTCAACACCACTTCACTGCTGGTAGTTGCAGCGACATTGATAATCAAATTCAACTTTCCACGCTTTGCTAAATCTCTTCCATTTCACATCCCGGCAAGCTTTGTTTCTCTGCTCATTATTTCCTTGCTAGTAAAGCTGTTCTCAATAAATGTAGTAACTATTGGCGCAATCCCCCGCAGTATTGGCACTTACCAAACACCAACTTTTGCAGACTTTAACAATCTGCTAGTACCAGCACTATGGATCGCACTTCTGGCCGCAGTTGAATCGCTGCTGTCTGCGCGCGTTGCCGATGGAATGGCCAAAGATAAAACACATTTCGAACCTAACCGTGAATTATTTGGACAAGGCATCGCAACTCTTGCCTCATCAGTAATGGGTGGCATGCCAGCCACTGGTGCAATCGCGCGCTCAAGTGTCAACGTGAGATCACACGCCAAGTCAAGACTTGCATCAATCTTTCACGCACTCGTTTTACTGCTTATCGCACTAATTGCCGCACCGCTTGTTAGTTACATTCCAACGGCAGCGATCGCAGGAGTTCTTTTGGGTACTAGTTACCGAATCCTGAACCCGTCATCAATCATGGAATCACTGCGCACCACCATGCCTGAAGCGGCAACTTTGCTCGTCACCGCAGTTTCCGTACTAGCAATCGACCTTATTTGGGGAATGGCTATAGGTATCGCACTTCATTTAATTCTGGGACGCATTAAAGTTGGCTCATGGAAGGCGTAAAGGAAAAAGCTGCGGTCAAGCGAGTTATTGCTGCACTTGCTGACCATGGGTTAACAGGTGAAGTACATGTTCTGTCAGATAGTGCACGTACCGCCCAAGAAGCAGCCACTGCTTTAGGAATTGAAGTGGGACAAATTGCGTCATCGCTCATATTCAAACTTCCAGATGATTCTCCCCTTTTGATAATTACCAGTGGTCGCCATCGCGTAGATACCGATTTGGTTGCCACGAAGTTAGGAATCGAAAAACTAGGACGAGTTGATGCTGACTACGTCAAGGAAAAGTCAGGTTTTTCAATTGGTGGAGTGGCCCCCATTGGTTGGGTCTCCCCCGCAACGATTCTCATTGATCAAGCATTAAATGACTACGAGGTCGTGTGGGCAGCTGCAGGTCACCCACATGCGGTGTATCCGACAACCTTTACCGAACTTCTTGAATGCACCGGTGCAAAGCCAATGGTCGTTGGGGACTAGCACTTATATCTTTGGAATGATTGTGGACTTCTCCATTCATAGGAGGAGGATTGATTCATGATAAAGAAGATGTTTCACGACAGATTGTTCATACTTTCCACATTCCCAATTGCTTTGTTGTCATTCTGGCTTGTTAAGTTAACTTTCTGGGGTGGAGGTTTTCTCCCCTTTATGGGACTCATGCTTTTAGTGCTACTGACGGTAGCCGAATACTTTGCTGCGTTTGAGATTCGCCGAACAAACAAAATTATGGACTCGGAGATTCAGCAGCCAGAGAGACCTTGGTTTTCAACTCCATTCTGGAGTTGGGATGGCGCTAAACAGCGCCTCACATCAAGTAAAGCTTGGTTTGCAGTTGTCTATGTCTTTGCTGCAATCTTCTTTTCAAGTATCGGAGTAACGATTCTTGCATTCTTTTGGCTTTCAGTTGCAGTTTTAATCTTTGTTATGGGCTTCATAACTCCATCTAATTGGAGCTGGGTATTTAACCTCAACGAACAAGAAGCAACTGGAAAACTTTCATTTCTACTTGATCCTGACAAAATTCAAATCACATTCAACGGAACGCAAAGTATTGATTCTGAAATCCCCAATCAAATGATATGGGCATACACCTCTGGCTGGACCATCGCAGTCTGCGTGATATTCATACTTCTCAACATCTTAGTGATTCCCGTATTGGCAAAGCACATGCGAGACGTGACAGCGAATTTACTTGGGGCCAATGCTCTGCCTGACTCATTTTCATATGCGTTTCAATCTTGGCTTATCAGCAGAAAAAAGTAGGAGTGGCCTAGACTTTTCCAATGCCAAACCAAGCATTAAATGACTACGAAGTTGTGTGGGCAGCTGCTGGCCACCCTCATGCGGTCTATCCGACAACATTTGCCGAATTAATTGAATGCACAGGCGCTCAACAAATGATTGTCGGAGATTGATCGTGAACACCTTGGGCATGATCGCGATTGTGATCGATGATTACGATGTTGCAATTTCACATTATGTAAATGACCTTGGCTTTACCTTGATTGAAGATAAAGAAATGACTCCCGAAAAAAGATGGGTTGTCGTTGCCCCAAGTAAAGATGGAGCAAAAATTCTTTTGGCTAAAGCTTCGAACGATCAACAAAGAGCAGCGATTGGAAACTCAACAGGTGGTCGCGTTGGGTTCTTTATGTATACGACCAACTTTAATGAAACTTACAAAACCTACAGTTCTAGAGGGATTGAATTCATCGAGACACCTCGCCAAGAGGCGTACGGACAGGTTGTTGTATTCAAAGATAAGTACGGCAATAAGTGGGACTTAATCGAATCGACATCCATATGATTGTTGCGTACTTCTGGACAATTAAACCTTCAAGACTTCCATTCGCAATTAAGGCGATGGGCTTTGACCGTTTCTCTTTATTTCGGGATAAGAATGTTTCTTTTTACAAATCTTTAGGAACCGGTAAAGGTGAAACTTTTACTCCGAGCGATGCTCATGCGCTGCAGTGGGGTTTAGTAGCTGTAGTTGAAGATATTGAAAAATTTGATTCATCATCTGTCGTTAAGCGTTGGCGTAAAGGTTCAGTATCTGAATTCCGCGCTGTACTGGAACCCATTTCTTCACATGGCAAGTGGGCGGGTAAGGAACCTTTTGTTGTAACCGCTAAAGATTGGGATGGACAGGTCGCAGCTATTACTCGTGCACGCATCAAGTGGAGTCAGAACTTTAGATTTTGGAGTTCCGTGCCACCAGTTACGGTTTCGTTGAAAGCAGCTCCTGGCTTGGTTGCAGCAATTGGAATTGGTGAAGCACCTATTGGTCTGCAGGGAACTTTTTCATTGTGGGAATCCGCGGCTGCGATTCGCGAGTTTGCATACAAAGGTGCCGCGCATCAAAAGGCGATTGCAGATACATCGGCCTATAACTGGTATTCAGAGGAGCTTTTTGCTCGATTTGCTGTGCGTGAAGTACGCGGGTCTTTGTAGTAACTGTCTTAAATAAATGGAATAAGGCAGACTTAACCTATGTCTATCCGCCATTACACACCCCGACGTCGGGCTAGAGGTGGCGCATCTCCCATCTTAATCAAGGTAATGGGTGTTGCACTTGGCTTAACAATTTTGATGCAGATCGCTTACCCATTAGTTGATGGCGCCGTATTGCAGTTCATAACAATTGCATCTGTCTATTTAGCTGCCCTTGCAATGTTTCTTCATGGAGTTACTTCCTTCGGTGCGCGGTATGGATGGAGCATGCTTGGGATAACTGTGCTCTTTGGTTATGGCATTGAACAGTTAGGAGTTTCTACAAGCTGGCCATTTGGTGAGTACACATATTCATCTACATTAGGTCCAAAGTTGTTTGATGTTCCTTTGGTAGTGCCATTTGCTTGGGTGATGATTGCACATCCATGTTTAGTTGCAGCACGACGTATTGGTAAGTCATGGGTGTTTTTATATGGCGGATTGCTGATGATGGCTTGGGATCTTTTCTTAGATCCGCTAATGGTCAGCGCTGGCCGCTGGACATGGGTTGTAAGTGGCGCACATGTTCCGTTTCAACCTGAAATTCCGTTATCAAACACCTTTGGTTGGCTCCTGTCAGGAATGACGCTCATAACTATCTTGCACTTTGCAACGCCACGTGATCGCCGCAAGGTTGGCGGCTCTTTGGTCGCTGCAGATGTTCTGCTTTTCTGGACTTTGTTTTCAGGTGTGGTCGGAAACTTATTCTTCTTTGACCGTCCCGGAATCGCGCTGTTTTCAGGTGCAATCCTTGGAGTTCTCCTAACTCCATACTTCTTTAATCGATGGGTCGGAAGACCGTAAACCTTTGATGATTCTCTTTTTTCTACTTCCTCTAATTCTGCTTACTATCGCTGCAGTAAATTTCTTTCAGATTCGCACGCCGAGAGCTACTTCTGAGTTGCAGGTCTCTGTTGGCGTGGTTGTGCCGATGCGAAATGAAGCTGAAAATATTGAAGGAATTGTTGCAACGCTGTCGGCCCAAGATGGTCCTTTTCACTTTTACCTTCTAGATGACAACTCTGAGGATTCAACGTATGAACTACTCAATCGCTTTACCGCAAATGATTCACGCTTTACCGTGATTAAAGGTGCACCTTTGGCTGCTGGCTGGATAGGTAAGACCTGGGCATTACAGCAATTGTTTGAGGCAAGCAACGAAGAAGTTTTGGTTTCTATTGATGCAGATGTGCGATTAACAAATGAAGCAATCAGCAAAGCGGTGACGCTTATGCTTGGGGCTCGATTAGATTTTATTTCTCCGTACCCACGTCAGATTGCGCAGACCTTTGCCGAACGATTGATTCAACCTTTGCTCCAATGGTCTTGGCTTACGACTGTGCCACTTCGTTATGCCGAAACTTCTGGACGCATCTCAATGGCGGTAGCAAATGGGCAGTTCTTTGTTGTCAGGCGTTCAGCTTTAAATTCAGTGGGCGGATATCAATCCGTCAAGCATGCAGTAATAGATGATGTCTTCTTGGCGCGACATTTGATTGAAAGCGGATCATCAGGAACAGTAATTAACGGTTCAGACATCGCAGAGACTCGAATGTATGCAACATGGAAAGAAATCAAGGCCGGTTATGGAAAGTCTCTGAATAAAGCTTTTGGTTCACTTATTGGTGCAATCTTTGTCATTGCATTTCTATTTGGTACCAGTATCGCTCCTCTGATCCTGGGACTAATGGGCAATCCTTATGGCTGGCTTGGTTTTGCAGCGATTGTCGGAACGCGAGTACTGAGCGCGATTAAGAGCCGTGGAAACGTTCTAGATAGTGTGTTGCATCCAATATCAATCGCTGCGCTGATTTACCTGGTTATTTACTCATACTTAGTGCGCAAGACCGTAATGTGGAAAGGTCGCACAGTATGAAGATCGTGGTGATTGGTGCAGGTATGGGCGGCATGACCGCTGCTGCACGTTTGTCACGAGGCGGCCACGAAGTAGTTCTATATGAAGCATCTGATCAAATTGGCGGAAAGTGCCGCACCGAATGGATCGGAAAAGTTGCCTTTGATACCGGTCCATCACTTTTGACCTTGCCAGCTGTATACAAAGATTTCTTTCAGCGAACTGGAAAGCCCATGGGATTGGTATGTCCTATCGAGTCAGTTAATCCTTCTTTTGATTACCACTTTGCCGATGGAAGCAATGTGAAGTTTGCAAATCTTTCAAGAAAAGAAACTTTAGATTCCATCACTGAATCCTTTGGCCTAGAGAGTGCTACCCAATGGGACCGCATCATGAAACGTGCCGAGCGCATGTGGGATGTTAGCCGTGGGCCATTTATTGAATCAGAGTTAAAGTCACCGATTTCACTGATGAAACGACTCACCTTTGTGCGCGATATGAAAATTATTGCGCCATGGAAAACCTTGCGTGTTCATGCAGATGAGATCCTGAAAGATCAACGCCTGCGCTACATCATGGATCGCTATGCAACATACAGTGGGTCTGATCCACGCAAGGCACCAGCAGTTTTATCTACTATCGCCTTTGTTGAAGAAAGCTTTGGTGCTTGGCATGTAAAGGGTGGCTTAGGTCAACTATCCGCAACTGTCTATCAACGTGCATTAGATGTAGGCGTTACTTTTCACTTGAACTCCCCCGTTTCAGCAATCAACACCGCGGGTAAGAAAGTCACGGGAGTGACTTTGGCCGATGGAACCATAGTTGAAGCCGATGCGGTTGTGGCAAACGCTGATGCATCGCTGGTCTATAATAAGTTGATTACTGGGAACAAGCGCGCGTTGAAGAAGGCGCGCAAGAACATTGAAAAGGCTGATGTTTCAGTTGCCGGCTTCTGTTTGCTTCTTGGTATGCGCAAGGACCCTGAACAAGTTCTTAACCACCACACAATTTTATTCCCAGAAAATTATGACGCTGAATTTGATGCGATTTTTACAGGTGGCAAACCCGTAGAGAAGCCAACACTCTATATCTGTGCTCCACAAGATCCAGCGATGAGCAAGGATGAAACCCTCGAAGGCTGGTTTGTTCTTGTAAATGCGCCTACTCACGGTCAATTTGATTGGAGTGACAAAGTGTTTGCCCGCAATTACGCCAATACAATCATTGATCAAATTGAAGCACGTGGAATTTCAGTGCGGGATCGTTTGGAATCTTTAACCGTTAGAACACCGGCAGATTTAGAAGCGGCAGTGCATGCTCCGGGTGGTGCGATTTATGGAACGTCCAGCAATGGTGCACGCGCTGCATTTATGCGTGCGAAGAATCGTTCGCCTATTAAGGGTTTGTACTTAGTTGGCGGATCAGCACACCCAGGTGGCGGATTGCCGCTTGTTGGAATTAGTGGAGATTTAGTTACTGAAGCAATTGGCTACGAGAAAAACGCACGACACTAATAAAGCTGTAGCACTGAATCGCAAAGAAAACTAAGGAAACGGCTGTAAGGCCAGGGATATCAAGTAATCCCATTACCAAAATAATAAAGATGTAGCTTGCGCGCATTGGACGTTCTGCTGGAGTAACTACACCAATGTCGCTAACGCCCAATGAAATCAACTTTGTACGTGCATACTCTTGGAAGGCCGCAACGCTCCATAGCGCAATTGGAATCCAGGCTGGAACACCGATTGCATACAGGGTGTAGAACCACAACGCTTCGCTAATTCGATCTACAACTGAATCTAGGGTTGCGCCCCACTTGCTGTCTCGTTGCTGAAAAATCGCAACGCTGCCATCGATTCCATCGCAAAACAGTGAGAAAACAAGGAAACCAATAGACCACCAGGTTTGTGCTGTTAATGCGGTTCCGATCGCGCCTAGTAAGCCTAAGCAGGTAAGCGCGTTTGGTGAGATGCGAAGCAAAGTACAAATCAAGCCAAAGCGATACGAAATGTTGAGCCAAGCTCCAACGATGCCCTTAGTTTCGGCGTCACTATGCAGAGAACTCCACTTAGCCTTGAATTCTTGGTTACTGAGCATCGTTTAACTTTCTATAGATTTCTTGAGTGGCAGTTGAGCTATTCATTGTGTAAAAGTGAAATCCAGGTGCGCCAGCTGCCAGCAACTCTTTACAGAGTGATGTTGCTATCTCTACGCCTAGTTCGCGAACGGCATGAGGATCATTTTCTACTGCGGAGAAGGCTTCTGCGATTTGGGAAGGAATTGGAGTTCCACCAAGTTCAGCCATGCGATGCAATAACTTAACGTTGGTGACCGGCAGGATGCCAGGAATGATTATTAACTTTGATCCTCGGGCAGCAAGAGCCTCAACTAATCGGGTGTACTGCTTTGCTTCAAAGAAAAATTGGGTGGTAGCAAAAGTTGCACCTAATTCTTCTTTGCGAATTAAAACATCTACATCTTTAGCAAAGTCTCCCTTAGATGCCGGGTGACCATCCGGAAATGCTGCAACACCAATTGTGAATCCACCAAATTCATCAGCTAATTGAACTAATTCATCAGCATGATTGAAACCACCTGCTGTTGGAGTCCATGGCGCACTTGGCCCACCAGTTGGATCTCCGCGAAGTGCCAAAATACTTGTGATGCCTGCTTCTTTATAGCTGTGCAAAATTGCGATTAATTCATCACGAGTAGATCCAACACATGTCAGGTGAGCAACAGTTGAAATACCTGTCCGCAGAGTAATTTCTTGAGCAATCCGAATTGAACGATCGTGGGTAGATCCACCTGCGCCATAAGTAACTGAGACAAAGTCTGGGGCGATTGCTTTAAGCCCCTCGATGGCAGCCCACAGGCGTTCTTCACCCTCAACATCCTTTGGAGGGAAGAACTCGAATGAATACGAAGTGCGCAATGCCACAGAGGGAGGGTACCGTTACCGAGTGAGTTCAGAGCCGAAGGCAACATTAAAGAGCGTGCGAAGCGCCGTTGAAGAAGAGTTAAGCATCTTCCTCAACCGCGAAAGCGCTTATCTGAATTCGATCTCGCTGGATTTATCGCCGGTTTCGGAAGCCCTGACTTCATTCTTATTAGATAGTGGAAAGCGACTACGTCCCCTTTTTGCCTATGCAGGTTTTGCTGCGGCGGGTGGTTCTATCGAAAAATCTACAACTCGAGCAATTGCTGCCTTGGAATTGCTACAAGCATGTGCGCTGATTCATGACGATTTAATGGATGGTTCAGATACACGCAGAGGTAAGCCATCGATTCACCGACACTTTGAATCTATTCACGTGCAGGATCAACTTGATGGATTCGCCCCGCATTACGGATTATCAGCGGCAGTACTGCTTGGTGACTTAGCTCTTGTGTGGTCGGATCAAATGCTGAACAGCGCTGGATTGCCTACAGAGCAGTACGCGCGAATGATTCCGTTATACAACGAAATGCGTGTTGAATTAATGGCTGGACAATTCTTGGATATTCACGAGCAGACACAAAAGAACACTGACACCGAACGATCCATGAAGATTGCGCGTTACAAGTCGGGCAAATACACGATTGAGCGTCCTTTGCACCTTGGTGCCGCACTGAGTACCAATTACGGTAATGAAATTCTTCCGGCATTGTCATCATATGGATTGCCATTAGGAGAAGCTTTCCAATTACGTGATGATCTCTTAGGAGTCTTTGGTGATCCATCAGTAACGGGTAAGCCAGCCGGAGATGACTTGCGCGAAGGAAAGCGAACTGTGTTGATTGCGATGACACATGAGCGCCAAACCGCCTCACAAGCTGAAACATGTAAGAAGTACTTTGGTCGCCAAGACCTAGATGCCCAAGGTGTTGCTATCTTGCAAGAAATTATTGAATCAACTGGTGCTCGCGCCGAACTTGAAGCAACGATTGAAAGACTGACGGATGCGGCGCTAGCTGCAGCTGAATCTTCACTTTTCACCAACGATGGAAAGGCTTTGCTCGTCGAGCTAGCTAACATCGCAACTAAAAGGAGTGCTTAAATGCCTGCACGCGTCAAAGGTCCTACAGATCACGTTGTCATCGTTGGAGCAGGTTATGCCGGCTTAAGCGCTGCGCTTCGTCTTGCAGGCGCAGGACGTAAGGTGACTGTGATTGAACGCGAAGCTGTTCCTGGTGGTCGAAGTGGATTGCTACAAAAAGATGGATATTCATTTGATACGGGACCTTCTGTTCTGACAATGCCATCTTTGATTCAAGATGCATTTAGTTGTGTCGGAGAAGACATGAAGGATTGGGTAGAACTTATGCCCGTTTCTCCTTTGTACCGCGCCTTTTATGCAGATGGATCCCAACTAGATGTTCACGCAAATACCGCGCAGATGGAAGCTGAAATTGCAGACAAGATCAGCCCTGAAGAAGCGGCCGGCTATGCGAAGTATGTAGATTTCGTAACTAAGTTGTACAAGTACGAGATGAATGACTTTATTGATCGCAACATTGATTCACCATTTAATCTTTTGACACCTAACCTTGCACGACTTATCGCGTTGGGTGGTTTCCGCCGACTGTCGCCAAAAGTTAATCAGTTTATGAAGGATCCACGTTTGCAGAAGGTGTACTCATTCCAGGCGATGTATGCCGGTGTGAGCCCACAGCAAGCCTTGGCAATTTACGCAGTTATTGCGTACATGGATTCAGTTAATGGTGTGTTCTTTCCAAAGGGTGGAATGCACGCAGTTCCACGTGCAATGGCAGCGGCGGCGCAAAAGCACGGCGTAGAATTCAAATACAGCACAACAGTGTCAACAGTAGATGTGCAAAATGGTCGCGCGAAGGCGGTCATCACCGAAGATGGTCAGCGCATCGAATGCGATGCAATCATTTTGAACCCAGATCTGCCAGTTGCTTGGCGCGACCTATTAGGTAAAACTCCTTTAAATGTTAAGCGTCTGAACTACTCCCCTTCATGTGTAACCATGTTGGTGGGTTCTTCGAAGAAGTATGACTTTGCTGCTCACCACAATATTCACTTCGGAGAATCGTGGGATGGCGTCTTTGATGAGTTAATCAAGAAGAAGCAGTTGATGAGTGATCCAAGTGTGTTGGTAACAATTCCTTCACTAGATGATCCGTCTTTAGCTCCAGCTGGAAAGACTTCTTACTATGTTCTATTTCCTACCCCTAACCTGACGGCAGATATTGATTGGACTAAGCAAACCAAGCCTTACCGTGATCACATGGTCGAAACTCTTGAACAACGTGGCTACACAGGTTTTGGTGATGCAATTGAAACTGAAGTTGTTACAACTCCACTTGATTGGAAAAATCAAGGAATGGAGGAAGGTGCACCATTTGCTAGCGCACATACCTTCTTCCAGACAGGTCCATTTAGACCACGCAATATGGCTGCTGGAATTGAAAATGTTGTCTTTGCCGGATCTGGAACACAACCAGGTGTAGGTGTACCGATGGTATTGATTTCTGGTCGTCTTGCTGCAGAACGCATTGTGGGACCAGTTAAGTAAATGGATGAACTCACCGCTGCAGGGATTACAGATCCCGATCTTCGTGCATCGTACGAAGAGTGCAAGCGGCTTAATGCCTTGCATGGAAAGACTTATTACCTAGCAACCTTGTTGTTGCCCAAAGCAAAGCGTCCCTTTGTTCATGCGCTGTATGGATTTGCGCGTTACGCCGATGAGATCGTTGATGATTTAGCGTCTGAACTTAGTGTTGAAGAAAAGGCTGAAGTTTTGAGCAAGTGGGGCAACGGCGTTCTTGCTGATCTGAAAAAAGGTACCAGCCAAGATCATGTAGGACGTGCCTTGATTGATACTGTCAATCGTTTTGATATTCCCCACGAACACTTTGAGGCGTTTTTGCATTCGATGACTATGGACTTAACGGTTCAAGAGTATGAAAGTTATGAAGATTTAATCGAGTATGTCTATGGATCCGCCGCAGTCATTGGCCTAGAAATGGTGCCAATTCTTGGGCCGCTTCACAATGATGCTTTTGAAGCGGCAAAGAAGCTTGGTATCGCATTTCAATTAGCTAACTTTATTCGAGATGTAGATGAAGATTTAGATCGTGGCCGTGTGTATCTGCCTCTGAAAGAGTTAGGCCAGTTTGGCGTTACCCGCGAAATGCTTGAAGAACGGGTGCTTACACCTGAAATCGTTGAAGCGTTAAAGTTTCAAATTGCACGAGTTCGCCAATTGCAGGCTGAGGCTGCTCCAGGAATCAAAATGCTAGAAGCATCAAGTCGCCCATGTATTCAAGCGGCAAGTACTTTGTATTGTGGAATTGTCGATGAAGTCGAAAAGATCAGCTATGACATCTTCAATCATCGCGCAAAGACATCAACGGCTCGAAGAATTCGTGTTGCAGGTGCTGCTTTCGTAAAGCGACAACTAATTTCACGCTAAAGTAACAACTACGGGAGCCCACAAGGCTGAGAGGGTCTGAAATTCAGACCGACCGATTGACCCATCCGGTAATGCGGATGTGGAAAGGAATTATCTATGTCATCCATTTTATTTACAGCTTGGGGCTATGAAGTCTCTATTCTGGAGTTTTGCGCAGCTCTTACCTCGCTAACCGCGGTGATTCTTGGAACGACCGGAAAGCGAATCACTTGGCCGTGGTGGGCCTTTAGCAGTGTTCTATACGGAGTTTTCTTTTATCAAGTAGATCTCTTTGCTAGCGCACTGTTACAAATACTTTTTGTGGGCGCAGCAATTTACGGTTGGTATGGTTGGGCGCCAACTGGCGCAGTTCCGGGAAATGTTTCTGGGCGAGGACGACGTAACATCGCATTAGCAACACTTGTTAGTGTTGCACTTTTGGCTCCCGTGCTTGCAAGCATTGGCGCAGCGGCAACATATACAGATGCCTTTGTATTAATTGGTAGTTTAACTGCGCAGTTAATGATGATTTATGAAAAGTATGAAACTTGGGTTGTTTGGGTGATCGTTGATGTAGTTGCAACTGTTCAGTATCTAGTACTTGGGTATTGGTTCACCGCCTTGCTATATGGAATCTTCACTCTTGTGGCTGTATTTGGCTGGAAGCGTTGGTATGACTCTCTTAGCCATTGATGGTCCTGCAGGCGCCGGAAAGACAACCCTTGCTGCAAAACTAGAAGCTGAATATTCAGCACACTCCACGGTTCGTACAATTCATATGGATGACTTGTACAACGGTTGGGATGATGCACTAGGGATCTCTCTTACTGACACCTTAGAAGCAATAACTTCTGCATATCTTTCAGGGGTTGAACACACGATGAAGATCTTCAATTGGCAGTTAATGAAGTTTGATCGTGAAGAGGTAATTGTGCCTACTGATTATTTGATTCTTGAGGGTGTTGGTGCGGCACAAGTGGTGGTTCGAAACGCAGGTGCAGTCACATATTGGCTTGATATTGATCCCGAAACTGGATTGAAACGGGTATTGGCGCGAGATGGTGCTCATATTGAAAAGGAAATGCGTCAATGGCAAATCCAACAGTCTGTTCACTTTGCAAAGGATCAAACCCGCGAAAACTGCGAGTTTAAACTCACTTCATAAGGCTTTTGGGCGCGCCCTTAGGCCTTGTACAAGGTGGGCTCCATAAAATCTGCACATGTCTGATCTGACCGGAGAGCTCATTGATGGGCGCTACCAATTACTGCGTCAGGTTGCCAATGGTGGAATGGCTTCTATTTATGAAGCAATTGATACGCGGCTTGATCGAAAAGTTGCGGTCAAGATCATGCATCCGCACCTTGCTCAAGATGAAGCCTTTGTCTCACGCTTTATCAAGGAAGCAAGAGCTGCAGCTGCACTTTCTCATCCCAATATTGTTGCCGTACAAGATCAAGGTTGGAATCAAAGTGGAGTCCCGGCCGTCTTTTTGGTGATGGAGTTGATTGAAGGACATACTCTTCGCGAATATTTGAATGAGCGTGGTCGTTTTGAAATCAAAGATGCGATCAACTATCTGACTCCGATTTTAAGTGCGCTGGCTGCAGCACATGCTCTAGGAATTGTTCATCGCGATATCAAGCCAGAAAATATCCTGATCTCTAAAGAAGGTCGCATCAAAATTGCTGATTTCGGTTTAGCGCGTGGCGAACTGATTGGTTCGACAATGACCGCCGAATCTAGTGTGATTTTAGGAAGTGTTTCCTACCTTTCACCAGAACAAGTTCAACGTGGCATCGCAGATTCTCGCAGTGACGTATATGCAGTGGGAATTGTTGCCTATGAAATGCTGACTGGAGAAAAGCCATTTTCTGCTGACTCCCCCATCCAGATTGCTTACATGCATGTCAATGAAGAGATCCCGCGATTGCGCAGCAAGCGCAAAGAGATCCCACAAGCATTAGATGATTTGATTGCTAGTTCAACCGCCAAAGATCCGGATGAGCGCCCGCGTACCGCCGGGGAATTTCTGGAAAAGTTGCAACAGATCCAAGTAGATCTTGATCCACGCAAAAACCAAATGGATTTAGGGTTAGACCTACCTGTTGAACCCATTAGAGAAAAGCCTCGCAAGAAAGTTAAAGAGGTTGCACCTGTCGAAGTAACCGCCCCAGCAGTGGAAACCACTAAGGAGATTCGTCGCAAAGAAGAGAAGAAAGTGCGTGCAAGTAAGCGCGTTCGACGCAATCGCAAGGTCGCATTAGTTCTAGCTGTTGCGCTAGGAATTGGTGGCTGGTGGACTTTGGTTGGCCCTGGTTCCCGAGTTGTCGTTCCTTCAACTATCGGTGGAAGTTTTGATGAAGCGGTGAGCGTTATCTCGCCTTTGGGTCTTTCGGCAGTTGTGGTTGAAAGAAGATTTGATGAAGAGATTGCCAAAGGCAAAATTATTGAAAGTATTCCTGCCGGCGGCGGCAAAGTTGATGCTGGTGGAACGGTGAAATTAATAGTTTCTAAAGGTCCAGAACGGTATTCAATTCCGATGACAACTGGCTTAACGCCTGAAGCAGCGCAAACTGCTCTGAAGAAATATCCACTGCTGGTGGGAATGATAAGTGAAGTTTTCGACTCCGAAATTCCAAAGGGTTTTATTATCTCATCGTCGCCAGCTTCGGGAACTTCGGTAAAGCGCGATACAACCGTTAACTTGTTGGTATCAAAGGGAATCCAACAAATTGCACTTGCTTCATATCTAGGTAAGAGCGGCGAGCAAGCTTTGAACGAGCTAACTGAAGCTGGATTTTCTGTTGAAGCTGGTTATGCATTTAGTGAGACGGTTCCAGAACTTGCCGTTATTTCACAAAGCCCTGCAGGTGGGACAACGGCCAATAAGGGTGGCAAAGTTACGATTCTTATTTCAAAGGGCCCTCGATACACAGTTATTCCAAAAACAGTGATTACGTTGGATGCAATCACCGCACAGCAGATGCTCGAATCCCTTGGCCTAAAGGTCAAAGTTGTGTCGATTGGAAACAATAAGAAGAAGGTCGTTAAAAAAGTTTCACCTGCAGTCAACACCAAGGTAAAACGTGGCAGTACGGTGACGATTACCGTAGGGTAAGGCAATGCCTACACCAGTTAAAAAGCCGCGCATCGGTGCCCATACCCCTACTACTGGTGGAATGGCGAAGAGATCAATCGCTTACGCACAAGAAATTGGTGCAGAGGCAATTCAAGTATTTGCATCAAGTCCAAGAACATGGGCGATGCCAGAAGCCAAACCAGAACTTGATGATGCTTTTAAGATCAAGGCAGCAGAGCTAGATATTGAAACCTATGTGCACGCACCTTTTTTAATTAACTTGGGTTCACCAACAGAGGCGACGTACTTAAACTCATTAGCTTCAACAAAGTATTCACTACAACGTGGTTCGGAAATTGGTGCTCTTGGCGTGGTTATACATACAGGTTCTGCCGTCGATGTTAACCATGTCGAAAAAGCGTGGAAGCAAATACACGAAGGCATGATGCCTATCTTGAACGCACTCGGCGATGGTGCACCGTATTTATTGCTAGAACCGACTGCAGGCCAAGGACAAAGTCTGGTTAAGAAGTTAGATGACCTTGAGATGTATTTGAAGGCGCTGGAATACCACCCAAAGGTTGGAATTTGTTTGGATACCTGTCACGTTTTCGCAGCAGGGCATGACATTTCAGTTAAAGGCGGCATGACCGCAACGATCGATCTATTGGTCGAAGTTGCCGGAATCGAACGTTTCCAGTTGGTGCATGCCAATGATTCGATGGATGTGTGCGGAGCGCTTAAGGATCGCCACCAAAATATTGGAGACGGCCATATCGGTGTAGATCCGTTTAAGGAACTTCTTTCACACCCGGCTGTTGCAAACGCCCCATTGATTCTTGAAACTCCGGGCATGGAACCAGAGCATGGCAAGGAAGTTGCGTTGCTGAAGAAGTTGCGCGGCTAATGTCTGCTCGCCACCAACTTCAACTCAAATTAGCTCCGTGGGCGTTGCTATCCGTGGCTGCGGCCTGGGGCTTTGCCTTCGTTGTTATGAAGGATGCGATTGAACGCCAGAGCGTTAACAACTTTCTTTTCACGCGTTTTTCTTTAGCAGTCCTTGTGATGCTGATAATTCGGCCACAAACCGTGAAACATTTCAATAAGGATTTATTGCAACGTGGATCATTGGCTGGTGTTTTCTTAGGGTTGGGATACATCGCGCAGACTCTTGGGCTCGAACGAACTGGCGCAGCGATTACTGGATTCATTACAGGTTTATATGTTGTTCTTACACCTGTTTTAGCCTGGTTAGTTTTAAAAGAAAAAATTACACGGTTTGTGTGGCTTTGCATAATGCTTGCAACAGTTGGTTTGGGATTGCTATCAATCCGTGGCTTCTCAGTGGGTATCGGCGAAATGTTCGTCCTAGCAAGTGCATTCTTGTTTGCAGCTCACATCATTGCTTTAAGTAAGTGGTCTTCTGGTCGCGATGTTTATGCGATGACAATTGTTCAGCTATCCATGTGTGCTCTGCTATCGGGTATTGCATCGATTCCTGGCGGTTATTCCGCACCCCCTGATTCAGGTGTTTGGGCTGTAGTTATATTCACCGCAGTCTTTGCAACTGCTATTGCCTTCATCGTTCAAACCTGGTCACAGGCACATATAAGCGCAACCAAAGTTGCCGTCATTTTGACTATGGAGGTTGTTTTCGCTGCCCTCTTTGCAATCCTTTTCGGTGGCGAAAGACTGACGCTTCAAAGCGCAGTAGGCGGAGTTCTTGTAGTTGTCGCTATGTATTTGATTGTGCTTAAGGAAGAGAAGTAGGCTGGCGTAATGGCAATTGACCTGAGAAGTGACACGGTTACTCGACCATCTGCTGCAATGCGTGAAGCGATCGCGCAAGCACCCGTTGGCGATGATGTTTACAGTGATGACCCAACAGTTAATTCCCTTGAAGAACGAGTTGCCGCCATGTTTGGCAAAGAAGCGGGTCTCTTTACACCTACCGGCTCTTTAGCTAACCAATTAGCGATCCGCATGCTGGTCGCTCCTGGTGAAGAGTTAATCGCAGAAACTAATAGCCATATAGTCCGCGCAGAACTTGGCGCAGCAGCTGTCTTTAGTGGAATTACTACACGTACATTTCCGGCCAAAAATGGTTTGTTAAAGGCATCTGATGCCTTGGAAATTGCTCGCCCCAACAGCGGCCCATACTTAGTATCAACAACTGCGATCGCAGTTGAAAACACCCATAACTTTGGTGGCGGAACTGTTCAACCAATTTCAGAGTTTGCTGCTTTGCGAAAAGGTGCAGATGATTTAGGTGTTGCGCTGCATCTTGATGGCGCTCGAATCTGGAACGCACACGTTGCATCAGGTGTGGGTTTTGCAGAGTACGGCACATACTTTGACACGATTTCTGTTTGTTTGTCTAAGGGTTTAGGCGCACCTGTTGGTTCAATCATGCTTTCAACTAAAGAACGCGTAGCTAAAGCCCGTGTATGGCGTAAGCGTTACGGTGCGGGAATGCGCCAAATAGGTTTGTTGGCAGCTGGTGCTCATTACGCGTTGGATAACAACATTGATCGCTTAGCTGAAGATCATCGTCGTGCTCAAGTGTTAGCACAAGCGATTGCTGCCGTTGATTCCTCATTGATTGACCCAACAACAGTTCACACAAACATTGTTGGTTTAGATCTTGCCGCGCTCCCTATGACTGCCGCTGAACTTGCTGCGCGTTGTAAGGATGCTGGGTTATGGATTAGCGCGCTTGGTCCAAAGTACGCACGTCTTGTAACGCATCTAGATTTTGATGATGCTCAGTGTCAAGAGGCCATTGAAATCTTAAAGAAAGCCCTCGTGGCTTAAGAGCCACTGCTTCTTTTCAACACCGTAAGCATAATTTCCTAGCGCTCCCCCAGTTTTTACAACTCGGTGGCAAGGAACAACAAGCATGATCGCATTATTTGCACATGCACTTCCGGCCGCCCTGACAGCAGCTGGGCTACCCGCCTTGTCAGCCAAGTCGGCATAGGACCACGTCTTACCTGGAGCAATCTTTCGCATTGCTTTCCATGCGGCTTGAGAAAATGGTGCACCTGGTTGGCGAACTTGAATGCCATTGAGCGCGGTTAGATCTCCATCAAAGTAATCATTTACTAGATCTGAAATTACAGGAATTGATTTAACAACTTTTACATCGCGACCAGCCTTGAATGCTGAAACCGTAGAAAGATTTGCTCCGATCAAAATCTGATCATCAGCCAATAAATTGAGAGTACCTACAGGAGTCTTATGAGAAGTTATAAGAAGGGGCACTGTCCAAAATTAGCGATCGCGCAACATTTCGGCAACTAAAAAGGCGAGTTCTAGAGATTGAGCATGGTTTAGGCGTGGGTCGCACGCAGTTTCATAACGTGAGGCCAAATCTTCATGTGAAATCTGCTCGCCGCCACCAACGCACTCGGTGACATCATCGCCGGTTAGTTCAATATGAACTCCACCAGGATGTGTCCCCAACGCTTTGTGTACTTCAAAGAATCCCTTAACTTCATCCATAACATCATCGAAGCTACGGGTCTTGTAACCAGATGGTGCTTCGTAGGTGTTGCCATGCATTGGATCGCACACCCAGAGCACCTTTGCACCTGACTTTGTAACGCCATCAACTAATGCCGGCAAGATTTCACGAATGTTTTTCGCACCCATACGAGTAATAAATGTAATGCGACCAGGTTCGCGATTTGGATCTAACTTGTCGATTAAGGCAAGCGCATCTTCAACGGTGGACTTTGGCCCCAACTTGATTCCGATTGGATTGCGAACCTTTGACGCAAAATCAACATGAGCACCATCTAATTGACGAGTACGTTCGCCGATCCAGATGAAGTGTCCTGAAACATCGTAAGCATCACCTGTGCGTGAATCGATACGAGTAAGGGCCTTTTCGTACTCCATGATCAACGCTTCATGGCTTGCAAAGAAATCTACTGATTTGAAGCTTTCAGGATCTACTCCTGCAGATTTCATGAACGCTAATGCGCGACCGATTTCATCCGCCATCTTTTCGTAGCGATCGCCCACCTTCGAATCACGAATGAAGCCCTTGTTCCATTCATGTACCTGGCGAAGATCTGCAAAACCACCTTGTGTGAAAGCTCGAACTAAATTGAGCGTTGCTGCAGAAGTGTTGTAGACACGAACCAAACGCATTGGATCTGGTGTTCGAGCCTTTTCAGTAAATTCGATGTCATTGACCGCATCTCCGCGGTATGCCGGCAACGTTATTTCTCCCCGAGTTTCAAACTCACTTGATCGTGGCTTTGCAAACTGCCCCGCCATGCGCCCGACCTTGATTACTGGAAGGCTTGAGTAGTACTGCAAAACTGCAGCCATTTGAAGAATTGTTTTAATGCGATTTCTAATTGAATCTGCAGTTGCTGACACAAAAGTTTCTGCGCAGTCGCCGCCTTGTAACCAAAATGCTTTTCCTTCTGCAGCCAATGCAATTCGAGCTTTGAGATCATCGCACTCACCAGCAAAGACAAGTGGTGGTAAAGCTTTCAGCTCTGCTACCGCAGCCTTTACTTGTGGACCTTCTGGTCCACCCGGCCACGTTGGTTGCTGCGACGCAACAAGGCCAGGTGTGAACAGAGTGTCTAACTTAGTGCTCGAATTCGAGTTCATTGGAGAAGTCTAGAGAGTTCAAAGGTCATTGCGCGGGGCAATTATCCGAAGAAGATCTCTGATTCCTTGTATAGCTCCAGTGGCACAGTCTTTAGCTTTTCAGTAGCTGTTGCCAATGGCACGCGTTCGATATTTGTACCGTGTAGCGCAACCATCTTGCCCCAGTCACCTTCGTGTGCGGCGGTAATCGCATGCAAACCAAAACGTGTAGCCAAAACACGGTCAAATGCTGTTGGAGTGCCACCACGTTGGATGTGACCCAAAACAGATGTGCGCGCTTCCTTGCCGGTCTTGGCTTCAATTTGGCCAGCTAGCCAATCACCGATACCTGAAAGCTTTGGATGACCAAATGAGTCAAGGGTTTGATCCTTAACCATCATGTCGCCATCTTGAGGAATAGCACCTTCTGCAATAACAATAATCGGTGCGTAGTGAGACTTAAAGCGTGATTCAACCCATTCACATACCTTGTCAACAGAGAACTTTTGCTCTGGAATCAAAATACATGTTGCACCACCTGCAAGGCCTGAGTGAAGCGCAATCCAACCTGCGTGTCGGCCCATAACTTCAACGATCAATGCACGATGGTGAGATTCTGCAGTTGTGTGCAGACGATCAATTGCTTCAACTGCAATGTTTACAGATGTATCAAAACCAAATGTGTAGTCAGTGTTGTTCAGATCGTTATCGATTGTCTTTGGAACACCAATCACCTTGACGCCAAGAGCATCAAGCTTTGTTGCAACACCCAGAGTGTCTTCTCCACCGATTGCGATCAACGCATCGATGCCAGCCTTCTCAAGGTTTTCCTTAATCTTTTCTACGCCGCCCTCGATCTTGAAAGGGTTGGTACGTGATGAACCAAGAATGGTTCCACCGCGAGGCAAGATGCCGCGAGTTACTTCGATGTTCAAAGGCATTGTTACACCTTCTAGAGGTCCCTTCCAACCATCACGGAAACCTACAAACTCGTGACCGTACTCTTTGACACCTTTACGAACTACGGCGCGGATAACCGCATTAAGACCAGGGCAATCTCCGCCGCCAGTGAGGACACCAATACGCATGATTTACTCCAACAATTTTATTGTTTGATTGTGTGGCTCAAATACTGTCCGCCACCTGTGGTCAACGCTGACTGGCACAGTCTAGCCTTGCCCCATGGCTAATCGACAACTTATCGCCGGCGTGGATTCCTCAACACAATCTGTGAAGGTTGTTATTCGTGATGCTCACACGGGTGAATTAGTGCGACAGGGTCGCGCCTCCCACCCCGACGGCACCGAAGTCGATCCCGCACATTGGCTCACGGCAATTCATGCAGCTTTTAAGGATGCTGGTGGCTTAGATGATGTTGAAGCAATTTCTATTGCAGGACAACAACACGGAATGGTTGCGTTGGATTCTGATGGTGAAGTAATTCGCCCTGCGCTGTTGTGGAATGACACCCGTTCTGCAAAAGAGGCTGAAGATCTCAACCGCGAAGTTGGCGGAGATCATGTAATTGCACGCAAGGTTGGCTCGAAATTAGTTGCATCCTTCACCGCATCCAAAGTTCGCTGGGTAGCAGATCATGAACCACAGAATGCTTCACGTGTTGCATCGGTTGCTTTGCCCCACGATTGGTTGTCATGGCAGTTACAAGGTGGTAAAGATTTAACAAAGTTGTTTACCGATCGCAGCGATGCATCTGGAACTGGTTACTTTGATCCCAGCACTTCGCACTACCGAGATGAGATTGTGCGCTTAGCACTTCGTCATGATCAGAATTTCACGCTTCCGCGAATAATTGAACCATCACAATTTGGTGGAACCACCCTTGCTGGTATTCCAATTGCTGCAGGTGCTGGCGATAATGCAGGAGCTGCTTTGGGAATACAGGCACAACCTGGCGACGTTATCGTTTCATTAGGAACAAGTGGCACAGCATTTGCAGTATCTGAAACCCCAACTCATGATCCTTCGGGTGCGGTTGCAGGTTTTGCTGATGCAACTGGTCGATACCTTCCGCTGGTATGTACTTTAAATGCTGCACGAATTTTGGATGCGGCTTGTCGCATTCTTGGAAAGACTCATGATGAAGTTGGACAACTCGCACTTGCTGCAAAGCCCGGTGCAAATGGATTAACGCTTTTGCCGTACTTTGAAGGTGAGCGAACCCCAAATCGTCCAACTGCAACTGGTGTCTTTGCCGGAATGAACTTGAATAATTCAAACCCTGAAGATATTGCCCGAGCAATGGTTGAAGGAATGCTGGCAGGTTTGGCCGATGCTGTTGATTCACTTGTTGCATTAGGGGTCGGAGTGCAACGAATTCTTCTTATCGGAGGTGCAGCAAAGAATCCAGCGGTTCCAGTAATTGCCAGTGCATTGTTTGGTCGTGAAGTTTTGGTTCCACCAGCAGGTGAATACGTGGCAAATGGCGCTGCAAAGCAAGCGGCTTGGGCGTTACTAGGAGAAATGCCAACATGGGATTTAGGAGAAGTTACACATCACAACAGCGTTGCAACTGCTGATGTTATGGCGAAATACAACGAGTTAAAGAAGAACACAGAAAACTGGAGTTAGACGGTAACGCGAACACCCTTACCAACAATAACAATTCCGCCATCACTGACAGTGAAACGTTGACGGTCGCGTTCTAGATCTACACCGATTTGCGCACCTGGATCTACGACTACGCTCTTATCTAAAATAGCTTTACGAATAATGGCTTTTTCACCGATGCGCACATTAGGCATCAACACCGTGCCTTCGACGATTGCCGCTTTTCCGACAGAAACATCGTAGGAAACAACGGATCCGTGCAGGATTCCGCCAGAGACAATTGAACCTGCGCCAACAATCGAATCATGTGCCGAACCACCTTCGCTGAATTTTGCAGGAGGCAATGAAGGTGGGTTTGTCAGCAAAGGCCATTCGCGGTTATACAAATTAAAGATTGGGTGAACAGATACAAGATCCATATGCGCGTCGTAGTAAGCATCGATTGAACCAACATCGCGCCAGTAACCCTTATCGCGATCAGTTTCACCTGGCACAACATTGTTTGCGAAGTCGTAGACCTTGGCCTGACCTTGTGAGGTTAGGAACGGAATGATGTTTCCACCTAAGTCATGACGAGATTCAATATCTTCAGAATCTAAAATCAACGCTTCTTCCATAACATCGCGCTTGAAAATGTAATTACCCATAGATACAAGTGATAGTTCAGGATGGCCAGGCATCGCTGGCGGATTAGCTGGCTTTTCATGGAAAGCCTTAATCGTGATTCCGTCATCAGCTAACTCGATTACACCAAAATCATGTGCTTCAGATCTTGGCATACGAATCGCTGCAACAGTTACTCCTGCACCAGTATCAAGATGTTGCTGGAACATCTGCATTGGATCCATGCGATACACGTGATCAGCACCGAACACTAAAACATGCTTTGGATCTTCATCGTGAATCAAATTGAAGTTCTGCAAAATTGCATCAGCGCTGCCGGTATACCAACGTGGCCCAAGGCGCTGCTGAGCTGGAACTGGAGTGATGTAATTTCCAAGTAGCGAAGACATGCGCCACGTCGTAGTTATGTGACGGTCAAGTGAATGTGACTTGTACTGAGTCAAAACAGCGACCTTGAGCATATTTGCATTTGCAAGGTTTGATAAAACAAAATCAACTAAACGATATGAGCCACCAAATGGAACTGCGGGCTTAGCACGATCTGCTGTAAGCGGCATTAAACGCTTTCCTTCGCCACCAGCAAGAACGATGCTGAGCGGAAGTTGCAGTTTGGCCATGTCTTAACGATAGCCTTTCACCCTTGTCGAAGGAAGAGGCTCTTAAAGATATGACCGCGCTGAAGGTTGGAATCGTTACCAAAGAGTGGCCACCGGCTATCTATGGTGGCGCTGGAGTGCATGTCCTTCAGTTAACGCAAGCCCTTCGCACAATCAATGATGTACATGTCGATGTTCACTGCTTCGGCGGTCCCCGTGATGATGCATTTGGTTATTCCTTACCAAGTGGTTTTGCAGATGCAAATCCTGCCGTCCAAGCTTTAGCGATAGATCTTGAAATGGCTACACATCTTGGTCATGTTGATGTTGTTCATTCGCATACTTGGTATGCCAACATGGCTGGACATATTGCCGCACTGCAACACGGTATTCCACACATTGTTAGCGCACATTCGCTGGAACCTTTACGTCCCTGGAAATCAGAGCAATTAGGGGGCGGATACCGCATATCTTCGTGGGCTGAAAAAACTGCGTACGAAGCTGCAAGTGCAATCATTGCAGTCAGTGATGGAATGCGCGCTGATGTTCTCAAGGCTTACCCAACCATTGATCCCGCAAAGGTTGTCACGATTCGAAATGGTGTAGACACCGAAAAGTTTGCACCAAATCACGATGTTTCGGTTCCTGGAAGTTATGGGATCAATGGCCCATTTGCAATCTTTGTTGGGCGCATTACCCGTCAAAAAGGTTTGGCCCACTTGCTGCGCGCTTGGAAAGATGTACCGCCTGAATACGGTTTGGTTCTAGCCGCCGGAAGTCCTGATGAAGAAGGAATCGGTAATGAAGTTGCCGCGTTAATCGCTGAGCTTCAATCAACGCGTGGCAATGTGTGGTGGATCAAAGAGATGCTCTCCCACGATCAATTAACTGCGATGCTCACCGCAGCGGATTTATTCATCTGTCCTTCAATTTATGAGCCACTGGGAATCGTAAATCTTGAAGCCATGGGCTGTGCAACCGCAGTCCTTGGTTCACGAGTAGGTGGAATCCCTGAAGTTGTTGCTGATAAAGAAACTGGCGAGCTTGTCGATTACCAAGGTGAGGCCGCACCATTTGAAAAAGCTTTAACCGAATCAATTACACGCTTGATGTCACAACCCGAACTTCTAAAGAAGTATGGTGCCGCAGGTCGCGTGCGTGCTCAAAAACTATTTGGTTGGGATGCTGTAGCAGCTTTAACTGTAGATCTGTATCGACGTGTGATTGCCTAAATGAGTCGTAAATCCCTGTTCCACTTTGTTTTGGTGGGAATTTTATGGGGCATTCCATACCTTCTTATGAAGGTTGCCGTTGAAGATTTCCCACCTGCCGCCGTTGTTGCTGGACGCACATTAATTGGCGCATCAATTTTGATTCCGATAGCGATTTACCGCAAGAAGTTTAAAGGCGCAGTCCTTGGATTCAAGTTTGTTGCCTTTTATGCGCTGCTAGAAATGATTGGCCCTTGGATTTTGATTACAACCGCTGAACAAGAAATTAATTCAGGTCTAACTGGATTACTTGTATCAACTGTTCCTATCTTTGCAACAATCATTACTTCTCTTCGCGGCGACCATTCGGTCTGGCAGTTCAAACGAATTGTTGGAATCGTTGTTGGTTTCCTAGGATTGATCTTGGTTGTTGGTATTGAAAGTTTGACCGGAAGCAGCGATCCACTGTCTATCGCAATGGTGGTACTAGCTTCTATGGGTTACGCCTATGCGGTGATTATGGTGACTTCGAACTTGCCTTTAGTTGATGGCATTGCAATTAACGGTCTGGCCATGGCGCTAACAACAATCTTCTGGGCACCAGTTGCTATCGCACAGTGGCCTTCAAGTATTTCAATGAACTCAGCTCTGTCCATTGTGGCACTTGGAATATTTAGCACAGCGTTCGCATTTATTTTGTTCTTCAAGTTAATGGATGAGATCGGGCCCGCCCGTGGTTCATTAGTGACTTACTTGAACACTGCCGTGGCTGTAGTTCTAGGTGTAATAATTCTGAAGGAACCATTGACGGTAGGAATCATTGTTGGATTACCTTTGGTGCTGATTGGTTCATACCTTGCGAGCCGAAAGAGCCAAGCAGCTTAAACCTTACTTTTACGTCCTGTCGCCAAACCCAAGTTTTGCAAGCAGTTTTGGATCCTTCTGCCATTCCTTTGAAACCTTGATGTGAAGTCCAAGGAAAATCTTTGCAGCCAGTGCACGCTCGATATCTGCGCGAGCTCGTATGCCGATCTCCTTTAAACGTGAGCCTTGGTGGCCTAACAAGATTGCTCGTTGTGTATCGCGCTCTACGTGGATAGTGGCGTGAACATCAAAAAACGGGCGAGAACCCTTTTCTTCGCGCTCTCCAAATTCATCAATAGTCACAACAATCGAATGTGGAAGTTCTTCTCGAACATCTTGCAGCGCGGCTTCTCGAATGAATTCGCAGATCAACTGCTCGATAGCTTGATCACTGGTTGTGCCCTCTGGGTAATACTGAGGACCTGCCGGAAGGTTTTTTCCAATAAGTTCGTTGAGCAGATCCACCTGATCATGAATTGCGGCAGATACCGGAATAATTTCATCCCACACAAAGCCTTCGGCGATTTTCATAATGCCAAGTAAGCGAGCGGCAAGCTTTTCCTTAGAAATCAAATCTGTCTTAGTAATTACTGCAAACTTCTTTGCCTTTGGGTGCTTAGCAATTTCTGCTGCAATAAAGGTATCTCCCGCACCTGATGTCTCATCGGCTGGGATACACATAATTACAATGTCAACCGAATCCATGCTCTGATCTACAACTTGGTTTAAGCGCTGACCCAATAAAGTCTTTGGCTTGTGAACACCAGGTGTATCTACAAGAACTGCTTGAAATTCGGGGCGATGAACAATTCCGCGAATCGCAGTACGTGTTGTATTGGGATGATGAGAAGTAATTGCAATCTTGCTACCTACGAGTGCGTTAATCAAAGTTGATTTTCCTACATTTGGGCGGCCAACAATAGCTACAAAGCCCGAACGGAAATCACTCATAGGCTTATTCTCTCATCAATTAGCACCCACAAACTCCACCGCATCTGCCACGGATGTAACAATCTCTGCTGCGCGTTCACCAATTAATCGATGACAACCTTCGCTAGTAGGTGAATTAATTGGTCCTGGAATCGCCATTACTGGGCGAAAGATCTCTGCAGCATCACGTGCAGTCCGTAAAGACCCACTACGAAATGCAGCTTCGACAACAAGTGTTGCTTTAGAAAGGGATGCAATCAATCGATTGCGGGTCAAAAATCGATGCGGAAGTGCGCGCTGTCCAGGCATGAACTCGGTAACCATTGCTCCTGATTCGCAAATATCGGCAAATAGTCGAGTGTTTCCGGCTGGATAATTGATATCTATTCCAGATGCGATAACTGCAACCGTTACACCTTCTGCAATCAGTGCACCTTTGTGCGCATATGAATCAATTCCATATGCTCCCCCGCTAACAATCGCCCATTCGCGGTCGGCAAATCCTGCAGCAAAATCTCCGGCGATTCTGGCTCCGTATGATGTTGGATTGCGGGTTCCAACAATTGCAAGGGATCGTTGGTGTAGTGCGCTGATGTTTCCTTTAAGTATTAAGCCGATCGGTGGGGCTGCTAGATCATTTACTTGAACTGGCCAATCCTCATCTATGGGGGTGATTAACCGCGCCTGATGCTTGTCTATTTCTGATAACACCTGATCGCCATTGATGCCTCGCAATGAGCTGATCAACTTTTCATACTTTATCGAGTCATACCCGCCGCGCAGCAGTTTTTCATAGACAGCAAGTGCGCCTTTAGTTGAAATTTCAGAGGACCAAAAAACTTGTCCACCTTCTATGAGACTGAAAAGAATCGCTCGCGCATCCAATTCATTCATGCTTCTATCTTGCCTCTCATAGTGTGAGCAGCCATCACATTTTCCAGAGTCGGTGTTGGGTTTCCGTGCAGGTCGGCAAAACTCCATGCAGTACGAATAATCTTGTGTAAACCGCGGGCGGTAATGTGCTCGCGATCTAATTCATCATGCAGAAAATTCATCGCACTTCTTTCCGGCTGAAAAGTTGATCGCAATGCACGTGCAGGAATCTGAGAGTTCAAACTCCATCCCATCCCGGCAAAACGCTTTTTAGCCACTTCGCGAGCTGCAATGACGCGGGTTCGAATAACTGTGCTGCTTTCTCCTAATTCATCCCGCACCATATCAACGCGTCCAACGGGATCTACTTGCACGCGCAAATCAATGCGGTCCATCAGTGGTCCTGATAACTTTCCAAGGTAGCGTCGGACTTGTTGTGATGTGCAGGTGCAGTTGTGGCCACGTCCAGTGAACTTTCCGCACGGACATGGATTAGCTGCCAGAACTAAAAGGAACTGTGCCGGGAAAGTTAGGTTACCCACGCTACGCGCGATTGTTATGGTGCCCGATTCCAAAGGTTGGCGCAAAGCATCTAGTACACCTGGGCCACATTCAGGTGCTTCATCTACAAATAAAACGCCGTAATGTGCAAGTGAGCAGGCGCCAGGTTTGATTACATGTGAACCCCCACCAACCATCGCGATTCGAGTCGTTGTGTGATGTGGTGAGACCATAGGTGCGAGCAGCGATAAAGGTGAGCGTTGCGTCAAAGTGCCAGCAATTGAATGAACCGCAGTGACTTCTAGAGCTTGATCGATGGTCAACGCCGGCATGATCGTTGGAATTCTTTCGGCGATCATTGTTTTACCGGCACCAGGTGGACCAATCAACAAAATGTGATGGCCCCCAATTGCAGCAATTTCTGCCGCTAAACGTGCAGCAGATTGTCCAGCCACATCGGCAAAATCCAAACGTGTATCGATTTGTTCCCACTGCAAATCAATCTCTTGCACTACTTCTCGTTCACCAGTCCTAAGCCATCGCAATACTTGTTTCAGATGTTGCATCGGAATAATTGTCATCGCCTGCATCAATTGAGCTTCTTCAAAGTTAGCCTCTGGAACTACCGCGCAGCGAACGCCTGCTTTGTACGCCGCCATTAACGCAGGCAGTACGCCGCGAACTGAACGAATTCGACCATCTAGAGAAAGCTCCCCCAGAAATAGAAGCTCTTCAATCTTTTCCTTTGCAATACTTTCATGGGCTGATAGCAAAGCGATACAGATTGCTAAATCAAAGCTTGATCCACTCTTGGGCAGCCAAGCAGGTGAAAGCGAGACAGTAACTTTGCGATTAGGCCACGCTTCCCCGCAGTTAACAATTGCACTACGGACTCTTTCACGTGATTCAGTCAACGCTGCATCTGGCAATCCCAACAATGAATACCCCGGAAGTCCATCAGCGATATCAACCTCTACTGTGACAAGGTGACCTTCTAAACCTAAAAGCGCGACAGAACTTGTTAAGGCCAGGGTCATAGCAACTTCTCGCGGTATTCAATTTCATGTGAACCATCGGCTTTAACTAGTACAGCTGCAACATCTATTTGGTAGTCGCATCCAAGACATCCATGAGTCGCTAACCAGGCAAGGGCCAACCGCTGCATGCGATAAGCCTTGTCTCGATTAATTGCTTCAAATGGGTGCCCAAAGGCAACCGAACTTCGCGTCTTAACTTCTACAAATGAAAATACGCCACTTGGGTAAAGGGCGATGATGTCGATTTCACCTTCGCGCACCCGCCAATTGCGTTCGATGATTTCGATATTTCGATTAATTAGAAATTGCGCCACGGATTCTTCGCCTTGTGCGCCAGTTAATTGATTGCTCTTTGTCTTCATGATCAGAGAGGATAAATACCCCGATCACAGCTGTTGTGCTTGCTTGGTTTACTTGTGGATTAACGCTGCCACATTGGCAAAGGAACGACGATGTTGTGCACATGGTCTATGCTCGTTAAGAGCTTTTGTATGCGCGGCAGTGATATAGCCCTTGTGCCCAGCAAATCCATACTCTGGAAATTCAAGATCTATTTCCCGCATGATGCGATCACGCGTCACCTTTGCAATTACTGATGCAGCGCTAATAGAGACAACAACTTGATCGCCTTTCCACACTGCAAGGTTGGGTAGACCTAAACCTTCGATCGCATATCCATCTGTAAGAACATATGCGGGTTCAATAGCTAAGCCCTGAACTGCACGACGCATTCCATCAAGGTTTGCTGCGTGGACTCCCCGTGAATCAACTTCACTTGCAGGAACAATTACAATGCTTATTGATGCAGCGACTTGATGAATTAAATCAAAGACCGCATCACGTTTGTTTTCTGCAATTTCTTTGGAATCTCGCACAACTGCTAATTCAGGTGCGAAGGGATCGTTCAGAACAACTGATGCGATAACTAATGGACCTGCACATGCACCACGACCGGCTTCATCAACACCTGCAATCGGTGAGATTCCTGCACTGGTTAAAAGCTGTTCGATAACCTTCATAAGGTTACTTATTTAGAACATCAACTCTTGGAATATATGTAATGTTCTTAAAAGGCCAAATAACACCAACGACGCGGCCTGTAACCTTGGATAAAGGTACGAAGCCGTTATTGATATCGTCTTGGTGATAACGCGAATCAGCACTTGCTCCTCGGTGATCTCCCATTACCCACAACTTGCCCTTAGGGACAGTCACATCAAAGTTCATTTCTGATGGCTTGTTGCCGGCAAAGATATAAGGCTCAGTAACCTCAATCCCGTTAATGGTTAAGTTGCCTTCTTTTGTGCAACACACGACGCGGTCTCCGCCAACACCAACTACACGCTTAACTAAGTACTGCTTCGCTGGGTTTGGAAGAACGCCGACTGCCACTAATGCACTTTTGGCTTTGGATATGTACTGGTTTGTTGAGTATTCAACAATTTCAGGTAGCCAATTATCTGGATCGCGGAATACAACTACATCTCCGCGCTTAATATTGTTTGAAATAAATGGAACTTTGTTTACCGCAACGCGATCCTTGATCTGAAGCGTGTTTTCCATTGATCCAGAAGGAATATAGAAAAACTGCACTAGAAAGCTCTTGATAAATAGAGAGACAACAAGTGCGACTATTACAAGGATTGGGAGCTCCTTAAGGAGCGATCCCTTATTGCGCATTGAAAAGATTATTCAGCTTTTGGAGCTTCAGTTGCTTCAGCTTCATCCACAACATCTGTTGTCGCAACTTCAGCTGGAACCTCGGACACGGCAACCTCTGCTACTGGCTCGGACACAGCAACTGGAGCCTCTACAACTGCTTCAACAACAGGCTCTGGAATAACTACAGGTTCCGGAGTTGAAAGAATTCCATCGCCATAACCTTCGATGCCATCGCGCTTTTCGCGAATCTTTGCAGCCTTACCGCGTAGGTCGCGTAGGTAGTACAGCTTGGCGCGACGTACTTCGCCCTTCTTTACTAACTCAATCTTTTCAATTACTGGTGTGTGAACTGGGAAAGTACGCTCAACACCAACGCCGTATGAAACCTTACGGATTGTGAAAGTCTCGCGAACGCCATCACCTTGGCGACGGATTACGATTCCTTGGAAAACCTGAAGACGGCTCTTGTTACCTTCGATAACACGAACATGGACCTTGAGCTCATCACCAGCACGAAATTGTGGGATGTCTTTGCGCAGGGATACTGCATCTACGGCGTCAAGAATGTTCATATTCGGATCCTTTTGTCATTTCTATTAAGCACGCGCTTTGGCGGTGCAGACTGCGTATTGTGCCATAGCCACGCTCAGAACCGTAAATCGAGCCTGCCCTACTCGGGAATCTGAGCCTTGAGCGTCTCGTACAGGTGTGGACCCGCGGCCAGGGTCAGATTGAGCCCATGCCACGGATAGGTGGTCACAACCGCCCCCGCTTCTCTGGCGATTAGCTCAGCTGCCGCTAAATCCCATTCGTGTAGACCAGTTTCAAAGTAGCCGTCAACTAGACCTGTTGCCACATGACAAATATCGGCAGCGGCAGATCCGATTCTGCGTAAATCACGAATTTGAGGAATAAGAACATTCACAATCTTTAATTGTTCGAGGCGATCTTTTACATCGTAGGCAAAGCCAGTTGAAAACAGCGCGCGGTTTAGTTCAACTGGATTGTTGCACGCAATCTTCACATCATTAAGAAATGCTCCCCCGCCTTTACTTGCATGCCAAGTTGATTGAACTGTTGGGCTATGAACAACACCCACCAAAGTTCCATTCTCATCTTTTGCCGCAATGCTTACAGCCCACCCTGGTAATCCGTAAAAATAATTGACGGTGCCATCGACAGGATCAATCACCCATGTGATTCCGCTCTTGCTAGCACGTGAAGTTCCTTCTTCACCAATAATTCCGTCATCAGGGCGTACAGCCAAAATACTTTCGACAATCAGTTTTTCACTGGCAGTATCCATCTGCGTAGCAATATCGATAGCCGTTGATTTAACTGTTAAGTCCCAAGATGCTGGGCGATTCACCAATAAATCACCTGCTTGTCGAGCAATCTTTAGCGCAAGTTCAAGCAATTGATTGGAATCCGTCATAAGTGCAGTCTAACGCCGAGATAGACTCCTGCCTATGTTCTCTGGGTACTCAACGCTTTTTAGAACCCCTGGGGGCCTTGGTTTTTCTGTTCCCGGACTCATTGCCCGCATGCCAATTTCAATGGATTCGCTTGCCCTGATTTTTATCGTTGTAGCTGCAAGTGATTCATATGCATTAGCTGGTGCGCTAAGTGCAACGGCTTCAGTTGTCATGGCTTTTGCCACACCGCATTGGTCACGTGTTGCTGATCGTATTGGCCAAAGCGCAATGTTGGTCCGAGTTGTTCCAATAAAAATTGCAGGGCTTTGTGTTTTTACACTCTTGGTTTTAAATCAAACTCCTACTTGGACTTGGTTTGTAAGCATCATCATTGCCGAATCAATGTCGGTAAACACCGGTGGACTAGTTCGCCGCCGCTGGTTACATGTTTTAAGCCCAGATAAAACAAGCACCGCCGAAGATGAACAAGACCGTCACTTGGTAAATACCGCTTATTCCTATGAAGCAATCATGGATGAAATTGTCTTTATCCTGGGCCCAATCATTGTGACCGCCTGCGCTACAACGATTGCACCCGCAGCAGGCATTATCGTTGGAATCATCTTTGTTGCCATCGGTTTTCCCTTGTTCATCAGGCAGAAATCTACTGAGCCTCCTTCAACGCCAAAGCGCAAAGTTGATCCGCACCCTGCGGTAATTGGCAATAAGCGGGTCCAGGCCATTGTTCTTGCCACAACATTGTTAGGTGGTTTTTTTGGATCAATAGCAATTGTCACCGTTGCCTTTACGGAACAACGCGGCCAAGAAAATATGTCGGGACTTTTGTTGGCCATTTGGGCTTTCGGCAGCGGAATTGCTGCAATTATTAATGGCGCAATTAAATGGAATCTGTCGAGTGCTACGCGATTCTTGATTTTCTTGTTCGCACTTACCTTGTTGTCGGTGCCCATGTTGTTTACACATTCTTTGATCTGGCTTGCGGTTGCCTTATTCTTTAATGGTTTCGCGATTGCTCCACTGGTTATAAACGCTTATGGAGTTGCAGAAGGTGCAGTACCGCCAGAACAAATCACTGAGACTTTGACGTGGGTCGTTGCAGGAATGCCTTTAGGTGGAGCTTTCGCTAGCGCTTTATCTGGCCTAGTCATCGATCGGTTTGGTGCCGACATCGCATACTGGATACCTCTGGGTTTCATGATTGCGGCATGCGCAGCCACACTTCCGTATTTCCAGACTTATAAGGCCCTTATCGGCTACCCTCATGCACGTGACTGAGCTACGACTAGACGGAAAGACCGAGGATGGTCTGTACCTATCTTTGCATGACAATGATGGAAATGAATTTACAGTTCGAGTTTCTGACACATTGCGTGCAACAGTTAATCAGCAAAGACTGATGGCTGTCCCAACCTCTGATGAGCCAAGTATTTCAATCAAAGAAATTCAACGCCTCCTACGTGCAGGACAAACGGCAGATCAAATCGCTCGTGAAAACAACACAACGATTGAAAAGGTAGAGCGTTTTGCCGGACCAATTCTCTCTGAACGTATTTACATTATTGATCAAGCTCAACACATTGTTATCCGCAAAGAAGGCGGACGTGACGCCGTGACTTTGCTTGGAACCGTTATTTCTCGTTTAGCTCCACGCGACATTGATTCATCTGAATTGTCATGGGATACCTGGCGCCTTGAAGATGGCACGTGGACATTAGAACTTCATTATCCAAACAGTTCAGGTATTGGTATTGCTCAGTGGAGCTTTGATTCAATTCTGCGCACCGTTACATCTATGGATGAAAATGCGCGTTGGATGATGGGTGATGATCCTGCCCCACGCCAACTTCCGACTGTCGCTCTTATCCCCACCGAGAGTTCTCACCCCTCCGAGCGTCGCATCATTGATGTGTACAGCGAGTTCCGCAAAGAAACTATTGAGGATGAAATTGACGAAGAGATTGAGCCTATTCGCGAGGTTCCCCGCTTAGCAGTTATTCGCGAAGAGCCAGATGATGAAGCTACACGTGATGGAATCACGGCACGTGCCAAGGTTCCAAGCTGGGATGAAATCATGTTTGGCATCAAGCCAGAGGATCCTAAGGGCTAACTTACTAACTCAACGTTGTTGTCAGTAAACCAACCTGAGATTCAATCTCGCTATCTCCACCATGATGTCCAACCATGGCACCTTCTTTATCAACACGGTCTGCATCAACAAGAATCACACCACCGCGAGCAATTGCGATTATTTCGCCCATACGATCAATTGAATCAGGGCTTAAAGCTGCACCAAATAAATTGCTTGAAATCGCTTCTTCGCGGGTAAGAACCACAGCTTTATCTTGCAAATGCTGTTGCCACATACCAGCTGCATCAACACGTGCCTGAACTGAATCTTCGGTCAAATAAATGTGGCGCGCGCGTGGCTCTCCTGCAATAACACTGACTCCCGTTAACAAAGGATTGTCTTGCCCAATAACAATCATTTCTTCAACATTTATCATTCCGTGATCTGAAGTTACCCAGATTCGAGTTCCTTTTGGAACTTCCTTCATCAACTGCGAAACCATCTGATCGATTGCAGAAAGTGCCGCAATCCATTTGTCGCTTCCAACTCCATCCGAATGTCCTGCAGCATCTAAGTCATTGACATACAGGTAAACAAATGAAGGAGTTTTTTGTAGTGCGAGTTTGGTTTCGCTGACTAAATCAGCAACAACATTGGCGCCTTTGTATTGTGCGCCGCGAAAAACAGCACGGGTGAAACCTGTATTTTCATAACGCTTAGCAGCAACATGGGTAACACTGATTCCGACATTGGATGCTCTCTGAAAAAGATTTTCAACTGGTTGCCAATTTTCTGGGTCTACACGTTCATCCCATTTCAGCGCATTGAGCAATCGCCCACCACTTCTAGGAACTTGAACTGTGTAGCCCAACATTCCGTGAACACCAGGAAGTTCTCCGGTTGTTAATGTTGCAAGTGAGGTAGCAGTTGTCGAAGGAAATGCGGTTTGAATTTTCCCGAAGTTAATCATTCGGCTCATGGTTGGCATAGCTTCTGCGTACTTCGACAAAGTATCAAAGCCGAATCCATCGATAAGAAATAAAAGTTCGCGTCCCATCGGCGATTGACCCATGGCCAAGTGATCGGCAGCACTGTCTAACCCGAGGGAAGAAAATATCGAGGGAGTTATCTGGGACAAATGCACATGCTTATCTTCCCACGAGAGTGCACTAGAGTTTGGCTATGGAAAAAGCAATCAAGCTATCGGCTGAAGTTTCTGCTGCCATTAAGGCCGGAAAGCCAATCGTTGCTCTGGAATCAACGATTATTAGTCATGGTTTGCCTCGTCCTTCAAATCTAGAAGTTGCGCTGGAATGTGAACGAATCGTTCGTGATGCAGGCGCAGTCCCAGCAACGATTGCATTGCTAGATGGAAAGATTTTGGTTGGATTAGAACGATCTGAGCTAGAAGCGATCGCTAATCGTGATGACATTTCTAAGGCCTCGATCCGCGACTTGGCAATAATTGTTGCTCAAGGCAAGAGCGCTGCAACAACTGTTGCAGCAACGGCGCACATCGCAGCATTAGCCGGAATTCATGTCTTTGCTACTGGTGGTCTAGGTGGAGTGCACAGAGGAGCAAATGAATCCTTTGATGAATCTGCTGACCTAACCGCCTTAGCAAATGTTGATATGACCATGATTTGTGCCGGAGTGAAATCAATTCTGGATGTTCCTGCAACTTTAGAAAGATTAGAAACGCTGGCGATCAGTCTGGTTGGATATAAGACAACCGCCTTCCCTGGTTTTTACTTGACTGATTCTGGTTATACCTTGGAGCACCGAGTCGATTCTCCCGCAGAGATTGCTGCAATCATCAAAGCCCGCAAAGAGGTTGGCACACTAAGCAAAGCACTTGTCGTGGCAAACCCAGTTGTGAAAGAGATGGATAAGGCTCGCCACGATGAGATCTTGAAATCTGGTCTTGAAAAAGCTGAGCGGCAGGGAGTCGTTGGAAAGAATGTGACTCCGTTCTTACTAGAACATTTCCACACCACATCTAAAGGTGAATCACTAGCGATCAACACAGAAATTATTAAAGCTAACTGCCTATTGGGCGCGCAGATTGCAGTGGCACTTCAATGAAAAAGATTCTATGTATTGGCGATTTAGCACTTGATGTAATTTCACAGCTCAAAGAGCCAATCAATTACGGCAATGACACCGCCAGTAAAATCTCAAGCCACCCAGGTGGTCAGGCTGCAAATGTTGCTACGTGGATTACTCGCACAAATTCAAAGGCTCATTTGGTCGCACGTACAGGCAATGATCCCGTTGGTTTCGCCCTAATTTCAGATCTCGATAAGTACGGCGTAGAACACCTTAATTTGATGCACAGCGGACGCCCAACTGGTGTTGTTGTAATTCTGGTTGATGCCAATGGTGAGCGCACAATGTTTCCTGACAATGGTGCAAACGCTGACCTTGAAGCATCTGATCTACCTTCACTTGATGACATTGATGGCGTCTATTTGTCAGGGTATGCATTATTAGATTTCCGCAGCCGTGAAGCGGTGCTTGCGATGGTAAAAAAGATTAGGGCAAGTGGTAAGCCAATTTATTTTGATCCAACAACAACTGGTGCAATGAAGATTGTTAGCCGAGATGAAGTTCTTTCTTGGGTTTCAATGATGGATGGAATTTTGCTCAATAGCGAAGAGGCCTTGTATCTTGGAGATGCAACCGATGTCGAAACTGCTGAAGAAAATCTTGCAAAGATCACACCGCTCGTTGTCATTAAACTAGGTTCAAAGGGTGCGATGGCGATGAATGGTTCTGAAAAGGCCAAGGTTTCTGCAGTCACAACTAATGTTGTTGACACCACAGGTGCTGGAGACTCTTTTGCTGCTGGCTTTATTCCGAAGTGGCTAGAAACAAGTGATCTAACTCAAGCGCTTTCCGCAGGTGCAGCACTGGCAGCAAAGTGTGTTTCATCAGTTGGGGCGCGCCCTCCCCTATATTAAGGCTGACTCTTGGCAGAATGCCCCAATGGCAACTGCGAAGACTCCCGCGAAATCTACGGCAAAGGGTAAGAAACCAGCTGGACCAAAGCCTGGTGAATATCCAGGAAAGATCGTTGACATCGATGTTTCCAAAGAAGTTTCAGAATCTTTCCTCGAGTACGCATACTCAGTTATTTACTCACGCGCACTTCCTGATGCACGTGATGGTTTAAAGCCGGTTCACCGCCGCATTCTTCATCAGATGGCAGACATGGGTCTTCGTCCAGAACGTGGACATGTTAAGAGCGCACGTGTTGTTGGAGAAGTGATGGGTAAGTTGCACCCACATGGTGACGGCGCAATTTATGACGCCTTAGTTCGTATGGCACAGAGTTTTTCAATGGGATTGCCATTAATTGATGGTCACGGAAACTTTGGTTCGCTAGATGCAGGCCCTGCAGCGATGCGTTACACCGAAGCCCGTTTGGCACCAGCTGCGATGTCTATGGTTGCAGAGGCCGACGAAGACACTGTTGATTTTGGTCCAAACTATGACGGTCAATTATCTGAACCAATTGTTTTGCCAGCGGCTTATCCAAACCTGCTTGTAAATGGTGGTTCTGGAATTGCAGTGGGTATGGCAACCAACATGGCCCCACACAATTTAAGCGAAGTTATCGCTGCGACGAAGTTTCTTATCGAAAACCCATCGGCGACTGTTAAGCAGTTAATGAAGTTTGTTCCGGGGCCTGATTTCCCAACAGGTGGCGAAATCGTTGGTCTTGATGGCGTACGTGAGGCTTATGCAACAGGTAAAGGATCATTTAAGGTTCGCGCAACCGTTGAGATTGAAAAAGTCACATCTCGCAAAATGGGTATCGTCATCAAGGAACTTCCTTACACAATTGGGCCTGAAAAGGTTGTAGAACGAATTGCAGCTCTCGTTAAGGCCAAGAAGATCCAGGGAATCAGCGACATCATCGATCTTTCTGATGGTCAGACCGGCACAAATGTCGTTATCGAAATTAAGAATGGATTTGAGCCTGAAGAAGTTCTAGAAAAACTGTATGCGCTGACTCCGATGGAAGATGCCTTTGCAATTAATGCAGTTGCCTTAGTTAAGGGTCGTCCACAAACTCTTGGCCTTAAGGAACTACTGCGAGTATTTATTGATCACCGCATCGAAGTTGTACGTCGTCGTTCAGAGTTCCGTAAGGCAAAAGCTGAGGGCAGACTGGGTCTAGTTGATGGTTTGCTTAAGGCAGTCATTGATATCGACAAGGTCATCAAGATTATTCGTGGTAGCGATGATGCAGCGGCTGCAAAAGATAAGTTGATCAAGGACTTTAAACTAAACGATGAGCAAGCAACCTACATCTTGGATATGCCACTTCGTCGTTTGACCAAAATGAGCAAGATTGAACTAGAGACTGAGCAAAAGGATCTGAAGAGCACAATTGCAGAGCTCACTAAGTTGCTCAAGAGTGAAGATGCAATCAAAGATCAAGTTTCTGCAGAGTTAACTGCCGTTGGAAAGTCATATGCAGCACCTCGTCGTACTCGAATTGGTGCTGCTTAAACCCAGCCGATAGACTTGAGCGTGATTTCAACCCAAGCGCTCGAACTTCGTGCAGGTGCTCGCCTTCTTGTTAAAGGTGTGACTGTTCGTATTAACAGCGGTGACCGTATTGGTTTTGTTGGTCGAAACGGTGCTGGTAAATCAACTCTTGCAAAGGTTCTAGCTGGTGAAACTATGCCTGCAGGTGGAGCAGTAAATCGCACCGGAAAAATTGGTTACTTGCCCCAGGATCCACGTACCGGTGATGAGCCAGGAACAGTGATTGATCGCATTCTTTCTGCCCGTGATTTAGATCAGATTGCATCTCGCATGCGTTCAGTTGAAGAAGAAATGGCTACAGCCCAAGGTGAAGCTTTGGAAAAAGCGATGGACCGCTACACCCGTGTTGAAGCTGAATTTTCTGCCGCTGGTGGTTATGCAGCAACTGCTGAAGCAGAAGCGATTGCGACCTCTCTTGGCGTTGCTGAAGCGGTCTTTGCAAACGAACTCTCAACACTTTCTGGTGGTCAGCGCCGTCGAATCGAATTAGCTCGCATCCTTTTTAGTGGCGCTGAAACCCTTTTACTGGATGAGCCAACTAACCACTTGGATGCTGACTCCATTATGTGGCTGCGCGAATTCTTATCTAAATATTCGGGTGGCTTGGTCATCATCTCTCACGATGTGAACTTGATCGAAACCGTTGTTAACAAGGTGTTCTACTTAGATGCCAACCGTAACTGCATCGATGTCTACAACCTTGGGTGGAAGGCATACCTGTTGCAGCGCGAGCAAGATGAGCACCGTCGTAAGAAGGAACGCGCAAATGCTGAAAAGCGCGCCGAGATTTTACAGAAGCAGGGCGAGAAGATGCGTGCCAAGGCATCGAAGGCAACCGCGGCACAAGGCATGTTGCGTCGTGCTGAAAAACTTAGAAGCGGTTTGGATGATGTTCGAGTCGCCGACAAGGTTGCGAAGCTGCGCTTTCCTACCCCTGCCCCATGTGGCAAGACGCCGCTGTCAGGTGAAGAGCTTTCAAAGAATTACGGTTCCCTTGAAATCTTTACCGATGTTTCATGTGTGATTGATAAGGGTTCACGTGTTGTAATTCTTGGACTCAACGGTGCCGGAAAGACAACCTTGCTTCGAATTTTGGCTGGAGAACTTGAATCAGATACTGGAAAAGTTGAACATGGTCACGGCCTAAAGATCGGCTACTACGCCCAGGAGCACGAATCACTTGATTTCGAACGCACGATCTTAGAAAACATGATGTCTGCTACCCCAGATATTCGTGAACCCGAAGCTCGCAATACTTTAGGTTCATTCTTATTCGTTGGCGATGATGTTCATAAGCCAGTGAAAGTCTTGTCAGGTGGCGAAAGAACTCGTTTAGCTTTAGCTGTTCTTGTTGTATCGGCGGCCAATGTTTTGCTACTTGATGAGCCAACTAACAACTTAGATCCAGCATCTCGCGCCGAAATTCTTGGCGCTCTGGCGGAATACCAAGGTTCGGTAATCATGGTTTCTCACGATGAAGGCGCGGTACAAGCGTTAAAGCCAGAACGTGTGATCTTGTTGCCAGATGGCGATGAGGATTTGTGGAAAGAGGAGTACTTCGACCTAGTTGCTATTGACTAAGTTGCTATCGATTAGTCGAGGGCTACCTCGTTGATCAGATCTTCATAATCTGAAATATCTGTCTTTGCCGCCCCGCGAACCTTGCCCGCGTCATCCCACTTGCGAAGTAAAACCGCCTCATGAGCGTATTGCTGTTGTATGAAATCAGTTGCCTCAGACTCAGAAAAAACTCCGCCTTGAATATCTAAAGTTATCTGGCTGGCTTCGGACAAGTTATCAAAATATGCCGCATCTGTTGCCACCAAGAATTTCTTGGCATCAACGTGCAACCTCACTGCTTGCACAATATTGTTCGGAAATCTCCTCGAAATCCATTCAGCGCCAACATCATCATGATGCATATCGATACCTGAATCTTGAGCAGCAGCTGCATCTGGAACTAATAGATGGCCAATATCGTGCAGAAGTGCTGCCACAATCAACCAATCTTGCGCATTATCTGCCTTGGCGTTTTCTGCACACTGAATCATGTGCTCGACCAAAGTTATATCTTCGCCTAGATACTCTTCGGCCTTGGCTGATTCAAACAACTCTTTGATCTCTAAAAATGCGCTCATGAATCTAAGGTGTCTTCCAGGATGCTCCACTTGCTAATCAGGCTGTCTAAATCCGCATAGGCTCCTTGCAAATGACGCTTGCCCGATGATTCAAATCCAGTTCGAGAATGTAGTAAACGAGTGTTATCAAAAATCACGCAATGACCTGGTTCTAAACGGAATTCATGCATATTTGCAGGGTCATTAATGATTACTGCAAATGCCCGCAAAGCATCGTAAACCTCTTCGATATCAACATCGTTATACGGCGGTTGCATTGAACGATCGTTCCATCGAATCTCGACAATCTCCTCCATGCTGTCCACTTTGATTATTGGGGCAGTATTTGTTAAGTGAGTTGTTGGATTTTGGTATTCAAAATGAAATAGTCGGTTAGACAAAATATCAAAACTTTCCGGATCATTTTCTCGCAACAAGATTGCTGCTTTAAATCCATCCACTAGTCCGGAATTACCACCTTCAACATTGGTTTCCAGGCAATGTAGCAATTGCAAGGTTGGCACAGGATCTCGATAGGGATTATCTGTGTGTGGAGCGATCGGCAAATTTGTAAACGCTAGGTTGTTCGCATCATTTTCTATTCGAACCTCGAAAATATCCCCATAATTTGTTACTCGTGGATATCCAAAACTCTTAATCAAATCAAGTACTGCTCGATCGCGTGTGGGCAAATTTTCAACTACAGCAAAACCAAAGGTAAGGATCTGATCCAACATTTTATACATCATTGCGTTATCAATACTTATTTCAAGCCAATTGAAGGCTTCGGTCGGTGCATTTTCAGCATCCCACAAAACTTTAGCCCCTTCACCCCGAAGGTTAAGAGGCACTAACTCTTGAACAAGATCTTCAACTGTTTCGGCACTGAGCTCTACAGAGTGGCCATCACTTAAAATGAAAGTAACAACGCCTACTTCTTCATCCTCTTCAATCTCGGTGACGAAAAGCTCAGGGTCTAGCTCTAGAACTGAACGTAAACGTTGGCTGCTATGTGGATCGCGACATTGGGCACACAGACAGTGATCTCTAATCAACTGAGCAGAAATATCTTCGATGTCTTGCGCTTCAACCATAAATTCGATCTCATCCATGGGACAAGTAGACAGCGACCTGTTATCTCTAAATGGAGTGATTAGGTTAAGTTCTTGCAAACTCTCAGAAAACTCCGGTGCTAAGCGTCGATGTGATCGCGGTCGATTTCGGCGTTAGCGATGAATTCTTTACGTGGCGCAACATCACTACCCATGAGCAGCTCAAACATCGCCTCCGATGCTGCTGCATCTGAAACAGTAATGCGACGAAGCGTACGAGCATCTGGATCCATAGTGGTTTCACGGAGCTGATCTGCATCCATTTCGCCCAGGCCTTTGTAGCGCTGAATTGGTTCCTTCCAGCGCTTTCCACTCTTCTTAAGATCTGCAGTGACTTTCTTCATCTCATCATCACTGTATGTGTAGATGTATTCAACTTTCTTGCCTCCCCCACCCATAACTTCGATGCGGTGCAAAGGTGGGATCGCGGCAAATACGCGGCCTGAATCAATCAGTGGGCGCATGTAGCGATACATCAGGGTTAGCAACAAACAACGAATGTGCGCGCCGTCGACATCAGCATCTGACATCAAAATAATGCGGCCATAACGTGCTTCATCTAATTCAAAAGATTTACCAGAGCCAGCACCAATTACCTGAATAATCGATCCGCACTCTTTATCTTCAAGCATCTGTGAAAGTGATGCCTTTTGGACGTTAAGAATTTTTCCGCGAATCGGCAGGATCGCTTGGAACTCGCTATTACGAGCAGCCTTTGTTGTTCCAAGTGCCGAGTCACCTTCTACGATGAACAATTCAGTACGTGTTACATCCTCTGAGCGGCAATCTGAGAGCTTTGTAGGAAGCGATGATGACTCAAGTGCGTTCTTGCGACGCTGCAGATCTTTGTGGGCACGTGCACTAATGCGTGTGCGAGATGCGGCAGCAATCTTTTCCAGAACAAGGCGACCATTAGCTTTATCAATTCGCTTTGTGGTGTTGAAATACTCTTTCATCTTGTCAGCAACAACGGCAGAAACAATTCGTGTGGCTGCAGCCGTTCCTAGAACTTCCTTTGTCTGGCCTTCAAACTGTGGTTCAGACATGCGAACTGTTACCACCGCGGTTAAACCTTCGAGTACGTCATCCTTGATGACATCGATTTCTTTGTTAGCCAAAGTCTTGGTGGAACGAAGAGCTTCATTAACAACCTTGACTAGCGCTTTTTCAAAACCAACAACGTGCGTTCCACCCTTAGGAGTAGCAATGATGTTTACAAATGAGCGCTGGGTGGTCTCGAAACCATTGCCCCACTTCATCGCGATATCTACTTCCATATCGCGCTCAACTTCTGTTGAAACCATATGGCCCTTGTCATCTAGAACAGGAACTGTTTCTTGATAGTGACCGGTGCCGTAGATACGAATGACATCGCCAACAGCCTCATCTGGCTGTAAGTAATTACAGTATTCAGTGATTCCGCTCTTATGGAAGAAGGTTTCAGTTGTCTTTGTTTTTGTGCGATTGTCATTAACAATCAGCGTTAATCCTGGAACTAAGTAAGAAGTCTGACGCGCACGAGCGTAGATATCTTCAAGATCTAGTTCAGCTTCCTTAAGGAAAATCTGTCGATCACTCCACCACTTGATACGCGTTCCGGTGATCTTTGAAGAAATCTTTCCAATGACGCGCAAACCTGACTTTGGTTCAAATGGTGCCTTAGGGCCATCACCATCAAAGATGCCAGCAGTTCCGCGTTGGAATGACATCCAATAAATTTTTCCATCACGATCAACTTCGGCATCCAAGCGAGATGCAAGCGCATTTACAACCGATGCACCCACACCGTGTAGACCACCTGATGCTGCGTAGGATCCGCCGCCGAACTTTCCTCCTGCGTGCAGTTTGGTGAGAACAACTTCAACGCCTGTTAAACCTGTCTTTGGTTCTTTATCAACTGGAATTCCGCGACCATCATCATGGACTTCAACAGAACCATCTGATTCAAGATTAATTTCAATTTTCTTACAGTGACCCGCCAAGGATTCATCTACTGAGTTATCGATGATTTCCCACAAGCAGTGCATAAGGCCGCGTGAATCGGTTGAACCGATGTACATACCCGGGCGTTTGCGAACCGCATCAAGGCCTTCGAGTACTGCTAGGTCCTTGGCCGTATAGCTATCTTGCAAAGGGGTCGCAATTGCATCTTTCTCGGCCATGGGGCGAAAGATTATCTGCCTCACCCTATTTTATTGCGTAAGCGCGCCGAAAAAATCTCAAATACTGGAATTTGTCGACTCTCAGAGTTAATTCAGTGTTAATTCGTGAAATTAAATGATTATTAACGAGCGGGGAATAAATATATGTGGTTTCCTGTTCCATAGAAGGAAGTAAGAAGTAACGGCACTCGGAGAGAATAAGGGAAGAGAAATGACAGAACAGTTATTGCTTGAATCAGTACCTCTTAACGCCCTTGATCGCTGCGATCGATGCGGTGCGCAGGCATATGTCCGTGCAGTGCTTCTTAACGGCGGAGAATTAATGTTCTGCGCTCACCACGGCAAGGAATACGCTGAAAAGCTAAAGCCTATTGCGGCAAAGATTCAAGATGAATCAGAAAAGCTGATTGAATCTAGTAACTAATCTTTTTTATCGAGAAAGCCCTTATGCGAACCATCGCAGAAGGGCTTTTCTTGTGAGTGGCCACAACCGCAAAACTTTGGATTTTCAATAGTTTCAATGACATTGCCTTCGGAATCAACAATGTCCACGGTTCCAGTCAAGCGAATAGATCCGCTCTTTGGATTTATGAAAATCTTTGGGTTGCTCACAACTAAATCTTAATCTAGATAGTCGCGAAGAACTTGGCTACGTGATGGGTGACGAAGCTTAGACATTGTCTTTGATTCAATCTGGCGAATACGTTCACGAGTAACTCCGTAAACCTTTCCGATCTCATCAAGTGTCTTTGGCTGTCCATCAGTTAAACCAAATCGCATTGCAACTACGCCAGCTTCACGTTCGGACAATGTGTCTAGCACCGAGTGCAACTGCTCTTGTAGCAATGTGAAAGAAACCGCATCCGCCGGAACAACCGCTTCTGAGTCTTCAATCAAATCACCGAATTCAGAATCTCCCTCTTCACCTAGTGGTGTGTGAAGTGAGATTGGCTCGCGGCCGTACTTTTGAACTTCGACAACCTTTTCAGGCGTCATATCCAATTCTTTAGCTAGCTCTTCAGGGGTTGGTTCGCGACCAAGATCCTGAAGCATCTGGCGCTGTACACGTGCCAACTTGTTAATGACTTCAACCATGTGCACAGGAATACGGATCGTACGAGCTTGGTCGGCCATCGCACGGGTAATCGCCTGGCGAATCCACCACGTCGCATACGTCGAGAACTTGTAGCCCTTTGTGTAATCGAACTTTTCGACTGCACGGATTAAACCCAAGTTACCTTCCTGAATCAAGTCTAGGAACAACATTCCACGACCGGTGTAACGCTTTGCAAGAGAAACAACTAGACGAAGGTTTGCTTCTAGTAAGTGATTCTTTGCGCGCTTTCCATCTTCTACTAGCCATTCGAGTTCGCGCTTGTACTTCTTCTCTAGCTTCTTCTCATGCTTCAGTTTTTCTTCGGCAAAAAGACCAACTTCTACGCGAGTAGCGAGCTCTACTTCAAGCTCTGCATTAAGTAGCGCAACGCGGCCAATTTGCTTGAGGTAATCCTTAACAGGGTCAGCTGTTGCTCCCGCAGTCATGACTGTCTGAGCAGGTGCATCATCTTCTTCAGATGCTTTTAAGGTGAAGGCATTTTCCTCGTTGCCTTGATTCGCATCTTCAGCTGAAAGATCTACTACGCGTGGCTGATTTCCCTTGTCCTCTTCTTCGCTGTCAATGATTTCGACAACTTCCTTGATAAGAGTTTCAACATCTTCAAGATCTACTTCTTCAAGCTCTACTTCTTCGCCATCAATCTTTGTAATTATTGCCTTGCCAGTTTTCACATCAATTTTTGGCGCAGCACTAGCTGTAACAGGTTCAGGCTTCGGAGCAATGAGTTCGTACTCAGATTTCTTCAGGATTCGCGAAGGAGAACCAAGTCCACTTTTCCGTAACTTTTCAATTAGAAGCGGAACTTGGACAGCGAGCGCACGAGCCTCATCAACTAATTCCTTGTCAGCCTTCTTTGGAATTCGATTAATTGAAGTGACGCCACGTGAATCGAGCTCAGCGCGGACTTCTTTTTGTCGCACAACCGCATTCTTGGCATCAACTATTTGTTGAACATCCTTGGCGGTTAAATCCTTTTTAACTTCAATCTTCTTTGCAGGCGCTGCCTTTTTTGCGGGTGCTGCTTTCTTAGCTACCACCTTTTTTGCGGGTGCAGTTTTTTTCGCAGGAGTGACTTTTTTTACCACCACCTTCTTAACGGGTGTCGCTTTCTTTGCAGGTGCGGACTTTTTTGCAACAGCTTTCTTAGCTGGTGCTGCTTTCTTGGATGAAGTTTTTACTTTCACCTTGTTTTTGAGCGCACTAAATACAGCCACAATTGTCCTTTGATTTATTTCAGCGAAGCCGCTGAAGCGATGGCTATATTATAATTTGTCCACAGGGGTAAATGCACATCCAAACCCACTATTTGGCCAGATTTAATGCCTCTCGAATCACATTTCCCACACTCTCAACCTCAACCAGGAAGCCGTCATGACCAAAAGGGCTTGAAATGGTCACTAAAGGGGCTGCAGCAGGGGCTAATTCGGCGATTTCAGCCTGCAGGCGCACTGGAAAGAGTCGATCCGTATCAATGGATACCGCAACCACTGGAACCTTTATTGTCGCCAGTGCGGCCCCCACTCCTCCGCGCTCACGGCCAATGTCATGGCTATTCATAGCCTCCGTTAGGGCGATGTAGGTGTTGGCATCAAAGCGCTGGGCAAGTTTGCTGGCCTGGTGATCCAGATATGACTCAACGGCATAGCGCCCAGTGTCATCTCCCTGCATCTGGCGACCGAATCGAATATCCATTTCAGCTTCAGTTCGATATGTCAGATGCGCGATGCGGCGGGCGATTCCCATGCCCTCATCCGGTCCTTTTTCTTGTTCGTAGTAATCGCCTTTATTGAAATTCGGGTCAGATTTAATTGCCCTAATTTGAATCGATGCGGTTCCGATTTGATCACCCGTTGCAACTGCAGATGATCCAATGGTGCAGATTGCTCCAACTCGATCTGGCAACTGCACCGCCCATTCCAGTGCACGCATTCCGCCAAGGGAAGGACCTACTGCAAGTTTGTACTTGGTAATTCCTATTGCATCAGAGAATGCGACTTCGGCGTTGACCATGTCTCTAATTGTTAAGGTTGGAAAACGCGAACCCCAACGCTTTCCATCGGGTGCAATCGATGAAGGCCCAGTCGATCCCTGACAACCACCAATGACATTAGGGCAGACAACAAAGTAGTTATCGGTATTAAAGGGCAATCCTGGGCCAACCATGGAAGGCCACCACCCTGGCACATCTGACCAACCAGTCATCGCATGATTAACTAAAATCGCATTATCTTTTGCTGCGTTTAATTGACCCCATGTTTGATATGCAATGGTGACATCGGGCAACGTTTCGCCATTTTCAAGAAGCAGAAAACCGATTTTGATGAACTGACGTTCACCTGGATCATCACCTTCGAGCCATGCACCTGTTGAAACCATTGCAATACATATCCTTAACCGCACTTGTCGCGCATGTTTTCCATGGCAACCTGTTCGTCACCCGGAGCACCCCACCGCGGTGGAGGGTTGCCGCCTACTAAGCCGGGGCTAGTACGTAGGACTCGTGAACGCTGTCATTCTAGCGACTAGGCCTGAAAAATCCCAGCGGTTACTTTGGGGTGAAGCTCCATTCGCATCGCAGCAAAAGCAGCGGCAGGCCAGCCTGAACCAAAGACTCGGCGCAGCAAAATGGTTAAGGCGTACTTTGGTTCATCCTCCGTTGCTCGATCCAGTGCGCGAGATGCCAGTTCCGAATCCCCGCGTTCGTAAGCAAGGGTCGCAAACAAACATGCAACAGGTGCGACAAAGCCGACAGGTGCAATACGTAGCAAGTACAACCACATATTCCAATAGGTATCAAAAGTTTGTGCGTTGTGGGTGCCTAGTGCGAAATCACGGACTTGAATATCCGAAAGCCTGCCGACTACTTGTGAAATTAATTCGACATCGCAGTTGTAACCGCGATCGGCGAACTGCATTGACAAATCAATTACCGCCGTTGCACCGTCTCGTTGCAAGAGATTGAGATCTGCCATGTCCGGCGTCAGGGCAAAAGTGTTGACGCTTTCAACAAATTCAGCATCTGTTGCCAATGGCAATGCAATTACACTTACATAGATATTTTCTGTAGTCATTATCATCCTTTATTTGTTATGAAGTGGGTTGGTCCTTGAACAACAGTTATTGCAGCCGCTGAAATCTTTTTGACGGTTCCGGTCACCGCCCGTACTTGTGCGTTATGGGTGTAGCTGCCATTCCAGGTAGTCAATAAAGTGATGACATAACTTCCGGCTTTTGTATATGAATGTCGGATGGCTCCGTTGGGATAAGGCGCACCGTTTTCTGTGGTCGCATAAACAGAGCCATCGCCAAAGCTCCAGGTAAAGGAAGGGCGCAAAGTCACATCAACAATTTCACCGATGATGTCGACCCGGCTTTGAAAAATCGTTGGCAGATCGCACCAGAAATACACATCGGTTTTAACTAATGGCTCGAATTCGGGTTGGTAAGCCACACCTGCAGTGGGAACCATCTTGGTTAAGCGATCACTAAGGTTTACTGATGTTGCACTTTTCTTTACACGTGGTTTGTAAGTTCGCTTAACCCGTGGCTTCGAAACTGCTGGTTTTGCTGGTGGAAAAAACAAAGGACGCACCGTTGGTTTGGGGCTGGGCTCTACCGCAGACTTTTTCGGAGCTTGGGCAATACTTTTCTTGACGGTCGTGTTTCCCTTTTTAGCTTCGATAATGATCTGGTTGTTCTCGGTATAGACAGTGATGCAGGCTTTTTCTGCGCAATCATCGGCCTGGGCCGGGACCATCAAAGACGTCAGAACAAGTGCGCCAATCACAATGAAAGCAATCATGTGCGGCACCATAAATTGAGTCGCAGACCAAAGTGGCAATCACTGTGCTAACTGTGGATAGTTGTGACAGGCTACGAACATGACAGCGCGCGATGGTGACGGATGGGTTGATTGCGCCTGTGGAAATAAGCATTGGGGGCTTAACGGTGCCGCTGGAATTTTAATTGTGCGCGGAACCCAAATTCTGTTGCAGCATCGTGCGCCGTGGGTTCATAACGGTGACACCTGGGGTATCCCTGGCGGTGCACGCGATTCGCATGAAAGCACTATCGAAGGTGCATTTCGCGAAGCTGTCGAAGAAACCGGAATTGATACTTCGTTACTTACAGTCCTGCATACCTATACCGACGATCATGGCGATTGGAAATACGAAACTGTTATTGCCCAGGCCACTGGTGGGCTAATTGCACATGAAGTCAACGATGAATCCCACGAAGTTCGCTGGGTAGAGCTGCAGAGCGTTCACGAATTACCGTTGCATCCGAGCTTTGCTAAATCGTGGCCCGAATTAAAGGCTCTCCTTCAATCGCTTTAAAGACTCGCGCACTACTGCAGGATCTGATGTGCGCCACAGTGGTGGCATTGAATTCAGTAAAACACTTCCATAACGCTTGGTCACAATTCGTGAATCCAGAATTGCAACTACTCCCCGATCATCAACGGATCGAATCAAACGACCGGTGCCCTGAGCTAGCAATAGCGCCGCTCTGGGTAGGGAAACCTGCATAAAACCACTGCCGCCAGCAGCATCTGCTTGTGATGCACGAGCACTCATGACAGGTTCATCAGGGCGCGGAAAAGGAATTCGATCGATAGCTACCAAAATGCAACTGTTTCCTGGAACATCCACGCCCTGCCAGAGCGACATAGTTCCGAGCAAAACTGACGTTTCATCCTTAGCAAAGCGCGCAACAAGTGGGCCTACGGCATCGCCCCGTTTTTGCGTAATGATATTTATCGGAAGCTCTGCTAAAACTTTACGCAAGTGCAGATCTGCAGCCTCTACCCCACGCCAGGAAGAAAACAAGGCCAACGTTCTGCCGCCTGCAGCATCGATTAATTCACCCAGCTCAGTTAGAACTTCCAAACTTGGACCATCACGGCCAGGTTCTGGCAAATGCTTAGGCATATACAAAACGCCTTGATTAGCAAAATCAAAGGGAGATCCGACATCTAGCATCTGAACATTTGCTGGATCTACTTCACCTTCTTTAAGGTCTGCATTCATCTCTTCATTAACCAAAAAGCCGATGCTTTTGGCCATCGAATCAAAACCTTTACCAATAGTTAAAGTGGCAGAGGTTGCTATAACTGGAGTCCGGGTTAAAAGGTTTTCTCGTAAAACTTCAGACACTGACAATGGGGCCAAATAAAGGGTCGAGAAAGTTGGTTCATACCAAAGGACCAAGCCATCACCCATTTTGAGTAAAGTGGTGGCAGTTGTTGCAATCTCATTGACCGCGCCTTTGACACGAGCTCGCTCAGCTAGCGCATCGGTGTCGATGATTTCTTCATCAGCTGACATGAATTGAACAATTGCCTTGGATGCTTCCATGACTTTACGAATAGAAAACTCGAGTGATTGCGGAATCTCTTCTAGGCGACCTTGCGCCGTGGGATCGTTCTTCACATCCTCGCCATAATCAACCATAGATTCGTGGAAATCATTGGCGGCTTTATGGAAGGCATCTGAAAGCTTGCCAGGCATGAACTTTCGGGCCATTGCAGCAGCACGCAGAACTCGGTTTGAAGTAAGTTCATCAGTAACTGCTTGCGTTGCTCTATCCATGAATTCGTGGGCTTCATCCAAAATAACGCAATCGCGTTCTGGCAAAATCGGATGTGAATCCACGATTTCAATGGCAAGCAAGGTGTGGTTGGTAACAACAATATCTGCGGTCTGAGCTTTAGCTTTTGCGTTCGCCGCAAAACATTGTGAACCAAAGGCACACACATCTGCTCCCACACATTCGCGCCCTGATGTGCTGTTAGCCGCCCAGACTCGTCGATCTACTTCTGGTGCGTCATCGCGATCGCCAGTGACTCCCGGAGTTTTAGCCCAAGCAATTAACCGTTTGGCATCCTTTTCAAGTGATGACACTTCCATCACTAATTCTGTGTCTGGGTCTATGTCTTCGCTATTCATCTTTTGCAAGCACACATAATTTCCGACGCCTTTGTAAATAGCATAAGAAATCTCGCGACCTAGTTCTTTTTCAAGTGCCGGAACAACTGCAGGCAAATCGCGATCTATTAGTTGGCGTTGCAAAGTGAGCGTGGCTGTAGCAACCAAGACTTTGCGTCCATGGACAATTCCTGGGATTAAGTAAGCAAGAGATTTACCGGTACCAGTACCTGCCTGAACCATTAAGTGGTGACGATCTGTAAGGGCGTTTGCTACCGCTTCGGCCATTTCAATCTGACCTTCACGGGCTGAACCACCAATTGCTTCTACGGCAACATCTAGCGCACGACGCACCTGTGCTGACATATCGCTCATTAAAGCGCCATCAAATCCATAAACTCATTTACCGGAGTTGTTGAAATCTTGTTGTAATCAAGACACAAATCAATGATCTTTTTCTGCTTATCAGTGTCATAAATGCGTGCCAGATTGGTCTTGTACTTTTCAATCAATAGCGGAATACCTTCGGTGCGACGTCGAGCATGGCCGATTGGGTATTCGACCGCAACCTCTTCAAAGACAGTGCCATCCTTGAATTCAACGGTTATTGCGTTGGCAATAGAGCGCTTTTCAGGGTTGTGATAATCAGCGGTGTAGCCAGGATCTTCCACACAAACAATCTTTTCACGCAAAGCATCGATGCGCAGATCAGCTGCAATATCTTCTTCGTAATCACGAGCAGTTAGTCGACCAAAGATAAATGGAACGGCAACCATGTACTGAATACAGTGATCGCGATCTGCTGGGTTATTCAGCGGACCCTTCTTATCAATGATGCGAATACAAGCCTCGTGGGTGCGAATCGTGACCTTGGCAATGTCATCAGATGTCTTACCCGCTGCCTGCATCTGATGATAAATCGTCATCGCTGCTTCAACACCAGTTTGTGAATGAAATTCTGCCGGAAAAGAAATCTTGAACAAAACATTTTCCATGACATAAGAGCCATAGGCACGTTGGAACTTAAATGGTTGCCCTTTAAAGGAAACATCGTAAAAGCCCCAGGTCTTTGCAGTCAGCGCTGATGGGTAACCCATTTCGCCACTCTTTGCGATTAAGGCAAGACGCACGGCGCGAGATGTTGCATCTCCTGCTGCCCACGACTTACGTGATCCAGCATTTGGAAAGTGGCGGTAGGTGCGAAGTGATTGACCATCAACCCATGCAAGTGAAACTGCAGCAAATGCTTGATCGCGAGTTAATCCCATCATCTGTGCAACAACTGCAGTTGATGCCACTTTGACCAAAATGACGTGGTCTAGACCCACTTTGTTAAAGGAGTTTTCAAGTGCAATACAACCCTGGATTTCATGGGCTTTGATCATCGCCGTTAAAACATCTTTAACGGTGAATTTCTTATCTGTTGTTCGAGACAACCAATCTGCAGTTGCCAAAATTGCACCCAAATTATCTGAAGGGTGTCCCCATTCGGCAGCCAACCAGGTGTCATTAAAATCTAACCAACGAATCATTGCGCCGATGTTGAAAGCACCTTGTACTGGATCTAAAACATGTTGGGTGCCTGGAACTTTGACACCGTTGGCCACAGTTAATCCTGGAACAACTGGTCCCAAAAGCTTGGTGCAGGCTTCGTATTCAAGAGCTTCTAGACCACAGCCCAATGTGTCCATAAAGCAGTTCCATGCAGTTTCATAAGCAACCGGTGAAGTGATTTCGTATTTCAGCGCATAATCGACGATGTCGATGATCACTTGGTCGTACGGCTGGTTGCCCTGACTTACATGGCTAGACACTAATTAGCGCTTTTCGATTGGAACAAAAGCTAGATCCTCTGGACCAACGTAGGTTGCTGTTGGGCGGATGATCTTGCCATCGTTGCGCTGTTCAATAACGTGAGCGGTCCAACCAGAAATACGTGCCATCACGAACAATGGTGTGAAGTAATTAACCGGAATCTTCATTGCATCATATGCAACGGCCGAGAACCAGTCCACGTTAGGGAACATCTTCTTGACTTCCATCATCACAGATTCGATGCGCTCGGCAATGTCGTACAAGTTCTCCTTGCCTGCAGCAATTGCAAGTTCTTTTGTGAGGACCTTAACGATCTCGTTACGAGGATCTGAAACTGTGTAAACAGGGTGACCGAAACCAATAACAACTTCCTTAGCTTCTACGCGCTTGCGGATATCTGCTTCAGCTTGATCAGGCGTTGCGTAGCGAAGTTGAATTTCAAGTGCGACTTCATTTGCACCACCATGCTTTGGTCCGCTCAGCGCGCCAATAGAACCGGCAACACATGAGTAAATGTCGGCACCTGTTCCTGCGATTACGCGACCAGTAAATGTTGATGCGTTGAATTCGTGCTCGGCATAAAGAACCAGCGAGGCGTGCATTGCCTTTTCCCAGAGCGCACTTGGCTTTTCGCCATGTAGCAGGTGCAAGAAGTGCGCACCGATTGAATCATCATCAGTTTCTACTTCAATACGCTTTCCGCTATTTGCAAAGTGGTGCCAGTAACCAAGAAGTGAACCAGTCTTTGCCAACATTGAATCTGCGATATCGCGAGCTTCTTCGGGTGTGTGCTTGGCTGACTCTGGAGTAATTGCACCAATGGCAGAAAAACCTGTACGCAAAACATCCATCGCATGGGCAGTTGCTGGAAGTTGTTCTAGAACTGTTTTGACCTGAGGTGAGAGCCCGCGTAGACCCTTGAGCTTTGCTTTGTAGGTATCTAATTGTGACTGTGTAGGTAGGGCGCCGTGCACGAGAAGGTATGCGACTTCTTCAAACTGGCAATTAGCAGCCAAGTCCTTGATTGAGTATCCGCGGTAGTGAAGGTCTGCTCCACCTACTGCGCTAAGGGCGGTGTTTCCCGCTGGTACTCCAGAGAGTGCAACTGACTTCTTTACTTTGATTTCTTCCATTGTCCCTACCCGTTGTCTTTACCTAGTGTTTGGTCAAGTGCTTTTTCATATTCATAGTAATTAATTGCTTGGTACAACTCTTCACGTGTCTGCATTGTGTCGATCACATTTACCTGCGTGCCATCGCGGCGGATAGCTGTATAGACATTCTCTGCCGCTTTATTCATCGCCCGGAAGGCTGACAGTGGGTACAGGATCATCCCGACCCCGTTTGCTGCCAGTTCGTCACGGGTGAATAACGGAGTCTTTCCAAATTCAGTGATGTTTGCCAGGATCGGTTTGGAAACAGCAGATGAAATCTTGGAATAATCAGCTAGATTTTCAATGGCTTCGGGGAAAACCAAGTCCGCACCCGCTTGGACATATGCATGGATCCGATCAAGAGCTGAGTCAATACCTTCATTAGCAATCGCATCGGTGCGGGCCATGATCTGAAAGTTGTCATCGGTGCGAGCATCAACTGCTGCCTTGATGCGATCCACCATTTCGCTCTTGGAAACTATCTCTTTGTTGGGGCGATGTCCGCAACGCTTTGCACCAGCCTGGTCTTCGATATGCATCGCTGCAGCGCCAGCTTTGATCAAATCTTTTACGGTGCGACCAATGTTAAAAGCTGACGGACCAAAACCTGTATCAGCATCAACTAGTAAAGGTGTATCGCAAACATTGGTGATACGACGAACATCAATCAAAACATCTTCAAGAGTTGTGATTCCTAAATCTGGAACTCCCAGTGATCCTGCTGCGACTCCGCCACCTGAAAGGTAGATCGCGCGAAAACCTGCGCGCTTAGCTAAAAGTGCATGGTTAGCGTTAATGGCTCCAATAATTTGAAGCGGGGATTCTTCAACCAAAGCCTTTTTAAAGGCTGCACCTGCGCTGGTTACGCTCACAGGTTGAGTCTATCTAGGGGGTCTTTAAACGCAAAAGTTCGATGGCAGCAATCGCGCTGTCGTAACCCTTGTCCTCTTTGCTGCCGGCAACACCAGAACGAGCAATTGCTTGATCGAGGTCGTTGCACATTAAAACCCCATACCCGATTGGCTTTCCGTACTTGAGCGAAACATCAATGACGCCTTGCGTGACACCTTGGCAGACGTAGTCAAAGTGAGGTGTCTCACCTTTCAAAACAAGGCCGACAGCAACAACTGCATCAAAGCCTGCTTCAAATGCATACTGGGCAGCCAATGGAATTTCAAATGAACCCGGAACGTACTGCACCTCGACTTGCTTTACCTGTGCAGCTGAAAGCGCGCGTTGAGCACCAGCAATTAAGTCATTACAAATATCTAGATGCCACGATGAAGAAATGATTGCAACCTTGGCGTTGGGAAGCGGCTTAATACCGATTGCTGGTGCATGTCCTGCCATTTATTTGCCTCCTCGTAAGTGCCCAAGTTTTTCTTCCTTGGTAGCTAGATACTTTTCATTAAAACTATTGGGCGCAACGGTTAAGTTCACTTGGGTTACTTCAATGCCTGCAGTGTGAAGTGCTTGAATCTTGTGGGGGTTGTTAGTCAAAAGGGTTAACTCCTTTATTCCTAACGCCCTAACGATTGCAATCGCATCAGACCAATCACGAGCATCGATTTCATGGCCTAAATGCAGATTGGCATCGATGGTGTCCATGCCCGCATCTTGTAATTGGTAAGCCTTAATCTTTTCAGTTAATCCAATGCCACGGCCTTCGTGATCGCGCAAATAAACAATGTAGCCATGACCATGTGCTTGAATCATCGAAATTGATTTTTCTAACTGTTCGCCGCAGTCACAACGTTGTGAATGCACAACATCGCCAGTAAAGCATTCGCTATGAATACGCACCAATGGCACTACGCCGGCTTGACCAAAAGAAATAACTGCATGTTCGCGCTGGCGAAGTCCTGGATAGGTAGCGATTGACCACATGCCGGTGCGCAGGGGCAACTGCGCCCATTCAAATGCAAAAGTTGATGTAGGTGCTGGTGCAACCGGAGCAAGACCCTTTAAGTCAGCGACCGAGATCATCGGAATCGAATGCGCCGCTGCAAAGGCGACTAGTGATTCACCGCGCGCCATAGAGCCATCATCATTAACGATTTCAGATAACAAACACACTGGTTGTGCGCCAACTAGTTGTGACAACGCAACACCTGCTTCGGTGTGGCCGCCGCGTGCTTCTAGCCCGCCGATATCTGCAATGAGCGGAAAGATGTGGCCCGGGCGAATGAAATCTGAATGTGTAACGGTGCCATCAGCTAAAGCACGCACAGTGTTTGCGCGCTCTGTGGCGCTCACACCAGTTGTTAATCCGACCTTGTAATCAACGCTGACTGTAAATGCGGTCTTCTTGGAATCTTGGTTTTCTTCCACCATCAATGGCAAGCGCAAAATGCGGGCACGCTCTTGGGTCAAAGCTGCACACAGGATTCCGGTTGTATGGCGCACCATGAACGCCACTTTTTCAGGGGTGGCCTTTTCAGCCAGCAACATCAGATCGCCTTCGTTTTCGCGATCTGCATCATCGGTCACAATGATTAGATCGCCATTTTTGTAAGCATCTAGAGCTCTTTGCAGGTTACTCATTATTTGTCTCCCTTAGCGAGCAACCGTTCAACATATTTAGCCAAAACATCGACTTCGACATTGATCAAATCCCCTGCCTGCTTTGAAGCAAGGTTTGTGCGCTCTAAAGTTTCAGGAATCAACCAAACTGTCACCACATTATTGGCATCATTTATTTCGCCCACAGTCAGTGAAACACCATCTAGGCAAATTGAACCTTGATTAACAATGTACTTAGCTAGTTTTTCAGGAACGGTGATATCAAACTGGGCCCACTTTTCGCCGGGTGTAAGGCCAACAACTGTTGCAACACCATCGACATGACCCTGCACCATGTGCCCACCCATACGGGTATTTAATAACGCTGCTAATTCCAGATTCACTGGGCTGCCAACTGCTAGTTGTGCCAGCGAAGTAACCGCCAAAGTTTGCACCATGACATCTGCAGTAAAACTGTCGCCAGCAATTGATGTAGCGGTTAAACACACACCATTGACCGCAACTGAATCCCCTAGCGCGATCTGTGAAATCAGCGCAGGTGCTGCCACGGTAAAGACGGCAGAGCTTTCGCCCTTTTCAATCGCGGTGATGCGCCCTAGTTCTGCAATAAGTCCGGTAAACATCATTCACCATTCCTAATGCGATAAACCGACTTCACATCACCGTCTAATACCTGGGTACCAAGGTGATCCATGCGCATCTGATCGGTGATGGTTGTTGGGTAATCAAAGGCGAAGAAATGCTTGCCGGTACCGAGCAAAGTAGGTGCCTGATACATGATTAATTCATCCAATAAACAGCCATCTAGCATCGCACTGCCCAGCGTTGGGCCAGCTTCAACAAAGACATGATTGATGCCTAGTTCATTCAACTTTTCAACCAGTACATCTAGATCTTTGGACTTAACGACAACAGTTTGCGCAGCATCATCAAAAACTTGTGCATCCTTAGGTAATTCTTGTTCCCCACAAATCACACGGATTGGATTGTTTGCATATCCAGCAAATTCCCCGCGTGGAATCAAATGTGGGTTATCGACGATCACGGTGTTTGTTCCAACAAGAATTGCATCTGCCTGGCGACGCAAGACCTGCACATCGGCGCGTGATGCTTCATTGGTAATCCATTTTGATGTTCCATCGGCGGCAGCTACTTTGCCATCAAGGGTTGCCGCAACTTTCCAGGTAAAAAATGGTCGGTTCTTGCGAATCTTCATGAGCCAAGCGCGATTTGAAAACGCGGCTTCATCCTTTAAGACACCTTCAACAACAGTGATGCCCGCGGCGCGAAGTGCTGCGGCTCCCCCGGCTGCTTTTTCATTGGGATCGGCAACGGCGTAAACAACAGTTGTAATGCCAGCATCAATAATTGCTTGCACACATGGGCCTGTAGTGCCGGTGTGATTGCAGGGTTCAAGGGTTACAACAATTGTGCTTCCCTGAGTTTTTCCAGCTGCTGCTTTGATTGCAACAACTTCGGCATGATCACTTGACGCATTGCGATCATGAAAACCTTCAGCAATTACCAAACCTGCTGCATCAATAATTACTGCGCCAACAATTGGATTAGGCGCGGTCTTTCCCAGACCTTTTTCGGACAGGGCAATGGCACGTTGCATTGCAACTGTGTAATCCATACTTTCCCCTGACTCTAGATTCGAGTTTCCGGGGTGGGTGCACCAGATTTTCCAGAAATGGAAAATGCACGATAAGGGTAGGCATGCGCCGACCCTTTGTTTGTTTTCTCTCATCCGGACTTTAACCGTCGGTCTCAGAGTTTCACTGAGTCAACCGATACCTGGCGGGTATCGGGTCGCGGACTTTAACCGCCGGTTCGAAATTACATCGACCCCGAAAACAACGTTGCAATTCTACCCCTATTCACCATCTTCGCAGAACAGTGAAAAACCCCGCCAATCGCAGTGATTGACGGGGTTTTTAACGGGGTTGGTTAAAACTACTTATTGCTTAGCTGCAACCAGATGTGTTTCCACAACCTTCGCATACAAAGCATGCTCCTGACATTCTCATCTTTACTCCACATGTCATACATAGTGGTGCATCAGATTTGATTCCCATTGATTCAAGTAGATCAGATGATGAACCGATTGTTGCTGCAAGTGGTGCAGCTTCAATCTTTACATCTGCGACCTTACTTGGAGCAACCGCAGGAGCCGCCACAGGCGCAGCTGTGGCTTGTGCTTTTGGGACTAGCGGGGTATCAGCCGCCGCTACAGGTGCGTACTCGCCACCATTGTCTAGTGCTGCTGCACGCTCTGCTGCTGTGTACAGACCCATTGCTGAGCGCTGTTCAAATGGTAGGTAATCAAGTGCCAAGCGACGGAAGATGTAATCCATCATTGACTGTGCCATACGGATATCCGCATCATCTGTCATACCAGCTGGCTCGAAGCGCAAGTTTGTGAACTTCTCTACGAATGTCTCTAGTGGAACTCCGTACTGAAGTCCGATAGATACTGCGATTGAGAATGCATCCATTACGCCTGCAAGAGTTGAACCCTGCTTGCCTAGCTTCAAGAACACTTCACCAAGTGCGCCATCTGCATATGCACCAGCGGTCATGTAACCCTCTGCGCCACCTACTGCAAATGAAGTTGTTGTTGCTGGGCGTGCCTTTGGAAGACGCTTGCGAACTGGAGTTGCTGTTTCTACTTCAACAACAGCTTCTTTCTTCTTCGCTTTTCCATCAGACAAAGGCTGACCAACCTTGCAGTTGTCACGGTAAACCGCGAGCGCCTTAATTCCCATTCTCCATGCTTCTAGGTGAACTTCTTCAACCTCTTCAACAGTTGCTTCTTCTGGAAGGTTTACTGTCTTTGAGATCGCACCTGAAAGGAATGGCTGGCATGCAGCCATCATGCGAACGTGGCCCATTGGAGCAATTGAACGCGCACCTAGTGCACAGTCAAACACTTCGTAGTGCTCTGGCTTTAACCCTGGAGCATCAATGACGTGACCATTTGCTGCGATGAATTCGACGATCGCTTCAACTGTCTCTTGTGCATAACCAAGCTTTTCTAGAGCTAGTGGAACTGTCTGGTTAACGATCTGCATAGATCCGCCACCGACAAGCTTCTTGAACTTAACCAATGAGAAGTCTGGCTCGATACCTGTTGTATCGCAATCCATCATCAAACCGATTGTTCCTGTTGGAGCTAGAACTGAGATCTGCGCGTTGCGCCATCCATTCTTATCTCCTGTTGATAGACATGCATCCCACGCCTTGTTCGCCTCTGTCCATACATCGCGGTCAAGAGTTGTCTCTGACTTTGCTGCAGATGATGCAGATGCATGCTTGCGCATAACACGTGCGTGTGGCTTAGCGTTTTGTGCAAAGCCTGCGTATGGTCCAACGATTCCAGCTAGTTCTGCTGAACGCTTGTAAGTGATACCTGACATCAATGAAGTGATCGCACCAGCTAGAGCGCGTCCACCTTCTGAATCGTATGCAAGACCTGATGCCATCAAAAGTGCGCCAAGGTTTGCGTATCCGATACCAAGCTGACGGTAAGCCTTTGTTGTGTCACCGATCGCCTCTGTTGGGAAATCTGCGAAGCAGATTGAGATATCCATCGCTGTGATGATGAGCTCTGCTGCCTTACCAAATGTCTTTGCATCAAATGAACCATCTGACTTGAGGAACTTCATCAAGTTAAGTGATGCCAAGTTACATGAAGAGTTATCTAGTGACATGTATTCAGAGCAAGGGTTTGACGCATTGATGCGACCTGTCTCTGGAGTTGTGTGCCAATCATTGATGGTGTCATCGAACTGAACACCAGGATCAGCACATGCCCATGCAGCTTGTGCAATCTTTGTAAATAGCTGGCGTGCATCAACTGTTTCAATAACTTCGCCAGTTGAACGAGCTGTTAAACCAAACTGCTCGCCCTTTTCTACTGCCTGCATAAACTTGTCTGACAAACGGACTGAGTTGTTTGCATTCTGGTACTGAACAGAGATGATGTCTTTTCCACCAAGATCCATGTCAAAGCCAGCATCGCGTAGTGCGCGAATCTTGTCTTCTTCGTTGACCTTTGTCTCAATAAATTCTTCGATATCTGGGTGATCTACATCTAGAACAACCATCTTTGCAGCGCGACGGGTTGCGCCTCCTGATTTGATTGTTCCAGCTGACGCGTCCGCTCCGCGCATAAATGAAACTGGACCTGATGCTGTTCCGCCGGACTTTAGAAGCTCCTTTGATGAACGGATGCGTGACAAGTTAAGTCCTGCTCCTGATCCACCCTTGAAGATCATTCCTTCTTCGCGGTACCAGTTAAGAATGCTGTCCATAGTGTCATCAACTGACAAGATGAAACATGCTGAAACCTGCTGTGGT
>Ga0164294_10000124_pt1 | contig 70591 bp, 64 predicted proteins | sample GEODES005metaG_FD_111479 | JGI IMG/M metagenome (GOLD analysis project Ga0164294, IMG submission 111479) | Oligotrophic lake water microbial communities from Sparkling Lake, Wisconsin, USA - GEODES005 metaG | ecosystem: Environmental > Aquatic > Freshwater > Lake | place: USA: Sparkling Lake... | reverse complement strand
GTTCAGTCGGCGACGTACAGCGTCTACGAGCTCGATCTGCCGAGCCTCCTCGCCGTCACCGGCGGCCGGCCGACGGCGCCGGTGGCCCTCCGGCTCTCCCTGGGCCCCCCCGACGTGCGCACCGAGACGCCGGCCGACCCCACGCTGCCCGCGCCGGCGGGCGGCTTTGTGATCACCACGCGCCGCGGCCGGGTCCTGGGCCTCGCGGGCGCGCCATGACCCTGCTCCTGGCGCTGCTCCTGGCTCCGGCGGCGCAGGCCGGCTGCCTCTTCACCGCGGTGGAGACCCAGCTCTCCCTCGACCCCGCCGAGCCCGCCCTCGCCTTCGTCGAGCAGAGCCGGCTGCGCCTCGTCGCCGATGAGGACGGCTGCAGCACGGTGACCCTGCCGGTGCCCGGGCTCCAGGCCCTGTCGCTGCGCAGCCTCCCACCCGAGGGCCGCCCGGAGACGCTGAGCCCGCGCCGCTTCTCGGTGCACGACGGCGAGGCCACCCTCTTCGTGCCCGAGCTGAACCGCGGCGGCGCCGTGGAGGTGAGCCTGGAGCGGCGGGTCCGCGGCCCCTGGACCTGGGCCCTGCCCGCCTACCCGATCGAGCAGGCCACCTTGCAGCGGCCGGCCGGCCTGCCCGCCTTGGCCGGTCGCGGGGGCACGGTGATCGACGCGAGCGCCGAGAAGTTGCGCGCCACCGATCTCTCCGCGGGCTCCACGCTGATCGTGCAGATCGGCGCGGCCGAGCCGCCCGGGCCCCCGCTGGGCGGCGCCCCCCTCCTCCCCACCGGGCGGGAGCTGGTCTACGAGGCCGATCCGCCCGCCCGCGGCGGCGAGCCGGCCACCGGCCGCACCCGGGTCACCGAGTTGGGCCGCATCGGCCCTTCCCCGGGGCCGACGGGGTGGGTTGGCCTCTCGCTGCCGCCCGCCGCCACCGAGGCCTGGTGTGCCTTGGGCGAGGGCCCCCGCCAGGCCGCCTCCGACGGCCGCTGCCTGGGCAACCCCCCGCCGGAGACCGCGGTGCGATGGGGCTACACGCTGCCCCACCTGCTGGTGGTGGGCCAGGGCGTGATGCGCGGAGCCGCCCCCTGGAAGGTGGAGGGCGGGCGCCTCGCCTACGCGGCGCCGATGCGCGAGGGGGCCGATGGCGTCATCGGCTCCGACAGCATGGCCCACTTCCGCCTCCTCGAGGTCGGCGGGCAGCCGGTCTTCCCCGACAAGGAAGCCGCCCTGGCCGCCCTCGACCGGGCCTGGCGGATGGCCTCGATCCCCGAGCCGGCGGTGCCGCTGTCGCTCAAGAACTGGCGCGGCGACGACCCGGCCGAGCTCGTGGCGGCCATGCTCGACCAGCTCGGCCGCGAGGTGACGGTGACGCCGAGCCCCTTCGCCCCGTCCTTGCAGCCCCGGCCCCTCCTCGACGCCCGCCGCTCGGGCTGGGCGAGCCCCATCGAGGCCGCCCTGATCTTCGCCCGCTACCTGCAGCAAGAGAAGCTCGACGCCACCGTGATCCCCGCCGCCACCACCGAGGGGCCGCACCCCGAGTTTCCCGACGGCTACGACCGCGCCGTGGTGCGCTGGCGCCGGGGTGCACAGACGGTGTGGATCGATCCGGCCTGCACCACCTGCGCGCTGGGCGAGCTGCCGCTGGAGCTGTGGAGCGCCCCGGCCTTCGCCGACGGCCTGGAGCGCCTGCCGCCGCCCCCAGAGGCGCCCACCCTCGTCTGGACGGGCCGCTACGACGCCGCCGGCGCCTTCTCCGCAGCGGTGCGGATGAGCGCGCCCCTCGCCCAGCACCTGCGCGCCCGTCTCGGTGCCGCCCCCAAAGAGGCCGCCCCCGACCTCCTGCGCGCGCTCACCGGCTTCGTCGGCGGTCGGGTGGAGGCTGTGGAGGGTACGGCCAGCCGGGGCGCCCCGGCCGAGCTCCGCGTGTCCGGCGGCGCGCTGTCGCCCCTCGACGTGGCCCTGCAGGCCTACCCGGCCCGCCGCCTGCCGCTCGTGCTGGAGCGCCGCCTCAGCAGCGAGGCGCCCCGCTGGCAGCCCGGCGAGGAGACCCGGCGCTGCCCGGGCTTCGTCTACACGCTCACCCGCACGCCGACGAGTTGGGCCGAGACGCTCACCCAGGCGCCCCAGGCCCCCGACGTGGCGCCCTGCGCCCTGCCGACCCCCTAAACCTCGAAGCGGAAGCGGCTGGTGGCCGTGCCCTCGACGATGAGGAAGAGCTCCACGCCGCCCTCGGGCTCGATGGCCGCGGCGTAGACGCCATCCACGCCGATCGCGAGGCGCACCTCGGTGATGTCGCGGTTGGGATCGGTCACCAGCGGGATCGGCTCGGTGCGCGGCCAGCTCATCGCCCAGGCGCTGGCCGAGCCCCCGGTGCGCTTGGGCTCCTGGGTGAAGGCCACCGTCACGCGGCCCTCAAAGCTCACCACGTCGAGGGTGCCGATGGGCAGCTTCTTGTGGAGCTGCAGCTCGTCGGGCTTCTCGTTCGGTTCCAGCGCGCTCACAAAGAGGCCATGGCTGGTGGCCGAGAGCCAGGCCACGAACATCTTGTCGCCCAGCGGCGCAGATCCGCAGCGGCGGCCGGGGAAGTTGGCCGGCGCCCCCATCGGGCTCTTGCCGCCCTTGGTGCCCAGCTCGAAGATGACCCCGCCCTTGCTCAGCACGAGGGGGTGGTGATCGCTCACGAAGCCGCGCAGGGTCGGCATCGCCGTGTTGTAGAGGAGGCCCACGGTCTCGCCGTCGATGCGGTGCACCTGGAGCCCGGGCCCCTCGCGGGAGATGCCGTAGAGCACGAGGCCGTCGGGGCCGTGCTGGAGGATCGGCCGGGCGCCCGGGGTGTAGGGCACCTTGATCTTGCGGTTGGAGAGCAGCACGCCCTCTTCGCTCACGTTGAGCAGGGTGCCCACCACGCCGCCGGGGCGGTCGACCAGCACCAGCACGGCAAAGCCATCCGGCGTGGCGCACATGGCGCGGGCCACCACCAGGTCAGCCGGCACGGGGAGGGCCATCGGCACGCCCTCGTAGCGGCTGCCCAATCGGCCGATCATCAGGCGCACCACGGTGCGGCCCTCGCCTTCGGGGTTGTCCCAAAGCAGGGCCACCGCCCGCGGGCCGATCGCCAGGGTGGGCTCCTCGATGCAGACCACCGGCGGGGCGGCAGCGCCGCCCTGGACCGCGCCCTCGAGGGTGCCATCGAGCTGGGCGTCGGTGATGACCGCACCCTTGGCGTTGACGCCGGTGAGCACGGCTTCGGAGAGGTCGGCCCGGGTGAGGTCGGCGAAGCAGAGCACGGCGCCGGTGAGGTCGGCCCCGGAGAGGTCGGCCCCGCCGAGCTTGGCGCGGGTGAGGTCGGCGCCCTTGAGCACAGCGCCCTCCATCCGGGCCTGGCTCAGGTCGGCGCCCGACATCTTGGCGCCGCTGAAGTCGGCCTTCACCAGCGAGGCGGCCCGCAGGATGGCGTTTTGCAGGTCGGCCCGCACGAGCTTGCAGTCGGGCAGCTTGGCCTCGGTGAGGTCGACGCCAGCCAGCGTGGAGCCGGTGAAGTCGGTGCGCTTGAGCTTGGCGCCGGTGAAGTTGGTGTTGGCGATGACCGCGTCGGTGATCTCGGCGTCGGTGAGGTCGGCGCCGCTGAAGTCGGCGTCCTTGACCTCGACCCCGCCCATGAAGGCCTCGCGCCAGATGCTCTTGATGGCCATCGCCCCCGAGAGCCGGGCGTTGCTGAGGTCGGCGCCCGAGAGGTTGGTGCGGGCAAAGATGGCGTCGGTGAGGTCGGCGTTGCTGAGGTCGGCCTTCTCCAGGTTGGCGCCCGAGAGATCGACGCCAGCGAGGCGGGCGCCGGAGAGGTCGGCGCCGAAGAGCTCGAGCACGCCACGCCGGGAGCGGGTCGTGTTGAATTCCTCCACCTTGCCATTCACGAGCAGGTCAAGCAGATCCATGTCTTCTCCCGAGGACCCGACGCGACAGGGGCGCCGGCGGATGGAGCGGGTCAGCCCCGACGGGGCCCCGCGCCGAGCGAGCCGGCCCGGTTATCTCAGTCGACCGGCCCAGGGAGGGACAAAATGTGCGCCCAGGGCCCCGAGGTGATCCCATGGCCATCGGCCCCGCCCTGGCGCTCAGCGGCCTGCTGGCCAACCCCCTCGATCTCGGCCGGCTGCTCGATCCCGGCCGAAGCCGCCCGCCGATGCCCTTTCACGAGGCCACCCTCGACAATGGGCTGCGCGTCGTCATCCTCCCCGATCACGACACGCCCCTGGTGGCCCTGCATCTGCAGCTCAACGTGGGCGGCGCGGATGATCCCGACGATCGGCCCGGCGTGGCGCACCTCTTCGAGCACTTGATGTTTGGCGGCTCGGCCCACGCCCCGGCCGGCGCCTTCGACCGCCTGCTGGCCGCCGCCGGCGGCGACAACAACGCCTGGACCGACCTCGACCACACCGCCTACCACCTCGTGGTGCCCCGCGGCGCCCTCGACCTCGCCCTCTTCCTGGAGTCCGACCGCCTCGGCTTTCTCGCCGGCGGACTCACCACCGACGAGTTGGAGAACCAGCGCAAGGTGGTGGCCGGCGAGTACGGCATCGCCGACGACGAGCCCCACGGCATGGACGCCGAGGCCCTGGCCTTCGCCTTCTACCCCGAGGGCCACCCCTACCGCCGCGGCGTGCTCGGCCAGATGGGGCGCCTCGCCGCCGCCAGCCGCGAGGAGCTGCTGGCCTTCCACGCCGCCTGGTACCGCCCCGACAACCTCACCCTGGCGCTGGTCGGCGATGTCGACCCCGAGGCCGCCCTGGCCCGCGTCGCCCACTGGTTTGGCGACATCCCCCGGCCCACGGCGCCGATGCCCGCCCGCCGGTCGGCCCCTGCCGTGCGCATCGAGGGCGAGCAACGGCGGGTCTACGTCGATGAGATCGACGACGCCAGCCTCGTCATCGCCTGGCCCACCGTTCCCGCCGGCCACCCCGACGAGGCCCCCCTCGACCTCCTCTCCTCGCTGCTGAGCAGCGGCCCCGGCAGCCGCCTCGACGACGCGCTCTACTACGATCAGCGCCGCGTCGACTCCCTCTCCGCCTGGACCGAGAACAGCCGGCTGGGCGGCCGCTTTCACATCGAGCTCTCCCAACAGGAGGGCCCCCTCGGCCCCAGCCTGCGCCACCTCGACGCCGCCCTCGACGCCGTGCGACGGTCGCCCCCCACCGCCGCCGAGGTGCGCCGCATCCAGGTGCGCTGGGCCGGCGGCTTCTTGCGCCAGGGCACCGGCCTTGAAGAGCGCGCCGAGCTCATCAACCGCTGCCTGTGGCTGCGTGGCGACCCCGACTGCCAGGGCTGGCACGAGGCCCGCTACGCCGCCCTCACCGCCCAGGACATCGCGCGGGTGCTCGACACCTACCTGCACCCCAAGAACCGGCTGCTGCTCAGCGTGGTCAGCCCCGAAGAGCGCGATTTCGCCCTGGCCGGCTCCACCGCGGTGGAGGTCTGGTGATCGCCCTGGCCCTCCTCCTGCTGCTGCCGCTCGCCCTCGCCGAGAGCCCCGATCGCAGCGCGCCCCCCGCGGTCGTGCCGCCCCCGCCGCCCCCCTGGCCGGCCCCGGCGGTCTACGCGCTGTCCGACGGCACGCCGGTGTGGATCATCGAGCGCCACGATCAGCCCCTGGTGCGCATCGAGCTGTCGGCCCGCCGCGGCAGCGCCGATCTGGCCGACCCCCTCGGCGCCCGGATGGCCCAGGCCCTGCTCGACCGCGGCACGACCCGGCGCGAAGCCCAGGACTGGCAAGACGCGCTCGACGCCGAGGCCGCCACCGTCGACCTCGGCATGGGGGCCCTACGCGCCTGGGCCGACGTGGAGGCCCTGGCCGGCGAGGAGGAGGCCGCCTTGCGCCTCGCGCTGGAGGCCTTTGTGCACCCCGCCTTCGATCGCCAGGAGCTGCGCCGCACCCGCAAGGACTGGCGCAACTCCCGCGCCGAGGCCTGGACCTCCTCGGCCGAGGTCGAGGACGCCGCCCTGCGCCAGGCGGTCTACCCGGCAGACCACCCGCTCGGCGCCCGCACCATCCCCGCCGACTACCGCCGCCTGCGCAAGCACCGCGTGCAGCGCGCCTGGAAAGAGCTGCTCACCACGGCCCAGCCGGCCATCCTGGTGGTGGGCGACGTCACGCCGGCCCACATCCTGCCCCTGCTCGAGGCCACCTGGGCCGGTGCCCTCCCCGGCCGCCGCGTGTCCCCGCCCCTGCCCGCCCCGCCGCCAACCGGACTGCGCCTCATTCTCGTGGACCAGCCCGGCACCCGCCAGACGATGCTCAGCGCCTCGCTCCCCGGCCTGCCCGCCGACCACCCCGAGGCCCCCGCCCAGCTCCTCGCCATCCACGCCCTGGGCGGCAGCTTCACCAGCCGCCTCAACAGCAACCTGCGCGAAGACAAGGGCTACACCTACGGCGCCGACGCCTGGCTCGACACCTGGCCCGGCCACAGCCGCATCCGCGCCAGCACCTCGGTCGGCGTGGAGCACAGCGCCGCGGCCCTCCAGGAGCTGATCGTCGAGCTCGACCGCATGGCCAGCGCCCCGCCCAGCCCGGCCGAGGTGGAGGCCGCCCGCAACGGCCTCTTCGTCAGCGGCGCCCGCGCCCTCGACAGCCTGGAGGGCGCCGCCTGGCCCTTCGGCCTCGCCCTGTCTGAAGGGGCACTCCCCAATCGGCCCCGGGCCCGAGTGGAGGCCCTGGCCGCCACGCGCCCCGAGGAGGTGGCCGCCACCGCCGCCCGGCTCTTCGGGAGCCCCGATCGGGTCATCGTCATCGTCGGCGACCGGGAGCAGATCGAGCCCGCCCTCGACGCCGCCGGCCTCAGCCCCACCGCCATCTGGGACCGCAAGCGCCTGATCTTGGAGCGGCGCGCGCTTTAGTGCTATTCTCCGTACCCCAACGCCGGAGGCGCGCGTGCTGGCCCTCATCTTCGCCTTGTCCTCATCCGCCCATGCCTATGGCTCGGAGCCCCAGCACGTCGTCCTCACCGATCTGGCCGATCTCTTCGACCGCACCGAGATCGACACCGGCTGGCTCCCCACCGACAGCCCGCTCCAGGTGCGCTTTCAGATCGCCAGCACCGGCGGCGCCGCGGTGCTGATGGAGGGCGACGCCTACCTCTCCTGGCCCGAGGCCCTCACCCTGGCCTTCAAGCCCGAGCCCGGCACGGGCGCCTTGCTGGTCGACACCACGCTGTCGGCCATCACCTCGGTGCGCTTTGACGTCGCCGGCTACGAGTGGGACGCCGAGGTCGACCGACGCGACTTCACCATCGCCGGCGAGACCTTCTTCGACCCCTTCACCCAGGACGACGGCACCCCCGACCACGCCGAGGTCATCTTCGCGGGCGACCGCACCGAGCTGGTGAGCTTCGACTTCGACGTCTTCACCGGGGTCAGCGCCCAGTTCTCGATGCCGATGGTGCCCACCGCCACCACCACCTTTGACGGTGTCTCCTGGACCGTCGAAGGCACCGACCTGCTCATCTACCAGGACGATGTGGCCACGGTCACCCCCACCGGCGAGGCCACCCAGGCGATGAGCGCCGTCTTCCAGGGCCACTGGGAAGACCAGCTTGATCTGGTGCTGGTGCCCACCTTCACCGTCTGCGTGGCCATCATCGGCTGCTGGGATCTGATCAGCTTTGAGATCCCCGTGCCCCTGGCCAGCGACAATTTCGTCCAGGACTTTCCCACCACCGACCTCGCCTTCCCCCTGCCGGTGCTGTCCACCCCAAGCCTGACCTACGACGTGGGCGAAGTGCTGGTGGGCAACCTCGCCAACGTGAACCTGCCGATCACCAACCTCGGAGACCTCGATCTGGAGGGCACCGCCGGGCTGCTGGGCTCCTCGTGGTTCTCGGTCTACCCGAACTACTTCCAGGCCGCGCCCGGCGCCGAAGACGGCATGGTGATCACCTTCGCGCCGGCCGACGTGGGCGAGGTCTCGGCCACCATCATGCTCGACAGCAACGACCCGCTGCAGCCCGTGGTGGAGGTGTTGGTGACCGGCCGCGGCGTGCTGCCCGACGAAGAGGGCGAAGGCGACGGCGACACCGCCAGCGAAGAGACCGCCACCGCCGTGGTCACCGAAGACGTGAAGGGCGGCTGCGGCTGCGCCACCAGCGGCGCCGGAGCCCCGGCCCTCCTCGGCCTCGGCGGCCTGCTGGCCCTCCTGCGCCGCCGACGGGAGCCACAGGCGTGAGCCTCACGCTGCGCCACGCCGCCGCCACCCGCAAGGGCACCCACCACGGGCGCAACGAAGACGCCTGGGCGGTCTACCCCTTGCCCGCGGGGGCCGTGGGCGGGCTCTTTGTGGTCTGCGACGGCGTGTCGACCACCCAGGCCGGCGCCGAGGCCTCGGCCCTGGTGGCGGCGCGGATGGGCCAGTTCTGCGATCAGCGCGGCCCCCGCCAGCTCGCCCAACTGGTGCAGTTTGTCACCGAGATCGACTGGGAGATGCGCGGCAGCCCTCACAAGCTGGCCTGCACCCTCTCGGCGGCCTGGATCGAAGGCAACGACGCCCACGTGCTCACCATCGGCGACTCGCCGGTCTACCGCCTGCGCAACAAGCGCCTGCGCCAGGCCGGCGCCGAGCGCACCGGCACCTTCCGCCGCCTGCAGGCCTACATGGGCATGGGCCCCAAGGTCACCGACCAGCTCGTGAGCGAGCACTGGTCGCTGCTGGCCGGCGACGCCCTGCTGCTGATGAGCGACGGCCTCACCGAGGTGCTCGATGAGGACGAGCTGCGCGACCTCTGGCTCGACGCCCCCGAGCCGGGCGCCTTTGTCGAGGCCGCCATCGAGGCCGTCGCCGACGCCAAGGGCGAAGACGACGCCACGATCATCGCGATCGCCGCCTCAGCCTGAGCCCTCCAGCGCCGCCTCTACGGCATGGAGGATGTCCCTTTCGTCGGGGAAGCCGAGCTGCGTCTTCTCGGCGACCTTGACGTCGCCCACCCAGATCGTCAGCTCGCCGCGGTCGCCCTTGACGAGGGTGGCCTCGACGTCGAGCTCATCGTGGAGGAGGGCTGCCACCCGGGCAGCCCGTGGCTTGTAGTTTCACGAGTGGCAGTAGCGGATGGTCACGGTCGGCATGGGGCGCTCCGGGCGAGTGGGGCTCACTCTTCCCACGGCTCGCGAGGGATGTCCACCACCGGCAGGGGCCCGTCGTCGGGCAGGGGCCAGGTGTTGCCCCACAGGCTGCGCCCCCCGTCGATGGTGAGCACCTGCCCGGTGATGTAGTCGCCGCCGGGCCCGGCGAGGAGGGCCACCGTCCAGGCCACCTCCTCGCAGCGGCCCAGGCGCCGGGCCGGGATCTCCGCCTGCAAGGCCGGCACCATCTCCTCCCAGTTCGGGTAGTTGCGCATGCCCGTGCTGGCGATGATGCCGGGCGCCACGGCGTTCACGCGGATGCCCCGCCGGGCCCACTCCACCGCCAGGGTGCGGGTCATCGCCTCCACGCCGGCCCGGGCCGCCACCGAGTGGGTCATGCCAGGAAAGCCGCGGTGGGTGAGCATGGTGATGTTGATGATGCGGCCGCCCTGATCGAGCATCCAGGCGTCGGCCACCGCGCGGGTGAGGTTCCAGGTGCCGGTGAGGTTGGTCTCGATCACCGCGTCCCAGCCCCGGGGCCGGATGGTTTCGGCCGGCGCCAGAAACTGCCCGCCGCCGTTGTTGACCAGGACATCGACCCGGCCGTGCTTCTCCATCAGGCCGGCCACGAAGGCCTCCACGCTCTGGCGGTCGCGGATGTCGACGGTGGCGCCAAAGACCTCGCGGCCGAGCTCCGCGGAGAGGCCGGCGGCGGAGGGCCCGATGTGGCTGGCCTTGCGCGAGGCGATCACCACGGTGCCGCCCAGGTGGCCGAGCTCCCGGGCGATGGCGGCGCCGATGCCCGTTCCCCCGCCGGTCACCACGCAGACCCTGCCTTCCAACACATCGCTACGATAGAGCCGGCTCGCCATCGAGGTCCTCCTGGTCGCCCCCGCGGCCACCCCGGGGCCCAGCGGAGCGAACGAGCCCATGCGTATCCTGGTCACTGGCGGGTCCAGCTTTGTCGGCGCCCACTTCTGTCAACGCGCCGCAGTGCTCCACGAGGTCGTGGCCCTGCACCACAGCACGCCCCTGCAGCTCAACGGCGTCTCCCCGCTCAAGGTCGACCTGCGCCGCGACCGCGATCGCCGGCGCATGGCCGAGGTCAACGCCGATGTGGTGGTGCATGTGGCCTGCAAGATCCGCGCCCGCGGCGGCAAAGACGAGGCCTCCAGCGCCGCCGCCGCCCGGGTGAACGGTCAGATGATGGACAGCGTGCTGGCCCTCGGCAAGCCGGTGATCTACGCCAGCAGCACCGTCGTGCACTGGACGCAGCCCACCCCCTACGCCACCGCCCGCAAAGAAGACGAACGCCGCCTGCGCGAGAGCGGCCTGCCCTACGCCATCCTGCGCCCCAGCGCCCCCTACGGCCCCCGCCTCGGCAACCACCAGCCCCGCCACCGCGAGAGCTTTCACACCCTGGTCGACCTCGTGCGGCACAGCCCGGTGGTGCCGGTGCTGGGCAATGGCAAGTACCGCCGCCAGCCGCTGCACGTCGATGATCTGTCCACCGCCATCCTGCGCCTGCTCGACGCCCCGCTGCCCAACACCGCCTACGACATCGGCGGCGCCGCGGCCCTCACCATGGATGAGGTCGTCGACACGATCGCGGCGGCCCTCAACAAGAGCGTGGTGAAGCTGCACCTGCCCAAGGCCCTCTTTGTGCAGGTGGGCAAGCTCTCCCCCGACTTCGACCCCGACCTGCTCAACGCCGCCGACGAAGACGAGGTGGCCGATCCCAGCGCGCTGGCCGCGGCCCTTGGCTTCACCCCCCGGGCCTTCTCCCAGGGGGTGCGCGACCTGCTGTAGCGATCAGGTGGCGGCGCTCTTCTTCTTCGACTCGATCTTGCGCACCCGCATGTTGACGATCTCGACGAGGAAGGCGAAGCCCATCGCGAAGTAGATGGCGCCCTTGCTGACGTGCTCGCCAAAGCCTTCTGCCACCAGCAGCACGCCGATCAGCAGCAGGAAGGAGAGGGCCAGCACCTTCATCGAGGGGTGCTCGTTCACGAAGTCGCCGATCTTCTGGGCGAAGACGAGCATCACGATGACGGCGGTGATCATCGCCGTGGCCATGATCCAGAACTCACTGGCCATGCCCACCGCGGTGATGACCGAGTCCAACGAAAAGACGATGTCGAGCAGCATGATCTGCACGATGGTGCCCGCAAAGCCATGCCGCGGCTTGGCGTTGGCCTCGTCGGCAGCCTCCTCGTGCAGCTCGACCTTGTCGTAGATCTCGTGGCTGGCCTTGGCGATGAGGAAGAGCCCACCGACCAGCAGGATGAGGTCGCGCCCCGACACGCCGCGGCCGAGCAGCTCGAAGAGGGGCTGGGTGAGGCCCATCACCCATGAGATCGCCCCCAACAGGGCGAGGCGGGTGATCAGCGCCGCCGCCATGCCCAAACGGTAGGCCTTGCCCTGCTGCTCTTTGGGCAAGCGCCCCGAGAGGATGGCGATGAAGACGATGTTGTCGATCCCCAGAACGATCTCCAGGGCACACAGCGTTAACAGAGCGATCCAGACCTGCGGATCGGCGAGCATCTCCACCACGTTCACCTCTTGGGCCGCATCGGTTCGCAGGCCTCGCCGCCTGATAGCGAACCGCCGGGGGGAGCGGCAAGGGTGGCCTGCCGTGCAGAAGGCCAAGGCCCCAGCACCCCCTCATCGGTTAACGAGGGCGGCCGGAGCCCCGCATGACCCACGAAGCCCGCCTCGCCGAGGAGCTCGTCTCCTTCATCGCCGCCAGCCCGAGCCCCTTCCACTGCGCCGCCGAGGCGGCCCGACGCCTCGATGATGCCGGGTTCGTCGCCATCCCCGACGGCGGAGAGCCCAGCCCCATCGAGCCCGGCCAGGGGGCCTACATCCTGCGCGAGGGCTCGATCATCGCCTGGCGGGCCGGCACCGACGCCCCCGCCGCCGCGGGCTTTCGCATCCTCGGCGCCCACACCGACTCGCCCAACCTGCGCCTCAAGCCGCGGCCCGACAGCGGCGCCGAGGGCTGGCGCCAGCTCGCGGTGGAGCCCTACGGCGGCGTGCTGATGCACACCTGGACCGATCGCGACCTCGGCCTGTCGGGGGCCGTGATGGTGCGCGCGCAGGGGCGGGTGGAGACCCGCCTCTTCCGCTGCGACGAGCCGCTGGCCCGCATCGCCAACCTCGCCATCCACCTCAACCGCGAGGTCAACACCGCCGGGCTCACGCTCAACGCCCAGAAGCACCTGCCGCCCCTCCTCGGGCTCGGCAAGTGGGCGGGTCTGCGCCCCTGGCTGCAAGATCGCCTCGGCGTAGACGAGATCCTCGGCTTTGAGCTCGGCCTGCACGACACCCAGGCCCCCTGCATCGGCGGCATCGATCGCGAGCTCATCTTCGCCCCCCGCCTCGACAACCAGGGCTCCTGCTACCCCGCCCTGGCCGCCCTGATCGAGGCCGCGCCGGCCCGCGCCACCCAGGTGGCCGCCCTCTTCGACCACGAGGAGATCGGCAGCCGCACCTGGCGCGGCGCGATGGGCCCCTTCCTGCGCGACGTTCTCAGCCGCATCGTGCGCGACCACCGCGAGCGCGCGTCGGGCGACCTGCTGCGGGCCACCGCCAACAGCTTCCTGGTCTCCTCGGACATGGCCCACGCCGTGCACCCCAACTACGCCGACCGCCACGAGCCCGAGCACAAGCCGCGCCTCAACGGCGGCCCGGTGATCAAGACCCACGTCGAGGGCCGCTACGCCACCGACGGCTACACCGGCGCCCGCTTCCGCATGGCCGCCGCCGACTGCGGCGTGGCGGTGCAGGAATTCGTCACCCGCTCCGACCTGCCCTGCGGCACCACCATCGGCCCCATCTCCGCCGGCGAGCTCGGCATCCGCGCCGTAGACGTGGGAAATCCGATGCTCTCGATGCACAGCATCCGCGAACAGGCCGGCGTGGCCGACGTCGCCGCCATGACCCGGGTGATGCGCCATGTCCTGGAGAGCTAGCCTCGCCCTGCTGCTGCTCCCCCTGCTGGGCGCCGCCCCGGTGGAGCACAAGCCCCTCGCCCCCGCCGATCCCACCGTCGCGGCGCTGGTCTCGGCGGCCCGGGCGAGCGCCCAGGCGAACCACGCCCGCCTCGCCCAGCTCTGCGACGAGGCCCCCGCCCGCCTCGCCGGCACCCCCAACCTCGCCGCCGCTGTGCGCATCACCGCCGACTGGCTGCGCGCCGACGGCCAGGAGGGCGTGGCCACCGAGCCCGTGATGGTGCCCGTGTGGGTGCGCGGCGCCGAGCAGCTCCGCTGGCTCTCGCCGGGCAGCCGCCAGATGGCGATGCTCGGCCTTGGCGGCTCGGTCGGCACGCCGGGCATCGAAGCCCCCGCCGTCGTCATTCACGACTGGAGCGAGCTCGGCCCGCAGGTGAAGGGCAAGATCGTGGTTTACAACCACCCGATGAAAGAGGGCCTGCCCAGCATCGATCACTACGGCCCGGCCGTCGCCTACCGCGGCCAGGGGGCCAGTCGGGCCGCCGCCCACGGCGCCGTCGCCGTGCTGGTGCGATCGGTCACCACCCGCTCTCTGTATACGCCGCACACCGGCGGCATGCGCTACGACCCAGCCCAGCCGCAGATCCCCGCGGCCGCCATCCCCACAGAGGAGGCCGACTGGATCGATCGCCTCACCGCCCGCGGCGTTGAGGTGCGCCTGCGCTTGGAGATGGGCGCCACCGCCCTTCCCGACGCGCTGAGCCACAACGTGGTGGCCGAGCTGCGCGGCGCCCGCAAGCCCGGGGAGATCATCCTCATCGGCGCCCATCTGGACAGTTGGGATGTGGGCCAGGGCGCCCACGACGACGGCGCCGGCGTGGTGGAGGTGGTCGAGGCCCTGCGCCTGCTGCGCGCCGCCCCCCAGCGGCCGGCCCGCACCGTGCGGGTGGTTTTGTTCACCAACGAAGAGAACGGCCTGCGCGGCGGGCTCGGCTATGCCGAGGCCCACAAGAAGGAGCGCCACATCGCCGCCATCGAGAGCGACCTCGGCGGCGGCTGGCCGATGGGCTTTGGCGCCACCGGCACGCCGCAGCAGATCGCCTGGCTGCGCAAGGCCGCCGCCCCCCTCGGCCTGCCCATCTCCGAGGGCGGCGGCGGCGCCGACATCGGGCCGTTGGGCGACCAGGGCGCGCTGCTGATCGGCCTTGAGCCCGACGACAGTCACTACTTTGATGTCCACCACACCCACGCCGACACCGTGGACAAGGTGAACCCCACCGATCTGGCCGAGGCCACCGGCGCCGTCGCCGGCCTCGCCTTCCTCCTCGCCAACGCGGAGTAAACCGTGGACCGCAACAACCTCCCGGGCTTCCGCTCGGTCCCGCTCACCGGCGTCATCTACGTGATGCGCGAGGCCGCCAGCCGCGGCTACCACGCCCATCACCCGGCCTGGGCCAACCTGGGCCAGGGGGCCCCCGAGACCGGCGCCCTGCCCGACGCCCCGCCCCGCATCCACTCCATCTCGCTCACCGACGATGAGCATGAGTACGCGCCCGTCGACGGCACCGCCGAGCTGCGCGACGCCGTGGCGGCCCTGTACAACGCCCGCTACCGCCAGGGCAAGGCCTCGCAGTACACCCGCGACAATGTCTGTGTCGCCTCCGGCGGCCGGGTGGCCCTCACGCGCCTCGTCAGCACGCTCGGCCGCATCAACATCGGCCACTTCCTGCCCGACTACACCGCCTACGAAGAGCTGCTGGGCGCCTTCTCCAACTTTGCGCCCATCCCCATCCTCCTCGATCCCGACAAGCGCTACGCCTTCTCGGCGGCCGAGCTGCACGATGAGGTGATGGGCCGCGGACTGGGCGCCATCCTCCTGTCGAACCCCTGCAACCCCACCGGCAAGCTGCTGCGCGGCGGCGCCCTGCGCGACTGGGTCTCGGTCGCCCGCGACCTCGACTGCACGCTCATCCTCGATGAGTTTTACAGTCACTACATCTACGCCGGCGAGGAGCTCACCGTCTCGGCGGCCGCCCACGTCGAGGACGTCGACCGCGACCCCGTCCTCATCGTCGACGGTCTCACCAAGAACTGGCGCTACCCGGGCTGGCGGGTCTCCTGGATCGTCGGCCCCCGGCCGATCATCGAGGCCGTCGGCGCGGCAGGCTCGTACCTGGACGGTGGCTGCCCCCACCCGCTCCAGCGCTCGGCCGTGGGCCTGCTGCAGCGCGAGGTGGCCGATCGCGAGGCCCGAGCCCTGCAGCGCTCCTTCCGCGTGAAGCGCGAGCGGATGATCGAGGGCCTGGAGTCGCTGGGCATCCGCGTGAACCTCGCCCCCCAGGGCGGCTTTTACTGCTGGGGCGACCTCTCCCGCCTGCCCGGTGGCCTCGACAACGCCATGGAGCTCTTTCGCCGGGCGCTCGACGAGGGCACCATCGTGGTGCCGGGCAATTTCTTTGACATCAACCCGGCCCACCGCCGCTCCGGCCGCCCTGGGCGCTTCGACCGCTACGCCCGCTTCTCCTTTGGCCCGAGCCTGGAGGTCGTCGAGCGCGGCCTGCGCGGTCTCCAGCGCACGATCCAGGGCGCATGATCCGCGTCTCGGCCCGCGGGCTCGGCCTCGCCCTCTTCGAGCTGTCGAAGGGGCCGGGCGTGCCGGTGCTCTGTTTACATGGCTGGCTCGACCAGGCCCACGCCTTCTGGGCCCTGGCCCAGGGCCGGCCGGGCCGCTGGCTGGCGATGGACCACCGGGGCCACGGCGCTTCAGACTCCATCCCGCCCGGCTGCTACCCCTACCTCGCCGACATGGTGGCCGATCTCGACGCGGTGGTGAGCCATCTGGGCGAGCCGGTGCACCTGGTGGGCCACTCGATGGGCGGCACCCTCGCCCTGCTCTACGCGGCGGCCTGCCCCGAGCGGGTGCGCCGGCTCGTCATCATCGAGGGGCTCGGCGCCCTCGACGGCTCGGAGCGCCAGCAGCTCCCGCGCCTTCAGGCCTTCCTCACCGGCCTGCGGAGCCCGCCCGCGCCGATGGCCGTGGCCTCCCCCGCCGACGCCGCCGCCCGCCTTCGCAAGCGCCACCCCCGCCTCGATCCGCGCCACGCCGAGATCCTGGCTGAGCATGGCACCGTGCAGACCGCGCAGGGCTGGCGCTGGGCCTTTGATCCCCTGCACATCGTGAAGGGCCCCTACCCGCCCAGCGAAGAGCAGCTCTGCGCCATCATCGCCGCCGTGGAGGCCCCCACCCTCCTCCTCTGGGGCAGCGCCGGCTGGTATGGGCCGGAGCGCATCGCCTCCCGGTCTGTCCACTTCCGCCAGGTTCAGTCCGCCACCCTCGAGGGCGGCCACATGCTCCCCTACGACAACCCGGCCGGCCTCGCCGCCGCCATCGACCCCTTCCTGGATGCGTCGTGAAGGCGCTCTCGGCCGAGGAGATCGACGAGCTGCTGGGCGAGGTCCACCATGGGCGACTGGGTCTGTCCACGCCAGAAGGGGTCTATGTGGTACCCGTGGGCTTCGTCTGGGCCGAGGGCTCGATCTGGTTTCACAGCGGCCCCGGCCGCAAGGCGAGCGCGCTGGAGGCCGACCCCCGCTGTGTCTTTGAGGTGGACCGCTACGACCGGGAGACCGCCGACTGGGCCAGCGTGATCTTCACCGGCCGCGCGGCACCGGAGAGCAGCCCGGCGGCGATGGCGGCGATGAAGGCGCGCTTTGGGCATGTGTTGAGCCGGGTGCTGTCGAGCGGCCTGTCGACGGGGCGGGGGCAGCTCTATCGACTGACCGTCGAGTCGATCTCGGGCCGCAAGGGGCCCTGAGCGACGGTTTCGCCCACCACCGCCAGCTCCCGCCCCGCGAAGGAAAGCCCAAAGGCCTGAACCGGCGCCGCGCCAGCCGCGACGAGGGCGTCGGCGTAGCCCCGCGTCTGAATCTGTTCGAGCGCAGTCTCGGCCAGTCGGTGGAGGTCTCCGCCGCGGCGCGGCAGCCGCTTCAGCTCCATGACCACACCGGGCAGGCCGGGCCGCCGCGGGATCATCAACAGATCGGCCCGCCCGAGTCCCGTCTCCCGGTTGCTGCGCACCTCATGGGTGGCCGAGAAGCGCACCAGCAAACCCAGCAAAAAGGCATGGTAGAAGGCCTCATCCTGCGTGGCCGTGAGGTCGTGGGCGCTCGCATGGAGGCGGAGCAGGGCCTCGATCTCCGCCCCCAAGGCCTCCGCGTCCCCGCGGAGCAGGGCCGCGATGAGGGGCGCGCCCTCGCGCTCTCCGGGGTCCAGCCAGTCGAGGAAGGTCGCGCGCCACAGGCTGGCCACCTCACCATTGGGGATCGCCAGCAGCGCCCGCCTGCGCCCGTCTTCCCAGCGCACCGACCGCGCCGTCAGGTAGCCCGAGCCCAGCAGCAGGCTCCAGACGTGATGGGGGCGCAGGTCGCCCAGGGGGATGGCCTCTTCAATCACCACCTCCACCGTCTCACCGCGCAGCAGGCGCTCCAACCCCGCGCCGAGCTCATGGTGAGACAACAACAGCCGGCGTACCAGCACATTCTGCGAGGTGTTGACCCACCAGGGCGACAGGGGCCGACCCGGGTGTTGCAGCGCCCGCAGCACCGACCAGGGATTGTAGACCGTATGCCCCGCGATGGCGTAGCCATTGTACCACGCCCGCACGGCCTCAGCCTCGTCGCTACGCCCCGCCCGCGCGAGGAGATCGGCCACATCGGCCTCTCCGAAGCCGAAGGGCTCGAAGGGCTGCGCATCCAACAGCCCTGCGACGGTCACGTTGGACAGATCACTCCAGGTGCTCTCCTTGCCGACCTGCAGCACGCCCGTACAAACACCCAGGGCCAGATCCGGATTGTCCTTGAAGGCCGCCCCAAAAAAGGACCGGTACCAGGCCAGGGCCTCGCCATAATGCCCCTGCTCCCACCCGTTGATCAGCGGCGCGTCGTACTCGTCGATGAGCAGCACAGCCCCTTCGCCGGTGGCCTGTCGCAGCGCCGCGCAGAGCCGCGGCAGCACGAGGGGGTGGTCGGCCTGGGCCAGATCGGCCTGGAGCAGATCGCGCAGGGCCGGATCCACCCGGGCGTCGCTCCAGACCGGCCGGCAGCGCAGCAATTCCTGCTGCACCAGCAAGGTCAACGTGCGCCTCGCCTCTGTCCAGGTGGCGGCCTTGGCATCTTTGAGCGAGAGCGCGATGACGGCGTAGCGCTGGCGGTGCGCCTGGGCGATCGGGTCTGCCCACACGGCCAGATCGCCAAAGAGCGGAGCGTTGTCGGGCCCGCGCTCCAGCCAGGCCCGCAGCATGCTCATCGCCAGCGTCTTCCCAAAGCGCCGCGGCCGCGGAAAGAGCAGCACCCGATTCGGGTTGCCCAGCACCGCGCCGATAAACGCGCTGCGATCGACATAGAGCTCGCCGCGCCTGCGCAGCGAGACGAAGTCGGAGTGGCCCAGGTTGATCGGCGGGAGCATCGCCCCCGCCTATCCCACCGCCTCGCTCAGAGGATCTGGCCGCCGTCGATGTCGAGGCACTTGCCGTTGAAGAAGTCGCACTCGATGATGAACTTGAGGCCCAGGTAGATCTCGCCCGGTTCGCCCACGCGGCCCACGGGGATGGGCTTGACCATCGCTTCGAGCACCTCGGGGCGCATGCCCTCGAGGATCGGCGTGCGGATGAAGCCCGGGGCGATGGCGCCGGTGCGGATGCCGTAGCGGGACAGCTCGCCCGACCACAGCTTGGTGTCGGCCACGAGGCCGGCCTTGGCCGCCGAGTAGTTGCTCTGGCCCATGTTGCCGGCCCGGCTGATCGAGCTGATGCCGACGATGACGGCGGGGCGCGTGTTGGTCTCGATGCAGCTCTTGGCGAACTCGCGGGCGCAGAGGAAGGGCCCGGTGAGGTCGACGTCGATGACGGCCTGCCAGTTCTTGAGCGTCATGCCCGACACAGCGCCGGTGTTCTTGTCTTTCTTGACCAGCAGGCCATCCTTGAAGATGCCGGCGTTGTTGACCAACACGTTCAAGCCGCCCAGCGCCTCGCGGGCGTTGGTGACCAGGGCGATCACGCTGGCTTCGTCGGCCACGTTGGCGATGAAGCCGGCGACCTTGCCGGGCAGGCTGGCGGCCTCGGCGACCACGGCGTCGATCTTGGCTTGATCGAGGTCGCAGAAGGCGACGTTGGCGCCGTCGCGGGCGAGGGAGAGGACGAACTCGCGGCCCATGCCGCTGGCGCCGCCGGTGACGAGCGCGTTGACGGTCTTCAGATCCATGACTGCCTCCAGGGGGGTGGGCCCTGCTAACCAGGGTGCGGGCCTCCTGTGCTGCGCTGCGGCAAAAATTTGCCGCAAGCGCGAAGGCGGGATCATTTGCACCGGTGCAAATGATCGGGGGCGGCGCGGCTGCCCGGTAGGCAACCTGTGCGTTTCGGTCAGGCCGCCGTGTGTAGCTCTGGAGCGGCGACCCCGCCCTTCCCCCCACTCCCGGGCGTCCGTTCTTCCATCGATACGCCCCGCTCCCAACTCTGCACCCGCAATGGCGCCTGCCACCGGCGCAGCGCTGAATCGACCCGGCCCCGCCAGGCCTCGACCTGCTCCCGCTGCGCCTCGGTGAGGGCGGCGCTGTGGAGCTGCTCTTCGATCTGCGCGACGAGCTGCGCATGCTGGGCGTGGAGATCGGGGGGAAGGGTACGAGAAGACATCGGCCTGCGCTCCGCCCGCTGGCGTAACCTCTCCCTCCAGGCCGAAGCCCTCACGCTCAACGGAGCGCGCCTCCCCTTCCGCGGCGCCTGAGCGTCCCGACGGGAAGCTACCAAACAGTTTGACGACAGGCTTGGAGCCATCGCCGCGCCCCGAGGGGCGTCAGGACACCGGGCACCTCTCAAAAACACCGTGCCTCACTACCGGCGCTCAATACCTGTGCACCACGGAGAGTACCTGGCCGAGCCGGATCAGCAGGTCGGGTGCGCGCTCCGCCAGGTAGTCACTCACGTCCGCGAGACGGGTCTCGTCGTCGCGAAGGAGCGCTTCGACGTCCGCTTGATCCTGTCCCCGAAACGCGATCAACTTCATCAAGATGAGGCCCGGCAGCGAGATGACGGGAACAGCCTCGCCCAGCGACACTTCTTCCACCAGCCACGGACATCCGGGCGGGATCGCCATCAAATCCGAGAATCCGACACGCGCGACCTCCGCGAGCTCCGGCCGGTACACAAGAAAGGGTGTGGACGGCTCAAAGGCTTGGAAGCCCACGATGAAGTCGACGTCCTTTGTCAGTCGCGGGTGTCCGTGCACGCCCACCGCCAAACCCCCGATGAGCGCGTGGGGGACGCCCAACTCCGTGAGCCTCCTGGAGATGCGCTCGGTTCGCTCGAGAATGTCGGGGTGGACGACGCCCCGCAGTCTGTCCAGGGCGCCGCTCACTCGGGCTCGCAGACGAGCGCGACGGCGCCGCCCTCGTACTCCACCTGCCGAACGGCATGCGCAGAGGGTGCGGGGGGTGGCGCGCCGTGTTGGAAGGCGTCATAGGGAATCCGCACCGGTTCGCTCGGCTTCGACGAGCGCGCGCCAAGCGGTCGGGCGCCAGCAGGCGTGAGGAGAAAGTTGCGGTCGCGCGGTCTGGGGGTCACGCCGTCTACCGCGGCCGCATCGGCGCCCACGCGCTCCGCGTCGTATACCGCCTGCATCTGCAGAAACCAGAGCGCCGGCACCTGGAAATACCGGCCAAGTCGAGCCGCCATCCCGAGTGTCAAGTCCAGCTCGCCTGCGAGGAGCCGCCCCACAGTGCTGCCCTCTACGCCGAGGCCCCGCGCAAACTCGGCCGGGCTAAGGCCGAGGGGGGCGAGGAAGCCATCGCGAAGGACGTGTCCGGGGTGTGGCGCCATGAAGGGGAACTAGCCACCCCTCGTGCCACGCGCAACCGCGTCCGCACCGGTCGTCGCGAGACGGAGGCATCCCGCTGCAAGCGCGCCCCGCCCCCCTCAGCCGGGAGAAGCCCGGAAGACCCCACCCACGAGGTCCACCTCGCCCGCATCATCCGCCGCCCCAAAGTCCAGGCAGCCCAGCAGATCCCCATCCACCTCCCCGGTGATCACGAGCAATCCACCATCCCCGTTGTTGGTCGAGGCCGAAGGGCCCGACTCCGGGTAGAGCACCGCGAAGCCCCCCTTGCCCGCCTCCAGGCGCACCTCGGCCGGAAAGGCCCCGGCGTCGATGATCTGGGAGATCGGCTCGCCGCCGCCGGCCGACTGGGCCACCACCGACAGGCGCCAGCCCGAGGAGACCGAGGTGGTGAGCTGCAGGCTCTCGCCGGCCCAGAGGTAGGTCAGGTCGGCGGCCGACCAGTCGGCGCCGTCCACCGTGGCCGAGATGGTGCCGGCATCGGGGGAGCCCGGCTGGCAGGTGCTGGCGGTATCGCCTTTTTCGCCCGCGCACGCAAACAGAAAGACCGTCAGGAGCTGCTTCATGGGACCATCCGGAGCGAGCGCACGCAGTCCTTGAGGCCTGCGAGGGTGAGCGGAAACATGGGAAACACGCCGCCGATCGCGCGTACCGTGGGGTGATCCCACCAGCGCATGGGGTCGGGGTTGAGCCAGGCCGAGCCCGGGCAGCGGCCGCGCATGGCGGTGAGCCACTCCAGGCCGCTCCAGACCGCTCCGCCGCGCCCGCGCCAGGGGTCGCCGCCGAAGGGGGTGAAGAGCTCGTAGGGGGCCATGCTGGCGTCGCCGACGAAGAGCAGGCGGTGATTGGGGCCCCAGCCGCGCATCACTTCGTCGATGGCGGTGCGGCGCAGCGAGGAGAAGTCTTTGTACAGGTAGCCATAGGGGGCGTTGTGAAAGTACCAGGTCTCAAAGCTCTTAAAGCCCTTCATCGCGGTGGCGGCGGTGAAGAGCTGCTCGCAGAGCCGGGTGTGCGGCGACATCGAGCCGCCGGTGTCCATCACCAGCACGAGGTGAACGCGGTTCTTGCGCTGGCGCTCGAAGGCGAGCTCGATGTCGCCGGCGTTCTCGCAGGTGCGGTCGATGGTCTCGTCGAGGTCGAGCTCCATCTGGCCCTCGCGGGCGAGGCTGCGCAGGGCGCGCAGGGCCACCTGGAAGTCGCGCAGGTCGAGGGTGTGATCTTCGCGGTAGCTGGCCCATCGCCGCTCTCCGGCCACCATCACGGCCGAGCGACCGCCGCCGCCGCCGGCCTGCACGCCGCCTTCAGAGCGGCCGGAATTGCCGAAGGCGCTGGTGCCGCCGGTGCCGATCCAGCGGTTGCCGCCGTCGTGGCGCTCCTTCTGCTCGGCGAGGCGCTCCAGAAACTGTTTGCGCAGGGCCTCGGGGTCGAGGTCGATCTGTACGCGATCGCCCAGGGTCTCGCGGGCCTCCTTGAGCCAGGATTGCAGCGCTTCGCTGAGTTGGGGCGGCAGCTCGACGCCGGCGAAGGTGGCGGAGAAGGCCTGATCGTAGGCGTCGTAGCGGGCCACGCTGTGGACCAACACGGTGCGGCCGAGCTGGTAGAGGCTGTCGAGATCGACGGCGAGGCCGCGCTCTACGCCGCGCAGGAAGGCGAGCCACTCGCCCATCCCCACCGCCACGCCCTGGGCGCGCAGGTTGACGTAGAGCAGGGTGAACATCAGGCCTTGCCCACGAGGCCCTTGCTGATGAGCAGCTCCATGTCTTTTTCGCCCTTCACCAGCACGCCGGGAAAGGGCATGCGGCGCGCGATCTCGGTGGGGTTGGCCCCGGCGCGGGCGAGCACGACGAGCCAGTCGAGCAGCTCGCTGGTGCTCGGCTTCTTGCGCAGGCCCTCGACGCGGCGAAGGCCCAGGAAGCGCTCGATGGCGGCCTCGATGAGGTCGGTCTCGAGGCGCGGCATGTGGGCGGCGACGATGCGGCGCAGGCGCTCTTTGTCGGGGGGTGCGATGTAGTGGAAGAGGCAGCGGCGCAGGAAGGCGTCGGGCAGCTCTTTTTCGGCGTTGCTGGTGATGATGGTGACGGGCCGGTGCACGGCGCGCACGGTCTCGTCGAGCTCGGGGATGGTGAAGGCCATCTCGTCGAGCTCGCGCAGCAGGTCGTTGGGGAACTCGATGTCGGCCTTGTCGATCTCGTCGATGAGCAGCACCACCTGCTCGGGGGCGCGGAAGGCCCGGCCGAGCACGCCCATGTGGATGTAGCGGCGGATGTCGCCCACGGCGTTGGCGTCGCCAAAGCGGCTGTCGTTGAGCCGCTGGACGACGTCGTAGTGGTACAGGCCCTCTTTGGCGTTGGTGCTGGACTTGACATGCCAGGTGAGCAGCGGCTTGCCCAGGGCCTCGGCCACGGCGTAGGCCAGTTGGGTCTTTCCGGTGCCCGGCTCGCCGCGCACCAGCAGGGGCCGGCCCAGGACGATGGCGGCGTTGACGTCGGCCAGCAGGCCATCATCGGCGATGTAGCGGCTGCCGCCCGAGAAGCTGTTCATTCCAGACATCGGCTCATGCTCCGGCCGGGCCCTTAATCGGGTTGAGCCGCGGCCGGGGAGGCGCTAATCCAGCCCGTCATCGTGGCAGCACTCCCCATTTCCCGGAAAGCTCTTGGAACACAAGCTCTGCGTCCTGGTCGACTTTGAAAACATCGCTGCAGGCTCCGAGCGCGAGGGCATGGGCCGCTTCGACCTCCGCCCCGTGCTGCGCCGCATGAAGGACAAGGGCCGCATCCTGGTCAGCCGCGCCTACGGCGATTGGGGCCGCTTCGCCAAGTACAAGCAGTCCTTGTTGGAGCAGGGCGTCACCATGATGGAGCTGACCTCCTACAAGGGCCAGGAGAAGAACCGCGCCGACATCGCGCTGGTCGTCGACGCGATGGAGATCGCCTACACACGCGAGCACATCGATACCTTCGTGGTGCTGTCGGGCGACTCCGACTTCACGCCGCTGATCCTGCGACTCAAAGAGCTCAACAAGCGCGTGATCGGCATCGGCACCCGCGGCTCCTCCAGCCGCTTGCTCATCGAGAGCTGCGACGAATTCATCTTCTACGACACCCTGCTGCGCGAGCGGCCGATGGAGCGCCCGATCGAGCGCAGCTTCGACTTCGAGGTCGACGTGGAGATGCCGGCCGCCGCCCCCCAGCCGCCTGCCCCGCCGGTGGCCCTGGCCGAAGATCCGCGCCCCGCCGCCCCGCCGCCGCCCCGCCCGGCGCCGCCGCCCTCCCTCGACAAGGAGGTGGCCTTCTCGCTGCTGGTGGAGACCCTCCAGGGCATCCAGAAGGACGACCCCGGGCCCGTGCTGGCTGGCCTCGTCAAGCAGTCGATGCAGCGCAAAGAGCCCGCCTTTGACGAGAACGAGTACGGCTACGCCGGCTTCGCGCGCTTTCTGGAGGCCGCCCGTGACAAGGGCCTCGTCAACCTGCGCCGCAGCGAGAAGGCCGGCGGCTACCAGGTCGATCTGCCCACCCAGGAGGCCCCCGAAGAGGTGCCGCTGCCCATCGTGCCGATGGAGATCGAGCCCGACCTCGACCTGCCGGCCTTGCAAGGCGAGGCCGCCCGCCTGCGCGAGCGCCTCTCCGCCGCTGGCCTGCACCCCACCAGCCACATGATCCGCCACACCGTGGTGCACGAGCTGGTCGATCACGTCGCCGAGCGCCAGGCCCGCAAGAAGCGCAACACCCTGCTCTACGCCTACGGCGACATCGCCCGCCGCTGCCGCACCACTGATCCGATGGTGCCGGCCAAGCAGGTGCGCCATGTGTTGAACGCGCTCAAGTACGCCGGCGAGCTCACCCACGCCGACGGCCGGCCGGTGCGCAGCCCCAGCGCCCAGTTCACCGTCAAGCGCGACGCCGACGACCTCGTGGTGGTGCTGCGGCGCTTCTACCTGCGCACCCTCATCGAGCTGGGCGAGACCGTCTTCGACGCGCTGACCCTGTCGCGCCTGCTCTGGGATGACGACGCCCACATCGAAGAGGCCGAGGCCCTGCTCCAGGGTGGCGGCGCCCCCGATCCGCTGGTCGATCCGCTGCCGATCGAGGCGGGGCCGATCCTGCCGCTGTCGGAGGCCCCCACCGAGTCCCCCACCATCGAGCTGCCCCCCGAGGAGGCCGTGCCCCTGGGCGAGCCCACCGTGGGCGACCCGGCCCCCGACGAGCCCACCCCGGTGGAGATCGAGCCGGCCTAAAGGGCGATCTGCCGCACGCTGCGGATCGCCGAGGGGTCGCCGGTGAGGCGGCTCGCGCTGGCGACCAGCCCGGCGATGGCCTCGGCGCTGAGCGGCTTGTCGAGGGTGGCGAGGTCATAGGCCACGCCGAGCGCCTCGAAGTCCTTGTGGGCGCTGGCGAGGTTGCTGGCGCCGAACTCGTAGATGGCGTCGTCGATGGCGCGCTTGGTACCGCGGGTGGTGGCGTGGGCCACCGCCAGCACCACCGCGCCCTCCACATGATCCTCCACGAGGCCGAGGCGCACCCGGGGCCCAAAGACGCAGTCGCGAAGGCTGCCCACCCGCGAGAAGCCGCGCACGGTCTGGGCCACCCGCCGGGCGATGCGCGGCTGGGCTTCCAGCGTGCTGGCGCCGATGTGCGGGGTGACCGCGATGCGCGGCTCGGCGGCGTAGGGGTTGGTCCAGGGCTCCTCGCCGCGGGGCTCCTCGGGGTAGACGTCGACAGCCGCGCGGCGGATGGCCCCGCTCTGCACGGCGGCGAGCAGATCTTCGGTGCTGTGCAGAAAGCCGCGCGCGAGGTTCAAAAAGATGCGCGGGCTCGAAGCGGGGCGGTCGGCGCCCAACTGAAATAGCAGCTCGCGGCTGATCATGCCCTTGTTGGACAGATCGTTGGCGTCGCGGGCCGAGGGGTGCAGGCTGATGCAGTCCGAGCCGCGGAAGAGCTCCACCACCGAAGGTGCCGACTCCCAGCCCATCTCGAGGCCGATCTCCTGGGCCACCTCGCGGTTGTCGTGAAAGCGGATCTTCATGCCCAAGGCCTCAGCGGCCCGGGCCACGGCGCGGCCGATGTTGCCGAGGCCCAGCAGGCCCAGCACCTTGCCTTGAATCTCGTAGCGCTCGGTCTGGCTCTTGTCCCAGCCGCCGGCGCGCGTGTGGGCGTCGGTCTCGTAGAGGCGCCGCGACAGGGCGATCAGGTGGCCGATGGCCAGCTCCACCACGCTGCGGCCGTTGCTGACCGGATCATTGAGCACAAAGACGCCCTGATCGGCGGCGGCGCGCTTGTCGACGCTGTCATCGCCGATGCAGCAGAGCTGGACGGCCTGCAAGAAGGGGGCTGCCTCCAGCACCTTGCGGGAGACTGGCACGCGGGAGCGCTTGAAGAGCACCTGGGCCTCGGTCTGCTGGAGCAGGCGGATCAGCTCGTCTTCGTTGGGGGCTTTTCCCGGGTGGCGGGTGACGGTGAAGCCGTCGGCGACGAGCAGCTCGTCGAGGAGGGCGTCGGGGCTCTCGACGACGAGGGCGCGGTTGAGGGGGCCAAGGTGAACGCGGGCCATGGGGGGCTCCAAGGGCAAAGGGCCGCCCCGCCTAACCCGCGGGCCGCCGCTCACGGCCCTTCGCGCATCCAGGGCTGGGAGCGGTAGCGGTCCCAACCGTCGGGGAGCACGGTCACCACGGGGCCTTCGAGGCCTCCTGCCTCGGCCAGGCGCAGGGCGGCGGCGACGTTGGTGCCGGCCGAGCCGCCCACCAGCAGGCCTTCTTCGCGCAGCAGGCGCCTCGTCATGGCGAAGCTGTCGGCGTCGGAGACGCGCAGGGCGCCGTCGAGCACCTCGCGGTGCAGGTTGGCGGGGACCTCGCTGCCGCCGATGCCCTCGACCTTGTAGGCCCCGTCGGGGCCGAGGCGCCCGGTCTCCACCCAGTCGGCGAGGCCGGAGCCCTCGGGATCGGCGAGGATCACACGGGCGCGGGGCCAGGCGGCCTTGATCGCCCGCCCCACCCCGCTGAGGGTGCCGCCGGTGCCGGCGCCGGCCACGAAGGCGCCGATCGGGCCGGGCACCTGGGCCAGGAGCTCGGCGCCGGTGGTGGCCTCGTGGACGCGGGCGTTGGCCGGGTTGTTGAACTGATCGGTGAGGAAGAAGCCCTCCTCGGCGGCGATGCGGGCGGCGACGTTGCGGAAGTTGTCGGGGCTGCTGCGGGGGGCGTTGGGCGTGATGATCACCCGGGCCCCCAAGGCCCGCAGGGCGGCGCGCTTGTCTTCGCTCATCTTCTCGGGCATCACGCAGACGAGCCCATAGCCGCGGCCCGCCGCCATCAGGGCGAGGCCAACCCCGGTGTTGCCGGCGGTGGCTTCGATCAGCGTCATGCCCGGCCGCAGGCGGCCCTCGGCCTCGGCCTGCAAAACGATCGCGCGGGCGAGCCGATCCTTGACCGAGCCCCCCGGGTTCAGGTGCTCGCACTTGACCCAGATCGCCGTGGGCAGCCCGGCGCCGATGTGCTGGAGCCGAACGAGGGGCGTCTGGCCGATCTGATCGAGGATGTGGGCCATTCGGGCCTCCGAGGCGGCGCTTATCGAAGGCCGGGCCCCGGCGCCCGGGCTAGGCGGCCCCATGGACCTGCTCACCGCCGCCGCCTTCTCCTGGACCGTCACGGTCGACCCGCTCACCACCGCCCTGGGCTTCGCCCATGTGCAGGTCGAGCGGCGCTTGGGCCCGCGGGCCTCTGTCTATGTGGGCCCCAGCCTGCGCCTCTACGATGGGCTGCTGCCCGACGTGAACGGGCCCTACCGCGGCCTGGGCGCCGAGGTGGGCCTGCGCGGCTTCTTCACCGGCGAGGCGCCCGAGGGGGCCTGGGTGATGGTGCGCGGCGTGGGGGCCCACCTGCACACCACTGCCGGCCCCGCCGCGCAGGCCCTGGGTGGCTATGGCAGCGCGCTGGTGGGCTACACGGGGGTGCTTGGTCCGGGGCTGGTGCTCTCGGGCGGGCTTGGGGCCTCGGTCTTTCGCTACGAGGTGGGCGGCTACGGCCCCACCGAGCCGGGGGTCGCGGCGCACACCAATGTGGGGTGGGCCTGGTAGGGGTACCGTCTTCAAAAACGGAACGGTTTGATCCAGCCCTGGCACCGGTCAGACCGGCCGCATCGCCGTAGATTGGCGGCGGAGAGCCCGATGCTGCGCCGCGCACCCCTCCTTGTCTTTGCCCTGCCCGCCGTCGCCGTCGCGGGCGTGGTGCTCCAGGCCGTCATCACCGAGACCGCCGAAGAGACCCACATCCGCCCGGTCGCTCACACCGCCGCGGTGCGCAAGGCGGTCTCCGCGGTGGAGCCCAGCCTGCGGGCCTGCGGTGATCAGGCGATCGCGGCCCAAGGGAGCCTGCGCACCACCCTCACCTTTCGGTGGACTGTTCAGAATGGCAAGGTGGTGAACCTGGAGGCGGTGGCGCCGGCCCGGGCGGATCAGGCGCTGGCCGACTGTTTCTCTGCGGCGCTGCGGGGCCTGCGGGTGCCCGGCGTGAACGCCGAGGTGCTGTCGATGGGCTGGGAGCTCGACGCCCGGGCCACCACCGCGGCGGGCTCGCCCTGACGGTCGCGCGGTAGCTCTGTGTCGGGTCGCTCGACGTGGGTTCTTGGCGCAGCCCGCAGCGGCACCGTGGGCGGGCACGCTGCATCGCACCCGATCTTCAGCCTGTCGAGGGACTCGACGCGGTGTTCGACTGAACCCTCGCCCGGGTCGCAGGTAGGATTGACAGACCCCAATGCGAGGAGAGGACGGACCCCGCCCTGGGCGTCCCGGAAGCTCCCGATTAGGCCGCCCCATGCTCTGGAGCCTCATCGCCGTCGCCTTCGCCGCCGAGCCGACCCTCGTGCTGCCGGCCGATCAGGACCCCAGCGACTGGCGCGCCGCCGCCGCCCTCACCGGCTTTCGCATCGGCGCCACCGGCAGCGGCCGGGAGGTCGAGCTGCGACGCGAGGGCGGAGGCTGGGTGCTGGTCGCCCGCGACGGGCGGGGTCTGGAGCGGCGGGCGGGCATCGCGGCGCCCGGAACCGCCCGGTCGCGCGAAGACGCGATGTGGTTGGGCTCCAGCTTGCTGGCCAGCCTGCCCGCCCCGCCGGGCGCGTCGTCCCTGTCGTTGGCCCTGGAGAGCGGCGGCCAACGCGCGGGGAGCGCGGCGCCGCCTGCGTCTTCAGGGGGGACCGTGCAAGGCGTCGGGCACCTACCGGCGGGGGCTGCGCCGACGTCGACGCGGAGGTCAGGGGTTGCGCCGAAATCCATGGGCTCAGACCCGGGTGCGGCCGGCGCGGTCGCCGCTCCGCCTCGGTCTGCGGCGAAGAGGCCGGCCCCGGGCTCTGTTTCGCCGGCGTCCTCTGCCTCGCCTGCGAAGGGAGGGGCCCCGGCCTCCGCCGCAACCGGGAGAGATTCGCCACCCGTCGCGCCCTCGACCAGGGCTGCGCAGCCAGAGCCTTCGACGCGAAGCGGTGAGCCTCCCTCCACGAACGTCGGCGAGACGCCACCTCTGCCGCGGGAGGTCCCGCCGCCTCTGTCCATGAACCCGGCTGAGATTCGCCGGAGCGGGCCCGACGGAGCGTCTGCGGTTTCAGGAACCCCGGGTTCGGTGGTGGAGGGGGGGCTTTCGTCCACCGTTCTCCCTTCGACAGCCCCGGACCTCGACACCTCGGCGCCCGACTCCGGGAGGCCTCAGCCCGAGAACAGCGTCGCGGCCGCGCCCACCGGAGAGCTGGCTACACCGACCGCGGAGCCGCCGCGCGCAGGGCTTCCGTCCACCGTCCTCGACGCCACGGCGCCCAGCACCGAGCAGTCGCGGAACCCGACGCGCGCGACCCTCGAAACCGCCGGCGCTCCGGCTGCGGAGGGCGACGTGCTGAGCCCGCTGGCCACGCAAACGGAGGCGATGGCGGCGAGCATCTCGCCTGCACCCTCGAAGGGCCCCGCGGTGGGCGCCTGGGTGGGGGTGGGCGGGGCGCTGGAGCTGCGCTCAGGGCTGTCGGGCGGCGCGGGGGGCGCGCTGGAGGCGGGGCTTCACCGCTCGCCTTCGCTGTGGCTGGGCGCCGCGTTGCGGTGGATCGAGCCGCGAACGATCCCGGCGATTGAAGGCGCCGCCGTGGAGCCCACCCGTGACCTCTCTCTCGGACTGTTCTGGTCTCCCGAAAGACCAGTGGCGCCCTGGCTCGGCGCCGGCCTGGGGAGCTCGACGCGCAGCTACAGCCAGGGCGCGCGGACGGTCGCCGACCTACGTGTGCCCGTCGCCAGCCTGGAGTTGGGGCTGCGCGTCGACCTCGATCCGCGCTGGTCGATCGGACTGGTCGCCCGGGGCGCCCAGGACCTCGATGTGACCGAAGTGATCTACGGGTCGCGCGCGCCCCAGACGCTGCCCGGCTGGGCGGTCGATCTGCGAAGCTCCCTGCGCGCCACCTTTCCGTGATCCTTTCACCGGGCTCTGCCGTCCTTCCCCTTGATGCGTGAATCCGAGCTCTCCGCCCCCTACCTCCCGGCCGCGATGCGCGGCGACACCGCCGCTTGGGACCGCATCCTCGGCGTGTGGGGCCCTGCCGTCCTGCGCTGGTGCGCCCGATTGGGCGGCCCGCGCATCGACACCGAAGACGCTGCCCACGACGTCTTCGAGCGCGCCTTCACCCATGCGCACACGATCCGCGATCCAGCAGCCTTTCCGGGCTGGCTGTTCGCCACCACGCGGCGGGTGGTGATTGACCACCGCCGCCGGGCCTGGCTGCGGCGCTGGGTGCCGGGGCTGGTGCCCGACGTGCCGGCGCCCGGGGCCGAGTCTCGCGCCGAGCGCGACAACCTCGCAGCGGCGGTGCGCGAGGCCTTGGAGGACATGCCGGCCGAGCTGCGCGAGGTCATCGTGCTCTGCGAGCTGGAAGAGCGAAACGGCGCCGAGGTCGCGGAGCTATTGGGTGTGCCGCTGGGCACGGTGAAGAGCCGCCTGCGGCGCGCCCGGGAGCGCTTTGAAGCAGAGGCCCGACGGCGGGGACTGGCGCCCGACGCGCCCGCCTTGGGGAGGGTGAACGGATGAGCGACTGGAAGCGCCACCTTCGCGCGGCCGCTGAGGCCACCGAGCCGGAGCCGGGGGCCGTGCAGCGGCTGCAGGATCGGGCGGCCTGGCCGCGTCAGCTCTTGCAGCAGGCCCAGATCGAGCCGCCGCCGGGCGCCCTGGCTCGCCTGCGGGCGCGTCCTTTTCAGGCGCGTACACAGACCCGCTGGTTGCCGATCGGGGCCGCCGTTGGCATGGCGGCGGCCGTGATGCTCGCGCTCCTCTGGCCGCCCACGCCAGCGCCGCTGTCGGCCCGCCTCGCTGCGGCGACCCGCACCGATCAGGCGCTGACGCCCAAGGTGCAGTTGGGCTACGCCGGGGCCGGTGAGGTGGCCGGGACCGATCAGGCGCCGCGCATCCGATGGGAGGCCGGCACGCTTGAGGTCGACGTCACACCCAAGCAGGGGATTGACCTGTCGGTGGAGACGGATGAGGGCCTCGTGCAGGTGGTCGGCACCTCGTTCTCCGTGACCCGCGACGCGCTGGGCACGGCATTCTCGGTGTCGCGCGGCGCCGTGCGCGTGACCTGCGTGGGGGCGAGCCCGGTCGACCTGGGTGCGAATGAGCGGGTGGTCTGTCTGCCGGTACGCACGGCCGGATGGCTGGGTCGGGTGCAGGCCCTGGCCCAGGCTGGCCGGTCGACCGATGAATTGCTGGCCGAGATCGACCGGGGACTGAAGGGAGCGGCCCCGGCCGACCCGGCGGCGGGCGAGCTGCTGGCGCTGCGCATCCGCGTTCTGCTCGATGCACAGCGCCTGGACGAGGCCCTGGTTGCCGCAGAGGCCTACCTCGCCTCGGGCGCCGAGCCGCGTCGGGCGGAGGTCTCAGAAATTGTGAGCGCCTTGTCCAACAGGCCGTGATCCTTTTCGGGGGATGCCCCGTCTGTCTGAATACGGAGGCCCGATGCACGCACACGTCAACCTGCTCGTCCTGATCACCCTTCTCACCGCCTGCGGCAAGAACACCCTCGAATTCGGCGACACCGGCGAGGGACTGAACTGCGGCCCGGGCACCCATGAGGAGTCGGGTGTCTGCGTACCCGACGTCGAAGGCGATGCCGACGCCGACGCCGACAGCGACGCAGACACCGACTCCGCTCTCGCGCCGTCGGCCCCCGAGGTGATGGTCTCGCCCTACAATGCGACCCAACTGTCCAACCTGCGCTGCAAGGTGGTGACCGACGCGGTGGACCCCCAGGGTGATGAGATCCGCTACACCTACACCTGGACGGTCGACGGCGTGTTGACCGACATCACCGACGAGACGGTGCCCGACTCGGCCACCCAGCGGGGCGAGACCTGGAGCTGCACGGCCACCCCCTCGGATGGCACGAATGTGGGCGCTCCGGGAGAGGCCTCCCTCGCGCTGGGGCTTGGCTTTTCGGCGATCGCGATGGGGGTCTATCACCAGTGCGGCTTGACGCCGGAGAACCTGGGCGAGATGGGCGAAGCCACCTGCTGGGGCAACAACACCGAAGGCGAGAGCTCGCCGCCGAGCGGCACCTTTGCGAACATCTTCGCGGGCAACTTCGAGACCTGCGCCATCGACGCTGCGGGCGCCCTCACCTGCTGGGGCACCGTGAGCTGGGGCATGGACAGTCCGCCGGCGGGGAGCTTTGTGTCGGCCGCGCTGGGCTACTACGCCGGCTACGCCATCGGCAGCGACGGTCGCATCGACGACTGGGGCTCCTCCGATGCGCCGCCGACGGGCAGCGTTACCGCCCTCGCGGCGGGTGAGTACGACGCCTGCGCGCTGAGCACCGGGGGCGCCTTGTCCTGCTGGGGCAACAACGGCAATGGCGAGTGTGATGCACCGACGGGCACCTTCACCACGGTCTCGGGGAGCTACCACAACTTCTGCGCGCTCGACACCGACGGCTTCCCCTCCTGCTGGGGCCTGTGGCCGGCGGTCAACGCCGCGCCGACCGAGGCGCTGACCGCGTTGTCGGTGGCCAGCGACGACGCGTGCGGCCTGCGGGCGGATGGTAGCTTGCTGTGTTGGGGCGCTGAGGCCACCCTGGCCAGCGACGCGCCGACGGGGACCTTCGTTCAGGTGGCCGTGGGCACGAAGAAGGCCTGCGCAGTGGACACGTCGGGCCGGGTCACCTGCTGGGGCCCCTGGGCCGAGGCGGCTCCGACGCGCTGAGTCGGGGGTGCGGGCGCGGGGGAGGCGGTGGACTGGGGGGCGGTGGTCGGAGCAGGGGTGGTCGGGGTTATTGCCGTACCAATCGATCGCCTGCGGCCTGGCGGTGCACTGATCAAGGGGGGCCTCGCCTTCTGAGCAGGTCTCCCAAAAGCGGTCCCAGACCTTGAGGCAGGCATCGGCGGCACAGGGGTCGACACACCACCGGTCACGGACATTCTTCTGAAGTGCCAATCGATCCTGGAAGCACTGCTCCTTTATGCCCTTCTCCATGAGTCCGAAGTGCAGTCGCGATCCGAGGAGACACTCCAGATCTGTTCGGGATCGGCCCAGCAACCGATGGCATCGCGGCGAATGCCATCGGCGTCGGTGTTGGGGCCCTTCTCCTCGTGTCCGCAGGCGAGGAGGAACATCGGATCGCCTCGAACGGACCGGACGTCAGGCGAATCTTACCAACCGGCGCAAGTCGGGGACCAGGGGCGGTCGGGGTTGTTGCCGTCCCAGTAGATTGCCTCCGGCCCGATGGTGCACTGCTCAAAGGTCGCCTCGCTGTCCGCCTCCGAGCAGGTGTCCAGGTACTGGTCCCAGACCTCGAAGCAGGCGTCGACCGCACAGGGATCCACGCACCAGGTGTCGCGAACATCCTCTTGACGGGCGAGCATCGACTCGATGCACAGTGACACCTCATCCGCTTCGCGGCGCCCGCAGGCCGCGCTACAGTAGCGCTCGGCAAAGCCATCCCAGATCTTCTCGCCGTCGGCCCAGCAGTCCTTGGCATCGCGGCGAATGCCATGCGGTATAGGGACCTGCATCCTCGCCTCCGCAGGCGAGGACCAGAAGCAAGGGCAGGAGTCGTTGTTGGTCGGTGGTCATTCGCAAACTCCCTGGGTCAACTGGGTCATCTCGATGGGAAGGTGTCCGGGGTGGCAATCGGCATCATGCACCCCTCCGGCCGTCACGGCCGTGTCCCAATCAATGCTGTACCCCAAGACGTTCATGTCGAAGTTTTTCAAGCTCAAGGTGCGCTCGGTGGGGCTGCGCAGGGAGAGTTCAACCGTCATCGTACCGCTCACATTAGGGTTTTCGATGCCCATCGCTCGCAGGAGGGCGCCGCATCGACGTTGGTCCAGATCTCCGCGGTCGCGCCGCAGGCAAAGGCGAAGGCGAGAAGGAAGAGACCGCCGTAAAGGAAGAACCTCGGATCGCCTTGAACGGACAGGAAGTCAAGCGAATCTCACCAACCGGTGCAACTCTGGGACCAGGGGCGGTCGGGGTTGTTGGCGTCCCAGTATACCGCTTCGGGCCCGACCTCGCACTGCTCATGCACAGCCAAACCATCTTCGTCTGAACAGGTCTCTGCGAATCGATTCCAGACCTTCTGGCAGGCGTCCATGGCGCAGGGATCGACACACCACAGATCCCGAACGTCCTCGCGAAGCTCAAGCTTGCTTTCGAAGCACTCTTCTTCCATCCCCTCAACTACCTGCCCACAGTCGGAAGTGCAGTAACCTTCCCAGTAGACCTCCCAGATCTGTTCGGGATCGGCCCAGCAACCGTTGGCATCACGGCGAATGCAATCGGCGTCGGTGTAAGGCCCTTTCCCCTCGCCTCCGCAGGCGAGGGCCAGAAGCAAGGGCAGGAGTCGGTGTTGGTCGGTGGTCACTCGCAAACTCCCTGGGTCAACTGGGGCATCTCGATGGGAAGGTGTCCGGGGTGGCAACCGGAATCATGCACCCCTCCGGCCGTCACGGCCGTGTCCCAACCAACGCTGAACCCCACGACTTTCATGTCGAAATTTCGCGAACTCATGGTGAGTTCGGTGGGGCTGCGCAGGGAGAGTTCAACCGTCATCGTACCGCTCACATTGGGGTTTTCGATGCCCATCGCTCACGGGAAGGGCGCCGCATCGACATTGGTCCAGGTCTCCGAGGTCGCGCCAAAGGCGAGGAGGAAGGGACTGTCGGAAAGGAGGAACATCGGATCGCCTCGAACAGACTGGAAGTCAGGCGATTCTTACCAACCGGCACAACTCGGGGACCAGGGGCGGTCGGGGTTGTTGCCGTCCCAGTAGATTGCCTCCGGCCCGATGCTGCACTGCGCATCGGTCGCCTCGCCATCCGCCTCCGAGCAGGTGTCCAGGTACCGGTCCCAGACCTCGAAGCAGGCGTCGACCGCGCAGGGATCCACGCACCAGGTGTCGCGAACCCGCTCTTGACGGGCGAGCATCGAGTCGATGCACAGCGACACCTCATCCGCCTCGAAACGCCCGCAGGCGGCGCTACAGTAGCGCTCGGCAAAGCCATCCCAGATCTGCTCGCCGTCGGCCCAGCAGTCCTTGGCATCGCGGCGAATGCCATCGGCATCGGTGTAGGGTCCTTCTCCCTCGCCTCCGCAGGCGAAGGCGAAGGCGAGGAGGAAGAGACCGTCGGGAAGGAGGAACATCGGATTGCCTCGAACGGACTGGAAGTCAGGCGAATCTTACCAACCGGCGCAAGTCGGGGACCAGGGGCGGTCGGGGTTGTTGCCGTCCCAGTAGATTGCCTCCGGCCCGACGCTGCACTGCGCATCGGTCGCCTCGCCATCCGCCTCCGAGCAGGTGTCCAGGTACCGGTCCCAGACCTCGAAGCAGGCGTCGGCCGCGCAGGGATCCACGCACCAGGTGTCACGAACCTCCTCTTGAAGGGCAAGCCTCGACTCGATGCACAGCGACACCTCATCCGCTTCGAAGCGCCCGCAGGCGGCGCTACAGTAGCGCTCGGCAAAGGCATCCCACATCTGCTCGCCGTCGGCCCAGCAGTCCTTGGCATCGCGGCGAATGCCATCGGCGTCGGTGTAAGGTCCTTCCCCCTCGCCTCCGCAGGCGAGGGCGAGGACGAGGAGCAAGGGCAGGAGTCGGTGTTGGTCGGCGGTCATTCGCAAACTCCCTGGGTCAACTGGGTCATCTCGATGGGAAGGGGTCCGGGATGGCAATCGCCATCGTCCACCCCCGCGTACCACATGGCCGTATCCCATCCGACACTCGCGCCCAAGTACTTCACGTCGAAACTGCGAAGGCTCAACGAGAGTTCGGTGGCAGAACGCAGGGTGAGCTCCACCGTCATCGTTGCGGAGACATCCGAATGGTCCACCCCCATCGCACGGAGGAACGGTGTGGCGTCGACGTTGTTCCAGGTCTTCGAGGTGGCGCCGCAGGGCCAGCCGCCCGACAGCCGCAGGTCGGTGTTCTTGAGGAGCTTGAACTTCGATGGCACCATGTTGCCATCCTCGTCCTCCCACTCACACAGCCGCTCGGAGCTGGTGCCGTAGTCTTCGTACATCCCCATGGAGTAGCCGCCCAGCAGCTTTACATGTGTGGAGGAAGGCGAGCCGTCTTCCCACCAGACCTTGAACTTGATCAGGTCACCATCGCGGTCGACGGCTTCCCAGGTTCCGTTGATGTCCAGACAGGATGCGGTGTCCACGGCCAGGGTCAGGCTCGAGGCGCCATTCGCCTTCAGAGAAGAGACGTGGTCGGGCGACCCAATGGCGAGATCCTGCCAGCGTGTTTCTTGCACGTAGCCGGCGGCCATTGACTCTCCAAATCGTGCGTTCTTGACGGAGCCGCCCCACTGGTAGACACTGGTCCAAGTGGTGAATTCGTCAAAGCCACCGTCATCCGTGAGGAAAACATCCACCGCGCCGCGCCCGCTGCTGGCGCCCGGTCGACCCACAGCCAACTCCGGAAGGTGGGCTTCATCACTTTTGGTACCCCCAAGGTTGTCGGCATTGTGAAAGTTTCCAATCGCCAAAGACCAACCCAGATGCTCTGCCGTGACTACAGATCCTGAAATCGCAGACACCAGGTCGTTCCTCCAGCACTTCCGCTCATCCACGCCAAAACTCCCGGAAGCCGACTGGAACGTGTACTGACAGACTGCCCCATCCTCATCGGTGGAAATACTACTCTCATCCGTCAACGGCGCCCCCACCACCAGCGCATCGCCTGCCGCCTCCGGAACCAGCGGCCCCGCCGCCAGCGCCCAGCCGAAACGAGTGATGTCCGTCGCCGGCGTCTCGGTCGCCTCCACCCCCGACAGCTCCACCGAGGGAGTGCTCTCGATCGGCGTAGCGCCACCCACCCCCTGGTAGACCCAGACATAGCCTTGCGGGTCGGAGCCATTCTCCAGCGGCCCGCCCACCGCCAGATCGTAGACGCCATCCCCATCGAAGTCGCCCGCGGCAAGGGCGTACCCGAAGCCACGTCCCGGAATCGGCGCGTACAGCTGCTGCGCCAGCACCAAGGGCTGGCTGAGGGTCGGGTCCACCGTGTAGATCAGCACCAGATCGTCGCCAGGAGCGGAGATGGCCACCCAGGGAGAGGTGGCGCCGCCAATCGCCCAGGGAGCCTCGGCGTCCAGCGGTGCCACGGGCGCCGCGATCGCGCGCCCGAATTCGGCCATCTTCGAGAGGGAACCGGGGGTTGGCACCTGGCCGCCGTAGCGGATCAGGCCGTTGACGGCGTTGCCCTCCGACTCCCACCAGAAGACCCTCCCTGCATTGCTGTGCGTGCCCACGTTGGGCGCCCCCACCAACACCTCCTGGCCACAGGCGTTTTGGTGGGTCCCAGCGGCAGGGGTGTAGCAGTCTCGAATGTCCATCGCCGCCATGCTCCAGCCGAGATTGACTGCGCCCGAGGCGATCGGCGCGGCCCACTGGCGATCAAAGCCGAGGGAGGGATCGAGCAGGCCCGTCTCGGGGTGGGCATAGAGGAACTGCACACGTCCAGGTTCGTCGTTGATGCCAGGGCCGGGCCCGCCCATCACCACCATGCGGTGGCTGTTCAGGTCGGAAGAGGAACCACCAAAGGACATGATCGCCACGGAGGTGCCGTGGTGGTACGCCGTGTTGCGGTTCGCCGAGAAGCCGCTCTGGGTCTCAGCCTTGCAGATGGCATCTTCGTAGGTGGGGTAGTCCGGAATGATCTCATAGTCGGACTGGTTGCAGGCGGCAGCAGCGAGCAAGAAGAGGGCAAGAGCCGGCCGAAGCCGCGGGGCGGTGGTCATCCGATCTCCTAATCAGGGAGGGGGTACAAACACTCTATGCAGAGCTACCCGTCAACGGTCAAGGTGGACCTGCACATTTTTGAATCCAGAATACCATGCAGGAGGGGGCCCCTCACAAGCAAGTCGTATTGATCGAAATTCTCAGCAACCGGACGCACACTCATTCTGCACCCCCACCCTGCGCTCTTCCCACCACGGGTTCGATCGGATAGGCCCCGGCATCCCATGACGATGGCCCCGAAGGGCCATTGGAAGCGTTGGCATGCCATCCGCCTTGCACGAAGCCCTGGTCGACCTCTTTCGCGCCAATGTACGCCTGATCGAGCTCCTGACCGCCCCCCTCCTGCCACCCCCACCAGAAGGCCTCGGCCCGCTGCGGATTGAAGACGCCACGCTCACCGACCCAAGGCCGCTGGAGCGACGCGCCGACCTCGTCATCGTGCCCACACATGGGCCCGCCTTTGTTGTGGAGGTGCAGCTCGCCAGCGCCAATGCCAAGAAGTGGACCTGGCCTTCGTACACCGCCCTGGCCCGAGACCGGCTGCAGCGCGACGTCGTGCTGGTGGTGCTCACCCTCTCCGAGACGGTCGCCGCCTGGGCGCGGGAGCCCATCCGCCTCGACCCGCTTGGGTCCAGCCTCTGCCCTTTGGTAATGGGCCCGGCGCAGATCCCCGTGATCGTCGATCCCGCCGAGGCCCTGGCCGCGCCGGAGCGCCTCGTTCTGTGCGCCCTGGCACATGGACGGGGCCCCAGTGGGGAGGCCATCGCGGCCCTCACCGCCAAGGTGGCGCCCTGTCTTGACGAGGACCGGGGGCGCTTCTACATTGACCTCGTGAGCGAGGCGCTCCACGCTTCGGCCCGCGCGCTTCTGGAGTCGGCGATGTTCGAGAACTACGAGTACCGCAGCGAGCTCTTCCGAAAGTTGGTGGCCCAAGGCAAGGCCGAGGGTGAGGCCAAAGGCAAGGCCGAGGGCAAGGCGGAGGCATTGGTCGAGGCGGTTCTCCAGGTGCTCGGCCAACGCCACATCCCCGTGGACCCGGCCGGGCTGGCGCGTCTCTCCGCTACAACCGACCCGGCAACGCTCCTGCGGTACCTCAACCGGGCCCTCTCTGCCGCCTCCCTCGACGAGGTTCTGGACGACTGAGCGACCGCCCCTCCAAGGGCGTCCTCCTCGAGGCGACGTCTCGGTGCGGGCTTCTCACCACCCCCCACCCGAGGAACGTTCTGGCACTTGAGTGCCAGCCGCTGGAGCAAAACGCGGTTCACATTTTTGTGCACGCAGACAGGCCCGACGCCGGGGGGGCAAGAACCGTTTCGCCGAACAACCGCGACAAACCCTGCGGAAACGCAGGTCAGTCGCGCAGGACACCGATCTTCCCCCTTTCACGAAGACTCGACAATGGCGGTGGTGTCTGGGACTGTGTCGGTCACCACCACCCCACTCCTGCGTCCAGTCCGTTCGTAGGGTGAGGCGGGTCCATGATCGGCCTCAGCTCGCGGCGCCACGCTGCCAGCCAGGCGGCGGCTGGTAGATGGGCCGTTGCCCGCCGGTGCTGTATTCGATGATGCCATCGAAGAGCGCCCGCCCCAGCGCCTCCACGGCCTTGGCGCCCAGCGAGGATCTGTCGACCACCTGGTCTCCCACCGTCGACAGGGCCTTGAGCATCCGCACCGTGAGGCTGTGACCCCGCGGCGGACTGACGCCGAGAATGCCGGCCACCCATGCGCCACAGAGCTCGACGATGAGCGAGCGCGGCAGGGCGTCCATCCGTTCACCTGGGATGAGCGAGGCCAGGGCATCCAGGAGCGCGCCGGTGAGCAGCGTCCCCGCGGCGCTGGGCCGCTGGTGCCGCGAGAAGATGCGCCGCAGCGCCGCCCTCCCGTCGGCTGGGCTGTCGGGGATAAAGTCGGGGTCCACCCCCAGGGCGTAGCCGATCTCCCGCCAGGCGTGATGGTAGTCGGCCTCTTCATCGGCCCGACAGGGAGAACCGAGGGACTGATAGCCGTCGAGCACCTGAGTGGAAAAACAGAGGAGGGTGCCGATGAGGTCTTCCTGGTTGACGGGGTGGCCCCAGGCCGCCTGGTAGCGCGGGTGGGCGGCGATGTGTCGACGCGACATGGCGTGAACCAACCGCACCTTCTGGATCTCCAGCCAGCCCGCCGTGCCTGGCTGATCGAGGGCGCCGGGCTCCATCACCGCGAGAAAGAAGCGGCAGGTCTCGAGCAGGCGCTGGCGGGGCTCACTGGCAAAGCGCCCTGCCGTGAGCAGGAACTCGGCCCCCGGCGCCACGGAGTAGGCCTCGGGCAGGCCCTTGCAGGTGAGGGCCAGGATGGCCTGCAGGGCGTGTCGCCCATAGACCTGCTGGCCGCGTCGCACCCGGGCCGGATCGGCGAAGGGGGCGGCGGGCTGATCGAGCCAGGCGCGCAGGCCGGGGCCAGCAGGCGCCTTGTCAGCGATCCAGGCGTAGAGCGCGCCGGCGCGCCCAGCGGCGATCTCGTCGGCGACGAAGGCGTCGGCGAGGGGATCGCCCTTGGCGCGCAGGCGGTTGAGGGAGGCGTCGGACCAGTCGTGCATGGGGGCTCCGTGTCGACATCCTGCCCGAGGGGGGCTCGACCTGGCAAGGGTCGGCCGACGCACCCACAGCGAAGATGGACCCCAGGCCTGGGTCTGGGCGGCCTGCCCGTTGCTCGCCACGCTTTCGCCAACATCGCCGCCGGAAGGCTCCTCATCGGGGCGAGCGATCTCTCCCCTTTGTACGGGTTCAGCTCCGACGTGCAAGCTCTACGCCAATGGAATTACAAACCCATGTCTAACCTCGACGAGGCGGACCCACCTCAGTGCGACAGCAGGTAGGCGATCAGGTCGGACTTCTCCTCCGCGGAGAGGGTGTCACAGCCGTAGGTGTGACCGCCGTTGGTGAGGGCCGGCGTGTCGATCGGGACGCGCGGCCCCTCCACGCAGAGCAGCGCGTCGAGGCTGGTGACCGACCCATTGTGCAAGAAGCGATCCATCGCCCAAAGACCCACCAGCCGCGGCGACTTGAGGGCGTGGGTGACGGGGTCTTCGCTCATGTCGACGCCGCAGCAGGGCTCACCGTCCATGTCGGCGTCAAACCAGGCGGCGAGGGCGTCGTCGGTGCCGATCTCCTCGTAGCTGTAGAGCTTCAGTCCGCTGCCGCGGGGGCCCTGGTGACACGCGATGCAGCCCGCCTCCACAAAGAGGTCGGCGCCCCGCTCGACGGTCGGCGCGTCGACGGCAGGCGCGGTGGGCGCTTGCAGCGACTCGACATAGGCGGCCAGCGGCTCCAGATCGGCGGCGGCCCAGTTGGCGCCGTCGCCGCCGCCCAGGGCGTCGAAGAGGCCGACGAAGTGCCGCAGCGAGGTGGTGTTGCCGGTCCAGCCGAGCATGGCGTGGGTCATGCCGGCGGCCTCGACCTCTGCCTCGGTGGGGATGCCCCACAGAGCGCTGATCTTGGAGACGGTGTGCGCCTCATCGTCGATCGGCAGGGGCTCGATGAGAAAGTCCATCGTGCCGGCCGGCCAGGCGGCGTAGTGCCCCTGGTTGTCTACCGAAAACGCCGGAATCTCCTCGGAGAGCAAGCCCATCAACGCGCCCAGAAAGGTGAGCTGCAGCCCCACATCGGCGGCGAGATGGTCGAGCAGGGGCTGGATGGCCGCCTGGGCATCGGGGTGGATCTCGGCGCCGGTGACCGCCGACAGGGCGGCCAGCGGAAAGACCGCAAAGGCGAGGTTGAGCGGCCCATACGCAAAGCGAAGGTTGGCCGCCCCCACGGCGAGGCGGCCATCGGGCAGGGCGCCCATATGGCAGGAGGCGCAGGTGAAGGCGACGCCATGGTCGCCCTCGACGAGGCCCAGGGGGTAGCCCTTGGCGGAGGTGGGGTCGGCGATGAGGCCATAGGCGGAGAAGGCGGGGCCCACCTCGTCGGAGAAGCTGGTGAGCAGCATGTCGACGAGGGCGGTGGGCACGCCGGCAGTGCCAAAGTCCTCGTAGAAGAACATCCACTTGCCGCAGCGCAGCTTGAGGGCGGTGTCGTCGGGGTTCGCGGCGTAGTCCTCGCAGGCGCCGACGAGGCCGCCGCCTTCGACGAGGTCCATGGCGTTGTCGGCGACGTTGGTGAGGCCCCCGTCGTCGACGGGCGGGCTGGCGAAGGGGTCGGCGGCGGCGGCCTCTTCCAGAGCGGCGCTGTCCTCGGCTCCGCCGAGGTCTCCTGCGGCAGGGGCCTTGGGCGTGGCGCAGGCGAGGAGCAGTTGGAGCAGCATCAGGGGTCTCCAGGTCGAAGGACCCGCCCCATAATCTACCCCTCGGTCTATTACAAGGGGGCGCCGCCCGAAGGGAACGATTCAGCGCGACTCTGGCCGGCCGCTCACGACCGCGGGGCGCCACGCAGATCGGCCCAGAGCCCCCGCCCCAGGGCACCCAGCATCACCCCGGGGGCCGAGGCTTCGGCAGGAGACATCTAGCGACTGAGCACCAGCGAGGCCCGCCGCAGGTACTCGGCGTCGGTCATCATCCAGCGCAGCACGGTGCGGGCCACCCAGGGCGGCAGGTCTGTATAGATTTCCCGCTTCAGTCGCTCCATCGTGCCTTGAAACATCGGTCGGGTGGCCGCCACCGCCTCGGCCGCGTAGCGCGCGCCGGCCTCCACCGCCGACACATCGCCGCGCTTCCAGTCGCCGAGGACGCTGGCCAGGAGTTTGGCTTCGATCAGCGCGTCGTAGATGCCCTGGGCGTCGATCGAGTCCTTCTGGTGGAAGGCGTCGCCCACCAGGGCCCAGCCCGGGCCGGCGGCCTGTCGGTAGAGGTTGCCGATTCGCTTCATGCCCACCAGCTTGGAGCAGAGGGCGGCGCCGCCCAGCCGCGCCTCCAGGGTGGGGCAGCGGCGCAGCCCCGCGCGGTAGTGCTCGTCGATGCTCTGTCCATCGGCGTTGTAGCGGTCGGCCCGTCCTTGGTAGACGATGGCCGAGCGGCCCTGGGTGGTGGGCATCACGATGGCGGAGTAGCCGTCTCCCGTGCTGTGAATCTGAATCGTAGTGGGATCCCCCTCGTAGGGTGCCACTCCGCGCCAGTAGCCATAGTGCAGGGTGGTCTCGACGTCGGCGCGCTGCTCGGTCACCGCAGCGCCGACCTCGCGGGCGACCGGGCTGTAGCGGCCGTCGGCACCGACAACCCAGGGAGCGGTGGCGGTCTGTCCATCGGAGAGCCGGACCCCACAGACCTCGCCGGCCGGGCCGCGCAGCACGCCAGCGAAAGACACGCCTTCGAGGGCGGTGACGGTGGGCCGGCGGGAGAGGGCGCGCCACAGGGCCGTGTCGAGCAGGGCGCGATCGACCACATAGACATAGTCCCGACCGCCGACCGGGCTCACCGTGAGCGGGGCGCGGATGGCGCCCATCACCTCGATGACAAAGCGCCGCAGTCGGGGGGCGTCGCCGGCGTACTCGGCCTCCTCCAGGCCCAACTCGTCGAGCAGGGCCATCGAGCTGTTGATCAGGAAGGGCACGCTGACCGGCGGAGCGCTGGGAAAGGTGTCGCGCTCGACGATCAGTACGCGCAGGCCCTGATCACCGAGGCGCATCGCCAGGGAGGCTCCGGCGGGGCGGCCGCCGACGATGATGACATCAAAGGGCTCTGAGAGGGGGGGCATGGACATGGCTGGACAGTATCCAGAAAGCCTCCTTCGGTCGATGGCGAGGGAGGAGGCTCCCCAAGGGCCCCATTGGGGCGATCAGGCCAACAGCGCGGAGATGGCGTCGACGATGGCGAAGGGGTCGCAGCCGTAGAGGTCGGCGCCGCTGAAGGGCGTGAGCTCGCAGAGGCGCAGCCGACCGTTCACGCGGGCCACATCGATCACCCCGACCGGCTCGGGCAGCCCCACTTCGCGGGCGACCGCGGCGGCGAAGTCCCAGGGGGCGCCGGTGGCCGGGGCGGGGTGGGCCTGCCGACCGGCGGCGACATAGGCGCTGCCGGTGATCACCGCGCCGCCCACCACGACAAAGCGCCACTCCTGCTCGACCGCTGCGATCGGCGCCACCACGATGGGGAGGTCGAGATCGTCGTAGTAGAAGCCGTGATCGAGATCGGCGGCAGTGCGCGGCACCGCCGGCAGCACCCGGCCCGAGAATGGCTTGAGCGGGCTGTCGGGCCGCACAAAGACGGGAGAAGTCCCCGGCCCCTCGGCGAGGAAGGCCCGAACGGTAGTCAGTCGCCAGCCCTCCTGCAGCAGCCATTCGGCGGCCCGCGGGTACCAGGCCGAGCAGCACAAGGCCTCGGTTGCGCAGTAGGCGCCGGGGGCGCCCGGCAGCTCCCGCCGAATCCGATCGGCGGTGGCGAGGCTGCCATGAAAGAGCACCGGCTCGCCGACTCGAGCGGGCCAGCCGCCCTCCTCCCACCAGGCATCGTCCCAGCGGCGGAGGCGGTGGCCGCGGGCACGCACCGCCGGCCCCAGATCAAAGCCCGAGGCGAAAACGCCGGACTCCAGCACCCAAAGCATCGGTCCTCCTGCGCAGCGCGCGGTGGCGGCGAGCCGGTCGTTGGTCTCCGCTCAGGGGACGGTGAGCTGCCCGGCGGTGGCGGCGCTGTAGCCGTCGCCGCTCCCGCCGCCGCTGCAGCCCGAGCCCCCCAGATCGCAGTAGGTCCACGAGGCGCCACTGTCCACGCTCACCCGGCCGCAGTAGTCGTAGGCCCCCGCGGTTGAGGGCGCGGTGAAGGTGCCGGTGTACTCGTCGTTGGCGAGGTCTCCGGGGGAGAGGCCGTCCTTGTCGACGTTGTAGGCGGCGCTGCTCCAGGTCCAGCCGGCGGCGCTGGCCGGATCGCTGCCGTCGGGCCCCACGCCAAGCTGCACGGTGACGCCGGCCCCGCGGCCGGCCCCCTCGGTGACGCCGCCCTGGTAGACCCAGACATAGAGATCGGCGCTGGCGGCGCTGGCGGCCACGGTCTGTGTACAGGGCCACTGGACATGGCAGTAGTCCACCGGGGTGACGGGCACCGCGGTGTCGCTGGTGTCACCCCCCGTGCCGCCGCCATCGGTGGTGCCGCCGTCGGTCGTGCCGCCGCCATCGGTGCCGCCGCCGTCGGTGGTGCCACCGTCGGTTGTGCCGCCGTCGGTGGTGCCGCCGTCCGTGGTGCCGCCGTCGGCCGTGCCGCCGTCGGTGGTGCCATCGTCGCCGGAGTTGGTGTCAACATAGGTGAAGGCGATGCTGGCGGTGGCGCCGTCGCCAGGACGCACGGCAGCGACGTTGGCGGGCCCGGAGAGCCCGGGCGGGGTGGCGCAGTCGATCTCCACGCTGGAGAGCACGGTCAGGGTGGCGCAGGCGGCCCCGCCCACGGTCACCTGCATGTCCTCGGTGAAGCCGGCCCCGCCGAGGGTGACGTGGGTGCCCCCCTCCACGGGGCCCTCGGAGGGCACGATGGCCGCGAGGCTGAGGGTGGGCAGGCTGTCGCCGCCGTCGGTCTTGTCCTTGTCGAAGGTGCCCATGTCGCCGCCAGCGCAGGCGACGAAGATGGCCAGGGGGAGGAGGCGGTGCATGGGGGCTCCGTTCAGGTCGTGTGCAGGCGGGCGCCGGACTGGGGATCAAAGCGCAGCGCCCGCGAGAAGCCAAAGGAGATCGGCCCGCGCGGCGGGGGCGGGCCCTCAACGCGGGCCACGAGCCGCTCCTCGCCCACGCGCAGGTGAACAAAGCTCTCAAAGCCCATCGACTCCACCACCTCCACGAGGCCGGTGTGGGGGCCCTGGCCCAGGGTGATCTGGTGGGGCCGCACCCCGATCACCGCGTGGGGATCGAGGTTTCGGAGAAAGCTCATCGCCGGCGAGCCGATGAAGCCAGCGACAAACTGGTTGTCGGGCTCCTCGTAGAGTTGGGCGGGGGTGCCCACCTGCTGCAGCTTGCCGGCGTTCAGCACGGCGATGCGATCGGCCAGGGTCATCGCCTCCACCTGATCGTGGGTGACGTAGACCATGGTGGTGCTCAGGCGGTGGTGCAGCCGCTTGATCTCCACCCGGATCTGGGCGCGCAGGCCGGCGTCGAGGTTGGAGAGGGGCTCGTCAAAGAGGAAGACCTGCGGCCGGCGCACGATCGCCCGGCCCATCGCCACGCGCTGGCGCTGGCCGCCCGACAGCTCGCGGGGGTAGCGGTCGAGCAGCTTGCCGAGCTCGAGCAGGCCGGCGGCCTCGTCGACGGCGCGGGTGATCTCCGCCGGGGCGACCTTGCGCAGAGAGAGGGCAAAGCCCATGTTCTCGCGCACCGTCATGTGCGGGTAGAGCGCGTAGCTCTGAAAGACCATCGCCACGTCGCGATCGCGGGGGGCGACGTCGTTTACGCGCCGATCGCCGATGAGCAGATCGCCGCCGGAGACCGCCTCCAGGCCGGCGATGCAGCGCAGCAGCGTGCTCTTGCCGCAGCCCGAGGGCCCAACCAGCACGAGCAGCTCGCCGTCGGCGACCTCGATGTCGACGCGGTGAAGGACCGGGACGGCCCCATAGGACTTGTGAACTCCAACAAAGCGAACGCTGGCCATGGGCGGCAGCCTACCGCAATTCCGGGCCGGCGGCGCGCTCAGACCTCGGCGTTGCGCTGGGTGGCGCGGGCGGCCTGGCGCTGGCGCTCGACCTCCTCGCGCAGCCCCTCGCGCTCCAGCAGCTTGGACAGGGCCGAGGTGCTCATGCCCAACTCGACGGCGGCGGGGCGCTGCACGAACTTGTGCCGGCGCAGCGCCCGCCAGACCTGCTCTCGGCGCAATTGATCGAGCACCGGCCGGTTTTCGGCGAAGACGGGCTCGGGCATGGCGCCCTCCCCTTCGTCCACCATGCCGAGCATCGGCAGGGTCTTCTCCTCCACGACCCCCTCGTGGGCGCGCACATAGCCGGCGGCGCGCTCGGCGAAGGAGTCGAGCTGGCGTAGGTTTCCGGGCCAGCTCCAAGAGGTGATGCGCTGGAGGGCCCGCGGGCTGAAGATCACCTCGGGGCTCTCGCCGCCATGACGCTCCAACATGCCGCGCAGGTAGAGGTAGGTCGCCTCAGCCCCGCGCTCGCTCAGGGGGGGCAGGCGGATGTGGATGCGGCTCATTCGGTACCAGAGGTCCTCGCGGAAGGTCTCCTTCCAGCGCCCGCGGTCGACCTCGGCGTTGGTGCCCAGGATGATGTGAAGCGGGCCGCCGATGGGCTGGCTGGCCCCGGTGAGCTGGCCAAAGTGGCGGTTTGGCAGCTCCAGGAGGGGCAGGAGGATCTGTTCGCCATTGTCGCCGAGGTTCTGCACCTCATCGAGAAAGAGGGCCTTGCCTTCGCGCAGACAGCGCTGGATGGCCCCTTCTCGCTTGACGGCGCCGGTGAACTCACCGCGATCCTGGCCCATCAACAGGGTCACCAGCTTGTCGGGATCGCCCCTGCGCAGCACCACCACCTCGATGCCGCGCTGGCCGAGGAGCTCCTGGGCGATTCGCCGCGCCATCACGCTCTTGCCGGCGCCGGTGGGCCCCGAGATGAGCAGGTTCGACTGGCCCGTGCCCTTGAGCAGCGACAGGTTGTACGACACCTCCTCTGACAAGGCACGGCTGGTGGTGAGCACCCCGTAAAGGTCGACCGGCTCGGGCAGGGCGTCGGGGTGCGAGCGGCCGCTCAACAGGGGCAGGAAGCGGCCCACGCTGGCCGCGAGGCGCTGCATCAGCCGAACGTCGGCCTCGGTGAAGCGGTTGGCCCGGTGGCGATCGTCGACGTACAGCGCGCCCACCGCCTTGCCGCCGCTGGGGATGGCGACGGCGAGCAGGCTCTTGAGCTCCATCGTGCGCACGGTCACCGAGCGGGCGCGCAGGGCGCTGTCGGCGAAGGCGTCGGCCGAGAGCCAGACATCCTCGGGGCGCTTGATGCGCTGGAGCACCTCGGTGCTGATCCCGGCCGCCTCGGCGCCGGCCAGCTCCTTGTAGGCGAGCTGCTGGCCGAGCCCAGGGATGCGCAGGATGATGAGGACGCGGTGGGCGCCGAGGCTTTGGGCCACCAGCTTGGCCAGGGCGCCGGGGAAGGCGTTGGGATCGTGCATGGCCTCGGTCAGGGCCACCACCCCTTCGAGGTTGGCGCCAGGGCCGTCCAGCAGCCGATCGTGGAGCATGGCCGCGGCGGCGGCCTCGGGCATGCCGCGCAGGAGGTCGGCGGCCCGCTCCAGGTGGGCCCGGCGCGCCGAGAAGTCCTCGGGATCGAGATCCTCGCCGGCGGCGGCCAGCAGCACCTCGCCCACGTCGAAGCGCTCCAAGGGCTCGGGATCGGCGGGCAGATCGGCCGCCGCGGCGGCGAGGCGCTGGCGGGCGGCGCCGAGCAAGGCCCGACCGGCCAGGGACTCGAGCAGGGCGCGCAGGGCCGGCACCCGCGGACGGGGCAAGGAGGCCAGGGTGGGGCCGACCTCGGCGTGGCGCCCGAGGGCGAGCAGGCACTTGGCGAGGCCGATGCCCACCGAGACCGCCAGCTCCGGAGAGATCTCGGGGAGCGGCACCGAGGAGAAGGCGGCGAGGCCCTCTTCGAGGCGGCCCTTGGCGAGCAGCAGCCGGCCCCGCAGCTCGGCGGCGCGGGCCGCGGGCTCCCCCTGGGCGCCGGCGCCGATCAACGCGCAGACCGCCTCGACATGGGGCTCGGCGGCGGTGTGGCGGCCAGAACGCAGCTCGAGATCACCGATCGAGTACCGCAGGCGCAGGATGAGGCTGCGATCGGAGAGGCCCTCGGCCTGCTCCAGGGCTGCCCGGTAGAGGCGCCGGGCGTCGCGGCCGCGGCCCAAGCGCTGGAGCAGGTTGCCGTGGTTGAGGCGGTAGCCGGCGGCCCGCAGGGCGTCGCCCTCCTGGTCGGCCCGCTCGATCGATCGGCTGAAGAGGCGGTCGGCGCCGGCCATGTCGTTGAGGCGCTCCCGGCACCGGGCGGCGGCGTTGAGGGTGAGGGAGGAGAGCGGCCGGGCCAGCGTTGGGTCATCCACCTGATCGAGCACGGCGGGGAGCCAGTCGGGGCGCTGGTTTTGGAGGAGCCGCCCCAGGCCGATCGTCACCTGCGCCTCGATCAGCTCGGGGCGGTGGTCGCCCGCCGGGTCGAGGGCGGCGGCCTCGGAGCTGGCGGCCTCGGCGGCGCCGAGGTTCTTGCGAACCAGGGCGATCTGGGCCCGCTCCAGCAGCAGCCCCACGGTGCGGGCCTCGGCCAGGGCCGCTTCGGCCTCCGCCTCGGCCTCGGCGATCTTCTCGGCCCGGCGCAGCACACGCACCAGCCGCAGGCGCTCGTCTGGGCTCGGGGCGTCGAGACCGCGGAGGAGTTGGGCGGCGCCCTGGAGATCGCCGTCCTCCTCGCGCAGGGCGGCCAGCATCGAGCGGGCCCGTCGGTCGCCCCGCGCGGCGCACAGGCCGATCAGCGAGGCGGCGGCGCTACGTTGGCCGGCGATCGGGTCTTGCAGCCTTTCGAGGGCCGCCGTGGCCCGCTCCCAGTCACCCAGGCGGGCGGCGGCGAGGCCGAGCCAGATCGGGTCGGCGGCGAGGGGCAAGGCCGAGAGCACCCCCCGCGCCGCGGCGGCCGCCTCCCCGCCGAGCGAGGCGCTGCCGCCATCGCGGAGGAGCAGGCGCCCATCGCCCCCCCACTCCGCCCGCTGGGAGGCGACGAGGCGCGCAAGCAGCGACCGCCACTCCGCCGGAAGCGCATCGTGGAGCGCGCGCGGGAGCCCGTCGAGGAGCTCGGCCACCTCATCGCCGAGGGGGAAGGCCGCATCCGCCTCGCCCACCCGGGAGGCCCCGGCCATGCGGACGAGGCGGCCGGGGTTGCCGCCGGCTTGGGCCACCCGCTCGCGCACCGCCTGGGGCGAGACCACGCCGAAAAAGCGCACCAGCTCGCTCATCTCCGCCGGTTCAAGCGAAGGGAGCGGCAGGCCCTCGTGGTGGGGGATCGGCCGCTGCGAGGCCCAGACGAGGCTGTGCCCGGCGGCCACCAGGGCGGGCCCCAGCGCCGCCAGCGCCTCCCGCTGCTCGGGGCTGCGCTCCTCCCGGCGGCCGGCGAAGAAGATGGCGGGGGGGTGGGCCGCGGTGACCAGCGTCGTTCGCGCTCCTTCTACCCAAGCCGGGCTGCCCGGACGGGCCAGCGGCGTCGTGGCGCGAAGGCCGATGAAGCCGTCGAGGACCTCGACCGGATCGACCTCGCTCGCGTCCACCCACATCGGCTCGTCGGCGCCAGGCCCAAAGAGGGCCGCCCGGACGAGGCGCGAGCGCCCGGCGCCGGCCTCTCCAAAGACCGCGATGGCGGCGCCGCGGGCCACCTGGGTGCGCAGTCGATCGACGAGCTCGGCACGCCCCAGAAAGGGCGGCTGACCGGGGTGAACCAATACGCGGGTGCCGGCGGCCTCCAGGCGCTCGATGACCTCCATTCCATCGCGGGGTCGCTGCGGCGCGGCCGGCGCGAGCAGGCTCTCGGCGAGGCGAGCCAGGGCCAGCGGCACGCCCGGCCGGGCCGCCCGCACCGGAATGAAGCGCCCACCGAGGATGGCCCGCCGCAGCTCGGGGCCTTCTAAAGCGCCGAATGGTCTATTCTGTACAAGAAGCTCATATAAGATTGCGCCCAAGCTAAAGAGGTCGGAGGCGACCGCCGCGGCCAGCCCCTCCAGCACCTCTGGCGCGGCGTAGCCCAAGGTTCCTCCGGCCTCTCCGGGGCCGGCGTCGATGGGCCGCGCCGAGCCCAGATCGAGGAGGACGACGCCGTGCTCGCCCACAAAGACATTGTCTGGCTTGAGATCAAGGTGCAGCAGCCCGCGCCGGTGCAGGTAGGTGACCGCGTCCAAGAGCTGCCCAAAGGCGGTGAGCCGCACCGCCAGGGGCTCCGCGGCCAAGGCCTCGGTGATCGGCGCGCCGTCGATCCAGGGGGTCGCAAAGCCGCAGACCCGCTGCTCTCCTTGCAGATCGAGGTCCCCGCTGAAGCGGTGGGTGACCGGCACGAGGTGGGGGTGCTGCAAGGCGGCGAGGCGGCCGCCCTCGGCCAGCAGCTCCTCGGCCCCGGCGGTGCCCAAGGGCGCCATCTTCAGCACGCAGGTGGTGCCGAGAATGCGGTCCTGCACAATCCAGGGCGTGCGCAAGGAGGGCCGGGAGACCGCGGCGATGGCGCGGTAGCGCTCTGCGAGTGCGCGAACTGTCACAAACTTCCCCTTCATAGGCTCCTCCCAATTGCCGATCCCTACAAAAGGGATGGGGCCGGGCCTGCGTCAGCGTCGGGGGACGGCTGGGCGTACAGCCTATCAAGCAACGAGGGCGGAAATTTCCAGAGGTTGATCCAGGAGGGCGGAAATTTCCTTCAGGAAATTTCCGGGCCGTGGGGGCGGGCGGGGGCTCCCCAGAAGACATGCAGTGCTCATAGGTATTCTCAACGCGGAGGCCCCGCACGCCGGGGCCTGGCACGGGGCTTGCATAGGGGTTCAACATCCCCCGCTCCCCCAGGAACCTCGCCCATGACCTCCACCTCCTCAGCACCTCGGCTCTTCGGCTTCGTGCTCGGTGGTCTGGCGGTCGCGGCGGTGTCCGCCTTTCAGCCGGCCGCCGAGGCGGGCACCACGCTGAACGAGGACTCCTGGTCGACCGGCTGGGACTGGGATGGGTCCTTCAAGCCCGAGACCTATGTTCAGGGAGACTGGCGCACCCCGCAGCTCGACTGGGCCCAGAAGCTGGACTTCAACCGCCCGAGCTTTCAGGTGATCAGCCGCGAGTTCGCGCCGCCGCCCCGCGAGCCCTGGTGCAGCACCATGCTCCAGCCGCTGCCCGCCGACTGCGCCAACTTCAACCTCCTCCTTGGAGATTGGGTCCGCAGCTACCTCAGCCTGGAGGTGGACGAGGCGCTGCCCGCCAGCCTCCCGGTCTACCCCCGCTCCTGCCCCACGGCCTGCCCGAACCTGTAGGCCCTTACGCGAACGAGACCCGGCCACCGAGTGTGGTGAGCCCCTCGAACGCACGCACTTTGTACGTCGCCGCGCCCCCCTTGGTTGGGTCCGAGTATCGCCTCCTGATGAAAGAGCGTGGAGGCGCCGCTGGCCAAGGGGGGCTTCTTCTTTTTGGGCCGCTGGTCCAAAGAGATCAGCCCTCCCGTTGCGCCGGCCGGCTCAGCACCGCGGCGCCCGGCTGGGCTTCGTGCTCCATTTGCCGGCCATGCTGCACCACCTCGGGCCACAGCCGCACCACGCAGCCGGCCGACGTCGCGGCGACGGTGAGCTGGTAGCCGCGCAGCAGCAGGGTCCACGCCGGGTCGAGGGCCTCGATGGGGAGGCAGCCGCGGTCGGGGCCGCGGAGCGCCTCGCTGAGGCGGGGCAATTGGGCGGCGGCCCAGGCCGCTTCGGCCTCTTTGGCGCGCGTGGAGGCCTCGAGCCAGGCGGCCTGCTGCGCCGCGGGGCTGGGCAGCCCGGCCTCGACGCGAAAGACGAGGTCCTGGGGGTCGGGGGTCGGGCCCGCCGGCAGCACCGCGAGGCCCGCCGCCGGGTTGAGGCGCAGCAGGGCGCCCTCACCGCCCAGCGAGGGCTCGATCGGCGTGCGCAGCAGGAGATCGGCGCCGTCGACCTCGATGCGAAGGGCCTGGGGCGCTCCCTCGGGGGTGGCGAAGCGGGGGCTCCACAAGGCCAGGGTGGGGTGCAGACCCATCTGCAGGGCGCCCACCAGAGCGCCGCCCTCGTCGAAGAGCGAGAAGCCACCGGCCTGCCAGGCGGCCGTCGCCGCGTCTACGCCGGCCTCGGCGCGGGCCTGGGCCTCGGCCTGAAGGGCGTCCTCGGGCAGCGCCTCGGCGAGGGGCCAGCGCCGCTCGAACTCGCCGGGGCGGGCGCCGAGGGGCAGGCGCAGGCCGTCGCGGTCGAGGCGCAGGGCGGCGGTGCCCTCGCCCACCGGGGTGCGCAGCGGCAGGTAGAGCCAAAGGGCCTCGCCTTCGACCTCGGCCTGGGCGGCGACGATGCCGTCGGTGGCGTAGCGCGGGCCCCAAAGGCCGACCTCCACCACCGCGGGCTCCCAGGGGTAGGTGTCGGCGAAGCGCACGATTGCCAGCAGATCCTCACCCACCACCGCCGCCGGCAGGGCCACGGGCAGCGAGGGCGCGCAGGCCAGCAGGAGGGCGGGCAGCAGCATGGGGGCCTCCGCCAACATCCTGCCACGTTTGGGTGACGCCCTGTGCGGCCCGCGGTCCATCGGCTACCCTTGGGCCCAGTGGAGGTCTTTCCATGCCCCCTGTCTCCCGCCAGACCGACCTCGCCTTTGTCCCTGCCGACGCCCACGGCTGCCCGGTCTGCCCGCATCCGGCGGTGGGTCCGGCCCAGAAGGGCTCCACCGACGTGCTGGTGAATGGCTTGCAGGTGCTTCGCATCGGCGATCCCGGCGTACACGCCGCCTGCTGCGGCCCCAACCAGTGGAAGGTCGCGGCCGGCAGCTCCACCGTCTTCGTCAACAACATCAAGGTGGCCCGCCTCGGCGACCAAACCGCCCACTGCGGGGGCTCCGGCAGCCTCATCGGCGGCAGCACCAACGTCATCGTCGGGTGATCCCCCTCACCTGCCCTACCTGTCGGGCCTCAACACCGCTGCGCCTGGATCCGGTGGGCCTCGCCTGCGTCTGTGGGGCGCGCTTCCCGGTCGTCGACGACACGCCGATCGTCCTGCGCGAGGTCGACGCCTGGCTCGATCAGGAGCGCGCGACCGTGCTGCTCCGCAGGGATCTGCCGCCGGAGGTGCTCGATCGCCTGCTGGCCACCGAGTCGGGGCCGATCACGCGCTCGCGCCTGCGCCTGCGCTCCTACGCCGACCGCCCCGAGGATGGGCTCTGCCGCTGGCTCACCGCCGAGTTGGCCACTGTAGGCGGCCCGATCCTCGATCTGTGCTGCGGGGCCGGCGTACACGGCCGCGACGACATCCTCGGGGTCGACCTCGACTGGCTGATGCTCCAGCGGTACCCCGGGCCGCGGGTGCTGGCCGACGCCACCGATCCGCCTTTCGCGCCGGCCTCCTTTGGCGCGGTGCTGCTGATCAACGCCATCGACAGCGTGCGCGATCCCAGCCTGTTGTTGGGCCAGGCCGATGCACTTCTCCAGCCCGGCGGCACGCTGCTGCTCACCAGCCCCTTCTCCTGGTCGCCGGAGATCACGCCGGCCGCCTGGACCTTTGACGAGGCGACCCTCCTCGTTCACCTGGAGCGGCTGGGCTATGCCCTCGCGGTCTCCGAGGTGGAGTGGCGGCTCTCGCCCAACCCCCGCACCACCCTCGTTCACCGCTGCCTCGCCCTTCGGGCCACCAAAGGCCCCCCTGCGACAAATGGGTGAACACCCGCGACACACCGGCGGCGTCGGCCTTTTCACGCATTGACGCGCTCAAAGCTCCACCCCTATACTCCATCCTTGCTGCTTGCTGGAGGCCCCGTGCCCAAGGTCACCGATCGCGCTGGACGCCCCGTGGCGGGACAGATGCCCGGCCTCGTCGAGGCCCTCGTCGTCGACAACGTCGATCCCAAAAAGATGGGGCGCGTCAAGCTCAAATTCCCGATGCTGCCCGAGACCCCCGAGTCCGACTGGGCCCGCCTCGTGATGCCGATGGCCGGCAAAGATCGCGGCTGGATGACCATCCCCGAGATCGGCGATGAAGTGCTGGTCGCCTTCGTTCACGGCGACTTCCACCACGCCATCGTGCTGGGCGGGGTCTACAACGGCAAGGACACCCCGCCTTACGCCAACGAAGACGGCGACAACAACCTGCGCGTCTTCCAGTCGCGCTCGGGCCACCGCCTCACCTTTGATGACACCAAGGGCGACGAGCGGGTCGAGCTGATCCTGCACAACGAAGAGATCCGCGTCATCTGGGACGCCAAAGAGAAGGTGCTCTCGCTCTACTCGGGCAAGGACATCATCATCGAGGCCAAAGAGACGATCTCGCTCAAGTGCAAGGACTTCATCCTGGAGGCCGACAGCACCATCAGCGCCAAGTCCGGCACCAGCACCGAGCTCAAGAGCGGCACCTCCTGCTCGGTGGATGGCGGTTCGCAGCTCACCCTGAGCGCGGCCATGACCCAGATCAACTGAGGGGGCGGCGATGATCAACGGTCTCGTGGTGGGTGTGGTCACCGACAACAAGGACCCCGAGAAGATGCACCGGGTCAAGGTGCAGTTCCCGGTCGACAGCGGCGAGGCCTTGTCTTCGTCCTGGTGCCGCATGATGGCGCCGATGAGCGGCAAGCAGCGCGGGCTCGTCATCCTGCCCGACATTGGCACCGAGGTGGTGCTGGCCTACGCCTACAAGTCGATGAGCCCCTACATCGTGGGCGCGGTCTACAACGGCAAAGACGACAAGGCCGAGCCCTACAAGAACGACGACGAGAAGAACGACAAGCGCGTGTTCTGGTCGCGCAACGACCACATGGTGATCTTCGACGACACCGACGGCAAAGAGCGGGTGGACTTCGGCGCCAAGGCCGGCACCCGCCTCGACGTGAAGAGCGGCGTCATCTGGCACACGCTGGACTCCTCGAAGAAGGAGGTCACCACCAACAGCGGCAAGCACATCATCGTCGAGGCCAAAGAGACGCTGTCGGTGAAGTGCAAGGACTTCAAGCTCGACGCCAGCCAGACGGTCGCGATTGAGGCCAAGCAGGACACGATGATGAGCTCGGGGTCGAGCACGACGTTCAAGAGCTCCACCACGCAGACCTACAAGGCCAGCAAGGTCGACATCAACGGCGGCTCCTGCAAGCCGCCCAAGGCCGTCAAGACCACGCCGACCCACAAGCACAAGCCCAGCAAGTCCTGAGGGGCCGCGCCGCTCAGGGGCAGGACAGCGGGTGGGTGGCCAGGGCGTTGAGCATATTGGCCATCAGCAGGTGGTCCTCGGCGCCGGCCCGCAGCACCCAGTCCTGATCGGTGGTTGTGATGATCTGCCCTTTGCTGCGGTCTGTCGGGCAAAACTGGAAGGCGATGTCGCTGCCGCCGTACCGGAGAAAGCCGGGAATGCCGACGCCGCCGCAGCCATACCAGTAGTAGTCGAAGCCTGGGAAGGCGCTGGGGTAGTCGGCGATGCAGCCGCTGGCGCTGACGCCGGCGTACAGATCACCGGAGATCGTGCCCGTCCAGGCGAAGCTGGCGCCGCGCCCGTTGACGATGTTCGCGAAGGCCTGGTTGGTGGAGTAGGGGCAGTGGTACTCGCTCTGCAGGTAGACCGAGCCGCCCGCGTCGATGAAGGCGGCGATGCCGGCCTCCACCCCGGCGGGGAAGGTGCTGACACCAACCGTTACGACGAGCAGATCGACGCCGGCCAGGGTGCTGCTCGAGGCCAGATCGCCCAGCAGGACGGAGCGCACGCTGTGCCCCAGGCCCGTGGCCACCGTCTCCCACTCGAGGTTCATGGTGTAGCCGGCCGCCTCGGCCTGACTGTTGGTGATGGCCACCACGAGGCCGGTGTCGGCCGGCCCGCCGCACTCGCAGTCCTCGGGATCGAGCACGCCGTCGCAGTCTTCATCGATCTCGTCGCAGATCTCGGTGGCGCCGGGGTAGACGAAGTCCTCGGCGTCGTCGCAGTCGTCGGCGGTGGTCACGCCGGCGGCTGGGTCGCAGGAGACGAAGGCAGAGTCGGGGTCGCCGTGGCCATCGAGATCGGCGTCGACGTAGCGCACCAGCCCGTCGACGAGGTCGGGGTCGGCCTCGTCCACGGCGTCGTCGCAGTCGTTGTCGAGCTCATCGCAGATCTCCGGGGCGCCCGGAAAGACGGCCGGCGCCGCGTCGTCGCAGTCGCCCCCCGCATCCACCGTGCCGTCGGGCAGGGTGCAGGCCACCACCTCAACGCCGCCCACACCGTCGCCGTCGGCGTCTTCGTAGCCACGCTGCGGGTCGGTCGGGTCTTCGTCCACCGCGCCGTCGCAGTCATTGTCGAGGCCGTCGCAGCGCTCGGCCGTGGGCTCGCAGGCCTCCACGGGGAGGCTCCCGGTGTCGGTGCCGCCGGCGCCCACCTTGTTTTCGATGCCGCAGCCCCCGAGCACGCCAAGCGCGACGAGGGCCAGGGAGAGAGAGGCGGGAGCGAGGGTGTTTTTGCGCATCGTCGAAGGGTAGCACAGGCCCCCGCGCGGATGCGTCGGCCGCAGCGGGCTCGGCGCCGGGGGCCTCAGACCGGCCAGGGCAGTGGAGCGCCCGCGACCACGGCCCGCACGCTGGCGACGAGCCCCTCGCTGACGCCCTCGGCGAGCCGTTCGTGGTAGCCGGCGGCGTGGGGGCCCACGAAGCAGCCCGGCGTGGAAGCAAACTCGCCGAGGCGCGGCCAGGGCTCCTCGGGAAAGACGTCGAGACCGAGCGCGCCGAGCCTCCCGGCCTTCAAGGCGGCCAGGGCCGCGTCGACGTCGACGCTCTCGCCGCGGGCCGTGTTGATCAGCACGAGCCCAGGCCGCGCCCGACCCAGGCGCTCCGCCGAGAGCAGGCCGCGGCTGGTGGGGTTGAGGTCGCAGTGCAGGGTCAGGGCGTCGCAGGTCTCCAGCATTTCGTCGACCGAGGCGGGCTCCAGGCCGGCCGGCAGCCCGCGTGGATCGCAGCCGAACACGGTGGCGCCAAGCAGATCGAGGAGCTCGGCCATCCGTCGGCCGATGACGCCGAGGCCCACCACCCCCACCCGCGCCCCGCGCAGCGTGCGCATGCCGAGTTGGGGGAGCTGGTGCCGATCCCAGACCACCGAGCGCGCCTGGAGCGCCACGGTGCAGCGCAGGCCGGCCAGCATCCAGGCCAGGGCGGTCTCCACCACGGCGTCGCGGCGGGCGAGGGGCGTGCGCCCAAGCCCCACGCCGATGGCGGCGAGGCCCTCGCGATCGAGGTGATCGACGCCGCTCGTGGTGGTGAGCACCCAGCGCACCGAGGGCGCCCGCGCGCGGATCGCCGGGCCCAAGGGCTGCCGGCTGGTCACCACGACGATCTCGGCGTCGTGGAACATCGGCCTCACCTCGACGTAGGGCCCCAGCGCCGCGGCCTCGGCGGCGAGGTGGGCATCGGTCTCGTACTCGCTGCGGCCCCATCGAGAGAAGCGCATCAGTCCTCCGGCGCAGGCTCGATGTACCCGATGGCGCGCAGGGCGTCGCGGGTGTCGGGGTCCAGGGCCTCGGCCGGCCCTAGGGGCAGGTCGCGCGCGACGGCGACGTAGCGCCCATCGGCGCTTCGCAGGGCGACGGCCCGTCGATCGCGGCGGGTGCCGGCCACCGGCACCTCCCCGGCACACAGCGCCGGCCCCTCGGCGGGGAGGCCGACGGCGCCGAGCAGATGGGCGGCGAGGCCGTCGAGGCGGGCCACCGCGCAGCCGAGATCGAGGCCGCGCCCCCAGAGCGGCACCTCCAGTTGGGCGGCGTCGAGGGCGCTGCCATGGCCCTGCCGGCCGCCCTCGCCGAAGGCCTCGCCGTGATCGGCAGTGATCACCGCCACCGCCCCCGGGGCCGCCGCGGCGATGCGCAGGGCCCGCGCGCGCCCGGCGGCGACCGCCTGGGCGTAGGCCGCCCGCAGCAGGGCTGGGTCTTGGGTGCCCGGCGCCCAACCCGGCAGGGGTGCTTCGAGGGCCCGTCCGTACTCATGGGGCCCCAGCAGGTGCACCCAGACGAAGCGCGGCGCAGCGGAAGGCTCGATCAGAACATCGATCGCCACGGCCTCTGCGGAGGCGTCCCGCCGGATCCGTCGCCGCTCCAGCCCGCCGCCGAGCCGGGCCCGGAGCCCGTCGAGGTTGTGCAGCAGCACGAAGGGCTCCCGGGCTTCGTCGCTGTGCAGGAAGCGGTCAAAGCCCCGGGCGAAGCCATTGTCGCGCCGCAGGTGGGGATTGCTGAGGATGGCGGTGGTGGCGTAGCCGGCGGCCTGGAGTCGCTCGGGCAGGCCCAGCAGGCCGGCCGGGCGGGCCTGGTAGCCCCCCGCCACTGGCAGCCCGGCCCCCTGGGCCTCCACCGGCTGCCCCACCATCAGGGCGTGGAGCGAGGGGAGGGTCCAGGGCGCTGGCGCCACCGCCACCCCCGCCGCCGACCAGCCTGCGGGTGCTGGGCCCATCGCGTCGGCCCGCACGGTGTCGAGGGTGATGAGCAGCAGATCGGGGCGCCGGCTCTCCGAGGAGATCGGCGCGGCCTGCGTCTCCGGGGAGGGCCGCGCGAGGGGGGTCGCCGCCCCGCCGAGCGCAAAGCAGAGCAGGGCGAGCCGCGGCCAGCGCAGCCCCAGAAGGCCGAAGAGCAGCGCTGGCAGCAGCCCCCAGGCCACCGCCCGATCGCCCGCCCGGGCCGCCTCGGGCCCCCAGACCAGGGCCCAAAGGGCCGCCACGGCCACCGCCCGCCGCAGGCCGTCGCCCTGGCTCCGACCGCCCAGCAGGGCCACGCCCAAGAAGAGGCCGACGAGCCCGAGCCCGGCCAGCAGGGCCTCGCCGAAAGAGGGCACGGCGTCGAGGGGACAGGGCCAGGCCGCCGTCGCCAGCCACTCCACGCCCGCGAAGGCGACGGCGCCGAGCGCCACCGCACGCAGGGGATGAATCGTCGAGCCAGGACGGGCCATCGCGCCCGCGTAGCGCGTCAGCGCCTAAGCCGGGCGCTGATCGCGGAAGGAGCGCCCGCTGTGCCGCCACCAGGAGCGGGGCAGGCCCACGCGATCCACCTCGCCCTCCTCCAGGCCGGGGGCCAGCGGGGCGGGCTCGTGGGCCTGGAGGGCCTCGGGCACCACCGGCAGCACGAAGGCGGCGCGGCCCAACACGAGGGTGCCGTCGGGCAGCAGGTGCCGCTCCGAGCGGCTGACGACGAGGCTGAGCCGGCGATCCTCGAGGGTGGCAAAGCTGGCCGGCACCTCAAAGGTCGAGCCGGCCACGCCGCAGCGCCAGGCGCCGTCGCGGCCCTCCACCCGCAGCTCGGCCTCGGTGGAGCCGTCGGCGCCGATCCAGCGGTAGCGCTCGTGGGACTCGTCGCCCACCGACTCCACCACCCGTGGCACATCGGGGAACTGCACGGCGCCGTTGAGCTGCAGCGAGAGATCCTTGCCCTTGGCGTGGAGGCTCATCGGCTGCCAGGCCAGCTCGCGGTGGACCTCCACCCCCTCGGCGACGAAGGCGCCAGCGCGCCCATCGAAGGGCAGCACCGTGTCGATGCCATAGCCCAGGGTGAGATCGCCCACCGGCGCCACCGAGCGCGGCATCCGCGTGGCGCCGATCGGCTCGCAGCGGCCCGGGGCCAGCGGCCGCCGGGACTCGCCGCCGCCCGGGAGGATGGTGGCCCGGGCGTCCATGCCCTCGGCGACGCGGCCGGTGGGCGCGAGGTGGGCCTCGACCTGCACCTCCACCACCCGGCGGGCGCCGGTGTGCAGGCGCTCCCCCACCGACGGGGCGACGGGATGGGCACAGTGGACCCAGGCGACCAGCGGGATGAGGGTTTTGCGCATCGGTTCCTCCGCTCCCAATGAATCGGCACGCGAGCCCCGCCTCTTCATCCCTTGACCGGGATCTTCTTCTTGGGCGCGCCCAACGCGACCCGCGGTCTTTTGACGCCGCCTTGCCTTGCCAGCCTCCCTGGCTGGCGCATAGTGAATGAAGCATCATTCACTCCCGCGCCCGCCCGGCGCTGCCCCGAGGACATCATGAGCGCTACCCAGTACGAGGTCGACCTCCGCGACATCCAGTTCGTGGTCAACGAGCAGCTGAAGATGGTGGAGACCATGTCGCAGCTCCCTCGCTACAAGGATCTCGACCAGGACACGGTCGATTCCTTGCTCGAAGAGGCCAAGCGCCTCTCCGAAGAGGTGGTGGCGCCGATCAACCACGCCGGCGACCGGGTGGGCTGTACGCTCGACGCCGACGGCAACGTGAAGACCGCCCCAGGCTTCAAGGAGGCCTACGACACCCTCTGCGGCGGCGGCTGGAACGGGCTGTCGGCCGACCCGGAGTTTGGCGGCATGGGCATGCCCCACCTCCTCGGCGCCGCGCTGGGTGACATGACCACCGGCGCCAGCATGGCGTTTTCGACCTACCCGGGCCTCGGCCGCGCCGCGGCCAACCTCCTCGCCGAGTACGCGCCCGAGCCCCATCGCACCCTGGGCTGCACCAAGCTGTACAGCGGCGAGTGGGGCGGCACCATGTGCCTCACCGAGGCCGGCGCTGGCTCCTCGGTGGGCGACAACCGCGCCAAGGCCACCCCGCTGGGCGACAACCTCTACGCCATCGAAGGCGAGAAGATGTTCATCACGGCCGGTGACTCCGACCTCGTGAGCAACATCCTGCACCTCGTCCTGGCCCGCACGCCGGGCGCCCCGGCCGGCACCCGCGGTCTGTCCATCTTCCTCGTGCCCAAGTTCATGTACGACGAGTCGGGCAACCTCGGCGAGCGCAACGGCGTCTACGTCGAGAAGATCGAAGAGAAGATGGGCCTGCACGGCTCGGCCACATGTGTCCTCTCCCTCGGCGTGCGCGGCCCCTGCAAGGGCTGGCTGCTCGGCAAGGAGAACGAGGGCATGAAGATCATGTTCCACATGATGAACGAAGCCCGCATCGCGGTGGGCGTGCAGGGTCTGGCCACCGCCGCCGCCGCCTACCACAACGCCCTGGCCTACGCCAAGGATCGCGTCCAGGGCCAGCCCATCGAGCGCTTCGGCGACAATTCGGCCGCCAGCGTCACCATCATCGAGCACCCCGATGTGCGCCGCATGTTGATGTGGCAGAAGGTGCACGTCGAGACGATGCGCTCGCTGGTCTACGCCGCGGCCAACCGCCTCGACCGGGCGATGAACGCCGAGAGCGCCGAGGAGCGCGAGCACCTGATGGGGCTCGTCGACCTGAACACGCCGATCATCAAGTCGATCTGCTCCGACCGCGGCTTTGACGTCTGCACCGCCGCGGTGCAGACCTTCGGCGGCTACGGCTACATCGGCGAGTACCCGGTCGAGCAGCTCCTGCGCGACTCGAAGATCTCCAGCATCTACGAAGGCACCAACGGCATCCAGGCGATGGACCTGCTCGGCCGCAAGATGCGCAAGGGCGGCGGCGCCCTCTTCATGGCCTGGTTGGCCGAGGCCAACGAAGAGCTGGAGCGCTGCCGCGCCTCCCTGCCCGACCTCGCTGCCGAGCTCGACGCCCTCGACAAGGCCAAGGATGGCGTGGGCGCCAGCGCCATGCACCTCGCCGGGCTCGGCATGGCCGGCAACCTCAAGGGCGCGATGGTGCAGGCCACCAGCTTCCAGGACCAGTTCGGCACCGTGGTGCTCGGCCTGCACGCCGCCATGCAGGCCCGCATCGCCCAGGACAAGCTCAACGCCGGCGCCGAGGGCGCCGACCGCCGCTTCTACAAGGGCAAGCTGGCCAACTTCAAGTTCTACACCCACCAGGTGCTGCCGAAGGCCGTCGCCCTTGGCCGCACCATCCGCTCCGGCGATGAGAGCTGCCTCGACGACGAGCTCTTTCTCTAAGCCAACCTGAACAAAGGGGCCCCGGTGCATGGCATCGGGGCCCTTTGCGTTGGGGCGCCTCAGTCGATGGGTGAGGGCGAGATGTAGGTGAAGCCAAAGCACATCTCGTCGCCCGTGGCTTCGCCGAAGTTGACGGTGCTCGGCTGCTCGCCGGGGAGGGGCTGGTTGGCCGCCGAATTGTCCCAGGTGCAGGTGGTGGTGATCCGGTCGCCATTTCGCAAGGGGACCGTGTCGAGGTAGGGCGCCGTCACCTGGGAGTGAATGTCCCAGTCGTCCTGCTGCAACAGGCAGGTCTCGGCCCCGTCGGCGTGGGTGAGGGTCTGCGAGAAGCCGCTGCCAAAGAGGTGCATGTGCGGCCAGACCGCGAGGATGTCGTAGCTGCCGTAGCTCCAGTCGATCGAGCTGCTCTCGGAGTGGGCCTCGGCGCCGGCCGGGATGCGGAAGCTGGTGGGCCCCAGGGGCAGCGTGGTGACCGCCCGACCGGGCTCGTCGGCCAGCACGAGGCCGTAGGCGGTGTGGTCGGTGGCCTGGTCGGCGCCGTCGAAGCTGTTGTAGTAGTGCATCTGTAGAACATAGGGCGTCGACTGCGTGAGGATGTAGGTGATGCCGGGCGGGAAGGCGAAGGCCTGGTTGCCAGGCCCCCAGGCCGCAACCGGCACCCAACCGGGACCGCCCAGGCCGTTGCAGACGAAGCCCTCGGTGGCGCTGGCGTCCTCGGGGATGCCGCGGTTGCCCACCGCCTGGTAGAGCACGATGTGGTGAACGATGCGATCGTTGTCGACCAGCGGCACGAAGGCCTGCACGGGCACCAGCTCTTCTTCGCCAATGTCGACGACAAAGCAGGTGTAGCCATTGCCGGTGCGATCGAAGACCGGCGTGACCGGCCCGGGCGCCTGCAGCACCCGGTCGACCTGCTGAACAAAGGGGTCCTCCTCGATCGACGGCGACGGCCCGCTGCCGATCGGCGCCCCGGCCTCGGCCCAGTCGGCGAAGAGCTGGCGCTCCTCGGGGGTGAGCACGAAGACCTCGGAGCCCTCATAGGGCTGGCAGCTTGGATCGGGGGCCGGCGGCGGCATCTGGCCGATCTGCACATAGGCCGAGATGAGCGGGGCGAGCCCCTGGACCACCGCCGGATCGGTGAAGCTGGTGCCGATGCTGCCATCGCTATGGCAGCGCAGGCAGGATCGCTCGACGATCGGCCGAAGGGCGCCCTTCCAGGTGGGCGGCGAGGAGAAGGCGGCCGACTGGGGCCCCGCCTCTTCAAGGGCGGGGGTGGCGCAGGCGGTGAGCAGGAGAAGCAGGGGATGCGGTCGCATGGCGGAGTCTACCCTTGGGCGGCGCACCCCGCCTGTGCTACCTCGTAGGGGACCGCGGAGCCTGCGATGTCGCGCCTCTTCTCCCCTTCCCTCCTGCTCCTCCTGGCCTGCACCTCCGGCGGCCGCCTCTCGAGCCTGAGCGCGGTGGAGGAGGAAGAGCCGGCGCCCACCGACAGCGCCGCGCCCGATCCCGACAGCGACGAGCCCGATCCCGGCGAGCCCCCGCCCTTCGAGGCCGGCGAGGCCTTGGATGCGGCGCCTGGGCCCGGCCCCGACCTAGAAGACGTGCTGTACCGCGAAGACGCCATCACGCCGCTCGGGCTCTCGCTCTCCCGCGACGCCCTCGACGACCTGCGGCGCAACCCCGAGGGCTATGTCGAAGCCGAGCTGATCTACGGCGAGGCCACCTTTGTGGTGGGGGTGCGCATCAAGGGTTCGTCCACCCGCACCGACATGGAGGACAAGCCCTCGCTCATCGTCGACGCCAACCGCTTCGTGGCCGGCCAGGAATTCATGGGCCACAAGAAGTTCAACCTGCACAACCAGCTCATCGATCCCTCGATGATGTCGGAGATCCGCTCCTACCGCACGCTCCGGGAGAACGGCCTGCCGGCCTCTCGGGCGGGCTACGTGCGACTGACGATCAACGGCGAAGACTATGGACTTTACACCTCCGTTCAGCCGCACAACGACGACTTTCTGGAGGACTGGTACACCAACCCCGACGGCAACCTCTACGAGAATGGCGGCGAGGACTGCGACTTCACCAACGACTGGTGCTTTGAGCGCGAGGAGAACGACGAGGGCGGCGACGCGGCCTTCGACGCCCTGGTGGCCGACGCCCTCCTCGAAGGCGACGCCTGGGAGACGGCGATGCGGGCGCGGCTGGACTGGCCGCTCTTCATCAAGTCCATCGCCATGGACGCGGTGATCGCCCACTGGGATGGCTACGCCTACGACCGGTCGAATTACCACATTTACCACGATCCGGTCGAAGACAAATGGAGCTTCATCCCCCAGTCGATGGACCTGGACTATGGCTGGCGGCCCTGGAGCTATGACAGCTGCGGGCGCCATGGCGTCGACCCCAACACCTATACAGAGGGCATCCTCGCCAAGAAGTGCCTTGCCAGCGCCACCTGCCGGCCGGAGTATGTCGCCGCCGTGATGGAGCTCACCGACGCCTGGGAGACGGCCGACCCGGTCGGTCAGATCGACACGCTCTACGCGCTGATCGCCGACGAGGTCTACAGCGACGGTCGCAAGCACTACTCCTCGTCGAGCTTTGAGCGCCACGTCACCTGCGTGCGCGACTGGGTAGAGCAGCGCCCGGCCGAGCTGCGCGAGTGGGCCGCCGCCGAGGGGGGCTGAGTCGATGTAGGAAGTCCGTAGGATGACCCGCCCGGGGCGCCGGCCTATCTCCCAGCGGCAACCGCCCCCGCGGCCCTCGGAGATCCCATGACCACCGGCACCCTGCTCGGATCCTTGTTGCTCACCCTGTCGCTCCTCGCCTGCGGCGAGAAGGACCCAGCCGACAGTTCACCCGACACAGAATCAGACGCCGACACCGACGCGGACAGTGACGCCGACGCCGACGCCGACAGCGACGCCGATGCCGACAGCGACGCCGACGCCGACGCCGATCCCCCGACCGACGCCGATGACGACGGCTACGCCGCCGAGGCCGACTGCAATGACCTCGACCCCGCCATCCACCCCGACGCCGAAGAGCTGTGGTGCGATGGCATCGACCAGAATTGCGATAGCGCCGACGACACTGGCAACTGGCTGCTTCAAGACGGCATCGACCCCATCGAGGTCACCGATCTGTTAGCCGCCGGCACCGCCGCGACCTCCGCCGCCCTGTCGGTCGTCAACGCCGACCTGCTGCTCTGTGGCGGCGACTGGCACGCCCTCTTCTACCTCTCCGGCGAGAGCACGGTGCAAGGCCGCGACGGCGCCGTCCTCCGCGGCGGCGACCTCCCCGAGATCGCCCTGCGGGCCACTGGCGGCTCGACGGCCACCGTCTCCGGCCTCACCCTGACCGGCTGGTCCACCGCCTTCGCCTCGGACGGCGAGACCGCCACCACCTTTGAGAGCACCGTCTTCTCGGCCAATTCCACCGCCCTGCACTGCGGGGTCGGCTGCGACGTCTCGCTGGTCGACAGCCAGCTCACGGGCAACTTCGCCGCCGGCACCTGGATCTGGGGTGGCAACTTTGAGATGGTCGGCGGGTCTGTGGAGGATCACGCCACCTCCTCCTACGGCGCCCTCACCTTCTTCAGCACCGCCGTCTCGCTCGACGGCGTCACCCTCGCCCGCAACCAGGCCAGCGACGGCGGCGCGCTCACCGCCTTTGGCGGCTCCCTCGACATCACGGGGAGCACCTTCTCGGACAACGCCGGGTCTCGCGGCGGCGCCATCCACACGGCCAACCTCAGCGAGATGAAGGTCACCGACAGCGACTTCACCAACAACCGCGTCACCTCCACGGGCGGCGCCATCTACACCAACTCCATCACCAACGCCGAACTCGACGGCCTCACCTTCACCGCCAACCACAGCGACGGCTACGGCGGCGCCATGGCCAACGACTTTGGCACCTTCACGGTCAACGCCGTCACCTTCGCCGAGAACAGCGCCGACACCGGCTTTGGCGCCTGGTATGTCACGGGCGACACTACCCTCACCGACGTCGTCTTCGACCGCAACACCGCCTACAACAACCCGGCCCTGGGCCTCTACGCTGGCACCCACAGCATCACCGGCGGCTCCTTCACCGGAAACACCGGCACCTGGGGCGGCTTCGTCGCCATCAGCGCCTGCGACGCCCACGTCACCCTCACCAACGTGGCCGTGGGCAGCGGCGCCGACGTCAACGCCCCCAACGGGGTGAACGACGCCTCCTGGGATCTGTTCACAGCCAATCCCCTCACCCTGGCCTGCGCCTACGGCGAGTGCGCGGGCGGCGCCAGCGAGGCCTGCTACTGAGCCGGTTTAGGGGTAGAGCAGGGCCGCCTCGCGGGACTCGGCGAAGGCGGCGCGCTGATCGGCCCAACCGTCGATGAGCTCGCGCGGGCGCACCCGGCTCTCCAGGCCCAGCCGGGCCTCGGCCGACCCGCAGAGCAGGTCGATGGCGATGGGGGTGTCGACGAATTCGTAGGTCTCGGTGCGCCAGCGAAAGGCGTCGGGGGCGGCGCGCAGGGCCGCCTCCAACACCACGAGGCCGAGCAGGAAGGCGTCCATCGCCTTGCGCTCGGTGACGAAGACCTCGACCCCATGGCAGGACGTGCCGGCGAACTTCTGAAAGCGCGGCTCGAAGGTGGCCGGCCGGAAGGCCACGCCCTGCAGCCCGGCGTCGGCCGCCCCGGCGCGGCAGTAGCGGGTGAAGCGCTCGCGATCCAGGTAGGGCGCGCCCACGAGGTGGAAGGGCCGGGTGGTGCCGCGGCCCTCCGACAGGTTGGTGCCCTCAATCAGGCACATGCCCGGGTAGATCGCCGCCGTCTCGATCATCGGCATGTTGGGGCTCGGAAAGACCCAGGGCAGGTCGGTCTCGTCGAGCCACTGGTCGCGCCGCCAGCCCTCGCAGCGGATGACGTCGAGATCGGCCTTCACGCCGAGCACGCGCTGGAAGTAGCGGCCCAGCTCACCCATGGTGAGGCCGTGGCGCACCGCCAGCGGCGTGGCGCCGACGAAGCTCTCAAAGCCCGGCTGCACGAGGTTGCCCTCGATGCTGATGCCGTCGATGGGGTTGGGGCGGTCGAGCACGATGATCTTCGTGCCGGTCTCGGCCGCGGTGAGCATCAGGAAGTAGAGGGTGGCCTGGTAGGTGTAGTAGCGGCTGCCGATGTCCTGGATGTCGAAGAGCACCACATCGAGATCGGCGAGGTGGGCCACGGTGGGCCGCAGGCTCTCGGCGCTGTTGCCATAGAGCGAGACCGCGGAGACGGCGGCGTCTTCGCCCTCGACGGGGATCATGTCCTGGGCGGTGGCGTCGAGGCCATGCTCGGGGCCAAAGAGCCGCACGAGGCGCACGCCAGCGGCCTGGAGCCGCACGATGGCATGATCGAGATCTCGGGTGACGGCGGTGTGGTTGCAGCAGAGCCCCACCCGCTTGCCCCGCAGGGCGCTGACATCGTCGAGCAGGACCTCCAGACCAGACCGCATGTGTACTCCTGACGGGCTTCTTTCGGCCCGGCTCCCCGCGCCCACGCGCGGGGGTCTACAATGATGCCCCCGATTACGCTGGGACCTGCCGATGCGCCACCTCCTCCCTGCCCTGCTCGCCCTCCCCCTCGCCGCCTGCGTCAAGTTCGACCTCGACGAAGGGCCCGGTGACCACGCCCTGGACTTCATCGGCGATCCCTCCTGCGTGACCGCCGAGCCGCCGCTCACGGTGCCCGGCCGCTTCACGGTGGAGGCCTGGGTGAAGGCCGACAAGGAGCGCGCCGACGGCCCCTACCCGCTGATCATGTGGCCCGGCGCCGTCGAGCTCTTCGTCGACGAAGACGGCCGCGCCCTCATCACCGACGGCACCGAGGCGAGGGTGGGCGCCAGCTTTCCCCAGAGCTGGATGGATGGCGAGTTGCACCACGTCGCCGGCACCTGGGATGGCGGCACCCTGCGCCTCTTCCTCGACGGCGCGCTCACCGGCTTCGCCGAGGCCACCCTCTTCTCCAACAGCGCGCCCGACATGTACTTTGGCTGCCACCCCTTCAACCAGTGGCACCACCAGGGCCTGATCGACGAGGTGCGCCTGTCGCGGGAGGTGCGCTACCCGAGCGACTTCACCCCCCTGGCCGGCGACTTTGAGCCCGACGACGACACCATCAGCCTGTGGCACTTCTCCGAAGGCGACGGCAAGAAGACCGCCGACGCCATGGGCAAGGCCCAGGCCGACCTCGTGGCGGTGGATTGGGTTGACTTCACGCTCGGTGATAGCGAGCCCGCTGACTCGGGCACCTGAGCGCCACGCCCGCACCCGATTGAGGATTCCTCGATGTCCAGCAAGTCCAAGGTCGCCATCGTCCGCACCAGCCCAAAGACGGTCCTCGACGACTACGCCCGCCTGCTCGATCTCTCAGGCGCCGCCGCGGTCTTGGACCCCCGGGCCACCACGATTCTGAAGAACAACATCTCCTGGCACATGCTCTACCCGAGCGCCAACACCACCCCCTGGCAGATCGAAGGCGTGGTGCGCAAGCTCAAGGCCGATGGCTTTCACGACCTCGTGGTGGTCGAGAACCGCACGGTGGTCACCCAGGCCAAGAAGGGCGAGAAGCTCAACAACTTCACGCCGGTGCACGAGAAGTACAACCTGCCGGTGAAGTACAACTTCAACCCGGGCGACATGCGCTGGGTGACCTACGAGCCGAAAGGCCCCATGCTGGTCTTGGACAAGGTCTACCCCAAGGGCATCCGCATCCCCGACTACTTCTTTGGCAAGAATGTGGTCCACCTGCCCACGGTGAAGACCCACATCTACACCGACTACACCTGCTCGATGAAGAACGCCTTTGGCGGCCTGCTCGACACCACCCGGCACTACACCCACCCGGTCATCCACGAGACCCTGGTCGACCTGCTGCGCATCCAGAAGGAGATTCAGGCCAGCACCTTCGCCGTGGCCGACGGCACCACCGCTGGCAGCGGCCCGGGCCCGCGCACCATGACCCCGGTGGTGAAGAACTTGCTCATCGCCGGCGAAGATCAGGTCGCCGTGGACGCCGTCGCCGCCAAGCTGATCGGCTTCGACCCGATGAGCGTCAAGTGCATCCGCCTCGCCACCGAGGCTGGGCTTGGCACGGGCATCCTCGATGAGATGGACATCGTCGGCGACATGGACCTGGCCGAGGTCAAGCGCACCAACTGGGACTTCGTGGTGGGCGACAACGCCGCCAGCAAGGTGGGCGACCTCTTCTGGTTTGGCCCGATGAAGCCCCTGGCCCGCCTGATGTTCCAAACCCCGCTGGTGAACGCCTTCATCATGGGGAGCTTCGTCTACCACGACTACATCTGGTACCCGGGCCAGGGCCGCAAGGTGGTCGACGCCTGGCTGGCCGACACCGAGTGGGGCCAGCTCTTCTTGAAGTATGGCGACCCCTTCGCCGAGGAGGCCAAGGGCGGGCTGCTGGGTCGCTTCGCCACGCGGCCGGCCTGATCCGGCACCCCCGGGAGACAAAATGAGCGGCGCTTGAAAAAACGCGCCGATCTTCTCCCAGGTCGCAGCAGGCTGGTTATACGCGCGGCGCACTTCTTAGGATTCAGACGTACCCGGCAACCCCGACCACGCCCTGGCCCGAGACGAGCGTACCATCAAGGTAAGCGAGCAGGCGGCTCAACCAGCCTGCGGAGAGGCGCGAACATCGCGCCAAGGAAGAGAGATGAAGAAGCTTTTTGTCGGCGGTCTCAGCTGGGACACCACGGATCAGAGCCTGCGGGCTGCCTTCGAGCGCTTTGGTGTCGTCACCGACGCCAAGGTGATCACCGACCGCGAGACCGGTCGCTCCCGCGGCTTCGCCTTCGTGACCTTCGACGACGCTGACGCCGCCAAGGCCGCTATCGCGGCCATGGACGGCTCGATGCTCGACGGTCGTACCGTCCGCGTCAACGAAGCCGAAGAGAAGCCCCGCACTGGCGGCGGCGGCTTCGGCGGCGGCGGCCGCGGTGGCGGCGGCGGCTTCGGCGGCGGCGGTCGCTCCGGCGGCGGC
>Ga0164294_10000123_pt1 | contig 71014 bp, 88 predicted proteins | sample GEODES005metaG_FD_111479 | JGI IMG/M metagenome (GOLD analysis project Ga0164294, IMG submission 111479) | Oligotrophic lake water microbial communities from Sparkling Lake, Wisconsin, USA - GEODES005 metaG | ecosystem: Environmental > Aquatic > Freshwater > Lake | place: USA: Sparkling Lake... | reverse complement strand
ACCTGAGATGACGGGTACCGTTGTTCCGCCTCTGATTGATAGAATCCAAGGTGGTGTTGTTTCTGGTAGATACACGCGTCGTGGAGACAACCGTAAGGCGAATCTTGCCTTGGCCCAGCAGGCCGCTTCCCGTTGGTACAAGAAAGATGGTAGTATGAGATCAACAGTAGGCGAAAAGGCAATGGGTCACGCACAGTGGGTTAAGACATTAGCTACATCTTTGGAGCACTCCGCGCCGCCTTCACCTGCAGGATCTCGTGCCTCATCCCGTGGATCTCGTGGATCCCGTGCATCTCGTAAGTCAAGCCGTGCCAGCAGAGAGAGCCGCAAGTCAAGTCGTTCAAGCAGGGAAAGCCGTGGATCAAGAGCCTCTAGAAAGGTGTCCAAGTCAGCTGCTGGGGCAACATTAGGCAATCTTTTGGGTGCATCAAAGCGTGGATACACTCGTAGAGCAGTAGGTGCTCCCCCTGCTACAGGTTCATTTGCTATGCTAATGAAGATGGTTAATACGACAAAGTATCTCTGGTTCATCAAGGTTGAGCAAAGGAGCAGAGGACAGGCTACTATTACAACACTTCACGGCACAGAGGGTGGAAAGATGTCTTCCCACTCCAAGACAATTACCACTGGTGCCGCGGGTCGTTCTCCTCGTGAGCAGGCGCTAAGAGATGCATTAATTCTCTGGGAGGCCAAGAAGAAGGATGGTTACACGGAAGTGCGTGCTATCTCAAGAAAAGCCAATGTAGGAAACCTCAAGCGTCTAAATAACTTTGTTCCTTTTGCCCCGCAACAAAAGGCAAAGGCGGAATAATCATCTAACTAGATAGGATGGATCCAATCTTAAAGAATAAACCAGCCACCTTTGGCGAAATAATTGATTCTAGGCTAGAACCAATTATTCAAAGAGCAAAGACCCGTAATTCAAGAAATATTAATAAGAACCGCTTGACTCTTAAAAAAGTCATTAATTTATACTCAAAAACAAAAGTAAATGCTCCTGAAATTAGAGAAAGAAAGAACTGGTTAACCCGTTTTTCACGTCAATTAGAATCAAAATCTGCTGAATGGAATGACAGTCTTGAAGCGGCATTTGCTGGTAACAGACGTCTGAATGCAACAAATAGTAGTCTACAGACAACAAATGGTCGTCTGAATGCAGCAAATGGTCGTCTGTCAACAACAAATGGTCGTCTAGTGACAGCAGAAAGCCGCAATCAAAAAATTGAATTACTAGCCCCCACAAGACTTGAAGTAGAGATAACAAGAAAATATAAGATGGCAACTCCCGCAAATGGTAATTTTCCCAAGCTGTATAGCAAGTCCAAGACTGGTAAGACCCAGATCTGGCAAATTGAAGTAATTAAGCAGGGCCCTGCTGCAGCAGGAGGAGGAACTGCTCTAATCCGCGTCTCCTACGGCTATCTTGATGGAAAGACGGTTGTAAATGAGAAGGAGATCACAAAGGGCAAGAATCTCGGCAAGAAGAACGAGACTACACCTTATGAGCAGGCTCTGCTAGATGCACAGTCAACATGGCAGGGAAAGGTTGAAGGTGGATATGCTGAGAACCTGGGTAATGCACAGGTTCCGGGTCTAGCATCCGATAATGCTGTTGCAGCGCACAAGACAATTAGTCCTATGCTTGCGCTAGATTATCACAAGGCGGGTAAGAAAATCATCTTTCCATGCTATGTGCAGGCGAAGTTGGACGGAGTTCGCTCAATCTTCTTCAATAATGCTCTAACTAGCCGCAATGGCAAGGCATTCACAGGTCTAGAGCATATTATTGCCGAACTTGCTCCTGCTACCAAGGCAGGTCTGATTCTGGATGGAGAGGTCTATTCTACAAAGTTGTCATTCCAGCAGTTTGTAGGTCTTGTCAAGAAGAAGAAGTTCACGGCTGAAGATAAGGAGCAGCTTAAGTTTGTGAATCTGTGGGTCTATGACTGCGTGAATGACCAGCCGTTTGAGGAGCGTCTTGCAACTCTTAAGGATTTCTTCTCAAAGAACAAGTTTACGCAGGTTCACCTTCTACCCACTGAAGAGTGCAAGAAGAAGGAAGATCTGAAGGGGTTTCATGACAAGTTTGTGCTAGAGGGCAATGAGGGTCTGATGGTAAGGAACAAACAGGGTCTATATCAGTTGGGTTCTCGGTCCAATGATCTGCAGAAGTACAAGGAGTTTGAGGATGCTGAGTATCCGGTTATTGGCTTCACAGATGGACAGGGTATTGAGAAGGGTCTAGTCATTTGGATCTGCAAGACAAAGGAGGGTAAGGAGTTTCATGTTAGGCCGAGGGGAACGCATGAGGAAAGGGCTGCTCTCTTCAAGAAGGCACAGTCATATGTTGGAAAGGAGTTGACTGTTAGGTACCAAGAGTTGTCGGAGGATAACATTCCACGTTTCCCGGTTGGAATTACTTTTCGGGACTATGAGTAAGACATACAAATAATATCAGGATTATGCTGTTTAGTAGTAGGAACAAATCCAATTTTCATATATGCTAGAAATGCCGAAATATTATCTTTATGAAGTTCTAAATACCATTTTTTAACAGGATATTCTTGAAATATCTTTTTAAAAGAGGATGAACAGATACCTTTTCTTCTATATTCTTTATCTGTATGAACCATTGTAATTATGCCAGTTGTTCCTTTTCCGAAAGGTAAGAACATTCTTGCAGTAAAAATAATTCTTTTTCTTTTCCAAATGATAAAATAACGAATATTGCGTTTATCAGTAAAATAATCACCTAGAATATTTTCCTGCGTGAATTCTAAAGGTCCGTCATTATTTATAACTCTTTCAAATTCAGCCATCATTTTATTTTGTTCAAGGAATTCAATCAAGTCAGGAGTATCAAAAAATGCCTCTTGCATCCTATTCTATAATTTGACCTTATCTTAGATGCTAAGATGTAGTCAATTTACTTTCTATTTTTGCGGGATTTTCTCATAAGAGTCTTACGACTTCTGCGGGAAGGGCGGGGAGGTGTTGCTTGTAATAAAGCCTGTTGTCTGTCACTTGCTGAAGGAGGAGTTGATGCACGTGGAACCATAGGAGGAGGTACACCATATACTCTTCGCAAGTCATTTAAGACAGGCTTAGATCTATAATTTGAAAAAAAAGAACTTTTTTTTCCTTCAGATAAACTATTATAATATTCTTTACTAGACATTCCAGATGGATGTGTAAATAATTTACTAATTTCATCTAAGATTATTTCAATTTCCGCATTATTTTTATCATAAGAAGAACCTACTAAAAATTTATCTGGAAGCTCTTCTTGGATTTTACGGTAAAAAGCATAAGTTGCCGAACCGTGTTTTTCAACTAGTAAATTTTTTAACTTTGTTCTAGTATTTTCGCTCATCCTATATTATGTAAGTTTAATTATCTTATGGCCCCAAAAAATTGAATTAAAACCCTATAAGAATATAGGGTGTCGTCAAAATGCCTTCTAAGATTGTGAATGAGGAGCGGCTAATTAAGAAGGTAACAAATGCAATTAACAATCCGAAGTCATCACTTTATAATCTGCAAGATGCACTTGAGCAGATCCGATACAAAGGAGTGCGTATCTATGAAGATGAATATGATATTTGGGTCTCCAAAGCGATTCTTTTGCACCGTTATGAAATGATTCTTGAGATTTTCAAGATTACTCCAAACTATTATAAGTTGCAGACACAGGTTTTAAGACTCTTTATCTTCAAGAAGCCCCGCTATCTCAAGCAGTTTGTAGAATCAAACGCATTTGATCCAACAAATCCTTCTCATACAATTATGATTTTAGGTAAGAGCGATAAGTTTAAAGAGTTGGAGTATTTCTTTTCCCTTCCAAGGACTGGGCACATTCTTACAGAGATCCGAAAGGTGGTTCCTCTTGAGTATTACAAATTTTACACATCTCTTGCAGCAAAAAACCCAGATCTTCAAAAGAAGCAGAGATTAACAAAGATTTTACTAAGGTTTTGGCTGCTTACAATCAAAAGAATTATTCCAAGGTGGAAGAATTCTTTGTACTATCCAGGAACAGGTGCTCTTTATCTCAAGGCATATACCTCTTTTAAGAAGAATCTTCCCTGTTTACTTACTTGTGTTTAAGTTTTCTACTCTGTTTAGATTTACGAGACTTACGAGACTTTCTCTTTTTATTCTTATTATTTTTATTTAATTGACTTTTCTTAGTCATAGCAACAACTTCTTGTCTTAATGCGGCTTGTTTAGCCTCTTCCACATTGGAATTTTCAGCATTTGATACTTCATAAGCAGGTGATCCTGCACGTGACGCAGCACCAGCGGCAACTTCTGCAGATGTAAATTCTTTTTTGGGTGATTGAGCACCTTTAGTAAGTGCTTCTTTAAAAGGTTGTAGTACATTATTAGCGGTTAAAGGAACACCATATGTGCACTTAATTTTTCTGCCATTACACTGAAAACAAGGTTGTCCCATGCTGCAAAATTTAGCAATTCCAACTTTAGCACATTGGTCACAAGACATCCTATTTTAAATTGTGATTTTTATCAGAGCAAACTTCATCTTTCCAAGAGCCACAATGCACACATTTCTGCCAACTTGTAATAAAACGACCTTCAATATCTCTTATATGTTCGCATGCATGAGCAAAATGACCGGCACGACCACAACGCATACAAACACCAGTTGCTGACCAAATTTCACGCTGAATCATTTTATGCTCGGGTTCCGGTATTTCATTACGAACATAGAATGCTCCACGCACATTATCAATACCTTTCTCCGCCATCATGTGTTTAGTCATCATATCTTCGGTAAATACATCAACTCCATTAAGAACCGCTTCAACTCCAATAGGCTTGTACTGTTTTGTCCAACCAGCACCTCTTCCAGCAAAATGGTCTTTAATTCTCTTTGTAGGATTTACCGAGGTTCCAACATAGTATTTTCCTGCAAGAAGACGAAGTATATAAACGTTTGTTTTGCGCGGCATTTTACTAAAAGAAAATAATTAAATAGAATTGCGTGGCAGACCGCCTTCATCTTCAATTTGTTGAATCAAAGTTTCATAAAGTGAACTCTTAGTCTTACGATTTTTAAGAGTATTATAAGGCAAGCCTCTTTTTCTTAGAATCGCGCGGAACCAGTGAACGCCAAGCACATTAGGTGATCGCAGAGAACGAACGCAGAATCCATCAACACCATATTTGCTAGGAAAGCAGACAGCATTAGAGCCACCGCGCGTATTAAAAGCCTCCTTAACATCCCACCAATTCAAGGGCAGAAACGCCTTTGCCGGCAAAACAAATTTCTCTAACTTGCACGCAGCAATACCTTTACGATATAAATTCATGTAATCAAAAGGCGTCTTTAAATCCAAAAGTTTCTCAGGAATATGTGCAAGAATCCACGTAGTCAACTCTGAACCAGGACCGGGAACCTTGATGAATCCCATATCCACAATTTCGGGAGTCTTTTGCTTGTAAGCACCTTTTTGAATTGTTCGTTCAGATGAGAATACATAATCACGATTCCAAATTGCCGCAGGAATTGGTTTCAAGAGAAAGATATCTAAGTCCATCCAGTTACCACCCAACTTGTGTAACATAGTAAAACGGAAAAGATCAGCAAAAGGCAAAAATGAGTAAGCATTTGATCTCTTACCCTGATGAGCACGACCTTGGTATTCAAAGAGTTGATCTTCATTAAGGATTAAACGAGCATCAATAACATGAATATGTTCGTGACTAGGAATATGTTCTCTAAATTCATCAAGAGGTAAGTAAGTATAGACATGCACGGTGTAACCTTGATTTACGTAAGATTGAAGACATGCTCTTTCTAATCGTCCGATATGTTTGCCAGTCCAAAAAGTTTGGAGCACAGGACGTTCTGTTGGAGCTAAAGCATGTGTTACATGATGTAAACTCTTTCTAGTCTGATGAGTTCTATGAAAATGCGTAGATTGCATCCCTAATTTAGTAAGACAAATTAAACAGATGAGTTCCGAATAATATTTAATATATTTTAAGCCTTAGTCATATAGACAACAGAAAAAGTAGTCATAAAAATAATAAATAATATAATTATCACAACCAGTCCTCGGTTATTACAATTAATACCTTGTTGTGCTTGAGACAAATTAATTGAAATAATATGTTCTGTCGGAATATTAATGGGAATATTAATGGGAACTGATCTAATTAAAGAAACAATAGTAAAATGACAGATAGGGCATTCAAAATAACCTTTATGCGACTGATATTTCATCCAGCAATCAACATGCGCATATATTTTACAGGGACAGATTCTTTCTTTAGAGAAATTTAATGGGGTTATATCTGTTAAATCTTCTAGACAAAAAATGCAAGCCTGCATTTCTAATCTTAGTATTTTAAATTTCCAAAACCTAATATAGGATGTCAAAACTTTTACAGTTTAATAATCGTAATTGGACCGTTATAATGGAAGAAAATGATCCTAATTTCTTCAAGTCTAAGGCAAAGACAAGATCACGATCAAGATCAAGAAGTAGATCCCGTACTGCAACGCAGGAAGCTAAGAATTTTGGTGACGGAATTGTTGAATATAAGGTTGCGCCGCGTTGTTCTCGTGGAGCCACTTGCAGCCGAAATGCATGTGAAAAGTTCCATGGACCAAAAGAGTGCAATTTTCATGCTGGAAAGATGATTAATAAAAGAGAAAGACTTCCTGGTGGAAAGAGAAATCCTCAAAAAGGAAAACCAATGCCTTGCGACAAAGGTTCTAGATGCGCTTTTAACCACAGATCACAGACACGTAGAAAGAAGACAGAACAGAAGCAATATGAGACTGCTAGAAAGGCACAATCACCTGTCTTATATTCTGAAGCAGACTTATTTGCAGCATATCCTGATCTTGAATACAGAGCTGCGGATGATTATTCTATGGACAAAATGTCAAATGTAGATAAGGAATGTTTGATGCTTTCTTTGAAGAAGAGTGGAGTTGAGTATGAGATGCATAGAGATTTTATTACAATAAAGATTTAGTAAAAAATTGAATAACTTAAACCAAGAACTAAAAGTCACCCGAAAAAATGCCTATTCTCAAGACAAAAGACTATAAGAAATTTGAAATTGATGGCGCTGAAATTCCATTCTCCTGTCTAGACCGGTGTCTTCCTGAGGACCAAGTCTGCCAAGGAGGTGGTCCCGAGAACAAGAAAATTTGGATTACAACAACGAGAGCAAAATATCCTCCCCTTGTTGGCATCCTTGATGTGACAAATAAGACACGTTACGGTTTTACTGCAAAGAATGTACCAATTTATCTATTTCATCCGATGAATAAGGCATTTCCTCCATTCCGAGTTGGTTCAACAACTGAGCCAAATCAGAACGTTCTTGCAGTAATTGCTTTTGAATCGTGGGATCTTAATCAGAGTCTACCAAGGGGATCATGCCAGCAGATTCTTGGCCCTGTAGGTGATTATTTAGCTGAAGCCGAGGCACTGTACTGGCTCTATTCACCTTTCACAGCATATACAAAGAAGCAGTCGCTTTCGTTGGAGCCAGTATCCTATGATGTTGAAAATCGGATGGATATTACGGATTGGCCAACATTTAATGTGGATCCTGCAGGATGTCGTGATATTGACGATGTGTTTTCTTATAGGCAGAGGGCGGATGGTTCAGTAGATTGCATCATTACAATTGCGGATGTGGCGGAAATTCTACCAGAAAATCATCCAATTGATCTGATTGCAAAAGCGACAGGTCAGAGTCTATATCAAGATGGCCGGAAGCCGCGTCATATGCTTCCTGCAGATTTGGCTGAAGATTATGGGTCGCTTGTTACTGACAGGGAGCGTCTTGGTTTGAGTCTTATCTTTACGCTAACAAATAACAAGGTGTTTAGCACAGTCTTTAGGGAAACAGTCGTTAAGAATAAGGAGACATTTACATACGAATCTATTAACAATACGGGACATAAGGATATTCTGCGAACATTATGCGAAGTTTTCACACCGGATACAGACGCAAGTGATTCTCATAATTGGATTGCAGCCTTGATGATTTTCTACAACAAGGAGATGGCTTTAAGGCTCAAGGATTGGTCTGCAGGAATCTGTCGTTCTCATAAGGCACCAAATGAGGAGAAGATGAAGATTCTTGAGAAGATTGATCCAACCCTCAAGTTTCTAGCAATGTCATCAGCTGAGTATATTTCTGCTGGAGCCCCGGAAACTCGTCATCATGGTCTAAATGCAGAAATCTATTGTCATGCAACATCTCCACTTCGCCGATATGCTGATATCCAAAATCAGCGTGTGTGGAAGTGGATTATTCGTGAAAATCATGATATTACCTCAAATGACTATCTTCTGGAACTTCTGAACACTGCATCTAAGGCTGCAAAGAAGCATGATCGTGACTATACATTTCTGGTCGCCCTACAGTCGCTGCGCCCGACAACAGACGATATTATTGAAGGATATCTGCTAGATTACACGCATAATGATACTACAGCTAAGTTGGAAATCTATGTTCCATCTTGGCAGAAGTCTATTAAGATTAAGTATCCCTTTATCTCTGCCGATACAAGCATTAAGATCAAGACTCGTGATGAAAAGAGCGAAATGGAGTTTAAGAAGGGTGACAAGATCCGAGCAGCAATCTCCTTTGATGCTTCAAGGCCTTATTGGAAGGAGCGGATGATTTTCCGCATTTTATCCTAATAATTAATTAATGGGTCTTTTCCAAAGCAAATCGGTCCAACCAGTCCAACCAATTATATTTGCACCAAAGATTTTATTAAATTTTCCTAAAATAACAAAACAAGAAACACCAGCAGAAAGGGATGATAGACTGAAACATGCAGCCATTATTTTTGATTCAAAGAAAACAAAACATCATATTGAGGAGCAGTTACGATAATCAAAGCTTTTTCAACTTTACGACTATCAAGTGTTTCCTGCAAGAAACTCTGAATTGCGTCAAATGATTTATCTTTTAGAACTATTAGTTGGTTTAGTAAATAACTTAATTGATTAATATCTACATAAAATGACCGTTTACCATCTGAAATACGCATTTACTTTATTATTCTATTTTTTGCTTAAATAAAAAAAGCAAGAATAAAATAATGGAAACGCAAATGCAAATTGTTGTAATGAAAGGATGGCAGGGATTTGCGGACCGACTCCAACTCTTATCTCATCTTTTGAATTATTGTAAAAAGAATAATGCAGCAATTTGTGTTGATTGGAGGGATAAAATCTGGGGGCAAGAGAAAGAAGATTTTTCAGATTATTTTGAAATAATAGGAATTCCAACAATAACTATTCAAGAAGTTGTTGAAAAGGCTAAAGCTGGAGCTTCTGTGTATCCATCAACATGGACACTAGAAATGCTGGAGAAACCATCAACCATAGAAGCTTATGACGATAAATACAAATTACTTCTTACAGAAAAAAATGCAGTATTTCCGGGTGATATACTTGTTACATGCTCTAAAGGATTAAGACAGTGGTCTTCAGCAATTCTAGGAGATCATTTACGTTTTAAGCAGTCTATTGCGAATGAAATAATTCCTAGATTAAATGTTCAAAGACCATATTGTCTAGTACATCTAAGGGGAACTGATAGAGGAGTAGAAGGACTATTTGAGATGTATGTAGAAGGATATCAGCAGATATCAGAAGATAAAAAGAAGAATACTTATATTATAAGTGATTCGCCTACATATATCAGGAAATGGTTAGAACTATATCCAAATTCAAAAATGGCTATACCCGATCCACCAGTTTTGCAACTTCCTGATGTGGGAAAGGGAACTCATTTGATAGATAGTGATAAACTAGAATCGTATGGCATTAAAAAGCATGATTTGAATATTAATTTACTGACAGATTTTATGATTTATGGATTTTCTAATATAAATGTTGGATTTTCAGAAAGTGCCTTTGTTATAATGGGAAGACTTTTTTCAAAAACGGGTGTTCCAAAGAAATGGTTGGGATGGGAACCAAATTAGCGTCTTGTCTTACGAGTCTTTCTCTTTCTTTTCAAACTTGAATGCACCGGAGTAGCATTAAATGATACACGAGTTTCAATAATTTCTTTTAAAGAATCAACATCATCGTGTAATCCCCGAAGTTTTTCCAAGAAAACTTTACTAGGAGAATTATTTGCAGGAGCGCTAGGTTTAGGTAAAATTTCATCAAGATTATTTTTAATGCGATTAATTAAGTCTTCTAAGTCTTCAACATTTGTTACATTACTTTCAGTACGATTCATTCTACACAGATTAAAGAAATTAAAATTCTAGAGTAGGGATGGATCTAGCCTATCGTCAAAATAAGAATTTAGCAGAATCAACTGCTGGAAACTTTTTTGAGATGAAAAGAGTATCTAGGGCAGAATATAATAAATTATGGGATATTCAAAAGAGGGGAGCAAAGACTGCTTTACTAGCATTATTGCCTCATTTAGTTCCTCCAGATGAGCGTATTATTTTAATTCTTAAAAATGGATTTGAAGGGGTAAACTGCAGTGATCGTATAAATGGCGAAAATTTAAATATTATTGTCAAAAAAATATTTGATGGATATTTAGTATGGATAAGATCTATACCTTATATGGGTAGCACATATTATAATCAAGTAATAAAAGAGGAGAATACTGCTAGATTGATTTTAGAATATGCAATTAGTAATGCAAAATTAGAATATGAAGTCTGTCAAAATGGATCAACTGATAGTTTTGTCAGAGCATTTATTGAATGGATAATAGCAAATATAGTTACACAATATGAAACTTTGCAGACAAGTGATTATGCACAAAGGAAAATTAAATCAATAAAAGAATTAATCGCTAAATTACCTGTTCCTACACCAAGAGCAAAACCTCAAGAAGAAGTTTCTCCTCTACCTCCTCTTCCTCCTCTTCCGCCTTCACCTCCTCCTTCACCTCAAATGTTTCCAATTCCTCAAGAGGTATCTCCTCCAGAACCGGGTCAAGAACCTACTCTACAATTTGTAGCACCTCATTTAAATCCTTGGGCACAATCTTTCTATGGTCCATGGGCTGATTGGGAACATAATATGGCACAACCAAAACTTAGGACAGAATTACTTGCAAGATTAAATGAATTAACTCATAGGGATGGATCGGAGGGCAGAGAATTAATTCAAATGCAAGTAGTTAATGAAGAACAAATTCCTACACGAGTAATTAAAAAACGGGTAGAGTATTTAGAAAGAAGAAAAAGAGAAATGGGACCTGCTTGGGGATCTGTAGCGCAACCCAGAACACGAAATAGAAAGGTAAGAAATGGACGAAAGGGAAGAAAGACCCGTAAAAATTGAGTTCTTTACGAACAATAATTTAACTAGTGACTTAAATGGAAGTATCCGTTATCACAACTACAGCTAACCGCAAACATTTTATACCAAGATTGATAAAATGTTATAAATCGCAAACATACACAAAAGATAAAATGGAATGGATTATTCTAGATGATAATTCAGATTCCCAACAGTTATTTGATAATCTTTCAGAAAGGTTACCAAATATCAGATATATAACACAATCACCAGGAAAAATGGGTTCTAAGTTAAACAGACTCTGCAAGGAAGCAAGAGGAAAGATTATAGTTGTTATGGATGATGATGATTATTATCGTCCAACACGAGTATCATCAGTAGTAGAAGCATTCCAACAGTATCCAAAGAAGAAAATAGCTGGATGCTCAAAAGTGTATATGTATAATGTAGAAACAGGAGATATCTATGTTGCGGGACCGTATCATAATAAACATGCATTAAATTGTACACTAGCATTTAGATCTACATATCTCTATAATCATTCATATGATGATGAAGAGCCATGTGCAGTAGAAGGAAGGCTAACAAATAACTTTACAGAACCAATGATTCAACTTCCCTCAAACCAGACAATCTTGCATATGATTCATTCATCCAATACATTCAAGCAGAAGATGTCAATTAATTGTCTTGAAAAAACAAACTTTCAGCTTGAATATTTCATTCCAAATCCGGAAATTAAATACTATGTCTCCGAACTGTCAGTCTCTTCCGTACCATCTTCGGAGTAAAGGAAATGGGTGACAAAGTATAATGAACTATTTTAATCATTAAAATTTCTAAGGATCCAAAACTAACAGTTTTCTTGCAAGGCTTTTTGGGGGGTGTCTTCAAGTCATTGGTATTAGGTCCAGCCGAAGGAGGCGGAAGCCGAATTGATAAACGGAGTCTGGGAAAAGAGTCCATCCTATTTATGCCACTATTTTATATTGCACATTCAGCATTCAATTTTTTCTAAATTTTTAATGGCAAGACCACTTATCTTAGTTACTTGCACTGTTCCCGGTTTAACTTGAATACCTTTTCCCTCTAGGGTAGCCCATGCAAATAGATCTCCTCTTTTCTGATCTGGAATAACTAGATCTAAATATTCTCTGTTGCCAATTCCTAAACAGATAAGTGTTGCAATACCATAATCCCTGTTAATCTGCCGACCCGAAGCAATAATCCCTCTAAATCGTACTGTTCGTTTTCCATCTAATCGGAGTTGTGGTTCATACCAAAGACCACAAGAAGGCAAGAATTCTTCTGTTAGCCAATAACCTCGTTCCTTAAAATCTTCAATCGCCGTTGGTTCTTTGAGCAGTGATTGTTCTTGTACAAAAGGAAGTAGCGCAGATTTTCCTGTCTTTGATCCTAAGCGATAAGGAGGCGCACCTCTACTCAAGAGAAGACCAGAGCAACGTGCTTCTCTATAATGAACCCATTTCCTGTACTCCGAATTACAATGATTTAGAGCAGAGCACCAAAACTCATGAGTGCGATGTGCTTTCCAATAACCAAGAGCCCAGACTAATTGAGCATAGGATACTGCATGACTCTTGCAGAAACTATAATAGACAAGTTGATTTAAATCATCAACAACCTGATCTATTGTGGACTGTTGGTAACCAAGGGAAGTCATTAATTGACGGAATTCTACACGTTTCTTCGGATTTCCTTTTGCAAATGCTTTTCTCCAACAATCAGCGTCTGCTGAGTCACATTTTAGAATATACCGGATTTTATGAATTGCATCATCATCGTAGACAATAGGTCTTGTTAAGGGAGTCTGTTTCCCATCTAGCAGTCGCCATTTATCCAAGAATTGTTGTTTACGACCTTCAGCAGCGGCAGCAGGGCGGATTAATGCTAGAGCAACCGCAATATCGGAGACACCTTCTGGTTTCATATCCATAAATAATTTACGCATTCCGCGACTTTCACCTAATGTGATACCAATATTCCAGCCTCTAGCAAAGATTCGTTCTGTTGCTGCATCACGACTTGGATATGAAATTAAGGAACGATCGGGACAAATATCTGCAAGTTGTGCTAGACCCCGATTGCTGAGTAAATCTATTTTAATAAATCCGCGATCTTCGGTATCATCTTTATTCAGATTAATCTGGAAAAGAGGAACTCCATCTGCCTCAATTTCTTTAAGGCGTAACTCTTCCGGAACTTCACCTTCATTTTCAAAGATAACAATTCCTCCACAATGTTTACTATAATTCTTGAGTGTTCCTTGTCTATCTGATTTCTTGACCGTAAACTCTTTGAGTTCATCAGCGGTTAAGAATTTTTCAGGCTTTGCACCTTTTTTATTCACTGCTCTAGGAATTGGTTTATTATGTTCTTTCAAAATATCCTTGATTGTCTGTCGTGTATTTACTTTTTCAGTCCATAAATTATAGTTTGAAACACGTCCAACTTGATTTGGAAATCGCTCAGCAATAAGTCCGTAGATCTCTTCCCTTCTATTATAAGGCACATCAATATCAATATCGGGCATATCCTTTCGCTTCTCATTCATAAAACGAGCTAATTCAATCTTGTTAAGAATTGGATCAACATGAGTAATTCCTAGCAGATAGGTTACGAGGGATGAACCAGCGGAGCCGCGGATAATATGTGGTATTGGAGTTGTTGTGGAACCAAGTGTTTTAACAATTTCAAGAACAGTACGGACCTGCAAGAAAACTGGAGTAAAATGATTTTTATCAATTAATTCATATTCTTCATCTAATTGTCTTCGGTATCGTGGGTCTTCTGGCACAGTCCGAATAAAGAGTGGTTCTAGAGCTTCTTTTGCTCCAACATTTACTTTTACTTTTGCTTTTTCTTTTTCTTTAATTTTTCTAGTCTTTGGTTCAATTCTAAAGAATGCATCTAGAGTTTGTTGCATATCTTAACATATAGATTATTAGATATCTCAAATTTGTTGGAAAAATATAAAATCTATAAAGTACATATTTTAGGGTGCGTAAAAATAAGATGTTAAAGTAGATGGATGAAAAAATTAAATTATTTGAGGAGTATAAAACTTTAATAAATTTCCCCGGGTTCATAATTGATTTAGAAAAAACAAGTAAAGAAGCGTTACAAGTACTTGTTAATAGGAAAAAAATTAAATTGGGAATTGCAGTCCTTCCTCCTGCTCCTCCTGCTCCTAAGCCCAAACATTTTGAATTTGCGCCTGAAGCATTTGTACAAAGATTTGATCCTGAAAATGCATCACGCTTTAATTCACAGAATAGGAGTGGAGGAGCACTGAATGCAGGAAAACAAGTTATAACAAGAGATAATGGAGGTAGTAAGCCAAGAGAACATTCTCTTTATGAAAAAATTAAATTAGGAGCTTTGGAACCAAAAAATGATTTATCAAATAGAAGAAAAGAAGAATTAAATCTACTAAGAACAGCCGGGGTTAAATTTTTAATTGCAGGAATTGAAGGTGCTAGAAAATATTTAGAAGTAGAAGTTCCAAAGGCAATTGCCGCTGGAAAAATAAATTTAAAAGAAAATGAAACTGCCGAGTCAATTATAAATAATTTGTTAGAAGAAGTAAAAATAGATGCAGAATCCAAAACACTAGAACAAGAAAAGGTAGAAAAAGGTAGTGAAAATATTTTAAAAGGAGGTTTAACTAAATTTCCTAAGTGGCAAAGAAAATCAAAATTTAATGAACTATTTACCAAAAAATTCGGACATGCTCCTACAAATCATGTCGTTAGTGGAATCATAAATCAACATAATGTGCACGCTGGATCTAGTGGAAGAAAGACTCGTAAGAATAGGCACTAAAGTTTTCTAGTCTTTCGTCTCTTTTGTCTATAATTTTTAGTCTTTCCAAAAGCAGGATTTATTCTAGCAGGATACCGATTATTATAGGTTGAAAGATTAATACCAAATTGATCAACAAGTTTTCTAGCAGAAAAATCTTCAAAAAATAAATAATCTTTCATTAAATTTTTAGAAATACTGAATTCATATTTTCCACCGTTTGAAAAAGTTAGATCTGGTCTCCGACCAATAAAAAATCCACCTAAATCTTTTGTAGAATCTTTACGATGTAAGATATTATAAAATTTATTCTTTACAAGATTTTCAGCCTTAACACTTTGCATCCCTAATAAAAGTAAAGATAATCTCCATACAAAGCAGATGGGAAATAAGCCTACAACAGGTTTAGCCAGTTTTAATATTAAAAAATCAGCGCAAGAGCACAAAGCAAATCCTCATTGGGTAACAAGTTATTTGCGAACACAAGAAGTAGATGATCCTATTTCCACAGATAAACCTGGAACTCTAGAGTTAATACAAGTTCCAGGTTTGAATCCGAGTAAACAATATGGTCCTTTCCAGAAAAGATATACAGATTCTTATTTTTCATGGAGTGATCCTTTATTTGTTGCACCCGAGTCTCTAACAGTCCAAGATGGACCTAAGGGACCATCAACTATGCCAATTGTCTGTAGATGCCGTGATATTCCCAAATTTATGCGTGATAATAATGGTAATTTAATTCTAAATAACATGCTGCAAGAATTAACAGAAAGCAGAGATATTGGATGCTGGGATGATATTCCCCAATTTAAAAATGCAAAAGGAAAGTGGTCATTTGAAAGTAATCCATATGAACTTGATGCAGAAGGTAAAGATACATTTTATGTTATTAGTAACCATTATTTGTTTAGACAGTCAATGGTAACTGATAATTTATTAAGAAATGCATTTATATTTTTAACAAGAAAGAGAACTAGAGCAAGGAGTCAAAGAAAACACACAAGAAAAACTAGAGCCTAAAACATTAAATCTAAGTAAATAATATAATGTCTGGTTATATATTTGTATTATCTAATCCTCTTTACCAAGATTTTGTATTAATTGGAGCATCAGTGAAAACACCAACAGAAAGAGCGGCAGAACTTTACACAGAAGGTTTGCTCTATCCATTCAAAGTTGAAAAAGCAAAGCAAGTTGCTACGCTAGAAGGAAAACTAGTTACTTTACATAAGTTAATTGGAAAGATGGGTGAAAGACCAAATCCTGACAGAGATTTCTTTAAGGTCTCAACAGATGTGGTTGAGCAATTATTTGATTTGATAGATGGAACAGCGTGGGCTCCTGCAGGAGAAATGACACAAGAGCAGATTTGGAATAATCTGCAAGAGAAGGTGGGGATGATTATGAAGAATGAAATGCCAAAAGCAAATGAGTTTCAACTTAGCAAACTCAAAATGCGTGTCGCCACAATTCTTAAGCAACAATCCATTGCAGAGCCTACACTTGAAAATGTTAGAGCAGCTATGGACCAGGCTAAAAAAGAAATGAATATCCAACCTAATGCAGTTCCTACTCCCGTAAGTACAGTTCCAATCTAATCAGTCTCTTGCAGCGGAGGCAAATGTTTAACAGGAACAAAGTTGCCATCTTCAGAAATCGCCATCCATTCATCCCACGCATTTCCAGCAGATTTGAGTTCTGGATTTATTGACTGTTTGTGGGCAGCATTTAACCTAGAAAGTGAACCATATTCAGTTCCTCTCCACATGAAGCAATCTTTTTCTTTCATGTAGATAGCTATTGCCTCATCGCCCTTATATATATGTTTGAGAACCTGTCCATCTCGGAAAATCTTCTTATAATCTCTTCCTCCTGTTGCTGGACTATTAATTTGAGGACTTACAGGCAAAATTTCATCCTGTTGGGTTCTCAGAAGATCAAATAGATTCTTGATTGCTTCAACAGGTGCAGTAAAGAATTCCCGGCGGGAAGAAACACGTCCATCTTCATAACTTAGAATTTTATGCAGCACTTTTTCAGCATCACGGGGATTCCGAACTTTAATGGATGTTTCACACTTCCAAACAGGGATAGACCAAGTATCTCCATTAGCCTCAGCCAACCTTTCTTCTGGTGTTCTGTCCGTATACCCGACTTTTACAAAATCAGGCATATGTTCATTTGTCATGCAATAGACATAACCTTCCATTTTGATAAAAGAAAAGAAGTGCAGCATATCAAATTTTTTTGGTGGTTTAAAAAGTTAAATATAAAAGAGAATTATTAAGAAATATGCAATTTCAAGAAGCTGCAAATAAGTTTAATATAGTAGTTTTTGAACTTGAAAAAATTAAGACTGAATGTGATGAATATATTGAAGGAGGATCTCAAGGAGAACAATCTGAACAATTTATCCGATTTCTGCATGAAAATCCAAAAATTAACCGAGTATTAGAGATTGGTTTTAATTTAGGACATAGTGCGGCAACTTTTTTATCAGCAAGTCCTGAAATAAAAGTAATTAGTGTTGACTTAGGTGAACATAAATATATTCATGATTGCAAGAAAGTAATTGATAAACATTTTCCTGGTAGACATCAATTATTTATCGGTGATTCAACCAAACTTATACCACAACTAAAAGGAAAAATTCATCCTAATTTTATTTTTATTGATGGAGGGCATTTTGGAGATACACCTCTGCAAGATATTCGTAATTGTTTAGCCATATCAGATAATAATACAATTCTATGTTTGGATGATACAGAATATTTATATGGATGGTACGATGTTGTAACTGCTCTATGTACAGTTCTTAAATCTAATGAAGTATCTTTAGAATCATTAAGAGTCCATAGAATTAATGGTGCGGGTTGGACATATTTTAAAAAGACACCTCAGTAGATGATTCTGGTCCTTGTATCAATCATTTCGTATGATATGTGGTTTTATATATCACACATTGCACTGCATCATAAAATAATGTACGAGCATCACAAATTGCATCATTCCAAAATAGTTCCACGAGCACCTGACACATATCTTGCAAGTTCAGTTGAAACCATTTTTCAAGGAGTTGGTGTCTTTTTTCCTACAATCTATCTACAAGTAAAGGAATCCTACACAGTTCCTTTTGAATATCTAATTCTAGCATTATTTCTAATAAATGTTCGTGGCATGATGGCTCATGATCATCGTTTTGTCTGGCTGATAGGCAATCATCATTTACTCCACCACAAATACAATAATTGTAATTATGGTCAATTTTGGATAGATTATCTGCTAGGAACGTGCCATCCTAAAAAAGAAGAATATAGATATGGAATAATATATACATGATATACTTAATTTAACTACTAGGATGAAGTTTACAGATGCCCAATAAATTAATAGAATAAATTAAAGATATTTTAAAAATAACTTAACGGCGGCTAAAACTATTTTTGCGGCTTTTGCGTTTTAATGTACGTGTGATGCGGCGACTCTTACGACTTCTAGAAGAGGCATTTTCTGAAGGAGAAGCGGGAACTACATCTGCTTGATCATAAGAAGCATTTACATCTTCAATGACAAACAAATCTTCAGGATTTCTTATTGTAATTTGCTTATTTAAAACCTTTTTGAGAAAAGCATTTGCTGCGGTAGCCAACGACTTTTTAGTCATAATGAACTGCGGAGGAGCAGGGGGTGTAACAACAGGACGAGTTAAATCCCAAAGATAGTGAATCTTGGGTTTAGGATCCATTTGTTCTTTTTGACCAAATAAGATTAAATCAATTAAATCCATAGCAGTCCAATAAACGCAGAAATCACGAGCAATGCCGCAAATATGAATATCACTAATATCCTTTCTACCAAGAAGCATATTTGCAAATTTATTATCTTGATTAGGTTCTTTAATACCATTTACTTTGGCAATAAAAGGATCAAAGTTTCCATAAGCATCTGCAACGGCAGAATAGGAATCTCTATCAGGAGAAAATCCTTTATAGACGTGATAAATATCAGCAGAAACACCATCCGGTCTGCCATTTTTATAGTTATTTAAGACACCAACAAGATCAGCACCATTGACATTTCCAGGATTATTAAACAGACTTGGATTTGACTTATTAACGCGTGTATTTTGAGCATCTGCAGGATAGAAGGGATCATCTTTAGGAATAACGCAATGACGTGGCCATAGATTTTGATTGACTAATGAATCTTGTGAAATCCATCTTCTATACTGCGCAACATTTTCACCTTCCCTCATATTTTTCAACTTATAAAATGTCTTATAGGCAGGTAAACCAGCAGGTCCAGTAAAAACATCACCACTTTGTCTTAATGCATTTAGATTATGCATATTCATCATTGATACATTTTGAGGATGATGCATATCTTGAGAAAAATATACTTCTGCGTATTTTCCAGATTTAATTAAAGTATTAATTTTTGCGGCCATAATATCTGGTGCCTCCCCAGATGTTGCTAGAGATCCACCAGACCATCCCGGATACGCCGGCACAAAGCAATTCTGCACATCAATCACAACCAAAATTTCCTTTCCCATTTTCTATTTTTTTCAAAGATTTTAATTGGAGAACTAAGGAATCTGAGCAGTAGCTGAATACCACTTATAAACATCCCATTCAGCAAACCCATCAAGAAGGGCATTAAATTCCTTTTCCTTAGCTTCATCAATAGACCCCAACCTGTGAAAGATGACCATCATCTGCACAAGTTGATTCTGCAAGTACTCCATGATAATACTTGGCGATGCCCTTGCATCATAAACATCCGACCTAAACAAGCAATCTTCACCCTTCAGCCGCCTTCTATAATTCACATGATTATCATTCAAGACCTGAATCCACTTCTTCTTGAAGTAACCATAAATCAAAGTATCCATCATAGGATCTTTACCGATCACAGCCAGAAGTTCAGATTCACTATACAGAAGAAAGTTATAAAATTCCCCATTTCTCTTTGTAAGAGGTCCATACCGCGTTAGATCAGTCTGACATCCACAGTCAGCGCCGTAAGAAATATCAAATAGAATATTTTCCTTAAACCTCCTTTTATCATTAAATTCAGCAAAGACCTTCTTTAGAATACAGATAGTATCAAATCCAGTATATTCTTGCAGGATCATCTTAGATTCAGATGCAATACTATGACGAATGAGTTCTAGAAGAAATAGATCATCGGAGCCAACATCATGGTCAATCTGCTTATGCTCAAATGCCTTAGGACAGATAAGAACAGTGTGCCCCACAAAGAAGAAAAGCCAAGCAAAGCCAAGATCCTTAAATTCCATCATAGGATGTCTTTCCTTAAAATACTCCTTCATAACATCAACTTTGAAGAATGGATCAAAATGAATGGAGAAAACTGACTTCTTTTCTGCAAGAAGATTCCGAATAAAGACAGGAACAATTTGATCATTCTTCTCATTCAATTGCTCTAGTGAACAATTAATTGCAGAGCCAATTCCAACATAAGTATATTGCTTATTTGCAGAAACCCATTGCTGCAAGATTTCACTAAGATGAGACTGCATTTTTTTCTGACACTAAAAAAATGAAATATAGTTTCAATTTTTTTTGGCTTTTTTAGCTTCTTTTGGCTGCTTTTTTACTTAAGTTCGGGCTTATGAGACTTCCTCTTATTCTTGGACATATCCTGCCGATCTAGCATATCCTTATTATCCCGATCTTCATCAGCAGAAGGATAGGGTGTATAAAAGTTAGGTGACTTTTCACCTGGATAAATCTTGGTATAATAAATAGACTCAAAATCACATTCTATGCAAGAAATCTTGTTTTCCTTACGATCAAAGATAATTTGACCCGGCAAATAATCATTTTTGCAGATGCCACAGATCTGAGGATTACTAGTCTTAAACGTACGAATTAGGCGTGTTAGATTCATTTTTGACCTACAATTTAGTCAACCACCAAATAATTCAAATTTTTTAAATTCTAAGATAGAGGCTGTCATTAATAGCAATATCGCGAAGAAGACCAGATCCAATTCCCTTCAACTTATCTACAATCTCAGTGTGCTGACAGTAAGTCGCAATAGCAGTTAATTCATTAATCATATTATTCAAAGACATAAGAGCACGATACAAGTTTCCTTCATAGATGCCAAAATCCGAGCAGATCTGAGCAGCAGATCCCCCATTTAACCACTGCTCAATAGGTCCAAGCCAGTAAGCAGATAGATCCCAAAATGCAGATGGCATAAATCCAAGACGCTCTTCTAGCCCTTGAAACATCCTAGCAAAACCATCAATCTGGTTTAAGGCGTCACTTACTGCAGGAGGCAGTTTAAATGAAACTTCATCTTTTCCCTTCTCCTTTAAGAAAGCAGCAAGAACAAGGATAATATCTTCGGCAGAAAGAGTTGAGAAAAGACCACGGTCATATGCTTCCACTAGGAGAATAGGATTAGCTTCATTAACTTCTGTTGCTAACACGCCTTTTATAGTTAGATTTGCGGATGTAATCTCAGATGGAACTACAACATCCTTCAAGAATTCAGTCTCTGTTAGAAACCGAATTGTTGCCTCGGGTCCAGCAGTAAAACACTCCATGTCTTTTAAAGTTGCTTCTTCCCTTTCCAACTCCTGTTTGACCAACAGAATATCAGCCACTTTCTTCTGCAAGAGAAGCCATGCAGGCCCTACATGGATATTCTTCCAAGATTCAAGTTCAGCTTGCGCTTTCTTCTTAGCAGCATTTACAGAAGACTTAACCTTATCTGCAAGAATAATGCCTTTCTGCACATCCAAGAACTGTTCTTCCGTGATTCCTGCAGATACAATCTTGGATTTTAGTGAAGAAACAATTTCTTTTTGTCCCATTACATAAACTAACTGCTGCTTATACCAGAATGAATCCTTAGAGATCTTGAGCCAAGATAAAGAACCGCTCTGCAAAGTCTTGAGCAAGAAGTCATAATGAAAGTCCATACGGGAACGGAGAACAGTCTTGCGCCCAGTCATCATAAGTTTTGCTTCACCTGTACCAATAGGATCACGTGATGGAAGATAGATCACCATACCCTCCTTATCTAGACCACGCCGCCCAGCACGTCCAGCCATCTGAATATATTCATCAGTTGCCAAGCATCGCAAGCCACCTTCATCATACTTCTTGAGATCTAAGAATACAACCGTCTTTGTAGGCATATTAATTCCAACGGCAAAAGTCTCTGTGCAGAACATAACCTTAACAAATCCCTTAGCAAAGAGGATTTCAATAATCTCCTTCAAGATAGGCAGCAAGCCAGAATGATGGTAGGCAATTCCCCTTTCTAGCAGACCCATCAGATCATGATACTGCTTGAGACCCTTTAGAATGTCCATATACCGATGAAGATGAAAGCTAACAATCTTACGAATCTCAGCAGACTGTTTACCTTCAATGAAGGAGCCTTCAATCTTGTTGGCCCAAGATTCGCATGCAGCACGACTAAATACGAAGAAGAGGGCGGGAAGCAGAGATCTTTCACTCAGATACTGTGCACACCGATTAAGTTCAGCAACATAAGATTGAGGGCGTTCATCCTTGCCCTGTTTAATAACAGGATCTTCATATCCTCCAGCCCGTCGTCCTGCAACCTTCTTCTTGTGATCTTCATAAGAGTCGCAGATCTTCTTTCGGTAAAAGACCCACGAATCCCATTGCGAATCATAGAATTTCTCAGCAGGATCCATAACAACAATTGGATCGGAAGACCAACTCTGAATGACACAATGCTTCAAAGGAACAACACGATGAGTTGTAGGAATGAGCCAACACATCTTCTGTTTGAGATCACCAATCCATGAAGCAAAAGCATCAGCACCATCAATTGTAGCAGAAAGCATAATCATTTTTACTTCTGCAGGAAGCAAGATCATAGTCTCTTCCCAGACCTTGCCGCGTTCCTTATTATTAATATAGTGAACCTCATCAAAGATAACTGCATCTAGACCAGTCAAAGACATTCCAGCAGTAAGTCCAAGACCTTCAGTAGAAGTTCCTTTCTTATAAAGCATATTACGAAGACACTCGGTAGTCATAATAACAACCGCAGCATCAGGTTGAAATTTGATATCACCTGTTACAATTCCAACTGATGGAAACATTTCCTTGAGATCATGAAATTTCTGGTTTGACAAGGATTTAATAGGTGTAGTATAGAATACACGACCACCTTTTCTCAGACTATAGGCAATCTGATATTCACCAACGAGTGTTTTTCCTGATCCAGTCTTAGCTGTGACAAGAACATTTTCTTCTTTATGAATTGCGCAAATTGCATGTTGCTGGAAAGGATCAAGAGGATATGAATAATTCTTTGCTAGATCTTCTGTTGGAGGAAAATCTACAACGGGATCAGTGGTATTACAAATTTTAAGAAACGACATTTTAGAGGATCTGCAAGTTTGTACAGGTGCACACAAGTTTCAATTTTTATTCAAATAAGAAGGTAGATGGCTCTTGCAAGAAGGCCATGGACTGATGGATTAAATTCCTTTTGGCACTTTACATTTGGCTTACTTGCAGTAAAATTTCCATTAATAATTATTCTTTTTGTTGCGTATCAGTCCTTAGATATTTATGAAAAAAACTATTTAGTGGATCTTTTTGAGTTCTTCTTTGGTTTTCTAATCTCATTAATTATCTTCAGTTATACAAATCCGAAGCATAGAAATTTTTAGATCTAGTCTTAAAGATAAACATATCAGGAACTTCCTTTTCAGATGGAAAATTGTGATTATAATGCACTGAAGGCATTTGTGTCCAAAGGAGGTAGATACAATAACTGATCCATTCTTGTACTAGAATCATTATACGACCATAACGTAAACCTTTCATTTTAATAAGACCATTTTCTATAGCAATTACACCAAGTAAATCAAGTTCCTTTTTCCATAGTATGTGCCTTTCTGATAAAGATGAAATAATGGAATCTGCTATAAATCGGTAATTATTTTTTTCACGACATACTCTATTCTCAAAGAGAATTCCATCCCAAACGCGTTTCATATCAATTACGGGATAATCAGCAATAAGTTTCTTGAGACTTTTAGCAAGCATAGGAATTAATCTTCGTCTTGCACCTTCCTTGATTAGACTCCGATCGGGATAATCAAGTGGTAGGGGATATTCAAGTATATCATTAATAAATACATCACATTTATTGCAAGTATGGGGAAGAGGCATTGTGTCGCTTTACCATTTACAAATAGAGATAATATTCAATTTTTTATATCTATACTATAGAATGAAAGATTGGATATGGTATTTAATAATTCTCTTTCTAATAATTGTCATAGGAAGATTATTTATGAATAGTTTATATAGTTTATACATGATTAGTCAAGGATATACATGTGATAAATATAGTTCTGGAAATTTTTTTGGAACAAGAAAACGCTGTTTAAAATGGTCAAAATAAATTATCCTGTTTAGACCTTTATACGACGTGTCTTTCTGCGGCGTTCATTAGGAAAGTATATCTTTGCATTTTTCTCTGATAGTTTACTAAGGTATTTTTTCTCTTTTGATGTAAAACCTAATTTTGGTCCATTATAATTGTTATCATTTTTAAAGTTCTTATTATGATTATTATTGTTATAATTATTATAATTTTTATTATTAAATTTTCGTTCAATATTCCGCCTACGAGTTCCTGTACCTCTTGGAACAATTTCTGGTGGAGCATTTATTTGTTTTAATGCCTGAGATTCAGCAATCTTCTTTGAAGCATCCTCATTAATCAATAAAAAACGGAAGAGTTGAGCCAGTTGTTCATCTGTTCCGCGATTAGAACGCAATTGTATTGAGTTATTTTTGAATTTGAAGAGTGGATTAATTCCCATTTCAGGAAAGAATAGATCTACAAACATAGGCCATTCATCATCAAAGAATTCAGAAGATAGTTTTACTTTATCTTTGTTTTCAGAATATTTTGCAAGCATTCTAAATACTTCTGAATGTTTGTGAAGGACTTCATATTCTGAAGAACCTTTTTCAACTATAATTTCATCTGGATAATTCATTTCCTACATTGGGTTTAGTAAAAATTGTCTTATTTTTATGTTAGTAAAAATTGTCTTATTTTTACGTTAGTAAAAATTGAAGTATACCTGCTAATCAAAAATCAGTGCTAAAATGACTGATATGGACTGGCATTGGAAAGAAGTCAACGGATTGAAATATCTTTGGGATCCGGTATCTGGAGCGTTATATGATACAATTAACCTATTTCCATCTGGATATCTTTATCAAGATGGAACTTGGACTTTTAGGAAGCAGCCATTATCGCTAACTAGCACAATGAAGGATCCTGCAATACAGGAATATATGAAAAATCCTAAAAAGATGAAGAGTGGTATGGATTGGGGAGCCTACTGGCAGAAACGGAAGGCTGCAGAAGCGGCAAATCCGACTGATAAGACTATGGAAAAGAAAAAACTTGAGAAATCAAAGGATTCAATTGCTTCACTAACGAAGAAGATTAATACAATGAAGGTAGCACCAACAATTCATATTTAAATAACAAGAATAAATAGGAAATGTATCATCCTGCTAAATACTTTGCAGGTCTTAATAAAACACAAAAGAAAAAGAAGTTGAAGGAAATGCGTCATTTTGGCGCAATGTCATGGACCGATCCAAAAGCATATGTAGGATTCAAAACAGATCAAACAGTAAAATCAAAACCCTCATCTTATACTCAGAGATGGAAGGCCAAATTTCCTAAAGCGCTATCCCTCAAGCAGAAATCTGATGCAACAGGAGTTCCCCTCAAATATATCAAAAAGTCATTTAACAGAGGAATGGCAGCCTGGAGAACAGGACATAGGCCCGGAGCTACTCAGCAGCAATGGGGCTATGCGCGTGTGCATTCATTTTTACTAAAAGGCAAGACCTATAGAACAACAGATTCGGATCTTGCAAAGGATGCAATCGCTGAATCATCTGGAGCTCGTTCATGGTTCAAGAAAACCTAGGGGAGCAATGGGAATTATGTCCACCAGGACAGTAATCTTCCTGCTTGAATCCGGGTTCTTTCTTGCAGCATTCTGCATCATGTGAATCTTTATTGCCAACTTTTTGACCTGTGTTAGGATCATAGTACTGTCCGCAAAACTTTTTACCACATTGCCAGCACCATGGCTTTCCGCAACCTGCTCCAACATTAAATTTTCCCTTGGTTTCAAGACCGCAAGCGAAAATGTAATTGCAAGCGGCATCTTTTAGAGCCCAACGTTGGCACCAAGGACAAGCCTTTGCATCCTCCATTCCTTTAATTCCATCTGACAAATTAGAAAGGAATGGATGAACTCAAGAAGACAGGTTTGTCGTTAGCAGTGGTCTACGGTATGCATTATGTTGCAACACAGTTTTATGGAAATGTCTGCGTTCCTTCTGGGTTTCAAGGAATTCTTAGTGGTATTTTTACAACTGCATCACCCTGGTGTCATATAATCCTAAATACAATGCAGTTAACAGAAACATCATATGGCACCATGATTTTAACAGGAGTAACGCGTTTAGTTGTTGGATCAATAACTGATACAAAAAATACACAAACTAAGGTAGAGTGATGTCATCATCATCTTCATCTTCATCTTCATATACTGCTGGTGCTGGCGGGGCTGGTGGTGGTGACCCATATAAATCACCACCTAGACCTAGAAAAAGATCCCAAAGAGAAAATAATCTATTATTACTATCAGCAGGATCAAGCAAATCACGTATGACTAATGATAGTATGTTTTCAGAAGCAGAAGAAGTCCCCGAAGAGTTATTAGCACCAAATATAGAAGCGAATGGTCTAGGAATTGCAAGACCTGGCGGAACATCTGCATATTTAGCACCAGAGGGAAATGGATCAAGAAGATTAAACATTGAAGAAGAAATGAGGGAAAGTGTGCGTAAAGAAAGAGCAAGAACAATCTTTAATAAAAATTTTATTCAAAAATATAAAAAAGGTGATCTAAATGCTCATAAAAAATTACAAACTTTAAGGAATGCTGCAACAGGAAAAGTACCTCTTCCTGTAAAATCTCTGCCACCACCTTCTTTTGGACCATTAAGAATAACAGTTAAAAAATCAAAAAAAAGCAGAAAGACAAGAAAATCAAGAACCCGCAAACATTAAATTTTTATAAAGTAGAGTATGGCGTACAATCCGTATCGCGCATCATATGGATTACCTCCACCTATTCTTCCATCTGCAGGAAAACCTGCACCACAAGGTATGGCACCTATGCAACCTCCTCCACTTCCTCCTTTACAGGCACCATTGCGTATTCAAAATCCTCAACCAAATACTACAAGAAAAAATACAAATTTAAATACTTCAATAAGTTCAATAAGATCAAGTAATAGAAGTGCTGTTAGTATTTTATCAGAAAATTTTAGACTAGAGGATCAATTAACAAATGGATTTGCTTCAAATAAACAGCAGAGGGAAGCAATGAAAGCATTTGATCCGCAAAGAATTAGAGAAATAAAAGGAAGCAGACGAGCACAACAAATGGTATCAAGTGCATTAGCAGGAGGCAGCCCTTCTGTACCTGGATCAAGTCCTCCTGCAAGAACTGTTTCATCAAATCCTCCATCTAAAAACGGATCTACCAATTCTCTATTTGGCGGCTTATCACCTATAGCAAAAGTTGATAACAAAAGAAAAAGAAAGACAAGAAAGATATCTAGAAAAAGTCAAAAGCAGTTAAAGAATCGCAAGCATAAGTAAATAATGGGTTTCGTCGGTGCATTTATTGCTGCAGTATTATTTGGTCTAAATAACACTGTGTCAAATTCCGTCAAAGATTGTTCTGCAGGAAAATCGCTTTTAGCATTCAAAAGTGGAAGTCTACTTCCGGATCCTGTAGTTCCGGGTGAAGATTCATATATTACACTAAATCTGGATATTCCTGCAGGATGCTATGTAGATGCTGGAATTGCAAAGTATTCCTTTTCCTTCAATGGAATCCCTTTTGCACCGACCACTGAAGATCTTTGTTCAGATGTAGCATGTCCCTTAACAGAAGGTCCCTACACGAACACAACAACATCAGTATTTCCTGTAGGAGTAAATGGCAAGATTGTTACACGTATTGAGTGGCTAACACCTTCTAATGAGCAGCTTCTGTGTGTTGATGTAACAGCCAAGACTTAATTAGGATCAGTAGGATCGGTGGTAGCATTAGATGGAGCTTGAGGTGGAGTTTCGTTAATAATTTGAAAGAGAAATTCAGCATCCGCTTCATTTTGAGAAATAAGAGAAACTAAAGCCTTACTGATACGAATATTGATTTCTGCTAGACTTTCAGTAGATGCACCATTGCGTTTAAGATTACCTCCTTCTTCGCAGAGTGCAACCCATTCCTTTAGTTTATTCTGGTCAATTACAATATTGTCGGACATTTGAGAAATATCTGACAAAAAAATAAAATTCAATTTTTAAATTTGTGGGCATTTCAAACTGATATTTTTTTATAAAGTAAAAATTGATAAACTTCATATTATCTTATTTGATATAGCATAGTATGAAGTATCCTGAAGATTTTGATACAAATGATGAATTGCTTAAATATACAATTAGTATAATAAGACAAGTTGGTCTATGCACAAGTGTAAAGCAAAAACATCCTGATATATATACATTCTTTGTATCATTATTTCAAAGGCATCCTGAAAAGGAGAAAAAAGAAGTATCACTCATCACCGATATTAGCATTCGTCGTTTTCCAAAATCTAATCCACACCAACCCTTGACTGTTTCAGATCATCAATTCTTTATAATTAAGAATAATGGAAAAGAAGATTCTATTTCTTGGAATACTTGTGTAAAAGGAGAAATAAATCCGATTGAAAAACGACTGAATTGGGTAATGCGTCATGCAATTCAAGAACAGATTAGAGACTTTAAGAATAAAAACCCTAACCCTTGTGAATTCTGTAACGCAACTGTAAATCTTACAGTTGACCATATTATCAAATTCAAGCAACTAAAGGATGACTTTATTACATTAAATCCGGTATATCCGACAGAATTTAGTAAAAATGAATTAGCACAAGAGGTATTTCGTGAAGAAGATAAATATTATTCAGAACTCTGGCAAAAATATCACTATTCTAATGCTACTCTAAGAATACTTTGTAAAGATTGTAATCAAAGACTTGACAATTATTATGCTAACCATGTATAAAAGTTTCGGTTTGAAATGCCGACCACTCTAATAGTATCTTGAGTTCAGCATAAGAATTTCTGTCTTCCAAGCTTTGTAATCAGAAATTTTTACTTGACTAGCAGCAGTTGCTTTATTAATATAATTAGTAATAGTTGCTAATTCAAAGAGAACACTTACTCCCGCATATGTGGATTGCAGATCTGCAAAATCAAAAATAGGTTTATCATTCAAGATATTAATTTCATTATGAAGAGTGAACCACCAGTTTTGTATGAAAGGTCCAACAGAAGCATAAGGCATACCCTTAAAATTCACAGGATTTGCTTCTAAATATTCTTGATAGTGTTTCCTGCATTCTTCGCAAGGAATCGCTTTACCTGTTAAAGTAAAAAGTTTAGTCCAAATACGTAATTCTTCTGCCTGAATTAAAGGAGATGCAGTACCAGCCTTTAATGAAAAAAAATGAAGAAGCCTCCAAAAATGTGGACCCCATTGGGTTGTTTCAATTCCTTTAACTTTATCTTTTGAACAGCCACACATTAAAAGAAGCAGAGTTTCTTTTTACTGATATTTACCTTTGATAAATAATAGAAGAATTTATTAATACTATTATTAATAATATTAATAAATAAGATAAGAAAAATTAATTATAGGCTTACAATAGTGTCTTTATCATCTTTAGGTTGAATTTCAATTCCAATATCACCATTACCACTTATATCAGAAGGAGAGCCACTTACATCAACAATTATACTAGCAGGAGCTTGTTCCTCTTCAGATTCTTCTTCAACTTGTAAACCAATAACATTAGGTTGAGGAGCAGTAAATGAAATAGGTAATCCATCACCAATCTTGAACTGACTCTTCATTAAAGAAACAACTCCGCTAGAAGCCATGCGTGTTAATTCATTCTTAATTTCAGCAGCTTTCTTTGCATGGATACTTGTTGATAAAGTAGCACCACGGTTGCCCGGAGGATCAGGGGAAGATTCACGTGTTCCTCTTCCTCCAAGATTCATTGATCGTAGAGTATCAGCCGCCGCTTTCTTTGCAATGGCTTCTAGCATAGGTTTGAGTTCCGCTTTCATACGATCATTTTCTTCCCTAATGCGAACATCAATATCAGAAACAACGAGTTGACGGAGAACTCCCTTCTTCTGCTGGACCATGATTGCAGCTTCGGCAGCCATCTTCTTGAGACGAGCACCATTATCCTTGAAAGCCTTAGTGTGTTCAATCGCAGCGGCAATATCAGGCTTCTTGACTTCCAAGGATGAACCGAATTCACTACGGAAAGCAGCAATAACTGAATCGGGAATAGGAGGTGATTGTTCAATAAGACGATCCAGTTCAATACGGCAAATCTTCAAGAATGACATAGAGTCCATACGTTCATTCGGATTAATTCGGAGTTCAACAGTAATAAGACGATTAAATTTACCCCATGATATAGAAGAAACGCGGTGCGCCTCAGAACCTTGAGCATATCTCAAAAAATTACCCAAAGTTGTAATAATTCCAGCAATAATAGATACGCCACCAATTGCCAAAGTCGCATAATGTGCATTTTGTTCATTATCGCCGAAGATAGAATTTAGACCAAAGTTAGCGGTTCCTGTTAGTGTACTCAAAATAATAACAGGGATTGTAATCCAACTGTTTCTTGCACTAAATAATTTCTCAGTGCGTTCGTGCATCCAGCGATAGCATGCGGCTTTATCTGCCCACTCGGCCATTAAGTCGTCTAGTTCTGGAGTCCAACCGTTAAGAAACTTCTTTACCTTTGGGGGCTCAGGTACTGTTGGTTTTTTTTCACCATCAGCCTTTGGTGGTGAATCATTTTTAGGCGGGGAAGCGTGTGTCATCAAGTCGCTCATCCTAATTAATTAACTTTTATTTTACTTAATGTATTTCCCCCTTCGCTTTCGGCTTTTACTTTTATTCACTGCTTGAACTCCGCAGAATTCATAAATCTCTGTAGCCATCCTGTCCGAAATAGATTTTTCCTTAATTAATTGAGATCCATCTAGCATAATAGGCATCTTTAGATTTTTAATCCAGTCCATAAAATCAGCCGCAGTATGTTTCATTAATGAATTTTTAATACCAAGGTTCTGCCATTCAGTTCGCAAAGCGCCTTTCTTATATAATCCCGATTTCTCCATTGAATCAAAGAAAACTTTATGGACTTGTTCAGCGGTTGACAAAGTATAATACGGTTCAACCTGTTTTAGAGAATGACCTAATCCCTTATGATTCATATCATCAAAAAATAAGATCTCAGGTGATTTGGAAACGGGTAAATCTAAATCTTCTAAGCACTGCAAGATTCCCATTTTAGTTTTTTCACGTGCATTAGGGTGTCCAACAGGTGCTCTTTCTACTTTCATTCTACTACTTGTTTCTGCCGTAAAAATGAGTGATACCACAGGTTTCTTTGTTGAAAAGCGATTAAGATTTGCTAAGCGTATAACTAATTCAACAAACGATAGAAACTCTGGGACAGAGTTATTTGAGTAGAACATGATATAGTCTAAATAACCTTTCTGTCGCATACGTTGAGCAACGTCAAATACTTGCTCCATGCCAGGTCGGACTAACCATAGTTCTTGATTTTTGATTGCTGCAGCGACATCAAATGCCAAAGACGTATACGCCTTTTCCACTGCATTGATGAAGTCAGCCGGTAAAGGATTTGACATTTGATCTTGATCTGCTTTGTTCAGTTGAGTAAACTGATAAATGTCAAGGAGTTGAATGAACAATTCAAATAATCCTGTTCCATCACAAACGCACAGATCAAAATCAAAAGCCAATATCCGTGTAGTGTCAAGTAATCTGGCAGCCATGCCTCCCTACCGGGGACCCGCAAAAAAACAAAAAAATTAAGAATTTACTGCAAGGAAGTATAATATGACGGAACAAGAAAGAAACTTTGTAGTGCATCCCCATCTAGAACTTTTAAACCCGGTTCTAGTGGAAGATCTTTGACCATCCAATAAGCAATTTGTGTATCTTTAGTACATAGAGCAAAAGACCATTCACTTTGATAAGAAGGAATAATGACTTTACCTTGTGTTACACCAATAAAACCTGCATTCATCATACCCTGTGTAACATAATTATGAAGAGCCATCCCAGAGCCGGGAGATAAAGGTCCGCAATGAGTCACAACAACACATTTTGCGGAAGTTCTTGTAAAAATGAGACGCCAAAACTCATCTCCGTAGAGACCCTCTTTTTCACCTAGAACGGGATCTGGTAAGTCTGAGATAATAATATCAAACAGAGGTAAGGTTTCATCCCGTAACAGTGTTAAAGCATCAAAGAATAAAGAAACACATCGTTCCGACCCCAAATAAAATTCATCCGTACCACTACAAAATTTCATATGCTCCTTGCAGAGTTCAACGAGTTGCCGATCAAAATCATTCCAAACAATATTTTTGACTGAATCACGAGAATACCGTAAGAGTTCACGGCAGGTAGCACCTTCACCACCACCTAACACAAGAATATTAAGAGGTTTATCACCATATAATTTTCTGTATGCAAGAATGGCAGGATGGACTAGATGCTCATGATAAATTGGCTCATCATATGAAGTACTTTGAAGTTCTCCATCAGTAAAAAGCATTCGGCCATATTCTTTAGACTCAGCAATTACAATTTCATCGCAGACACGAGTAGATCCAGCCCACAAAACTTTAGTTATAGGATACTTGCTAAAAACTTCGCTACTGTTTGCAGTCTCCTCATAAAATCCTTGCATCTCAATCTTTCTCATTAAATCGTCATTCATTTTAATATTATTCATGCGTATGACTTAAGTAATTGCAGCTCCTGCAAAGAGGAATATACTTTTCCGCAGCACCCACAGAAATAATTTCATCTTTTGAACCTGAAACACGTAGTCCGGTAAAGATCGCTGGAGTACCATCAGCACATAGTTCACACAAGGCTGTCATTTTAACAACTGAATCTGCAAGAGGGATGCAGTCTAGGATTTGACCGAATGGCTTTGCCTCAGTATCACCATCAAGACCGCAGAGAACAAGGTTTTTCTTTAGATGCAAGGCTTCTTCAACAAACCACCGGAGATCTGAAAAGAACTGAGCCTCTTCCACAACAATTAGGGATGCATGGATAAACTCGGGCAACTTTATGCAAGGAACAAGAGAATCTACTGCAAGAGCAGCAACAGAATCCTTATCATGACTAGTAACTGACTTCACAGAATAACGATTATCCAGTGAAGAAGTAATAACCATTACAGTTTTACCAATTGCTCTGCTTCTCCTAATCCGTGATAGGAGGGCAGAAGATTTTCCCGCAAACATGGGTCCAATAATAATTTCAAGGGACATTTTCCTGCAGGATACTAGCAGAACTAAAACTTCAAATTTTACGGTTTCTTCTTGTCAGGGACTTCTTCTGTTTTTTGCTTTTTTGAACCTTACGAGTTCTTCCTTGCGATCTAGCAGAACCACATGTAAGAACCCACTTAACACCATTCCAGATCTTTCTGCATACTCCACCATTATTTTGCATGGATGCTAATTTATTAGAATATCTATTTACATATCTTTGGAATGTTGATCTTCCACCTTCATTTCTAGCGGCTGCAGCACGGTTTGCTCTTTGTTGGTACTTTGCTATTTCTCTTTCCAAATATCTCTGTTCATTCGCTGACATTTACTTACTTAAAAGAAATAATTTAAGGATAAAGGATAAAATTGACTGATCATCCACAGTTTAAAAAAACCAAGCATAGGTCAGATAGATGCCGTTTCTTCCTAGCACATCTGAAACGGAAACAATTGTGGGTATTCAATTTGGGATCTTTAGTCCCGATGAGATTATCCGCAGATCAGTTGTAGAAATTACGAATCACAATACACAGGAAGGAAAAATCGGTGGTCTGTTTGATCCCCGCATGGGTGTCCTAGAAAATGGTAAGAACTGTCGTTCATGCTTTCAGAATAATCACAAGTGCCAAGGACACTGGGGCTACTACAAGTTGGCTCGTCCTGTATACTACATTCAGTTCTATAAGATGATTCTCAAGATTTTGCGCTGCACGTGCATGAAATGTGGCAAACTTCTTATTGACAAGACAAAGCACGCGAATCTCCTGAAACTGAAGGGTGAAGCACGCTGGAAGCAGGTTCTAATTCAGTGCCAAAAGATCAGTCGTTGTGGTGAAGCAACTGAGGATGGCTGTGGTGCCCGTCAGCCCCGTAATTACACAGAAGATGACATCTGCAAGATTTATGCTGAATGGAAAGACATGGAAATTCCAATGGGATCCGAGTTGCCCGAAGGATATAATAAGACAGGTGAACTAACTGATAAGGAAGGAAAGATTACAGCGACTCTTATTTCACTCCGTAAGTTTCTAGAGCCTGAATATGTCCATCGTCTCTTAAAGCGTATTTCAGATGAAAACGTTGATTTTATGGGTTTCAGCCGTTATTGGTGCCGTCCTGACTGGATGATGTGCACAGTTTTGAGCATTCCTCCTCCGCAGGTTCGTCCATCAGTTCTGCAGGATAACAATCAGCGATCAGAAGATGACTTGACGCAGAAGTTGGTTGATATTATTAAGACAAATACACTTCTTGCAGATAAGATTTCAAAGAATGTGAAGAAGAAGGTAATTGATGAGTGGACAAATGTTCTTCAGTATCACGTTGCAACCTTCATTAACAATGAGATTCCGGGTGTAGCACCTTCAGCGCAGCGCTCAGGTCGTCCTCTAAAGTCAGTACAGCAGCGTCTTGGTTCAAAAGAAGGTCGTATTCGTAACAATCTGCAAGGTAAGCGTGTTGAGCACTCTGCTCGTACAGTTATTACACCAGATCCGAATATCTCAATCAAGGAAATTGGTGTTCCGATCAAGATTGCCTCCAATCTAACGTATCCTGAGCGTGTAACACAGTATAATATTAACAAACTCTATCGTCTTATCCAGAATGGTCCTGACGTGTATCCGGGTGCAAAGACGATTGTTCGTGTAGCAGATGACCGCATGATTTCACTCAAGCACGTAACAGGCAAGGATCTGCAGCTTTACGAGGGTGATATTGTGAATCGTCACTTGATGGATGGCGATTATGTTCTATTCAACCGTCAGCCGTCGCTCCACAGAATGAGTATGATGGGTCACCAAGTCCGTGTTCTACCGCACAATACGTTCCGTCTCAACGTTTCAGTCACAGCACCGTACAATGCAGATTTTGACGGAGATGAAATGAACTTGCATGCACCTCAGAGTGAAGAAGCATCTATGGAACTAAGGGAGATTGCGGCAGTTCCCTTGCAGATTGTATCACCGCGTGATTCAAAGCCGATTGTATCTGTAGTGCAGGATACTCTAGTTGGTGTGAATCGTTTTATGCGTCAGTCAGTAACACTAACAATGCGTGAAGTCATGAATATGTTAGTCTTGACGCCTAACTGGACAGGCATTCTACCGCCTGCATCATCTGCTGAAAAGGGTGAAGTATGGAAGGGTCAGCAGATAGTTTCAGTCTTGCTGCCTCCACTCAACTTAGACATGCCGAATGGTCAGTATGATGAGGAGCGTGATAAGTCAAATCCTAAGTCAGAAAACTTTGTTCGTATCAAGAATGGTATTGTAAATCAGGGTGTCTTTGATAAGTCAGTTTTCTCCAGCCAACTTATTCACCTAATCTATAATGATTATGGTCCGCAGAAGACTGTTGAATTCTTAGATTCTTTGCAGAGAATTGTAGCTCTTCATTTGGTAAATTCAGGTTTCTCAGTTGGTCTCAGTGATTTGATTGCTGATGCAAATACGCGCTCAGAAATTGATAAACTGATGAATGAACTGAAGGCAAAGATTGAGAACATCATTCAGCAGGTTCACTTGGGTCTCTTTGATAACACGAGTGGTCGTACAAATCAGGAAGAGTTTGAACGTCTAATTTTCGGCGAACTGAATCAGGTTGTTAACAATGCAGGAAAGTTGGGCAGAAACTCCCTAGCTGATAACAATCGTATGACAAACATGATTAAGGCAGGTTCAAAGGGTTCTAACACGAACGTTGCACAGATGATTGCTGTTCTAGGTCAGCAGAATGTAGAAGGTAAGCGTATTCCGTATGGTTTACAGGATCGTACTTTGCCCCACTTCAAGCGCTATGATGATGGTGCAGCAGCGCGTGGTTTCATTGAGTCTTCCTTCATTAAGGGACTAACTCCTGCAGAGACATTCTTTCACGCGATGTCAGGTCGTGAAGGTTTGATTGATACAGCCGTTAAGACAGCTGATACAGGATACTTGCAGCGTCAGTTAGTGAAGGCGATGGAAGATTTGATGACGCAGCATGATAAGACGGTTCGGGATGCAGCGGGTACAATTATTCAGTTCAATTATGGTGAAGATGGTACAAATTCAACAAAGATAGAATATCAAGCACTTAACTTGGGTGGTTTATCAGATCAAGATATTGAGGAGCAGTATGCGGTTCCGGATGCAGGTGAAGAAGGGCAGGCATTTGTAGAGGCGGTAAAGGCCGACCGCAAAATGTTAGTAGAAGGAGTGCTGGGAAGTAAGTTAATCAAGATGGATAAGCAGACAGTTGCAGGACCAGTGCATCTTGACCGTACAATCAAGAATATTGCGCTCCAGTTTAATCTAAATCAGGATGAGCCGAATAAGGTGACGGGTCCTTTAGTTCTGCAGACAATTCAGAAAATTGCGGAGAGAACAATGCCGAAGAATAAGATTTGGCTTGCTCTTCTCAGAAATCACATGAATCCACAGGCTTTGCAGCGTCGCGGTTATACAAGAGCTGCGCTAGAGATTCTTGCAACACAGATTGTGAATAGAAATTGGTCTGCATGGTGTTTGCCGGGTGAAATGGTAGGAATTATTGCAGCACAGTCAATTGGTGAACCATCAACACAGATGACACTGAATACTTTCCACTTGGCTGGTGTAGCGGCAAAGTCAGCTGTTACACGTGGTATTCCTCGTCTGAAGGAACTTCTTAAGGCGACACGCAATCCTAAGGCGTCATCTTTAACAATTTATTTAAGGCCGGAAATTCGCAAGTCAAAGGATGAGGCCCGTCGTGTATCACAAGAACTTGAATTTACACTCCTCATGGACCTAGTGACAGTTGCGCGAATCTACTTTGACCCGCGTGATTCCTCAACTGTTGTTGGAACAGACCAAGATTGGCTATCTTTCTTTATGGCGTATGAGGGATTAACGGATCAGCCGGTAGGTGAAGGTGCTGATGCAGTTGCATCCTCAGAAGGCGAAGGAGTAATTAAGCGCAGCCCTTGGATCTTGCGTCTTGAACTAGATCGGGACAAGATGTTCATGAAGAATATTACAATGGAAGATATTGTATATGTAGTTAATCGCAGATTCCCTAGCATTGAGACGGCTTACACAGATTACAATGCGGATGAACTAGTGATCCGTATTCGTCTAGAGGGAGGCAATGATCCGATGGACGATTTAATGACACTGAAGAAGCTGCAGAACAATCTACTAAGTAATTCACTAGTTCGTGGTGTAACAGGTCTCCGATCAGTTACATTTAGTGTAATCAAGGATTTCGTTGAGTTTAAGAATGACAAATATGAGGCAGTAGATCAGTTTGTTCTGGATACAGATGGCACAAATTTCTTGGATGTTCTCTGTCACCCGGATATTGATCCTTACAAGCTATATAGCAACAATATCCATGATATTTATGCAAATCTTGGAGTTGAGGCAACTCGTGCTGTGCTACTCAAGGAAATGAGCTCATTGTTTGAAGACAACAACGTGAATTATCGTCATTTTGGTCTACTGTGTGATGTTATCTGCTCTAAGGGTCGTCTCATGACTGTTGATCGTTATGGTATCAACAAGAATAACATTGGACCGCTAGCAAAGGCATCATTTGAGCAGACAGAAGATATTATGCTAAGGGCTGCTTTGTTTGGTGAACTAGATCCGATCACGGGCGTATCAGCAAATATTATGACGGGTCAGACAATTCGTGGCGGCACATCATATTCAAGCATTCTGCTAGATGAAGATGCACTCAAGAAGTTTATTGGAGAATCATCTGCAGCACCATCAAAGGTGGAGAGGGAAGAGGAGTTTACAGAGGAGGATGAAGAAAGAGCATTATACAATGCAAGAACGGAGGAAGATAAGGATGGACCATGTGCAAATCCCCGACTCCGAATTGAGGCGCAGATTCCTCAGCAGAAAGAAACAGATGTAGAATATGAGGAGATGGAAATTACTCTTGTCAATGAGTAGAGATGACAAATGAAAAGATAAAAACACCTGATGGAAGTCATTCTTTCTGGGATGTATTTATGCCCGGTGCAAAGTTAGGAATGTATCATTTTGACAAATATGACAAGGATTATGTCTATGTTCAGATGCCGGAATCTAAGGCGAAAGTTTTCTTAAGATGCTGTGTATTTTTAACGATCAAGGGTGAAGACCAACCTAAGCGTTTTGCCATAGTTCATCGTTGGGGTAAACCAATAGGAGGACCGAATGATAAGAACAATTGGGAGCCTATAAAGGGTCAAGTAGAAGAGAAGGAGAAGTTGGCAGCGCAGCGCTTGACAAAGACAAGATCGCATGTTCCTTTTCTGAATGAAATCTTGAATTACACGATACAAAGAGAACTGGAAGAAGAAGGAAAGATTCATCCGAGCACTGTAAAGAATTTAACTCTTCATAAAGATTTAGCTTATACATCAAGTCATTTAGATTATCCGGAAGAGAATATGTACTTCCAGTACATGATTTTTACTGCTGAGATTTTAAGGAAGGACTTTGAGGAGGCACAAGCAGCAGTTGATAAAATTTACAAGGATCCACGTACAATGGAACTTAAAAAGGATGTCCGTGAAAAGAATGCATTGAGTTTGTGGTCACCGCAAAAAGGATTAAGTGCGATAATGGGTGGAGCAGCAGGTGCAATAGTAAGATTATATTTAAGAAATATGAATTTGCAACCCCGGTCCTAAGGATGCAAGGAGCAATAACACTTTTATAATATTCGTTTAAAAACAATGATAAATAATATTATCAAATATTATAAATGTTTGATCATATTTGTATTCTTAGAAAAAAAGGTTATTATCCAGATACAATATTAGATATTGGTGCACATCATGGAAATTGGACAAACACTATGAAACATATTTATCCAGATGCAAAATATTATTTATTTGAAGGAATTGACTATTCTGAATTAAATCAATTTCAAAATAATAATACTGTAAAAGTATTCAATGTTATACTAAATGATAAAATAGAAGAAATAAATTGGTATCAAATGAAAAATACTGGAGATTCTATTTTTAGAGAAAAAACTCATCATTTTAAAAATTGTGAAATTATCAAACGAGAAACAATAGATTTAAACACATATATTTTACAGCAAAATATATTACAAAATTCAAAACATATTATGATCAAAATAGATTGCCAAGGCGCCGAAATTCCTATATTAAAAGGCAGCTCTTCAATATTAGAAAAAACAGATTTTATAATTTTAGAAATACCATTATTTGGTCAATATAATGAAGGTGTTCCTGATTTTTTAGAGCATATCGCATTTATGAAGTCAATTGGGTTTTTAATATATGATATAATAGATAATCATTTTATTAATGATTTTAATATGCAGGTAGATGTATTATTCATTAATAAAAATAACAAATTGAATAGTATTGTGAATGAATCATTATTGTAAACTATTTTTTAAATTAAAATGATTTAAAAGTTCTAGGATATAAGTAGGAAAGTAATAATGCAATCAACGCAGATCATAGATCCGTATGAAATTAAAGAATGGGAAAATAGTTGTCTTCCTTGCAAGAAACACAAAACAATTCTTTTAAGAAATCATTTAGCAGCCGCAACACATAATGCTAGAGTTTGGGTGGGACATAAGATGAAATTCTTAAGAGATCCCAAAACTTTACAAGAAAGACTTTATAAAGAAGAAAAAAAAGATTTAATGATGGAATTAGAGTATTGGTTACACAGTCATGAGACGCGGCATTATGCCTTAAGAAATGTAATTACTGAATTTGCATTTCCTCTTCCTGCACCGATAATCAAGAAATGTGAACATGATGAAAGTTGTCCGCCGGCATTATATACAGGCTATGAAGTTCTTGCAAGACCGCTGCTAATGAAACCTGTAGGTATCAATAAGTTTAAGATTAGGGATTTTATGTAATTGTCTAATAAAATAAAGCAGAATCAAAAGAATATCTTTTAGTTCTGTATTATAAATGCCAATATTTAAACTGTAGCTCCAATATTGAAGGATGCCTTCTTAAATGCTAGATAATCTGCTGCACTTGCAAAGCGTGTAAATACTGTGGGCGCAGGAGCTACGAACTGATTATGGAAATTTACCGTTGTTACACCTTTTACAAAATTCATCTGATCACCCCCCGATACCTCCTTTGCTTGAATTGTTGATACATGTGTAATTGATTGTGTTTTTACAACTTCTGTTTTAGCCGATGGTGAACTCTGTACACCTGAAGCCACTGAAACTACAGAAAATGTATATTTCTTTCCTGTTGTTAAAGCTGTAACTGTTCCTGTTACTGTTTTTAATGATGCACCTGTAATTGTTAGCGTTCGTGTTGTTCCTCCATTTGATGATACTCCAGTGATAATATATCCTGTTAAACCTGCACTATCTGCAGGAGGTGTCCATGTTACTACAGCAGAATCACTATCTATTTTAACTTTTACATTTGTTGGATTTCCAATAGGCATTCTATCTAGTCTGTATATATTTTCTAAATCTGGCATCATCCCATCCTACCAATGAAAGACGAGCAACTGCTCCAGATAATGGTTGAATATAGACCAAATTCTTAATTGTATATTTTGCGGCTCTAGCAATAGAAACACGCGCTAAGCCTTCTATCCAACGATCAAGACGCTGCACTTCTGCTTTGCTTTCTCCTTCTAAAAAGACAAAGACAGTATTACCCACAATTAAATCTATTTCACATGTTAGATCCAAAATACTATCATTTAGAACTACTCTTGCTTGAATTTCACTCGTATTTGTTACTTGTATTTCATCCAATACATGATCACTGATATCTTCCAAAAATGGTAGACATCCACTTAAATCTGTCATTTCAGGAGTTTTGTAAAGTGGTGCATTTCTTCCTATTCTTGATGAATGTACACATGCTAGTCGGTATAAATCAAAAAGTACTGATTTGTTAGGAATTGAACGAGTTGTTACACGACGCCAACATGTTATTAAATCATTTCTCATGATCATTGGAGGTGATCCTTTGGCTGGACCTAACAGAAATTCATTTAATTCACTTGGAACATGACGGAGATTATATATGACAGATCGTATCTTATGCAAGATCTGCATAACTGCTATCATCTCTTCAATTATCCATTCACGACCAGGTGATAAGACTGTAATTACCTTCTCTAAGTCTCCAAATTCAAAGATTGGTGGTGGCTCCTTATCTGCACCTAATCTTGCAGGAAATAGTTCTGTTACACATGCATGAATAAGTTCTTTTTCCTTCTCAAAGACGGGTAAATCTTCCTTCAAAATTCGGATTCTGAAAAGTGAAAGTCTGATTTTCTCATCCCATTCTCCCGCTGATTCCGGATATTTTATACCAATTTCTCTGAGAATTCCATATCGTATAAATGCATAAAAATCAGAAATTGAATCTAGACGGAATACCCAATCTGGTACACAATAGGATTCTCCTTGTCTAAAATAATTTGATACCTGTATCTGCTCTTGCATATTTGATGGAAGACAATCTGCACTCTTTATTGAACGGAAGTTTTCTCCAGTCCATGACATAAAATAACTTTCTATATCTTTATTCTCAACTAGAACTTCTTCATCAATTGCTATATGTTGTGCAATTGAATACCATCTTAGAAGAGGTCTGTGAATTTCTCTTAAAAATCTACACATATTCTTTTCACCCTTGCTATATGTCATTACTAAGTTATTGCGCGCTCTTGTAACTGCAACATAAAAAAGACGTCGCTCCTCATCTATACTTTCTTCATCCTTCTTCTGCGGGAATGCTCCATCATGCAACTTTACTATATATACGGTATCCCATTCTAAACCCTTTGATGCATGAAATGTACTCAGAATTATATCTGTCTCTTTTCCTTTTCTCTTATTTAACTTTTCATCCGTCATCAGCTTACACGGTATTTTCTTTTGAACAAATGCTTCTTCAAATTGATATAAAACATTATTATATTTGCTTAGGATTGCTATACTCTTTTCCCCTAAAACTTGTCTTCTTATAATATCATCAATGATCCAATTTACTTCTGAGGCAAAACGATGAAAATACCTAATCTCAGGTTTTACAGGCGTTGCGTTTCGCATTGCTGTCATTCGTTCCTTGTGTGATAATGTAGGAATTTTACGCATTAGTGAATTTGCTACGGCAACAATACTTTCGCTGCTTCTGTAATTATAGGTCAATTGAAAATCCTTTATGCTTGTAATTTCTTCATGCATATTTAGGATAATCTCTACACGTGAACCCCTCCAAGCATAGATATTCTGTGCATCATCGCCTACTATAATAATTTTTGCAGTTCCAGCAGATAGAATTTCGCGAATAATATCAAGTTGAATATCATTAATATCTTGAAATTCATCCACTACTAAAAGTGTTATTGCCTTTGACCATTTTGCACCCTTAGGACTCTGCAAGAAATCTAGCCATAGATACGGAAGTTCATCAACCGTAAACATTCCTTGAAGTCTAGCAGGATCATTCGCTTTTAGAACTTGAAGTGATAATGCATGAAATGTACCGATCTGGGTTTGTGTTGGACCTATCATCTTTTCTAACTTTTCTTTCATTGTATCTGCCCCCGAACGACTAAAAGTTGTTAAAACAATTGCTTCCGGTTTTACATCAAGGTTTGTTATTGCATGTGCAATCTTCGCAGTAATTGTAGTAGTCTTACCTGAACCAGCAGATGCTAGAATTCTTAGATTTTGATCCAATGATTGCTGCACAATTTCGTTTTGTTGTGTATTTAATGTTATTTTGCTAAAAGGAAATTCTAGCATATGATTTTGTAACATCTTTTGATCCCTATTTTAAAGTCGCTTTGCGGGTTTATATTCATACTGTTTTCCGGTTTAGTAATAGGGATGAGTCATTTTGATTCAATTTATGCTGCATATATTGTTGCAGTCATCATCGTATTTAGTTGTTATTTTACTTCAATTATAACATTATCGGATTTTACTGTCTTTGCGATTGTTGAATCTGCTGTTTTATGGACTATTTTTAGACTTTTATTTATGTTCCTATTCAGCTGGGATATAACTCATCTTGTTGCTGCTATTCTACTTGTAGGTCTCTTCGGTGGAATTGTATATCATCTAACTCCTCCGTTCATTCGTGATATTATCGGAAGTTTCATGAAAATACCTGTTCTTCCGTCCCCTAAAAAAGTAACTTTAGCAGAAACTATCCTAAAACAGGGTCTACCTGAAGATAAGTGATATGCGTAGTAGTTTTTATAAAAGAAACGTTGTTTCTAACAGGGAATGCTAGAAATAATGTTTTTATTACTGCTGGCTGCAGTTATCAGTGTTGTTCTCTGGTATCGGTCATTCCAAGATTTTACTATTGTTCAATTTGAATGGTCACCTTCTTTGGTGATGCCGGATGAACGTATTCCTATTGTAATTCGTAAAGTACCAACTGAATTTTCCAGTATGTGGAACTCAACCTTGGCTAAACAAAGTTCTTTACCCATCCTTCTTGCAGATAATCGTCGGTCAGTATTGAAGGAATTTGCTGAAGCACCTGTTGTCCAAATCCATCCTCTAAATCAAATTGAACTTGCTTCTAAATTTCATGTCCATGATCGTTTTAAAGATACTATGACTTGGTTAACCAAATTCTGGTATCTACCTATTCATTCAATAACTACTCCTGCTCGTTTGGCAACTATTCCTCTTAAAATGAGTGGAGGACTTCAGCGATCTCTAGCAGAACGAACCGTTATTACGATTCATGAAGGAACTGCTCTAGTCTGGCTTTGTCGGGAAACTTTGCCCGTAAAAGAAATTCAAATGATTCAAGATAAAAATCCTTGGGCTCTTTCCGCTAAATCATTTCCCTTCATTACTGAACTGCAATATATTGAAGTCAGACTTCGTGCTGGAAACTCATTGGTTTTGCCTCCTCGTTCTCTATGGGCCTTAAAATCTGAAGTTGGAGTTATTTATTATTCTTGCGTTGAACTAAATTCTCCACTGAGTCTTTTTATTTCTTCTATTTCAAAAAATTAAATTCATTTTTTCACTAGATATAAAATTTTATCATTATTACAATTTCTAAAGTCATGATGACATGTTATAAAAGTATAATATGACCATTCATTATCATCTATCTTAAAAGTTGAAAATGGCTCAGATCTATCAAGATCTTCAATTATTAATATTCCTCCTTTCTTCATGTACTTACCAAGATTTGCTATTTTAAGATTATGAGAATCATTCTCATGCAATGAATCATCAACAATTATATCAAATAATACATTTGTGTTTTTAAATGCATTATTTATTGAGTCCTCATTTGTAACATTAATTTCATTATAAACAATATTTTCAATATTTAGGTTTTTACAATTATCTATTTTATTTTTATAAAACTCAAATCCAAATAAATTTGCTTTAGGAAAACATTCACGCCACATTAATAAACTTGCACCTGTTTCAATTCCTATTTCAGCAAAATTAATAGGTACATCCATGAAACGTGAAAATAATAATGAATAAACTCCTGTAAATCCTTTTCTATGTTGACAGCAGACACTATTCATTGCGAAAGGACTTTTATCAGTATTATTATTTGCTCCAGAGATACATAATTTACTTATATATTCTGTTGTATCTATTTTGATATTAAAATTATTGGTAAATGAAGACATATAATAATAAATACTATTAAAAAAATCTTTTTTAACCGAAATTAAGTTTATTCAACTAAACGTAACATAAACTCTAAATTACAACGATTTATTTGATGAATTATAGCATATTTTTCATTATTTTCATTCACTATAGAATTATTTACAATTTTTAGTTTATTAAAAGATATATTATCTAGTGTTAGGATTTTTGATTTTTGCCAAGGAATCAAGGATGCTGAACATAAATTGCTATATACATATGTATTTAATAAACCTTGGTCATTTATAACTCTATTGATGGAATAATTCTGTATTGCATCATAAAATTCCAAATATTTACAAATAGTATCATACTTTCCTAGAATTGTTCCTGCACAAATAACATGTTTATCTTTAAAAATATCTAAATTCATATTTGGTAAATGAAGACATTCTTTTATCCATTTTACATTAATTTGCGAATGTAAAGTGTTTTCAAAATACTTATTTGTTTCAAGTGCACAAAACATATCTTCTGTAAATTCTATTCCAAAAGGATCTTCTTGAAATATAAGATCTGTCACATCTGACATTAATATCTTTTCATATTTTGTTTCAGATCGCATAAGATATTCTTTATATACCTTAAATCTATAATACAACATATAACATGTTGGTTCATAATTTGTATAAATTTCAAAATTCATCTCATTTGCAAACTTCTTTAACTCTTCAAATTCAAATCTTTTATGACATAATATAACAACTTTACAATCTGAATATTTTCTTAAACTTTTCATAAAATAGTAAATTCCTCCAGCCTCTGTCTTTAAAGAATTATAGGCATCATATGTTCCAAATATAATATTCATTTTATTTGATATTATCTTATTTGTTTTAAATATGCTTAAACTTATTCTTTAAAGATTAAATAGAGATGTCCGTATCCGAACATGAATCTGACTCTGACTCTGACTCTTTGCAGAATGAGGTAGAAGAGGGATTATGTAAAGCATCTTCCATTATTCATGATTCTATTGCTGCCGTTAATGATATTATTCATGGATTGCGAACACTAAAGAAAAAACTTGGTAGGCTGGAGTTGGAAGATGTGCCCGTCCGAAAAGAAATGTATCGTAGTAAATTCTGTGTTCGCGTTACTGTTGAAGAAATGGGTATTAATGAAGGGAATGTTCTAACTTACAAAACTATCATTAGTCGTCTTATTTCTTGGATTGATGCTGAGAAAATGGAATGTGAAGGTATTATTACTCCTAATCGCAGTTTACGAAGAGTTTTTGGAATTAGGAGCCCTGTAACTTTTCCCGAACTTGTTGGGCTCTTAAAGAAGATTATATACTAAATTATAAGAATGACACGTCGTTTACAAATAGTTGATTTAATACCTGGTGAATCCTATTGGGTTTTGCGTTCTGGAATTGAAGAAATGGAATTTTATATTTATAGACCTATCTATGTAGAATTTCTCCGATTTAGTCGCAATGATCATCCTTATTTTCAAACTCATTTAGGTGCTGCTTTGTATCCCACTTCTTTCTTTCACTATTATGAAGATCTGCCTCTAGATAAAATGAAAAAATTAACAAATGATATACCATGATTTAAAATTGAATCAGTACTCTACTAGACTGTAAAGAATAAGGAAATGCCTCTTACTGTTGAACAAGAAGAGGCAATCAGTGAAGTTCTTGCAGGAAAATCCATCTTCCTAACCGGACCTGGTGGTGTTGGAAAATCTCATTTGATTAGAGAATTAAAGGAACGAACACTTCTTGCAGGAAAAACTATTGCCGTAACTGCAATGACCGGATGTGCGGCTCTGCAACTTGAATGTGGTGCTAAAACTCTTCATTCTTGGGCTGGTATTGGTCTTGGAAAGGAGCCTGTTGAAACACTAGTTACTGTACTCAAACGTTTTAATAATAAAAAAGCTCAAACAAGATGGCGATTTACTGATATTCTTGTTATTGATGAAGTTAGTATGATGACACCGGATCTTCTAGAAAAGTTGGATGTTATTGGACGTGTCTTGCGGAAGAATGATTTTGCTCCTATGGGTGGTCTTCAGATTGTCTTTGTTGGAGATTTCTGTCAACTTCCACCAGTTATTCGTGATCTATCTGGCGAAGAAATGGATAAAATGTTGTTTGATTCGTCTACTTGGAAAGATATTGTTCAGCGGACTATCTGTCTAAAGAAGATTCAACGCCAATCTAATCCTATTCTGCAGGGGATACTAAATGAAGCCCGAATGGGTGTTCTTACACCGGAAAGCTTGGCTATTCTAGAAGAACGTAAGATGAAGAAACACAAGATTGATGATATTAAGCCTACTCTTATCTTTAGCCGAAATAACAAAGTAGATGAGATTAATAATAAGAATATGGATGCTCTTGACGGTCCAATGATTGTTCGTATGGCGGCAACTTGCTATGCTCCTAAAGTTGATGAATTTAGCATTAATGTTGAAGATCCTGAAATTAAGAGGGCTCTTAATCGTCTTGATAGTGATGCTGCATATGTATCTGTTCTTTCTATGAAAGTTGGTGCTCAAGTTATGCTAATCACAAATCTTGATATTGACTGTGGTTTAGTTAATGGAAGCCGTGGAATAATTACTGGTTTTACTCAAACAAATCTGCCTATTGTTAAATTTATTAATGGTGTTATCCGAACTATTGATTTGGCAACTTGGATGACTGAAGATTTTCCTCAAGTTGGCCGAACACAGATACCTCTGCGAATTGCTTATGCTATTACTATCCATAAGAGTCAAGGTGCAACCTTGGATTGTGCTCTTATTGATATTGGAAAAGATACTTTTGAATTTGGACAAGCGTATGTTGCTCTTTCTCGTGTTAAATCCCTAGAAGGTCTCTATATTTGGTCCCTTGATCCTAACAGAATCAAAGCGCATCCTCGGGTAGTAGAATTCTATAAGGCTTTAGAATAAATTATTTCTGGAGCGTCCTTCAGTCGGATAGCTCTGCCCTCTGCATTTAAATTAAAATTATCCGGTATTATATTTTTTTGCACAAAATTTGTTAAAATTATATCCGTATCTTTTAAACCCTGTGTATAATCTTCTTTCTTATTCTCAATATCTGAAATACTTGGTCTTTGTGCAGCAATTGCCGGTGTTATTGTCCAGTTTTTATATTTCTGATAAAATACATCAATCGGTTCTTCTGGTAAAACAGGGTGATCCTGCAAAATTTTATCATATGCTGTACTATTTACTATATAAAAATGATTGGCTACTGCTCGGACCTCAAAGATCTGTTGTTCTTTATCCACTATTTTAAATTCACTTATAAAATGAACACCTCCATTAAATATATCCCATTTATGTTTATTTGCCCATAAATAAGGAAGTATTCTTAGATATCTTTTATCTCCTCCCTCCGTTAATATGCAATCATCCTCTATAATAAGAACCCAAGGATACCTTCTTTCTTTTGCTATTCTAACACATTTCAAATGCGATTCCGAACATCCCTTCCAACCAGGACTCTTTTTAACTGCTGATATTCTTTCTATTGGAGAAGTCCATATTTGGAATTCTTTCTTTATTTCTTCAAGTCTATCTGTGCGGTGATCTAAATTTATTACTAATGCTGGAACTACTGGAACTTCTGGTTGCTGTAGATATTCACTCAAGAAATATAGTATTACTACTAGAATTGTTAGAATTGATAGAACTATACCATAATTTATTCCAGATATTTTAGCCATTTTCCTATTTTTAGATTAGAGATATATTGGTAATCTTACATGACCCACTTCAAATATGATATTATTCCATGCTAGATTGTTGTGATTATTGATGATCTCATGATTATTTCTAAATTCAGAATCTGTATGCTGTTGTAAGCGATTTAGATTTCCTTGAAATGTATTATATAATGCAGTAAATTCTTCTATTATCATCTGTAAATTTACTAAATCTATCGCAGCTAATCTAGATTCAAACTTACCTTTTTCCGAAGTATCTGTTTCTAGCAAAATACGTTGATTCTTTATCTTATTCTGATCGGATAGCCAATAGGATGCAACTCGTCCTCCATTATCTAACCATACACTCCTTGAAACACGCTCCAAATATTGATGATATGCATTTGTAAATGATGATCCATATATGATATGATTTTTTAGAAAATGCTGTTTTTCTTTTTCATCCATGTTATATAAAAAACAAGTCTCGGGTAGATGATGAAAAAGTATTTTGCAAGGTCTTCCATGTTGTAACCAAATACGCCATAAAGTATTTAATGATAAGACTCCTCCATTTCTAAAAGAATAGTTCCGGGAGATCCAATTCCAAAAACAATCTTTCCTTTTTGAACCGCAATGCACAGATTTATCTGTAATTCCTAGCACAGTTGCTTCAGTTGTTATTTTCCAGTTAAATTTATTCCATATTTCATTCCGATATATATATGTTGCCCATCCTCTGCTAACTTTTGCCATTCTTGCACAATCCACCGGATCTAAGTATTGAGTTATGATTCTCATGACATCTGAGTTTAGGGTAATCATTCTACAAGAACTAATCTTTAACAAATAAAAAATTTGAACCCAAAACGCGCTCCAACTAAATGGCAACCCTGGATATTTTCGTTATAATGAATACGGAGAAGACAAGAATGGAAAGCCCTATTGTAATTAATGTATCGGAGGAGGAGAGTTTGACAGAGTGTAGCAAGGGAATTCAGTCAATTGAGGCGAAGACTGTTTTGACAGATGAAGATGCGGAGCGTTTTGTTGTTTTTCCTATTAAACAGCCTTCTCTTTATCAAATGTATCAGAAGCACTTGAGTGTGTTTTGGATTCCGGAGGAAGTTTCTTTGGCCAAAGACGTAGATGACTATGCAAATAAGTTGACAACCAATGAACGCTATTTTATTAATCGTGTTCTCGGATTCTTTGCAGGATCTGATGGAATTGTTATGGAAAATCTAGCCCTGCGTTTTATGCGCGAAGTTCCCCACACCGAGGCCAAGTTGTTCTACGGTGTCCAGAACATGATGGAAGGTGTTCATTCTGTAATGTATTCCCTGCTGATTGATACTTACATCAAGGATCGTGAAGAGAAGCGTAATATGCTTGGTGCTATTACTCGTATTCCGTGTGTCCAAAAGAAGGCGGCTTGGGCTCTTCAGTGGATTGATTCTGTAGAGGCTGACTTTCCTACACGTCTCCTTGCATTTGCTATTGTTGAAGGTATCTTCTTCTCTGGTGCATTCTGCGCTATCTTTTGGCTCAAGCAGCGTGGAATTATGCCTGGTCTGACGACTAGCAATGAATTTATCAGTCGCGATGAAGGTCTTCACACTGATTTTGCCTGTTTGCTTTACGGCATGCAAGATAATAAGTTGACTAAGACGAAGGCATATCGTTTGGTCAAGGAAGCCGTTAAGATTGAGAAGGAATTTATTACAGAGTCTCTGCCGTGTGCTCTTGTCGGTATGAATTCCAAGCAGATGTCCCAGTATATTGAGTTTGTTGCTGATCGTCTTCTTCTCCAACTTGGATATCCTAAGGCTTTTAATTCTGCGAACCCTTTTCCTTTCATGGAGCGTATTTCACTGGAGGGTAAGGACAACTTCTTTGAAAAGCGGGTTACAAATTATGCCTTGTCGGGCATTGGTAAGACTGAAGAGGAGCAGTCTTTCGGCCTTGACGCCGATTTCTAATCTTGTTACGAAAGTAGGAAATGACATACTGGAGCACAAATTTTTTGTTATTAACACCACCCAGATTTCAAACATTTGATTTGAGTGGCGTTACGTATTTGAATTATGGTGATATCATGAATATTAGAAATTCATGGAATCTTTTTGAAAGTGTGCAAGTTTGTAATATTAGAGTTAGTACTTCACTTGGTCTTGGAACTACTAATTTTGTTAGCGGTTCTTCTGAAAATAATGGTCTTTTTTATCAATTTCAAAGTAATGCTAGTCTTATATCTTTTAAAGCAGGTCAGCAATATCATGTAACTAGATATCCATATATTGATTTTTCTACTCTTGTTCAAATACCTGCTCCACCAGGTCCCGGTCCAACAGATCTACTTGATTCATGTTTATGTAATGCAATTGGTTCTGTGCCCGATTCTAGCAGTGGTTATCTAGGAGGTATTACTGCTTTGACTAATTATGTTTTTACTAGCACAATGATGGCTACAAATCCAGGTGCTAAAAGATATTTTAGAAGTTTTCAGGACTATGTTTCTAATCGTAAAGCATGCGCTGCACTTTTTCAAACTACTTAACCTTTATTATAAAAAAAAATTATTTAGTCTTTTTGCACGTTTACATATAAATTAATGGCTGAGGCTCATATTTGTATTTTTTTTCAATGTTACAAATCTGTTCCTTCAAATTAGGGTTTTCTTGCAGAAGTTTCTTTAGAATTTCCCTTTTTCGTTCTGCTAGAATCTGGGCTGTCCATGTAACTAGATGGGGGTCAACTTCCATTCTGTTTATATAATTATTCCTGTAAGAACTTCAAATTTTTGCCATCTCAGCATCCATGATTTCCTTCCAATTTGGAAGAAGCTGGATATGTAGCGTCTTCGGCTCAAATGGATCCTTCACAAGGGTCCCGATGAAGACAGGCGATTCGCTATATGTGTAACAATTACCCGTAAGATTATCAATCCAATAGACAATTCCATTTAGTGCAACACGAATAAGGGTTTTCTCCGACATTTGCTTTCTTGCATTCGGTGTTATGTATTCAAATTTATTTATATGCCGGCATTAAATGTGCATTTTTTGGTAAACCATTTACAAGAAATGGATTTGATGGAGCTTGCTCTACAGGCTGTCTGAGTTGTGGTTGTTGAGTTTGTATTACTTCATGTTCTCTATCTATACATCCACACCAATTAAATATAGTATACCACCAACATGCTTGACCGCCGCAGCTCATTACTCCCATTATAAGCGCTCCACACAGGTCCATTCTTAGGTGGCAAACCCCTTAACCAAATTATAACTTCAATTTTTTAAATGCAATGGTTTCTAATAATCAATGGAGAGTAAACAAGTATGCCAGTTGATTGAGATCTGCTAAAATTTCATCACGGATATTGATTAAATCAGTATCCTTCTTGGGATCAAAGGTCTTTGAAAAGGGACCCTGCAAGAACTGAATTGCGCTTCTAAGATAGGCTACAGCCGCCTTTTCAGAAAGATTCTTTAGAGTAAAAGTTCCTGTTGCTCCAGTCATCTTTGGTCTTCCATATTTTCCCATATAGACTTCTACAAACATATCTATACTTTCATCTAATGCAGATACGACCTTATCTGTAGCCATATGACGGCTATGCTCATAGGTTTGCCAATGATAGAGTTTAATCTGGTTACGTACTTCCAATAAAAATTGAACTTGTTTAGCGCTCATCCTATACTTTACCAAACAAAATTAAAATGCCCTGTGCTTTCTGTGAAAAGAATATTCCTAGTTTACCAAAAGCATCTCATGACTATGAAACTTGTCCTTTCCGTCTTAGCATTACTTGTCTAAAGTGCTGTCTAAAAGGTCATCTAGCATCGGATTGTACTATTGAAATGAACTGGAAGAGACCTACTTGTATAGAAGACTTGATCCCAGAGGAAGATAAAAAGAGATGGCGTATCTCAACTAAGACTCCTATTCTCCATAGACCTCTGTGTGTATCACATGATCTGGCAATAGCTGATAAAGAGATCGGAAAGGCTGATACTCATCGGATTATTGATCACGATAAGAAGATTCGTGCATTTATGAAAGATAATAAAATTCATTCAACTCATGAAAAAGTGGAAAATCAGAGAAAAATTATTGATTGGGCTATTCGGAGGGGAGAGCGGATAGAATTCATAAAAGAAATCATTGCTTGAATTAATGGATAATAGTAAAGAATTTTTTGAATTAATTTTGAGATCAGATCCTAAACCTCCTAGATCTATCCAACTTGAAATTGATACCGAAGATGCACAAGGTATGTTTGAATTCTTTCTGATGTTCATGACTCATGCTCTTGCAACCTGGTATGGAAAACCTGTTGATCTGTCCAAGGTCACAGAGGCAAAACTCTTAGAACTTGTTCAGTATTATGCTTCTTTTGGTGTCCGTTTCAAACTTGTGTCTGAGAAAGAACCTGATATGTATATGCTAGATAACAAACGCTATCTTGAAGAGAAACGTCTAGATAAAATGTGCTTTCAGGCTGTAACTGCAGGAAAACTATGGACCATCAGTTTCTCATTGAATCTTTAGTCTTGCCACAATAACTAGCGCCATAAGTGCAAAGATGCTTAGTACAGCTGTAACCTGATACGGTTCTAACTGTTTCTTATACGCCTGAATCCGAAATCCTTCTTGGAGTTTGCATCTGAGCGATTTCTTCTGCTTGAAATCAAAAACTGAATCTGCTGCAATCTGTTGGAGTTGTGAATTACTTGCATTCATCAGATTATTTGGATTACGTGGATCATCTTGACTGTATTCCGGGGGAATTGCCGCACGGGCATCATTCTTAATAAGCGACATCCTATTTGAGTCTTACAATTTATGATTGACTGGAGGATTAGGGAATGCAGGACTAAAACTTGCTCCAAAATTGTCATTTGGTCTCTGATGGAAGAAGGCAGGACCTGTTTCTAAGGCATGTGCATATTGTGTAGGAGGAAAAGGAGTTGATGCCCAAGGACCCGTTGACTGAGGACCAGTATACATTCCTCCATTTGCTAAAGGAGCAGGAAGTTGACCTGTTGGGCTAGCCTGAGTTGCAGCCATTGGCCAACCAGGCCCCCAAAGTGTCTGAGGTAATAATGGATATGCACCTCCTCGTTGTTTCTGTTGCGTCCTTTTCTTCTGTTTCCTACTCTGCTTCTTTTGCTTTCTGTTTTGCTTTCTATTCTCCTTAGTTTGTTTTCTATTTTTCTTTGCAAGCTGCTTCTGCTTTAAAGTCAACTTTCTTGTTGCCATCCCTAATCTACGTTTAGAATTTTTGAATTATATATGAATAAAGACAAGAATGTCCGCCAAAGTTGTTCCTCTAAATGATCTAAGCGGATCACAAGATGAGTCAAAGACTGTTCGTATTCGCAAGATGATAGATGAGGTTGCTAAGGCTCTCCTTTCCAATTCCGCCGCTGTGGTCGCTTCACAGTTTCCCAATTACCAGACCGAGTTTCCTCGGCTGTTTGCCATGCTTCTTGTTCCGAACTTTGACAAGGTTGTACTGGAGCGGATGATAACTCAGATGGAGAAGATGGAGGCAGGGAAGCAGACACAACATCAGGCGTCGGTCGAAGTTGGAAGTGTCCTCGTGGATACTTACGTGAAGGGAAAAGTCCCTGCTGGTGCGAAGAAGAACCAAAATTAGAAGTTAGAAGTTCCACTGATAACTTTTCTAGCAGAAACTCCATCGTATTTTCTTGATAATATCTATTAATCTCAATATCATGAGTCTGACACCATTCAAGGCTTCTGAGGATGTTTTCTTTGATTTCTCCTCTGAGTATTTCGGATGTCTTATTCTCAATAACATGCAATGTTCGTTTTATTGCAATTATTTGGAGTTCCGACAAAATTTGTGAAAATTCCATTATTTTTTTCTGAAATTCAATATATTCTTGTTGTCTATGCATTTCCGGGTCTAAAAAACTAACAATTGATTCTGTTTGTTTCACTGCAAGCTCTAGCAGATTTAGTATATTTTCATCTTTACCCAAATAAGCCTTACAGACTAAATATCTTTCCGAATTTGCAGCTCTGCTTGTCCTAGGTTTAATTATTGTCCATTCACGGAACTGTCGTGTTGTCAAATAAAGAAGTTCAATAGTTGGCTGTAAAACTGTATCAAAAAGTTTTACGATTAAGATTCCTCCTTTCTTAAGAACTGTTAATCCTAACAAAATTTCGGAAACAAGAAGTTGAATGACATTTTCTTCTTGATTGTCAAAATCATTCGTAAAATCAAATCCTCCATCTGCTGTATATAAATCTGCTCCTTCTTCATCACCTTTCTCCGCAAAAAGTTTCCTAAAAACTTCATGATTCTTACAGTTATATAAATTACCTGTTCCATCTAATCCATAGGTAATCTCAACCTTTGGATTATCATGCAAGAATGTTTGAGACTTCTTCCAACCAGGAATATTCTTATCAGTTGATCTCAGAGTCATTGCTAATGAATATTTAAGGTTTCTACCTGTTTTCTTTGCTATATCTACACATGCTTCTATAAATCCACCCGGTCCTTCAGCTGAATGCGCCGTTGTAAATTCTGCAGGAATATCATTGATGAAACCTAGACTCTGCCAGATTTCTACCATCTTATAATAAGAGCGACTTAGAGGAATTTTACGTGCCACACTATACTGCATTCGTTTTGCTAAGGACAGGAAGACAAATTCATACGGATTTGTTATTTTCTTAAATTCATCCCAGATACTTTGATGATCCATATCATCAATACGACTTTTTAAACGATGGAGTGTCATTAAAACTGGAGTTAACGCATTTGTAAATCGTGTTTTGGATTTTTCATTAACAAGCCTAAGACTTGTTGATAAAAAATGGGTTTGTGGACCTCCGGGGATCCAATGTGTTTGTTCAGCCATACTTTATCTTTAAGAGTTTTGTTTAGACCTTGGTCAATTAATTTTAATTAACGCATTAATTCACCATATGTGACCCAAAATTTAACATATAATCCTTTAATGGTCTTTTCATCTGCTTGATCAGAATCATCAATAACCACACTTTCAGTTGCGCCTAAACTTGTAACAATAGCACCCATAGGTGCATATGCTAATTCATCAGAATGGGAAGCATACGCTGAGCAACGAGTAAAGATAGTATATGCATATTCAGCAGTTAAAGGAGAATATGAAGCATATGACCAAGGATTACTAAAATAGAATAGAGAAGGAATTGATCGGACAGAAGGAGTTATGACAAGAGTTCGGAGAAAGACAGGTAAATAAGCTGAATAACGATTTACGAGCCAGTAAAAACCGTATGTGAATAAGATTGTAACAGGTTGAATTAAGAAGATGCTAGAAATCTGTGAAATGCCCCAACTTGTCATGACTTCATGACCAACAGATTTATCATGATTAGCTGCAAAAAGAATTAAAAAGTTAAGAACAAACCCTAAGTAGCCCATAGCAGCAAGTAAAAATCCAGCACCAGTCCAAGTATGAGCAGGCCATGCTTTCCAGCAGGACATGTGAAAATCTAATAGATTCCAAGGCATTGAAATAACTGCCGCTGCTTTTCTTAGTAATTCTTTAAGAGTTAATTCTTGTAATTCATCAACTCCTTTAATTTTAAGAAATTCGGGATCAAGTTCCATTCCATTTTTCTTATTTAAGTAAATAAGAGCAATTTTTTCAAATGCAGAACGGCGTTGATATTCTTCATGAAGGACAGGAAACTGTGCTTGAAATTCAAGAGTACCAACATGATTCATTGATCGGACCAATCCTTGAACAACAGGAATATTAAGAGTCATAGTTATTAATGATAGCATAATTGTTTCAATTATAGTCATAGCGGCTTTTCCTCCAGCACCATAAGTAAATCCGTATAGAAGAGCAGTAATAAAGAGTGAATGGAACTGAACTATGGATAAGAAGAGAAGACGGAATAGACGAGAAAGACGGGGATCATAACGGAAAATAAATTGTAAACTGGGATGTTGTTGCAAGATACGTTGAAAAACCGTAGAGGATGCTGCGATAGGTTCTTGTTTCATTGTTTTATAGAAGCGATCCATAGTTGAGCGAATATCATAAATATAGAGTGGTGAAGAAGGTCTTCTATGTAAGAATTCGCGCAGGAACTTATTGCGAAGAAGTGAATGAACATAACGCCGAGTAGAACCCAAATCAACTTGAATTACAATAATACCGATACACAAAGTTAATAAACCAAGTCCACCAAATAGACCAAACCATTCAGCATTTGAGGCTAAACCGGCAGCTGAATAAACATTTTTTGCATTATCAAAGAGTGCTTTATTTGATTGAACAACAGCCATTACACGACTAGAGAAATCAGTTAAGTGGGTGCATTCGCAAGAAGCATATGTAAGATTTGCATAAGCGGGTTTACAACCATCTGATGACCATTTTTTCAAGGAAGTTGACCAGTAGATGCAACTATGATCAAAAGAAGGGGTTGGACAATCAAACGCTTGAAAAGTATAAGGTTGGAAAGAAGTACATTGTACATAGTTAGTAGAATTCATTAAACATGGAACTTCCCACAGATCACGACGTGTCTGATTTGCGCCCTTGAAAAGAGTCATTTGTCCTCCAGTTGTTAGATATACAAAAGCAGTATCACAACGAATAACATATGAAGGAGGAGTTTGAATACGAGGATCATCTAATCCAAGATTCTGATTCCATGACATTGTGATGGGTTTTGATAGATTTGATACAGAAAGAGCTTTACCAGTAGAATCTAGAACACTAAAAGAAACAACTGGAGCATCGGGTTTTTCATTTGGAATAACTGATACAAAAGGATTTTTGGTCCATTGTATAAGGGAAGCGGCCGCAGCACCTTCTACAAGAGATTTAAGTGGAGGCATTGCAATATTAGTAGTTCCAGATGCTAGAGTTGCAGTGCCGTTTGTTTCTGGCAGAACTTGCAGAGTCATTTTAAATTGTGTTGTTTGGACAGAAACTGATCCATTGGCAGCACCTGCTAGAAGCGCAGCACCAAGAGCATTAAGACTTCCTTGGATAACAGAGGCATCATAGGCAGCAAGAGTATTTATGAATCCAATAGCTTCTGCTGAAGAGATATTTGTTAGATTCTGTGGTATTTCTGGAGGTTTGAACCAGTTAGGAGAAGGAGAACTAGTAACACTGGGTGTCAAAGATGCAGTTGATGTTGCAGAAGGTGTTGATAAAGAAGAACTTGTAGATGAAGCAGAAGAAGATGGTGTTGAAGACATTGTAACTGTTCCTGTAGAAGATGCAGAAGATGTTGCCGAACTGGAAGATGAAGATGAAGATGTTGCTGATGCTGAACTTGTCATAGTAGCAGAAGAAGATCCTGAAGATGTTGCTGATGCTGAAGACAATGATGAAGATGTTGCTGATGCTGAAGACGATGATGAAGATGTTGCTGATGCTGAAGACGATGATGAAGATGTTGCTGTTGCTGAAGCAGATGATGAAGATAAAGCAGATGATGAAGATGAAGATGATATAGAAGCAGATGATGAAGATGAAGATGACGTAGAAGGAGTAACAGTTGATGTTGGTCCAGCAGTAAATGTAGGATATGCTGATCTAGATGCGGAAGCCGAACTGGTTCTAGATGCAGTAGATGTTGGACTAGGAGTTATAGGAACTGACATAATTGTAATACGATAATTTACCTTAGCATAATCACATCCATTCAGTGGTTGAACAATTAATTCAAATGTATTAATATTTGCATAAGAACTCCATGTAAGAGTACCCGATGCATATGTAATAACAGGACTATAGACTGCAGATCCACCATTAATATTTACCCAAATTTGTTCACCTTGACCGCCATTTTCATAATGCCTTAAACTAAGAGTTACAAGAAAATAGGATGTATCAGAAGGTGGAAATGGATTAGACCACTTAATAGCAGGTCTTACTGTACCGCAGGATGGAGTATTGCAAGTAATTCCATCATTAGGCATCATAGTTGTGGCTGTAATCCAACCTGCACAATTCTGAGAATACATCCAAGCCGTACTACCTTCGGCATTACCAAGAACAGGAAGAGGACCATAATTTGGTTCTTTATAATAATTGTAAGTCCAACCTTTATTTCCTTGGAAACTATTAAAATCAGTTTGAGAATCATAGACATAAACAGGTGTTCTCGTTAAAGAAGGAGTTTTAGAAATAGTAGGTGTTATTGAAGGTGTAGGAGTAGGTGGAGGTGTTATTGAAGGTGTAGGAGTAGCAGAAGGAGAAACAAGAGTGCAGCAAAAGTATTCAGATATCTCTGCCATATTGGGACTATAAATGCATCCTTCACCATTTAAATTACAAGCAGGTCCATTGACAGTAATACCATTATAAATAACATTTGTGCAGATTTGATTCATATTCTGTTGAATATATGAGCATGATGGGGTACCAAGATTAAAAGGACAGTCTCCTGTGTAATGTCCAAGTGAAGTTAAACTTGTGCAATCTTGAGAAAATACTAGACTAACAAATAAATACGCAACAATTTGCCGCAGCATTTCTACTAAGTTGGTCGGTAAAAATTAATTATTCACTATTATTTGATCTATTCTTCTTTCTGTCTTTATTGCTTTGTTGAACAGGCACAGGAGTCGGGTTAGTAACTTGTTCTTCAACTGTAGGGAAAGGGACTTCTTGCTGAGGGGCATCTTCAACTGTAGGCATAGGGACTTCTTGCTGAGGGGCTTCTTCAACTGTAGGGAAAGGGACTTCTTGCTGAGGGGTAACTTCTTCTACAAGTTCTTGAATAATGATTTGTACCTTAGCAGGCTCTAAAAGAGTAGTATCTGGTTTAATAGGTAGGGTAATAGCCCAAGTAGCCAAACCTCTTGCAGAACCATCACGTTTCCAAATATTAGGTAAATAGAACGAACCATTTCCTTTAGAAGCGTATCCAGCAATCCAAGAAAAAGTAGAATTTGCGCAAATTCCACCATTGCACCGAGACATCAACCAAAGAGTTTCCCAAATATCAACAACAGGCATCATAGCCATTTTCATTGTAGGGAATTTAAATTTCTTCATATCCACTTTATCAGGTTCCTCAGTAAAAACTAAAAATGTAGCAAGAGGATCTTGCAGAAGAATACGCCGCGCAGCATCAGGATAGTAGGTAGTCAGATCTACATCCCAATCTGAGTTTACATAATCACCAAGTCTGAAATGAATAAAATAGGCATGCGTAAAGTCTATACTATCTACATTAAGGATACGTTGAGGAGGCGTTGGGATTTTGAAGGTATCTCTAGCATTAGGCGAAAAGAAAGCATCATTCTGAAAATTTCCGCGGATAGCAACAGATCCACTTATATCAGGAATAGGAGAACCTGTATCAACAAAGTCAGTCCAAGATACTTTGCCACGATAAATTGTGACTTGTGGAAACCAAGCGTAGAGCATTGTCCGCATCTTAACCGGAGGAGTATGAGGATTATTAGTAATATGTTCTTCAAAGAAGACAAACTGTTTTCCAGTACGCTCAGCATAACCTAATCCTGCAAGAATCTGAAATATACGATTACCGAATCCTCCAGACATCTGTGCAGAAACAAGATTATCCTGTACACCAATTAAAACACGATCACGCGGAGCCAAATCAGGAGTTGTAGATGCCCGTCCTTTTCCTCTTCCTCTTATCCAAGAACTCATATCTTTGTATAAAGAATAAAACAAAGAGAATATAACGTAATAATTAAGGTCATCACATTAATATGAGTTGGCAGTCCCTTAAGAATCATAGAACCCACAACCCCACCAGTCATTAAAAGAGCATCCGCAGCAAGAATCTTTCCGCCATTTTCAGCAGCATAATCTTGAAAGACATCAATCATTTCATTGTGACCACGAGTTATAGGAGCAATGACTGCAAGAAAGAAAAAGATATCATGACAGAGTTGAAAAAGGATAACTGTTAGAAGAAAGAAAACAAAAGAACTTTTGAATCCTCCTAATGTATAGATATAACGAGCAAATCCGATACCGATCATAAGACTAAAAACATCCGCACCAACAGCCAAGATACCAAATCTAGTATACCAATCATCTAGAGCAGTTATACCAAAATAGGGATCTTTAGGAGAAAATTTTGTTAAAAAAATTACAATAGTATCAACAATAATAGCGGCAATTGTAATATAGAACCAATCAGAAGTGACTCTATAATCGGATATAGAGTGCATTACTACTTTACCGCGTTAAAATTCCTACTAGAAAAAAGCCTAATAAATTATGAATCAAGGATATGTGTATTGTATGTCAAATTCAGCAATGCCTGGTATTGTAAAAGTCGGATTTACTTTAGGTAAGCCAGAGGAAAGAGCAAAAGAGTTAAAAAGCACAGGAGTTCCTCTTCCATTCAAGGTTGAATTTGCAAAATTTATATTAAATCCGGAAGAGAAGGAAAAAGCGCTCCATAAGATTCTGGCAATTTATGGAGAGCGTATTAATGATCAACGTGAATTCTTTCGTTACGATAAAGATAGAGTTCGCGAATTCTTTGATCTGCTAGAAGGTGAATATTATGAAGATGGTTTTTTGCAACCAAATAAAGTAAAAAATCCGCATAAGATTTATGTTGTGGAGAAGGATGAATAATTACTCAGAATCATCTGATGCAGAATCAATAGCCGAAAGATTAAGTTCAAAAGAAGGAGGAAAATTTAAAGGAGCAGCAGGACGTGGCATCAAAGCAGGAGAAGGTTCAGTTGAATCAAAGAATTCAGAAATAGTATCACCAGAATCATCAGAATCATCATCGGGACAATCCTGCAAGAAATGTCCTTTACATCCACAAAGAAAGCAAGTCTTATCAGCATTACCAAATAACTCTTCCCGCAAATTATAGATATCAGATTCGTCAAGAGAAGGTGAAGAATATGAACCTCCACGAACATGTTGGATTCCCTCAGTTACCATTAAATCTTTAACTTCTTTATCAACAAGATTTTTTTTACCATCTAATATTTTACAAATAGAAATAGGTGTATGAAGAATAGTCCATTCAGAAGAATTTACAAATTGCTGGATTCCTTTAATACGGTAATTAGTGTGTCCAACCCAATAATTACCACCTTGCAACTTAAGTACATAGATACTCATTTTCCCTACTTTGTATAACTTAGTATTTTATATCAATTTTTAATATTTTTATCTGCGTTCTAATTAGATGAATCCGTATATTGCATTTTCTATGGAGCAGCGTAAGAAGATGGTAAAGGCTGATCCTTCCCGGCACTCAAATATCGGTGGTTTAGCGAAAGAGATTGGAGCAATGTGGCGTGAACTATCTGATGCTGAGAAGGCGAAGTATGGTTCAGGAACACGCAAGGTGAAAAAAGCCAAGAAGGTAGCAAAGGTGCAGGTAAAAGCAAAAGGAACAAGAAAAACAAAGAAGGCTTTATCTCCGTATATTAAGTTTTACAAGAATAACTACGCTAAGATAAAGAAGGAGAATCCGTCAATGGCTTTACCTGATATTGCAAAGAAGATTGGAAAGATGTGGTCTGAGAAGTAGAACTAATCAAAATAGTAATTTGTTCAATATCTAAATCTAACATTTCAATTAGTTTATCTTTGATATTTGAAAGCTGACCATTATCGGGAGCAAAGAACTTAACAAAATAATGCGCTGCTTCTAGCATGCCATTTGTATAATCACTTGATAAAGAAATAGCAACTAATTCAGCATGTTTTCTATTAATTTTCTGCAAGATATCCCAACAGACTGTATTTAGTGTAACTTGATGCAGTCCCTTAATTGCAGCATTATAAATATGCAAGACACCTAATAACCAATCTTTATTCTTAATAATAGGATGATCTTGATAAAGTACATTATTTAACATTAGTTAAACAGAACATTAAAAAGAAGAAAAATAAACTAAACCTAAAACAAAGATTCACTATTCATCTAATGGGAATGCAGCCACCCGAATTTCCAAATTTTAATGAATTTATATGTTTTACTAATACAAAAAATGATAGAGTTTTGAAATGGCACACATTATCAAATGGAAAGAAGATTCAATGTGCAGGATATGAGGGTTTTGCATTTGATGAGTTATTAAACAAATATGAAGAAAATGAAATCAAAATAGATGAATTACAAGTGCCAATAATAGAATACAAGGATAAGAATGGACTAAATAAATTTTGGTCGCCAGATATATTTTTACCGAAAGAAAAAAGAATTGTTGAGACTCTGCCTATCTGGACACATACTAGGAATCCAGATAGAAGTAATTTACGAAGTAATGCATCTATCCTAGAAGGTTATAAGTATGAATTATGGTTATATGATTCTAAAGGAAATAGAATATCTAAAAAGCAACCTTCTTTGCTTGCGCTTGACTCTGAGCCTTTAGAACCATCACAGATTCCCGACCAAGCCACTCAGAAGCAGGACCAGCAATACCCATTTTCTCAAGATTTGAGATAAGTTCTAGACGTGTTCCTTCAACAACTTTGATTTTAGAAATGACTTCCTTCTTAAAAAGAGGAGTTACTACAGAAATAGAAGTGCGCATCCAACTATTGGGATGAATAACCCAAATACCCATTAGTGAATTTAGTTGATTTTCGGATATTTCTTTAAAAAGATTTTTAGTAAAATCAATAGAAACAAAATGTTCATTTCTCATCTCAGCACAATCAAAAATCCAGATCCATTTTCCTTCAGCCTTTGCCTGTTCTAAATGAGCCTTGAAATAGACAAATTTCTCTGGATTATCAATTATTTCTATTGATTTTGCAGGACTTGTATAGTACAAAGACATTCCATTAAGTGAACCAAATTTAACGAAGTGATGAATCTTTGGATTTATTTTACATTTAGAACACAGAGTAGCCATTAAAAAAACATAAGATGAAAATAATTTTTATCTTACGCGTAAAAGAGATGACACAATGTCCTTATAGATATTTATTTGGAAAGCCAGGGGAAGGAGCTCATTCATATCGCTTTGCAGGATTAGCAATAGTTGATACACTCTTAACATTTTTAGGTGCATGGATAATAACTGCTACAAGTGGGATAAATATTAAAATAACTTTTGCTGCTTTCTTCATCTTAGGAGAAATCTTGCATTATGCCTTGGGTACACAGACCGCATTTTTGACAATGATAGGAGTAAAAGTAGGATGTGATTAAACGATTTATTTTAAGCATTGAATATAGGGATGGATTTTGAAATAATCTTTGTTCGTCACGGAGAATCCTGTGCGAATGCATGGCAAAAGGAATTTTTATCTGGTACCCAGATTCTGTATGGCGATCCTGAATTGACAAGAAGAGGAATTGAAAGATGTAAAGTATTTAGAAAACCTTTAGAAGTTTTTATTAATGAGAAATGGTCTGAAAAGCCATATATAGTTGGAGCATCAGCATTAATGAGAACACAATTAACAGCATTTTGGCAACTTGCTAGATACACTGCAGGTCATCTACAAAAGCCGATACATGTATTTCCGCATATATGTGAACCTGGAAGATCATGGGATAATATACCTTTTGATTCTCAAAAACAAAGAAGCATAATAAAATCCAGAGAAATTTTGGAGCAATTAGATGATGGAAATGATTACAGAGATCAGCAAACAAGAGAAACACAATCAAATATGCTTTTATTTCTTAAATTCTTGGGAACAAATCCTTCTGTATTTTCTGCAGGAAACGATGGAATTAGAAGAGGAGTAGTCTTCACACATTCACATTTCCTTAAAAAGCATTTTCAACTTCCAACAAATGATAATATTATGAATAATGGATTTATTTATACGAAATTTAAATTATCTCCTCAAAATCAATCCCTAGAAGAATTCCAAGGTCAAGGAGATTTTAATTATCCATATTTTCAGTTCTTTGATTTACCTGATTATCCTAAAGAAAAATACATGTGTCCTGATCTATGTCGCAAGACTCTATGCACCTTCAGAAAAGACACACACGGTTTACCAAGTGAAGCAATTTCACTACCACCTCCACCACCAAAAGCAAGATCATGGTATACAAATCTCTTTACAAGGAAAAATAAAAACCAAAATAAAACTAACAGAATTAATAAAAATAATATAACACAAAGAAAAAGAATAGATCCAAAACTTATACAGGGTTCAACCTATGCTAAGCAACTTGCAGAAGGAGGTAATAGAGGAGCAGGAATTGGACCACTCTATTCAGTAAATAATAAACAAAGAAATTTAGGATTTGCATTAAATGGTCTAGGACCGCAGAACTTTAATGAGCAAGGATATATTCCTAAGCAAACATTAAGACTTCCAGTTCAAGGAGCATCAGTCAGACAATAAATCCGAGCCCAAGAGTAGAAATGGAGACGCACATGCAAATTCTTCCGCTGAAGGACTGTGATACGGAAGATCCGAAGCTAAGAAAGGCAGTTGATAGACTCTTGTATGGAGAAATTTCAGTCATTGGATATCATCCAATCTACATAATAGCCAACTCAGAACAATATTTTCTGCTAGAAGCAGATGATATGATTGTGGGATTTTGTAGTATTTACAAGGAAGATAATAAAGTAGTTCTTAATGAATTTGAGATCTTTCATGAGTGTCGCCGTTATGGATATGGTAAGATGTTTGCCAAATATATTTTTGAAACCATAAATCCCAATGAATTTTATGAGATGATGAGCAGTGCATTTCTTTTTTGGTGGAAAGTTCTTGGAGGGATCTACTTCGTTCAGCATATTGCTAGCGTAATAGACGCACAAAGTGTGAAATCTACAGAAGAAAAAAAAGCAATATTTGATACCTGGATGATAAAGTATAAACATAATGATCAAATTAATACAGCATTGGCATTTAATCTAATTGCAACATCTTTGCTAGTAAATCCTTCAATCTCTTTTGAAGAGATTAAAGCATCAGTTGAAGATTCTACATGGTTTAGAGGACTCCTTGTAGGAAAAAGACCTGATACACCCAGACCAAATGAATTAACAGCATTCAAGGATCTGTTACTTTAACTTCAATAAGTGGAGTTTTAATTTCCTCAGTTAGAGGAACTTCACCAATAATCTTTTCAATTTCAATCATTGCAGACTTAACACGAATTAGATCTCTTTCACAATCATTCCACTTTCCGAAACCATATCCAATTGTCTGATTCTTTTGATTATGATAGTAGAAACAGAGAAATGGAGCCCCCAAACAAGTTGTTCCCATAGATACATTTGCCAAAGAAGGAATATGAATTACTTCTTTTGAGATGCGGACAAAACGAGGCATTTTACTTTACTTTACAGATAAAAAAAGTTTTCAATTTTACTTTACATAGAAACTAAAGGAAATCCCGGATTCACAATTGGTTCATTTGAATTATCATCAAAGAGACCAGAACCAGTCATATGAATCAAATCACGATTCACCACACGAGGATACACTTTACGATAATACTCTTCATCTTCTGCTGTTGCAACATGAGATGTCTGGAGTTGTACATTAGTTCCAGGTGATGTAGCAGCAAAGCCTTCAATGACAGCATTTCCTACAAAAAGTAGTGTTAAAAGAACAGCAAAAAGAATACTCAAAGTTACAGGGCAAAGTTTAGCCATCTATACTATTCCCAGATTTTCACTGCAAGTCAGCAGCAGTCATTTCACCAACTAGATCTTTAAAAGATGTTGTAGGTATCCAACCTAACTTTTCTCTAGCTTTGGAAGCATCCGCTAACAAAGTCTGCACTTCAGCAGGTCTAAAGAATGCAGGATCTACACAGACACGCAGAGCACCCGTTGCAGAATCATACCCTTTCTCATCAATACCAGTTCCTTCCCATCTCAAAGTGCTTTGAAATCCAATTTCATATGCAAGTTCAATAAATTCCCGCACAGAATGTTGAACACCAGTTCCAAGAACAAAATCTTCAGGTTCTGAAGCCTGCACAATTCGCCACATTCCTTCTACATAATCCCGAGCGTGTCCCCAATCACGCAGGGCATCAAGATTACCAATTGTTAGAAATTCCTTTTTACCCAAACCAATTTCACCGAGTGCCATTGTAATTTTCCGAGTGACAAAATCTTCACCTCTGCGCGGAGACTCGTGATTAAACAGAATACCATTTACTGCAAAGATCCCATATGATTCTCTGTAATTCCGAACAATCCAGTAAGCATATAACTTAGCAATAGAGTAAGGTGAACGAGGATAAAATGGAGTAGATTCATTCTGTGGAGATTCTTGCACACGACCAAAAAGTTCCGAAGTGCTGGCTTGATAAAAACGAACTAACTTGCGTTCTTCAACAGATAATTGCCTTATCCATTCCAAGAAAGTAAGAGGTGCCAATGCATCAACCTTTGCAGTATATTCAGGCATTGTAAAAGACTGATGAACATGACTTTGAGCTGCCAAATTATAGATTTCAAGAACACTTACAGAATCCTTAACTAAAGACCAAATTGTACTTAATGCAGTATGAATTGAAGCAGCATCAGTCATATCACCGGTGTGAAGAGTAACCTTTTTCAAGACATGATCAATCCGAGAAAGATTACGATGATTGCTAGAACGGCGAACTAGACCATGAACTTGATAATTCTTAGCAATTAGAAGTTCAGCTAAATATGAACCATCTTGACCAGTAATTCCTGTAATTAATGCAACTTTTTGACTCATTTAACTCTTAACATTATAATTCAAATAGACTTTAAACACACATCAATTAAGTTTTCCTGTAGCGAAGACACCGAGACGTTCGTTACTATTATCAAAAGACTCATAACATAATTTAACTTTGACCCGAGAAAGATCTAAATGAGTAGCCATACAATAAACTGAACTTTCTAGCAGATGAATTTCTGTTGCTTCTTCTAAAAGTTTTTTGTATGAGAATAATGGTTTTCCAACGACAATATCAGCAATTCCAAAAAATCCATGATCTTTGGGATAATGATTCTTATTCAAATCTAAGATAAGAAGAGCAGTTGATTTTGCAACGTGTTGCCAAATTGGTAGAGTAGTATTTTGTGACTGCTGGTGAACAACAATATATTTAGGAGCAATTGAATTAACAAGTTGCCATATAGCTTCGGAATCAATAGTATTTGGAATATAGAAATAGGAAGATCTACTTTTCCGAGAAATACCTAAATCATCATAAAAAGAAAGAGGAAAGTCATATAATACAGGCTTCTTAGAATGCTGACCGCAAGCAAAAACTTTAATTCCTTGAGATTCAATCTGAGGAGCAAACACCTGCTGGAATGGTTGGATATTTGCATCATCATCAACAACATATAATTTAATAGTTGGATCGTCATCATATAGACGACGAACATTTGCTTCATATTTTTTCTTGCATACAACAGTAATTTCATCATAACACGTTGCTAGATACCGAACTGCACCAAGAAGCCAAAACATATCACCTAGACCAAGATGTCCATAAAAGAAACATCGCTTCTTAGCATATCCCTTCACTTCACGCAATGAAGATGTGCACAGATGATTAATCTTTGACTTCATCCGAAAACGCCGATCATTTTCTTCCAAAATCTGAGCACAGATCTTTCCTGCCTCAATCTCCGAAATATCTTTTCCATGGAATCCATCCTGTAAATCCCAAATAGCTAAATTAATTTCCCGCAAGATTTTGTAGTGCCAAGGATACAGATCAATATACTTCTGCAAGGATTCTAGCAGAACATTATATTCTTTTTTGCAAGAAGCTAGACGATCATCACTAATCTTAGTGCATTTTATGTCTAAGATAGTCAATTTATCTAATCCTTCACCTATAGAAACAGGTAACATAAGTTCTGAACTCATAGTACTAGTTTTTTATTACAGCTAGACTTTATATTTAATCGGTAAACATTAAATTTGCAATACCATTCTGGAAACGCAGCCAATTATATGTTAGACCAAAGACAACAACTTCCCATTCAACAGATGCACCATTGGAAGAAGTAGGAGGTTCAACTTCTAAATCAAGACGTAAATCAACACGACTACTATTCAGTGTTCCACCTTGAGGAGCAAAAGTATCACGATCACCATCAAATGATGTGGAATAAATATAATTATCAAAGAGTTGAACTCCACCAGGCAAATCCTTAGAAGAAGAGGAGCGCCACCAAGTCTCAGGTTGATCAATTAAGAACACAGTACCAACAAGAAGTTTTGCCCGTTGCAACATAGGTTTTTGAGGACTCCAAGTAGCATCAATTTCATCTAAAAGACGCGATCCGTAATTACCCCATTCATTATATCTGAAGACTGCTTTTCTTCTTACAAAAAAGAAAATACGTCGCACAGGATTATTGAAAGAAGTAAGAGGAAGTGCAATTAAGATTGAATTAGTTGCCGAAAAACCTACAGAATACTTTAAAGGTTCAGCAAATTTCATAGTAATAACTTGTTCTATCATGACTTCATGAGGCATAAATTTATAAGCAGCACGTAGATCATCTGCAAGATAAGTGATACCAAAAATCATTTGAGCACCGGCTAACCGAGGAATTACCAATGAATTAGTCCAAGTGCTAGTATTTGAATAGGCTAATGAATTATTTGTATAAGACACGGTCATACCTAGAGGTGATGAATCACATGTTTCTCTGGGTTCTGAGACCATACGCACAACATCAACAAATTTTCGCAAAGTGATATGAATTTTGATATCTTTATTCTGCAAGGATGCAAGAGGAAAACCAGTATTCTTACGACGACTAAACCAGAAAGGAAGCCATAAATAAACATTTCCATCTTCGGTAGGTGAAATTAATTGTTGTCTTTTTACAGTTCCTGTAAGAGATCCGCCAACAACACTATTAATCCAACCACTTCTTTGCTGAGAAGTCAAGAAGGCCCGCGAAGCAACAGAAGCCCAGTCACCATCAACAGAATCAATTACAATTCCATCAACTTCTAGTTCAGCTAGAGCAATAGCATGTTGTCCAAGTTGATCAATCCAAGTCCAGCTGGAGCCAGGTGATTGTGGGACAAAAGCATGAGCATCATCGCGTAAGAGTCCTGGTAGAACAGAAGTAGGAATCCAAGAACCGGGTTTAATAACTAGACAACACCACTGCAAGAGATCAGCATATTCAGTTACGGGTACCGTGAATGTAATTCTGGAGCCCCATTGCGCATCTCCAGTATAGTTTGTTTCCAGGACTTCACTAGAAAACTGATGATATTGTTGGTAGACAGGTTGGACTAAAGTCTGTTTTGAATTTGCGGGGTATAAAAAGTCATCTAGACCACCACGTTCAACAATAGAGACCAGTTTTTTAATCCCGCCTACGGGTTTTTGAATAGGATTTGCATTAAATGAAAAATTTCTAGATTGATTGGAACCTGATCCCCGCATCCCTATAGTTTCTTTTCTTAATTAGTTTTCCGTTTATTTAAATATAAATGGTTGAATATTTTGTTCTGCTAGATCCTGCAGGAACTCCTTTAAAACTTTTTAGATCTATGCTAGAATGTCTGACATGGAAAACAACACAAAGATTCTATGAAGATCCAATTATTCATAGAGTTCATCAAAAACCAGATGGATCACTTGCGGTTCAAATTATTAGAGTAGGAAAAGAAAATTTTGGTTAAGTGCTACACCTAATAATTGTATTGCGAAGAATTTAGAATTAAATTAATTAGTTATATTTTTAGTCTGTGGTTTATATCCATTAACCCATGCTGCTATAGAGTCAGGACCACCATACTTTGCTAATTTCCGAGCAACTTCAAAATAAATACTTTTTATTTGACCAACAGCACTTGTAGCAAATGATAAAGCTACAAAATCCGCCAACGAATCAATAATTAGATCATATTTACTAATACCAAACGATTGCAATTCAGATGAACTCATTAAATGAGTGGGTTTTTTTGCGGTATCTGTGATTTTTAGGATAGAACAATTTGGATTACAAAGTTGTGAATGCGGTACTTTCGCAGTCCATTCATTCATCAATTCCACTGAATCAGAGATATGATACACACGTTT
>Ga0164294_10000122_pt1 | contig 71418 bp, 53 predicted proteins | sample GEODES005metaG_FD_111479 | JGI IMG/M metagenome (GOLD analysis project Ga0164294, IMG submission 111479) | Oligotrophic lake water microbial communities from Sparkling Lake, Wisconsin, USA - GEODES005 metaG | ecosystem: Environmental > Aquatic > Freshwater > Lake | place: USA: Sparkling Lake... | reverse complement strand
CTGTGATTCTGTGATTCTGTGATTCTGTGATTCTGTGATTCTGTGATTCTGTGATTCTGTGATTCTGTGATTCTGTGATTCTGTGATTCTGTGATTCTGTGATTCTGTGATTCTGTGATTCTGGGATTCTGTGATTCTGGGATTCTGGGATTCTGGGATTCTGGGATTCTGGGATTCTGGGATTCTGGGATTCTGGGATTCTGGGATTCTGTGATTCTGTGATCCTGTGATCCTGTGAACCAAAAGGTTCTAATCGATCGAAGCGTGATTTTTTGATATAACAATCAGCCAGACGGGATGATGCAAGTCATCCACTTTATGCGAGAGATGTAGGGTAATGTCGATAGAGGGTGCCTTGTCACTGGGCACCCCTTTGCCGTTGTATCGATGGATTGGATGACTTAACGTCCAGCCGCCCAGAAAGCTTCACCCGCCTGTATCGGATCGTTGGTTGCGGCCAGTGTCTCAATCCAGACCGGATACTGGGCGACCACCGGATGCTGGCTGGGGTGGAAGTCGCGGCGGAACCAGTCGAGGTAAGGCTTTTTCATGGCAGTCAGGATGCCGTCTTTACCGAACGCCCACGACAGGCCTTCGCGCAGCAGTTTGACCCGCTCACGGCGGCTGAAGCCATCGGCTTTGAGCATCATGTTGGTGCGGTAGAGGGTAAAGGTGCCCATCAGCATGCTGGTGATGATCAGCGCATTGGCCCGCAGATAATAGGGCACCTGGGCGACATCCTGCATCACGTCATAAGCGACATCGCGATGCTCCATCTCTTCGATGGCATGCCATGCAAATAACGCACGGACGTGTGGTTCGACTTCTGCAAGTGTGGCTTTCTTGCTATAGAAGCAATCAGCCATGAGAGCGGTTAAATGCTCGCTCGCCGCAGTGATGGCGATGTTGTATTCAGGGCTGCGGGTCTTGAGCATGGCGTCAAAGCGTTTCTTCAGAAAACCGATCATCTGATCCATTGGCATGCCTTGCTCGATCATTTGCTGATTCATATGATCATGGGCAATGCCATGCTGGGCTTCCTGTTTGATGAAATCTGCCACACGCGCCTTGAGATCCGGATCGGTGATCTGATCGCGGAACAGTCTCACACTGCTGATAAAATAACGCTCACCATCCGGGAAGCTCAGACTTAACGCATCAAACATCCGGGTCTTGACCGGATTGCCGCCAAACCAGAAGCGCGGCATATGCTCGGCGAGTTGGAAATCTAGATCGCGTCGTACCTCGATATCGACGTGATAGCGGTCTTGGTGGTCATGCGAGAGGACTGCGCTATTCATGAATGTACCTGCCATATCAGATGTTTCAGTGTGATCAGTATTGCGCATTCGTGCAAAAAAGTTTTGACAGGCTTCGCCAAATTTTATACAAATGATGCCATGAAAACGGACATTGTCATTAACGGTGGTCATCTCGTGCTCGTGGCGCAATATGTGCAGTCACGCGGGCTTGCTTTGCCGGATGTCTTTGATGCGACTCAATTAGCGCTGATCCAGCATACACAGGAGACCGGACAGCCGGTACCGGTATTGCAGTTTGCGGATTTACTTAGACAGTTGGCCAATCGCGTGCAGGAGCCTGACGTGGCTCTGCAAATTGCCAGCCTGATTCGCACGGGTCATCTCGGTGTTGTGGGTTATCTCTTGCATGCGTGCGCCAATATGGCGGAGGCATTGGTCTGCCTGCGCCGCTATCGCAAGCTGATCATCACCGTCGTCGAAGACATGCAAGTGATAATGCATGAGGATACAATCGAGCTGCGCTGGGAGCATGATCCGCAGATCGATCCGATAGTACTGGAACTGGGCATTGCGATTTTGATTCAGTTTTCAAGGCAACTGGTCAATCAGTCCCTGTCGCCGACCCGGGTCAATCTGATGCAGACGCCACCCTCAGTCGTTCCTTTTGAACACTATTATGGTTGCCCGGTGTATTTTCATCCGGGCTGGGCCAGTGTGGTGTTTCCGGTCGCTTATCTCAATATCCCTATCACTCAGCCCGACAAGACCTTGCTGGATATCCTTCAGCAGCAGGCGGATCTGGCGCTGCAGGCTTTGCCCAAGACGGATGAGTTTATGCAGCGGGTGCAGAAGATTCTGGCGCGTCTGTGTCAAGAGGGGCAGCCTACGGTTGAGGTATTGGCATCGCGTTTACATATGGGGACACGGACGGTACAGCGCAGATTGACGGAGAATGACACCACTTTTCAGCAGGTGCTGGATGAAGTGCGGCAGCATCTATGCTTGCGGTATCTGCAGCAGGATATCCAGCTCAGCGATATTGCCCAGCTCTTGGGTTACTCGGATCAGAGTGCATTTACCCGGGCCTATAAACGTTGGACTGGCCGTACGCCCCATCAGGAGCGACTGCGCGGCAGACACGTGTGAAATTGTAGAGCGCCTGCTTGAGTCATGACCGCCCATGGAGGCGGTATTTTTTTGCGCATCATCTTAAGGATGATCAGTCTGGATACCCTTATGGACAGCATGTAAATTGTGAGTAATTCTTGGCACAACCTACAAAAACATCAAAAAATTATCACAATGAGTGCGTGCGCGAGTCGTGGTGGCTTTGATGTAATGCGCTCTGTATAAATCTATGTGGCATTGCACTTGGATTTGTTTTTGATATCAGTAATTTGAGTGTGCTATTTTTGAGGTGAGTGAACCATGATGACAGTACGTGTTTTAAAAATGGCATTGATCGGCAGTGTGATGACGGCAACGTCGATGATGACCGCATGCACTACCATGTCGCCTGATAACCGGCATATGGGCGCTGCTGCAGGTGGCGGCGCGCTTGGCGCGATTCTGGGTAATAACGTCGGCGGTACGACCGGGTCGGCGGTTGGTGCTGCTGTGGGGGGTGGCGTGGCGGCCTCAACCTCAGGGGCCTCGCGCCGTACCGCTGTGGGTGCTGCGGTAGGCAGTGGCGTGGGTGCAGTGGTTGGTGAGCAGATACTGGGTGGCAATAATGGTGCTGCGATCGGTGCTGCATTGGGCGGTGCTGCAGGCACGGAGATCAGCCAGCGCAATCAATAACCCCAGCATCCTTCTAAAAAAGCGCCACCTGAACAGGTGGCGCTTTTTTACATTTTTGCGACGCTTAGATTCGCGGAGCTTAGAAATGATAGCTGCCGCCGATACCGACGACCCACGGATCGACATTCAGCGTACCGATCTTATTACCGTTCAGTTTCATCTGGCTGGCGATATCGATGCGGCGCAAATCCAGTGCGATGCCGTAGGGCGTATTGGGGATGTCGTATTGCACGCCGATCAGACCCGCCATACCGAGGCTGTTGCCGGCCTCAGCTTTGTTGCCTGTGATAGGACCGACGGTTTTTTCACCCCAGACCAGCGTGTAGTTGACGCCGAGACCAAAGTACGGACGAATCCCATTGATGCCATCAAAGGTGTATTTTAGAGTGACGGTCGGTGGCAGGTCTTTAAAGGAGGCGGCCTTGGTGCCATTCAGATACACATCGTGGGTGAATGGTGTGGCCAATAATATTTCAGCCGCCAGATGATGATCGAATGCGTATTCGATAGAGGGGGTGAATTGGATGTCATTGGATGCCGAAGCGGTGTAGGCGTTGGCCAGTGTACCGCCATTGCCTTTAGGAATGACATCGGATGCGCCGATTTTAATCGTCCATGGGCTGTCTGCGTGTGCCATGCCAGCGCCAAGCAGCATCAGCATCGCGAGTAATGACTTTTTCATAATAACTCCCTGTTATTAAAGTTCTGGATAAACATTTCCTTGCTGTGCCATGCGCAGCATGACCCAGTCCGAAAAGCGTTGGGTCTAGGATCATTAATTTAGAGGAATAAAAGATAATAAGAGACCGACATTCTGCAAAACTGCAAAATGGGTGCTGGAATATCCTATTCCTTAAAATTAAGTCCGTTTTATCATCTGCATGCCTTGCAGTGACTGCTGGAGCACTGTTTTAGACTAGGCCAAATAATCAGTGATCCAGTTGCCATTTTAATATACATGAGATATTGAGAATGAAAAGATGCAATACAGAAATATTTATTAATAATTTAGAAATATTCAAATCTGAATCATATAGAGTGACTGTATTGGGCTGTTTATGATTAATCTGGTCAGATTTAACTTAAAAATGTCATGATGAAATTGGCGCAATATACGCTTTGCAAGGATGAAATTCGCATGCAATGCTCAGATGACTCATCGTGAGTGTCAGGATCATGGTATTGGGGGCAGACTGCTACGCATATGATGAACTAGGGAGCAAAATCATATAGTCGCCTGCTGCCAGATCTAGCGGATCTGCTTTAGTGTGCCAGCCACTCATTGATCCGGTTGATGACACTCTCATCCAGCATGCCAGCGGAGGCATAGAGTTCCAGACTGTGTGCGACATAGTCGTAACGGGACTCGGCGAGGTCACGTCGTGCGGCGTGCAGATTCGATTCGGCTGTGAGCAGATCGACGATGCTGCGGTTGCCGACCTGATAACCGGACTCCATGGTTTCATAAGCCATTTGCGCTGATGCAACGGTCTGACGAGCGGCCTGAATGCGTGAAGCGTCGGTATTGACCGTGAGAAATAGAGAGCGGGTCTGGTTGCGGACAGACTGCTGTGCCGAGGCGAGTTGTAGTTTGCCGAGTTCGGTCTGATAGGCCGCCTGCTGTGTGCCTGCGCGGGTTTGCCCACCATCAAAAAGACTCCAGCGCGCTTCGATACCGACCGTTGCACCTTTACCTGAGCTTAAGGCGGCAGAAAAACTGTCATTACCGGTATTATGCAGATCGTTGTAGCTTGCAATGGCATTGATCTGGGGCAGGTAACCACCTTTGAGGGCGGTCTGTGTGGAGTGGCTGGCATCGATGTCGCTGCTGAGGGATTTGAGTTGCGGATTGTGGGCTAGTGCCAGCGTGCTCCAGGCGTCGATGTCATTAGGCATTGGGGACGCGACCGGGAAGTGGTCGATCAATGGCGCAAGGTTACTGACCGGGCGACCGATGGAGGCACTTAAGGTTTCTTTGGCGTTATTGAGCTGGTTTTCGGCGGTGAGGCGCTGGCTGTAGGCACTGTCATGCTGAGCCTGACTTTCAAGCACATCGACTCTGGGGGTTAGGCCGACTTTAAGCTTGGCCTGATTTTCTTCCAGTTTTTTGCCGAGAGATTTTTCTCGATTACCGGCGAGCGCTAGCGTTTCTTCTGCCCGCAGGACCGCAAGGTAGGCTTCGGCAACCTGCAGGATCAGTTTCTGGTGTTGGACATCGGCTTTGGCGTCGTCACGGGATTGCTGGAATTTGGCCGCCTTGAACTGATTGAATGCAGCCCAGTCAAACAGAGGCTGAGTAATTTGGGCACCCCATGTCGATGTGGTGTAATTGCTGCGTCCGCCGACACTTGCGACATCGGGAATGATGGTGATCTGATTTTGTCGCAACTGGTTGCGGGTGATACTGCCATTGGCGGTGACATGCGGCAAGAGGGCAGCGCGGGCAGCTGCAGGTGTCTGGGCAGCCAGATTGTGTGCGGTACGGGTCGCTGCAAAGTTGGGGTCGTTTTGCTCTGCCAGTGTCAATGCCTGCATCAGATCGAGTGCGCGTGCCGAAGTTGGCAATGTACAGGACAGTGTACAGACAGCAAGCGTGGAGCAGACAAGAAATGGCAAGCGCATGATAGAAAAACCTGCAAAAAAAAGTGCAAAACCCAAACTGGGGTATCGATAGGCAATATGAAGTGTAATAATTGATTGTTAGGGTATATGATCTGTTACATAAATTTACATTAATCCCTATATGGTCGAGGTAATCCCCACGCTTAACCAGAATCCTCGTCGTACATGGATCGCAGTTATAGCGTACTTGATTGTGCGCCCAAAAAACAGACATGCGTCTGATAAAAAAACATCAGATGTGCGCCATTAGTGCCAACCATTACACATTTTATTAAAACTGAGGGCTGGTTGTTTCGATAAGCTTGAGTATAATCAAAAAGAAACAAGGATAGGTTTATTATTCCATAAACAATTTTCGTCGCATCAAACAACCTTTCGTCGAGTTGGTATGCGGATTGCGAGCTTACCTGCAGATAGCGGGAGTCGCCGTACAAAGAATGAAATTCCAGATCAAAAATTTTTGAGTGTTGACCTTTTTATGTTTGAAGTATCTCAGAACGCGTCAAGTACGGTAGACATGCTGAATCAGTCGAGTGTGCTTGCAATCACGCCTTATGAAATTCCTGATCTGACACTTTTGCAGGTATTGTGTCGTCTTCGTGTGCCTACTGCAATTGATCTGGGGCGTGATCAGGCGCAGTGGCCTAGACTTCTGACCGCTTTGGATACGCTGGGTGGTCAGTCTTATCTAGGGCTGCGCGTGCCGGATGCTGTTCGTCTGGATGGGCTGGAGTTACCGCCCACGGTTCGATTTGTCATTACTGCGCCGGATACGATCCTGCCTGCTGACTGGCGTCAGGTGCCGTTGATTGCGCAGGTGTGCTCGATTGCGGATGTCGATGCGGCGTTGGCGTTGGGCGTGGAGGGCATGATCGCCAAAGGGCAAGAAAGCGGCGGCTTAAGCGGCGCAGAAAGCAGCTATGTTTTGCTGCAACGGGTGCGTGAACACCTGCAGCGCAAGGCTGAGGGTCATGATCTGCCGGTTTGGTGTCAGGGCGGGATCGGGCTACATACTGCAGCTGGGGTGATGGCAGCGGGCGCGACTGGCGTGGTGCTAGATGCTGTGTTGGGTGTGTATCCTGAGAGCACGCTGCCAGCGGCACTCAAGCAGCGCATACTGGCGATGGACGGTAGCGAGGTCCGTACGATTGCGGGTTATCAGGTTTTGCCGACTCATGCGCGAGACGCTGACCATATGATGTCGTGGACGGCTCAGGCCGTGCAGCAGGCGCTTGCGCAGGGATCTACATTATTGCCCATCGGGCAGGATGCTGCACTGGCGCGTGGCGTGCTGGCGCAGTGCAGCACTATTCCGGTGCTGCTTAATACACTACGCATGCGTATGGCAGGTCAGCTTCATCAGGCCAAGAATCTGCAGGTCTTGGCTGAGCATAGTCCGTGGGCAGCGGCACACGGTGTGCGCTATCCGATTGCACAAGGTCCGATGACGCGCGTAAGCGACACGGCTGAGTTCTCTCGTGCGGTGGTGGATGCCGGAGGCCTACCGTTTACTGCGTTGTCGCTGATGACGGCAGATGCCTCTCGGAAACTCTTGGACGAGACGCAGGCTTTGGTCGGTGATCGTCCATGGGGGGTCGGTGTACTGGGCTTTGCTGATCCGGCGATTCTGGACCCACAACTGGAACTGGTACGCGAGTTCAAACCCACCGCACTGCTCTTGGCGGGTGGGCGGCCTTCGCAAGCGCGGCCTTTTATGGCGATGGGCATTGCGACTTATCTGCATGTGCCGTCACCGGGCTTGCTGGATCTGTTCTTAAAAGAAGGCGCCACGCATTTCGTCTTTGAAGGTCGTGAATGCGGTGGTCATGTCGGACCACGCTACAGTTTTGTGCTCTGGGAGCAGGCGGTCAGTCGCCTCTTGGCCCATGAGCAACCTGAGGCACTGCATGTGCTGTTTGCGGGTGGCGTGCATGATGATGTGTCGGCTGCGATGGTAGCCGCCATCGTAGCGCCGCTTGCTGCTCGCGGCATCAAGGTCGGTGTGCTGATGGGCACGGCGTATATTGCGACTGAGGAGGCTGTGTCAGCAGGTGCCGTATTGGCAGATTTCCAGACGCGTGCTTTGAGTGGTGAGACCACGGTGCTGGTCGAGACCGCACCGGGACATGCGATTCGCTGTATTCCGTCGGGTTTTGTTGAGCTGTTTGATGGTGAAAAAGCTCGCTTGCACAATGAAGGCGTCGAGCAGAAGGTGGCTTGGCATCAGCTTGAGCAATTGACCGTAGGTCGTCTGCGGATTGCTACCAAAGGTGTGGACCGCGTGGATGGTGCTTTGGTTGAAATCTCGCGTGAGGTGCGCGAGCAGGAAGGCATGTATATGATCGGTCAGGTGATTGCCCTGAAAGATCAGGTGACCACAGTGGCAGCACTGCATGATCTGGTCAGCCGTGGCTCTGTAGCCTATCTAGACCATGTCTTATTGCCATCATTCCCCGCTGATACGCAGGCTGAGCCTGTTGCGATCGTCGGGATGGCCTGTCTGTATCCCGGCTCACCGGATGTCGAGAGCTTCTGGGAAAATATCCTTGCTGGGCGGGACCTCGTAACCGAAGTTCCTGCAGATCGCTGGTCGGTCGCACAATATTATGATCAGGGGAATCCCGCACGCGACAAGAGCGTCAGTAAATGGGGCGGCTTTATCCCCGAGACGCCGTTTGATCCGCTTAAATATGGCATCCCGCCGGCATCATTGGCGGCGATTGAGCCAGTGCAGCTCTTGGCGCTGGAAGTCACAGTACAGGCGCTGGCCGATGCAGGCTATAGCGAACGCTGGTTTGACCGCGAGCGCACGTCGGTGATCTTTGGTGCCGAGGCCGGGATGGACCTCAGCAGCCAATATACTTTCCGCAATCTCTGGCAGCAGTATGCCGGTGATCTGCCGCCTGCACTGGCTGAGGCGTTGCCGACACTGACCGAGGATTCTTTTCCCGGCATGCTGGTGAATGTGGTGTCAGGCCGTATTGCCAATCGCTTGGGTCTGGGTGGTGTCAACTATGCTGTGACTTCGGCCTGTGCCAGTTCGCTTACGGCGGTTGAGCTTGGGGTCAAGGAGCTGCGTGCGCAGACCAGCAGCATGGTGCTGGCGGGCGGGGCGGACTTCCATAATGGCATCCATGACTATCTGATGTTCTCGTCGGTCGGCGCACTCTCGGCCAAAGGCCGCTGCCGCTCGTTTGATCATGAAGCCGATGGCATCACACTGGGTGAAGGCGTGGGCGTGGTTGTACTCAAGCGCTTAAGCGATGCCGAGCGCGATGGCGACCGGATTTATGCCGTGATCAGTGGGATTGCAGGATCCAGTGATGGTAAAGGTTTGGGCCTGACTGCACCGCGTAAAGAAGGCCAGAAACGTGCCCTTGAGCGGGCCTACTGGCAGGCGGGTATTCTGCCGGCTGAAGTCGGTCTGGTTGAGGCCCACGGTACGGGGACTGTGGTCGGTGATCGTACCGAGCTGCAGACCTTAAGTGAAGTCTTTGTGGCTGGCGGTGCCGTACCGGGCCAGACCGGTTTGGGCTCGGTCAAGAGCCAGATCGGCCATACCAAATGCGCCGCCGGGATCGCGGGTCTGATTAAAGTCGCCAAAGCCCTGCATCACCGGGTCATGCCGGGTACGCAGATGGTGACGAAGCCGAATGACGGCTACCGGGCTGGCGTCAGTCCATTTCAGCTTAATGTCGATGCACGTCCGTGGTGGATGGCCGGTGCAGCGCATGGTGCAATCAGTGCGTTTGGTTTTGGCGGCGCGAATTTTCATACCGTACTGTCGGCATGGACGCCACATCAGGCGGCGCATGGAGCTGTCCAGTTTCCAGTCGAGCTAATGCTGGTCCGTGGTGCGGATATTGGTGAGGCCAAACTCACCCTGCAGCGTGTCGCACGTCTGCTGGCTGAGTCGAATGCACCGCTCAATCTGCGGGACATCGCCTATACCGTCACCCAAACCGGACAAGGTCAGGTGCAGATCGCGCTGGTGAGTCAGGATTTGGGGCAGTTGCAGACCCAGATTGAGATGATTCTGCGCGGCGTCGAGCCGAGCCGTACTTCGGGGATCCGTCTACGTGCGGCAGATGCCGTACAGGGCAAAGTCGCCTTTCTATTCCCAGGGCAGGGCAGTCAGTATGTCGGCATGTTGCAGGAGCTATTGACCTATTTCCCGGCGCTTCATGCTGGATTGCCCGTCGCGTCTCAAGCGTATTGGCCGGTCATCTATCCAGAGACTGTTTATGATGATGCGGCGCGCACGGCGCAGTCTGAAGCGCTGATGGATACGCGTCAGGCTCAGCCGACACTGGGATTGGTCGAAGCAGCGCTGTTTGATTGGCTGTCTGGTTTTGGTTTGCGACCTGATATGGCGGCCGGTCATAGCTATGGTGAGTTGGTCGCACTGGCGACAGCCGGCGGCATGAGTCGTGAAGCGCTTTTGACCCTGTCGCGTGCGCGTGCGGATGCCATGATGGCGGATTTAGGTGCCGATGCCGGCATGATGGCGGCAGTGCCCAAAGATGCCTTGAGTCTGGCTGAGCTCCTGCGTGACTGGCCTGAGGTCGTGCTCGCCAATCAAAACAGCCCAACACAAACCGTGATTTCGGGCCCGAGCGTTGCTGTAGAAGGGGCATTGGCCGCACTCAAAGCGCAGGGCATTGCTGGTAAGCGGATTGAAACTGCTGCCGCTTTTCATTCCCCACTGATGGCTCCGGCCCGTGAGCGCTTTGCTGCGGCATTGGCGGCACAGGATTTAACGGCCCTTACATGGCCCGTCTATGCCAATACCACCGCCAGACCGCATGGTGAGGCGATTATGATCCGTCATGCCTTGGCGGAGCATTTTACTAGTCCGGTGCGCTTTGTGGCTGAAATCGAGCAGATGTATGCCGATGGTGCACGCATCTTTATCGAAGTCGGTCCGCGTAAAGTGCTGACGGGTTTAGTGGGCAAGATCCTCCAAGCCGAGCCCCATCGTGCCATTGCACTGGATCAACAGCCGGGTCTAGCAGGGTTGCTTGTGTCTCTTGCGGAGATTGCAGTTTTGGTTGATGGCTTTGATGCACGCCCACTGTTTGAGGCGAGCGCTCAAGGTCAGCGAGGTCATCGGGCGTCTTTGATCGATCTGGATCAGCCGCAGCGCCTATCTGCGACAACATGGATGGTTTCCGGCGGTCACGCACGGCCACTGAAAGGCAAATTGCCCGCGCATGCCGCCGCGATTGTCCATCAGCCTGTGGTGCAGATTGGGCCGAGTGGCATCAGTCCGGCGTTGCCGTTGGCAACCACGTCGGTATCGGCGGGTGAGTCGGCACTCTTGGGCTATCTGACCAATATGCGTGAGCTGGTGAATGCCCAGCGCGATGTGCTGCTCGGCTATCTTGGTGCGCCTGCTGCCTCGCTTCAGAGAACCGTTGCACCACCATCGCATACCCTACCTGCTGTGACACAGACCGCCCATCAGGCGGCTTCGAGCGCACCCTTGGTGCCTGCAGTTGATCTCCAGCAGATTCTGCTGGAGCTGGTCAGTGAGCGCACAGGCTATCCGGCGGAGACGCTGGATCTGCAACTGGACCTCGAGGCTGATCTGTCGATTGATTCGATCAAGCGCCTGGAAATCATTGGCGAACTATCGCAACGTCTGTCACTGCGTGCACAGCTTGGCGCTGAGGCTGATCACGCGCTGGAACAGCTCTCGCGTCAGAAGACCCTGCAGGCCGTCTTGGATTGGCTGAATCAGCATCTCTCTGCATCGGTAGAAACACCATCGGATGTCGCAGAGGCGACATCTTTGGCAAGTCCTAGTCAGGTTTTGCTTGCGGTTGTCAGTGAGCGGACGGGTTATCCGGCTGAGATGCTCGATCTGCAACTGGACCTTGAGGCGGATCTGTCGATTGACTCCATCAAGCGTCTGGAAATCATCGGCGAGCTGGCTCAGCGCCTTGAATTGCGTCAGGTACTGGGCGCTGATGCCGATGCCTTGCAAGAACAACTGACTCGCCAGAAAACCCTGCAAGCCATGCTGGACTGGCTGGAACAACATCTACCACAGTCAGTAGCTGAACCTGTGACTACTCAAGATGTGCCGACTATATTCGATTCCACTCACATTGCTGCGATCTTGCTCAGCGTAGTCAGTGAATGCACCGGTTACCCCGAAGAAGCCCTTGATCTTGATCTGGACCTTGAGGCCGATCTGTCGATTGACTCGATTAAACGTCTGGAAATCGTCGGTCAACTCGCCCAACGACTAGCACTGGTTCAAGGTCTTGCTCGGGATGCACTGCTTGAGCATCTGGCGACCTGCAAGACCTTGCGTACCATGGTCACAGGCGTAGTTAGCCATTCCGAAGCGCAAGTGGCGTTGTCTGGATCGGTGCAGACTGAAACGGCAGCCGACACCGCCGAAGAGGAGATTCCGTTTGCGCGTTATGTGCTACGTCAGCGACTGATCCCACATACACTGGCATCTGGTCTACGTTTTGAGGGCTTACGCTTCCTGATTACACAGGATGGTCATGGGATTGCCGAGCAGGTGGCCCGTCGTCTGGAGGACTTGGGTGCTCATACCAAGATTGTCAAATTTTCTCCAGAAATAGAGCAGGCCGCAGAGTTGACGACAATCGATGGCTTGATCCATCTGTGGAGCCTGCATCCGGACAATCAGGTTGAGGATGTCAAACGTTTCTTCGTCGCCGCTCGTACTGCCGTGATGAGCAAGGCGCGACATCTGCTGGTGCTGACGGGACTGGGAGGTCATTTTGGTCTGCCCAATCAGGATCACCGTAAAGGTGGCGGTTTGGCTGGCATGATCAAATCCGTCAGCCGTGAATACGATGCCCTGAGGGCGCACTGGCTGGATGTTGATCCTGCCGAGGGTAATGATGTGCTGGCGGGCTATATCGAGGCTGAGCTGCGTGCGGCGGATATCCGTCCCGAAGTGGCTTGGCGTCAAGGACAGCGTTATATCCGTGATGTGGTGCATGATCGCCTGTCGGCTGAGCAATTGGCCGGTCTGCCGCTGGATCAGCATAGTGTGGTACTGCTGACTGGTGGTGCGCGTGGCATTACGGCATTGGTGGCGATGGAACTGGCGCGGCGCTATCAGTGCCAACTGGAGCTGGTCGGTCGCTCGCCATTGCCTGCTCGCGAAGAATCTGCCGTGACATTGGGTATTCTTGATCCCAAGCAACTGCGTATGGCGTTGCTTAACGAAGACCGCAGCCGCAAGCCTGCCGAGATTGAGCGCATGGTACAGCGCACGCTGGCGGAGCGCGAGTTTAGACGTACATTAGCAGAGGTGCATGCCGCTGGTGGCAGAGTCAACTACACCGCGCTGGATGTGCGCGATGCCGATGCATTCCGTGACTTCATCGAGACCATCTATGTGCGTCATGGGCGGGTCGATGGCGTGATTCATGGTGCGGGTGTGGTTGAAGACAAGCTGATCCGCGACAAGACGCGTGACAGCTTTGCCCGTGTCTTTGATACCAAGGTCAATAGTGCGCTGGTCTTAAGTCAGACCATCCGTGACGATGTGCGTCTGGTGGTGTTTTTCTCCAGTGTCGCCAGTGCCTTTGGCAATCGTGGACAGGTGGACTACGCCACCGCCAACGATATGCTGGATAAGCTCGCCCATCATTGGCAGGGCCGGATTAAAGGTAAAGTGCTGTCGGTCAACTGGGGGCCGTGGGCCGATACCGGCATGGTGTCCGACTCGCTCAAGCAGGAATATGCGCGTAAAGGCATAGGCCTGATTCCCAAGCAGCAGGGTGTCGCTGCACTTTTTGATGAGCTTGCAAGCGATGCGGGTGAGATTCAAGTGGTGCTGATGTCAGGACGTCCAGAGAGCTTTGCGGCCACTGCGCCTGCTGTGCTGGAAGGCATCTGATGAGCAGGATTGCGATTATTGGCATGGCGTGTATTTTTCCCGGTGCTGCGGATATGCCGCAGTTCTGGCAAAACATCTGTCAGGGCGTGGATGCGACTAGTGACGTGCCGGAAGGGCGCTGGGAGGGGGATTTCTATGATCCGACCAGCCATGCCGTAGACCGGTTCTACTGTCGCCGTGGTGGCTTTATAGATCAGCATGCCGATTTTGATCCGCTGGCCTTTGGCATCATGCCCAAGATTGCTGACAGCGTCGAGCCAGATCAACTGCTGACCCTCAAGGTCGGCTATCAGGCGCTTGAGGATGCGGGTTATCTGGACAAGGCCTTTGCACGTGAGCGCACTGGTGTGATTATCGGACGTGGTAACTATGTGAGTGCTGGCGTATTGCGTCTTGAGCAGCGTGTGCGCATGGTGCCGCAGATCATGCAGAGTCTGCGCGATCTGTTTCCGGCGATGGGTGAGGAGCTACTTGCCGAGGCAAGAGCGCGCTTGGAGCGTGAACTGTCTTATTATGGACCTGATATGGCATCGGGTCTGATCCCAAATCTCACGGCGTCAAGACTGGCTAATCGGTTGGATCTGCATGGTCCTGCCTATACCGTGGATGCGGCCTGTGCCAGTGCTTTGCTGGCCGTCGAGCAGGCAGCAGGGCTCCTTGCACGCGGCGATGCTGACATGATGCTGGTGGGTGGGGTACATCTCTCGCACGATCTGACGTTCTGGGCGACCTTCTGCCAGTTAGGTGCGCTGTCGCGCCGGGGCGTGAGTAGTCCCCTGTCGTCTGAGGCTGATGGCATTCTGGCGGGTGAAGGGATTGGTCTGGTGGTCCTCAAACGCTTGGACGATGCCCTCGCTGCAGGCGACCGGATCTATACCGTGATCGAAGGCGTGGGCTCAGCGAGCGATGGCCGCAGCAGTAGTCTGGTCGCACCATCCAAGCAGGGTCAATTGCTGGCGCTGGAGCGCGCATGGCAGCATGTGCCGTTTTCCCGCGACGAGATTGGGCTGGTCGAGGCGCACGGTACGGGTACGCCAACGGGTGATGAGGTCGAGCTTGCGACCATGGCGGCTTTCTTTGGACCGCAGGTCAGCGACGCTGCGCGTCCAGTGATCGGCTCGGTCAAGTCCATGATCGGTCATACCATGCCGGCTGCAGGCATGGCGGGTCTGATCAAGACGGCACTGTCGGTGTATCACGGGGTACTGCCGCCGACGCTGCACTGTCAAGCGCCGCATCCGTTATTAGATGAGACACGCTTTCGTGTATTGCCTCATAAAGAAAACTGGACCGCTGCGCGTGATCAGCGCATAGCGGCACTCAATGCTTTTGGCTTTGGCGGGATCAATGCCCATGTGGTGCTTCGTGGACTGCCTGAACCGGTCCCTGCAAGCATGGAAACCGCTTTGCCGCCAGTGTTAATGCTGGCAGCTACGACCACAGCAAATTTGTTGGCACAATTGGATCGAGTCATCGCCGGTGAAACGGTGACAGAGGGGGCGCAAGGCGACTGCCGTCTGGTGATCATTGAGCCCAATGACAAACGCCTGACCACCGCACGTAAAGCCGTGCAGTCAGGCAAAGCCTGGAGTGGTCGTCAGCAGATCTGGTTTAGCCCGCAGGGTCTGCTGCGTCAAGGTGGCAAGCTTGCGATGGTATTCCCCGGCGTAGACAGTACCTTTGCACCGCAGGCGATGGATCTGGCGGCTTATTTTGACCGCCCCCTGCCGCCATGGTGTCGTACGCTGGATCCGGGGCAGAATCTGCTGCAGGTGGTGCTCGGTCTCTTGGGCTTTAACCGCATGTTGTATGAGATTCTGGGCGAACTGGGGATCAAGGCAGATGCTTTTGCGGGGCATAGTGTGGGTGAGTGGAGCGCCATGCTGGCTTCGGGCATGATGGATCAGGGCCTGTCGGACCGCACCAATGAAGGGCTGGACTTTGACGCCATGCGCTTTCCGGATGTGCAGTTTCTGGCGGCAGCTTGTGATGAGGCGACCTTACATCGTGCTATGGCAGGTCTGTCGCCGGTGGCGATATCGCATGACAACTGCCCACATCAGGTGATCGCTTGCGGGCAGCGCGATGTGATTGCCGAGGTAGATGCACGTCTGAAGGCAGATGGTGTGTTTACCCAAGTCCTGCCGATCGTGTCGGGTTTTCATTCGCCGATGTTTAGCGCGCATATGGATTGGTATCGGACTTTCTTTGCCGAGGCTGAGTTGCTTGAGCCTGAGATCCCGGTCTGGTCTGCGACCACCGCACAGCCATTCCCCAAGGATATGGCCGCCAAGCAGCAGCTCGCGCTGGATCATTTGCTTGAGCCGGTGCGTTTTCGCAGCCTGATTGATGCCATGTATGCCGATGGCTATCGGATCTTTATTCAGGTCGGTACCGGCTCGCTGCCGGGCTTTATCGACGATACCTTGAGCGGTCGCCCACACCTGGCAATCCATACCAATCATGAGGCACGCAGCGGGCTTGCGCAGTTGCAGATGCTCTGTGCGGCGCTCTGGGTGGAAGGTATGGTGCTGGATATGCGTTTGTTGCAGCCGGTCCGTAACACTGAGATGGAGTCTGCGCCTCTACATCCCGCGACGCCTGCGTCCGGACGCCGTCTGCGCTTGGGTGTGCCTTTGCTGCGTGTGCGTGAGCCGTTGTCTGTGCCTATGCCATATACACCATCGGTCGATGTGCGTCAGACGATCCCGCCGACGCCTGATGATATGGTGGGTCAGCTCGTGCATGCCACGCTGCAGGATATTGCCCGTGCGGGTGATGAGATTCTGGCGATGTGGCAGCAGCATAAGCAGCGTCTGGGACTGGCATTGCCGGTTGCGCCTGTCACGCCACAGATATCGGTGATGCTGGATCAGCGTGTAACGCGGGTGCTTGATCTGGCGACGACAATTCCACTGGTCGCTGATCATGCCTTGTACCCACAGCGGCCGGGCTGGCCGATCCTCGCGGACTGCCATCCGGTCGTGCCGCTGACCATGGAGGTCATGCTGGTACGCGAGGCGGTGGTTGAAGCCTTGCGTGCGCAGAATTGCCACTGGCAGGTGACGGCGGTTAGCCAGATACAGGCCTATAACTGGCTTGTAGTCACCGAGCCGGTCGTAGCTGAGATTGTGATGCAGTCGCTGGATGCTCATACGGTGATGGTTGAGATCGTGGGCTATTTCAAGGCACAAGTGACCATTGCGCCGGACTGGCCTGAGGCTGAGCAGACCGCGTTTGCGCCTCTGCAACACCCTCGGGCGACCCGAGTGGATGCCAAGGCACTCTATGACGACCATTGGATGTTCCATGGTCCGGCGTATCAGGGCGTTGAGCAGTTCAAGGCCATCGGCGATGATGGGGTTGATGGCATCTTACGCGTGCCGACCGGCTCTGGCGCGTTGCTGGATAATATGGGGCAGCTTGCTGGCTATTGGGTGATGGAGCAACCGGACAACTGTCTGGCGATGCCGATCGGGGTGGACCGAATTTGTTTTCATGCGCCTGACCCCGAGGTTGGTGAAAAAAATCTGGCACAAGTGCGCATTCGCCAACTGGATGGTTTAAATTGTGTTAGTGATCACATTTTGTTCGATGTCGGTGGTCGGGTGAGGATCACGATACAGGGCTGGCGGACCCGTCGCTATCAGATGGATCAGGCCTTCTGGGAAGCGTCGCGTGATTTGTCCCAGTGCACCGTTTCGCGGGCGATTCCTCCGAATGTCATGTTGTTTAGCGATACTTATGATACGGCGATCCTGCGTGACTACATCAGTCGCCGTTATCTGACTGCCAGTGAGCGTGCCGTTTACGATGGCCTGTCACCACGGCGTCGCCGCCATTGGCTGAGTGGACGGGTCGCGGCCAAGGACGCGGTACGGGGTTGGTTAAGGTCGCATGGGCATCGCGTTTACCCGCAGGAAATGGTGATCCGCAATACCGAGGCCGGTGTGCCGCACGTGATTTCGAATGTCACCGATCAAGTGCCGATCAATCTGTGTCTATCGATTGCACACAAAGATCATTTGGCGGCCGCCATTATCGGGGATGCGCCAGTGGGCATTGATATTGAGCGTATCGAGCATCGCGATGAGGCGTTTTTATCCATGGCCTTCACGTCAGCGGAACGTATGTTGCTTATTCAGTCCTTAGAGCCGCACGATATCGTGTTTACTCGGGCTTGGGTTGCCAAAGAAGTCTTTGGCAAACGGCAGGGCACCGGCATCGGTGGTCATCTGCATCAGTATGTGATTGAGGCCCGGATGGATGATCTGTTCTGTATACAGGGACACTGGATCGTGACACATCACTGGCAGGACTATGTGCTGGGTTGGAGCGTAGTGCTACAGGCAGATGCCGTTACCGCCCCGGCAACACCGCATATCAAAGCATTATCAATTTAAGACAGGACATCGCAGGAGAGGAATCCATGCCACAGACTTTTGAAGCCGTATTCGCCCTCGTCGTAGACAAAATCCGTCAGACGATCAATGAGGACTGGATTCTGGAGTACGACATCGAGCCGGATACCCGGTTTAATGATGATTTGGAAATTGAAAGCATTGAGTTTGTCAAAATCGCCAACGCGATTCAGCAGCATTATGGCGCGCAGCTCAACATCGCAGGCTGGCTGGCGGGCAAGAACATGCATGAACTGATCGGATTGTCGGTTGGGCAACTGGCTGAGTATGTCCACGATGCGTTAGAAACGACGGGAAATTAGGAGTACAGCATGGCAAAAATCCTCTTTACCGTCCCGCCCTTGGTCGGACATCTCAATCCCGCACTGGCTGTGGCCAGTGAGCTGGTCAATGCCGGTCATGAGGTCGCGTGGGCCGTACATGTGCAGCGGATCGGCAGTCGCCTGCCGGAAGGGGCTCGTGTCTATTCACTCGATGAAGGTGATCATGTGACGGGCATTGATGTGCCACCGGTACGCGGTCTTGAGAGTGTGCGATTGTTTTTTGAAGATTACACCATGCCCATGGCTGAGCAGTGCATCCCACTGATTGAGGCTGCAGTCAATGACTTTAAGCCCGATGTCCTGTTCGTGGATCACCAGATGCCCGCTGGTGCCTTGGTCGCCCGCAAATACCAGTTGCCGTGGCTGAGTTCAGTGACGACCTCGGCGTCTATCCTCAAGCTGTCAGATATGCTGGACGCATGGGTTGCCGAACAGTACCAGATACTGCAAACACGTTATCTGCCAAAAGAGCTGGTGGTTGAGCGTCCGGATTTCTCACCGTATGCCGTGCTGGTGTTTTCGGTTGAGGAGTTAGTTGGGCAGGAGCATCCACGCATCGAGGCCCCCTATGTGTTTATCGGTCCATCACAGGGTGCGGGGCGGCGGCATGTGGACTTTCCGTGGCACTGGCTCAAGCCTGACTGCCGCAAGATTTTGGTAAGCCTCGGAACCGTGAGCCGTGATCGTGATACGCGCTTCTTTGAGGTGATCATGCAGGCGCTAGAAGGGCTAGATGACATTCAGGCCGTGATGGTCGCTCCAGCCCGCCTGACCAGCATAGCACCACCTAATGTGCTGATCTGTGACTTTGTACCGCAGTGGGATTTGCTTCAGCAGATTGACGCCGTGATCTCACATGCCGGGCATAACACAGTTTGCGAAACCCTAAGCCATGGTCTGCCCTTGATCGTCTCGCCGATCCGCGATGATCAGCCAGTGGTGGCACGTCAGGTGGTCGATGCCGGTGCAGGTCTGCCGATGCGGCATGGCAAAGTAACCCCAGCGACTGCACGACGTACGATCCTTGAGATATTAGACAATCCGCAATATGCCGAGCAGGCCTCGCGTCTCGGCGCGGCGCTGTGTGCAGCACCGGGGATTGCAGGTGCGGTGAAAGTGGTTGAGCAACTTGCCGTTACCCGTGTGCCATTGGCTTTAGGTGCTTAACTCCATGATCGATGTCTATCGGGGGCAGACATGCAAACCCTAACTTGCCGTGATGTCAATCTGTCTGTACTGGCTTTGGGGCCAGATACGGGACGTCCGGTGATTTTTTTGCATGGGCTGATCTCGGGCAATATGGCCTCGTGGTATAGCCCGATTGCTTTGCCAATATCCGCCACCAGACGGGTCGTGCTATATGACCTGCGTGGTCATGGAGAAAGCACCACACCTTCTGCAGGCTATGATTTGGATCAGCAGATGCATGATCTGATCGCGGTGATCAATGCACTGGGCGAAGATGCACACGTGGTCGATGTGGTCGGCCACAGTATGGGGGCGCTGATCGCATTACACTTTGCCTTACGTCATCCAGAGCGTGTTGGACGTCTGGTCTTGGTTGATGCGCCGATGCCAGCCAACCACTGGGTTAGTCCGAGTCTCTTGGCCGTGAAGTCCGAGCAGGACCTTGTGGACTGGATTCAGACCCGTCCAGATCTCGCTTCAGCACGATCCGGACGTCGTGCAGAACGCTTGCGTCTGCGGATGACCAAGCTGTTTTTTGAGACCAGTATCGTTGCGGATGTGCTGGCGATGGGCCCGGAGTCCGAAGCCTTATTGGCAAACTACACGAAGCCGGTCGAGCTGATTTATGGCAGACAGTCACCCTGTCTTGAGGCCGGTTATGAATTACGGCGGCTGTTGCCGCATGCCCGGTTGGTGTTGCTGAATTGCGGGCACTATATCCCGATGGAGCAGCCGGATGATTTACGCGAACTACTGACACAATTGCTTGAGTCTGAGACAGAATCCTTGGGCGATGCTACCTTGCATTTTGACATGGCTGAGCATCAATATCCGCAACCTTTTGGGCTACCTGGTTTTTAAATTATTATATGCATCAAAGAGAGCAGGTCATGGATCAACGCGTCATGGACGAGGGGGCAGTGCCTTCTACTGCTGTCCATCCACAGGTGATGGGTACAGATAAGAACAACATCGCCCAATCGGCACTGTACACTTCAGGTACTTGGCAATGGGCAAGACTCCCAGAGGCCGATCTGGTCACGCCTGCCAATGCAGCCAAGGTCTTCCGCATGGTCAATCGCGTACTGGTGATCTATCGCTGGATCAATCCGCAAGTCTATTCGCTGCGTCACCAATTGCTGCATCGTCATACTGCCATCGATCATCTGCGTGCGGACTCAGGTTGCACGCGCACGGTAGAGGTGGCATGTGGCTTTTCACCGCGTGGTGCACATGTCAGCGGTGATCCTGCGCAGGAGTACGTCGAGATCGATCTGCCTGCGATGGTTGCGCATAAGCGCGCACAACTTGCACGCACGCCGCGCGGTCAGTCTGTGCTGGCGCGACCCAATCTGCATCTGATGGCCGAAGATGTACGCCAATTGGACTTTGCCGGACGCTTCGGTGATCGCCCGACGGCGGTAATTACCGAAGGGCTGATGATGTATTTTCAGCGTGAACAGCAATTGCCCATCTGGCGCTCGATTGCCGAGCTTGTCAATCAATCGAATGGCGTCTATCTGTTTGACTATATTCCTCTTAGCGAAGAACATCCGCGCAGTTTCTTTGGTCGTATGCTGCATTATCTGCGTATTGAGGTATTTAAACTCAAGGGTGACTTTGCTTATGATGCGCGGACGCGTTCAGGCATTGAAGACGACCTGCGTGCTTGCGGTTTTGAGGATGTGACTTCTTATAGCACTGGAGATATTGCCCAAAGCTGGCATCTGCCTGAGGCTCATGTCCCGAGTCGCACGATTATCTATCGCTGTCGTCGGTCTCAAACCAATGAGGTGAGCGCATGACGGCGCGTTATGTACGACCTCTCTCGGGGCTGGAGCGCTATTCGCTGGTGCTCAATGATTTGTACCGCTATCACGTCGAAGGCATCGTCGAAGGCATTGGCGAGGTTGATCCGCACAAGCTACAGGCGGCGGTGGATCGGGCTGCTGAGGCAAATCCCGCGATTCGTGTGCGTCTGCGTGGGTTCTTGGGCTTTTCGCGCTGGGTAGATAGTGGTATTGCGCCCAAGGTCACGTTACTGCCTTTATCCGACTGGGATGGCAATAGCGAACAGCATACCGAAGCCCTGCGCAAGCGCATGGAAGTCACCCGTGGTGCGGCTGTTGCCGATGTCTATATCGTGCCCTGTCGCGATGGTTATACGCGGATCATGTTTCGTGCGGCACATGCGGCGATTGATGGGCGCGGGTTTATGCATTGGGTGGCTGAGGTGTGCCGGGCGATGCGCGGCGAGCCTCTGCTCGGTTCCGATTCGCGTCTGACGGATCTGGATATTCAGGAAAAATACAAAGATGAGATCGAGCCCGAAGCACCACGTGCACCGTCGAACTGCATTCCGGTGATTCCGCCGGATGCGGATCGTCCGGCAGCACTCAGCTATATCTGGCGACGGCTGATCATCCCGCAAAATCTGCATCAGCTTTTACCGCGCCTTGCGATCTTTCTGGCGCAATACGCCCGTGCACGTGAGCCGGGTGAGGTCGGGTTTACCATTCCGATCGACTATCGAGGTCTGCGCACCGAAGAGATGGGTATCGGCAATCTGACGGGCTATGTGCGCCTGACGGTTGAGCCCGAAACCAGTATGCGCGGACTGTTACAGCAACTGATCAAGCATGTGAAGGCCAAGGCCGACTGTCGGCAGTTCCCCGGTATCCGTAAGCTGCTCTGGGTGCCGGTTTGGTTGCTGCTGCGCAAACTTACGCCTCATGTCGATGCAATCCTGCATACCGTCTCTCCAGCATTGCCCACAGGGGGGCTGGTGTCGATGGGCAATGTACATGCAGAGGCCTACAGTTTCCCCGGATTTGACGCCCGCATGCTCTACGGTATTCCGGGGGCTGTGGGCAAGCTCAATATTATTTTTCTCAATTATCCTGATTTTACCGTCATCAGCTTTGCAGCACCGACCAGCTACAATCAGGGCGGGCAACTGGATCGCTTGATAGACGCGATTGCCCAGCATTTTACGCCGCCAGCCACACCACAGTGATAGAAACTGAGATAGGAATGCCATCTTGAACGAACTGGATTTGAACAAACTCAAAGTCGATCGACAGCCGTCGGCAGCACCGACCGCGCGTCCCAAGCGACGGATTAACATCTGGTATGTCCTGATTGCACTGCTGCTGCTGCTGGTGGCTGCCAAGCAGTTTTTCCCATCGCCTGCTGTAGTGCAGACCACGCAGATCGTCAGTGCATGGCCATCACAGCAATATAACCTCTTGGACTCAACCGGCTATGTCGTCGCCCGTCGCAAAGCGGCTGTGGCATCTAAAGGCACAGGTCGGGTGGATTGGCTGGGGGTCAGCGAAGGTGATCATGTCAAACAGGGCACTGTGATTGCACGGCTTGAGAACCATGATGTGATGGCGAGCTATCAGGCGGCGATTGCCAATACCTCTGCCGCCGAAGCCGGTGTGCGCTCGGCTGAGCTGGAGCTGAGCGATGCGCAGGATAATCTACGCCGCATCGGCTATCTGTTTCATAAAGGCCTGACCGCCGAAATCAACTTGCGCGATGGCAACTCCCGCGTCAGCCGTGCGAAAGACAGCGTTGCCAGTGCCAAGGCGGCGTTTGATGCGGCCCGCTCCAATCAGGACAATGCCAAGAGTGCACTGGACTATACCGAGATTCGGGCGCCGTTTGATGGCGTGGTCATTGCCCGCTCAGCCAACGTGGGCGATATTGTGACGCCGCTGTCGTCGGCTGCGGATGCCAAAGGTGCGGTCGCGGTTATGGCCGATATGAGTACGCTGGAAGTGAATGCCGATGTGTCCGAGTCGTCACTTGCGAGCGTTCATGTCGGGCAGCCGTGTGAGATCGCACTGGATGCCTATCCGAATCGCCGTTTCCGTGGTGAGGTGAGCGCCATTGTGCCGACCGTGAACCGTGCTAGTGCGACAGTCACGACCAAGGTGCGCATTCTGGATGCCGATCAGGGCGTGCTGCCGGATATGAGCGCGCGAGTCAGCTTCCTGTCGCAAGCCGTATCCAATAACCAGCAAAAACCGGTGTTGGCGATCAACCCGCAGGCGTTGGCGAAAGTTGATGGCCATGATGTAATTTATACCATTGTCGATGGTAAGGCGCGTGCCGTGCAGGTGACACTCGGGTCACTGCTGGGGGATGTGCAGGCCATTACGGCCAATGGCTTAAAAGTCGGTTCGCAACTGATTTTGCTTGGCGGGACCAAGATTCACGATGGCTCGCCAGTCAAGCTGGCGGAGACGCACTGATGTCGGGTCTGATCAGCATCCAGCATCTGGTAAAGACCTACCAGCGCGGCAGTCAGGACATCCCGGTCTTGCGCGATATCAATATCGAGATCGAGTCGGGCGACTATGTGTCGCTCATGGGGCCATCGGGCTCGGGTAAGAGCACGCTGCTGAATCTGATCGCTGGGCTAGACAAGCCCACCAGTGGTCGTCTGCTGATCGGCGGGGTGGATATCGGCAGCCTCTCGGAGTTTGACCTTGCCAACTGGCGGGCGACCAATGTCGGGTTTATTTTTCAGTTCTATAACCTGATGCCCGTGTTGAACGCCTTTGAAAATGTTGAGCTACCGCTGCTGCTGACTAACTTAAGCAAAGCGCAGCGCCGGGAGCATGTTGAGGTTGCACTGGCGATGGTGGGCTTGGCTGATCGGATGGATCATTATCCCAATGAGCTATCGGGTGGTCAGCAGCAACGGGTGGCAATCGCTCGGGCGCTGATCACCGATCCGACGCTGATCGTGGCGGATGAACCGACCGGAGATTTGGACCGCCAGTCGGCGGACGATGTGCTCCGGCTGATGGAGCGTCTCAACCGTGAATTGGGTAAGACCATCGTCATGGTGACGCATGATCCGAAGTCTGCGGCACAAGCCCGACGCATGATCCATCTGGAGAAGGGTGTGCTGGTCACGGACGGCGAGGCGGGGCACTGATGATGGAAGGTCACTGAGATGAAAAAGGCTCGCTATGTCCTCCGCCTTGCCAGTCGCAATATGTGGCGCAACCGCTTACGTTCACTGTTGACCATTGCCGGGATTGCGGTGGCGATCATCTCGTTTGGATTGCTGCGCACCGTGGTGGACTCGTGGTATGCGGGTGCTGAGCTGGCGGCATCAGGACGGCTGATCACGCGCAATGCTGCATCACTCGCATTTCCGCTGCCGCTCAGCTATGGCGAGCGTATCCGGCGGGTGCAAGGCGTGGATCAGGTGACGTGGGCCAACTGGTTTGGCGGTATCTATATCGACGAGAAGCATTTTTTTCCGCAGTTTGCAGTCGATGCGGACAGTTATTTTAAGGTTTATCCGGAGTATGTGCTGGATGACCAGCAACTGCTGGCTTTTAAGAAAGACCGGCGTGGTGTGGTGGTCGGCAGTAAGACCGCGACCAAATACGGCTGGAAGCTCGGCGATCAGGTGCCGTTACGTGGCACGATCTATCCCGGCGTGTGGAGCTTTACCATCCGTGGGATTTATCACGGGCGGGATGACAAGGTCGATACTAGCCAGTTCCTGATGCACTGGGATTATGTGAATGAGAATGTCAAAGCGATCCTGCCGTCGCTTGCGGACAAGGTCGGGATTTTTGTGGTCAATATCAAAAATCCCTCCAATGCGGCGCTTGAGTCGCAGGCCATCGACAGCGTCTTTCGTAACTCCTTAGCTGAGACGCGCACCGAGACGCAGAAGTCTTTTCAGTTGGGCTTTATCTCGATGGTGGATACGATTCTGCTGGCGATCCAGACCGTTGCCTATGTGGTGATTCTGATCATCATGGCCGTGATGGCGAATACCATGGCAATGGCAGCGCGCGAGCGTACGCGCGAGTATGCGACGCTCAGGGCTTTGGGTTTTAATCAGGCTTTTGTCTATAGTCTGATCGTCGGCGAGTCGGTGTCCATGGCTGTCGTGGGGGGCGGTTTGGGTGTGTTGTTGACCTTTCCATTGGCCAAAGGATTCTTTTCGGTGACGCGGGATATGTTTGTGGTATTTGATGTCACGCCGACCACGATCACTTTGCAGATCATGGCCTCTCTCTTGATTGGCCTGATGGCGGCACTGGCACCGACCATCAACAGCACCAAGATCAAGATCGTCGATGGCCTGCGGGCAGTGACTTAAGGGGACGAGCAGAAAATGAAGCAAGGACTGTCATTTGCCTATGTTGCACGCAATCTGGCGGCACGCAAGCTGACCACCATCCTGACCGCCAGTGGCATGGCTCTGGTGGTCTTCGTCTTTGCTGCCGTACTCATGACCTCGGCTGGCCTGCAGAAGACGTTGGGTGGCACCGGTTCGTACAATAATGTCATGATTATCCGCAAAGGTTCACAGACCGAAGTGCAGAGTACCGTGACGCGCGAGCAAGCCAATCTGATCTCGACTCTGCCGGGGCTGGCGTCCAATCCTGCGGGCAATGTGATTATTTCGCCTGAGGTGCTGGTCTTGGTCAATCTGCCGCGCAAACAGGGCGATGGCCTCGCCAATATCGTGGTGCGCGGGACCACACCGAACGGCATCCTCATGCGTCCGCAGATCCATATTCAGTCGGGGCAGCAGTTCCGTGCCGGATCGTCCGAGATCATGATCGGCAGTGGCTTGGCTCATGGCAAGCTGGGTCTGCAGATTGGCGATACGATCACCTTTGGCTTGCGTGAGTGGCGGATTGTCGGCGTATTTGATGCTGGTGGCAGTGGATTTGATTCCGAGGTTTGGGGAGATAATGAGCAGATGATGCAGGCCTTCCGCCGCGACAGCTATTCTTCGGTGGTCGTCAGTCTGCGTGATCGGAGCAGCTATGATACTTTTGCCGAGGCCGTACGTCAGCAGCCGCGTCTGAATATTGATATCCGCCGCGAGTCGCTGTTTTATGCCGATCAATCGGAGAAGATGACTAATTTCATCACGATCTTAGGCACTACGATCACGATCGTCTTCTCGTTAGGAGCGACGATCGGGGCGATGATCACCATGTATTCCAGTGTCGCCAACCGGACGCGCGAAATCGGTACACTGCGGGCGCTGGGTTTTCAGCGGGGCAATATTGTGTGGGCTTTCCTGCAGGAGGCGATGCTCTTGGGTGGGATTGCCGGGGTGATTGGCTTGATTGCTGCAGCATTTATGCAGTTGGTCGAGATTTCGACCACCAATATACAGACGTTTTCTGAGGTGGTGTTCAAACTGATCCTGACGCCTGAGATTGCAGCTCAGGTGTTGTGTTTTTCATTATTCATGGGCGTGCTAGGTGGAGTCTTGCCGGCGGTGCGTGCCTCGCGACTGGAGATTGTCGATGCCCTACGAAGCAACTGAAGTCTTATCCCGCCTGCCCAAGCTTGCGCATGCGGTGGAAATCAACCGGCCTGTGTCCACGCCGGAATATTATCACGCAAGCGTAGGTGCAAGCGCACATACGCTGGAAGGCCCGCGTAATGTGATCTTTGTGCTGGGCGGGCGGATGGATGACACACTGACCCGCGCAGACTGGCAACGGGCCATCGATCAGGTGGCAGCGGTCAATCCGGGCTTGCGTCTGCGCTGGGAAGGGCGACTGGGCTTCTCACGCTGGCGCAGTGATGGGCCGCCGCCGCGCCTGCGTATGCTGGATCATGTGGAATGGGATCTCAACTCGCAAGAAGGCGGCGAGTTCATCACAGCAGAGCCTTTATCTTTGACCACAGGTCCGACAGTGGAACTAATTGTTGCTCGTCAGGCGAATGGGCGAGGACTCGTGATCCTGCGTACGCTGCATGCCATCGTCGATGGCATGGGCGGCTTTCATGCCATGTATGAGATATTTCGAGCGCTGCGTGGCGAGCCTTTGCTGGGTAGTAATGCCGCCTTTAGTGATGTGGATCTGATGCGCGCCGCGCAGTCCAAAGCGCCGCAAGATGAGCCTAAATCAACCGAGAAAGCCCCGCCTGCGTATTGGCTGACTGGAGAGCCTGCCGGTGAAGTTCTGGGCGACGACTGGACCCGGATGAAGCTGGGACCGGTGCGTAAGCAGCTCTTGGCACGTCTGGCTGTGGCCTTGACTGAGATCGCACATCAGCATAGTGATCATGAGGTAGTGATTGCGATTCCGGTAGACCTGCGCCGTCATGCACCGGGGCTGAAATCGACTATTAACTTCAGCAGTATGGTCCATGTGCGCATGCAGAAAGGCGATGGGCCGGAGGTGTTCCAGCAGCGTTTGCAGGCGTTGCTTGAGTCTGGTAAAGAGGTGGCCTATCATCCAGTCTTGAATCTGGTGCGCTGGTTGCCTTTGGCATGGCTGGATCGTTTGCTCGGTCGCTCCTTGAAGAATTACCAGACCCGCAAGCCGCTAGAGACCTTTTTGATCAGTAACATAGGCCGGCTTGATACAGTGGCGATGAGTGCTTATGGTTTTCAGATGGATGAGTTTTCGGCATTTCCGCAACCGGGTAATGCCTTTGCGATCCTATACAGCGTCGAAGGGGAGATGTATGTGATCTTTAATCTGCCGCGTGTGCTGTCAAGTCAAGGGCGCGGTGAAGCGTGTTTAAATTATCTGAAAACGCAATTGATGGCCGAGCACGGTTGATCATGCATGTCCTGCTATGGATGCGACCATGAATAAAATCAAAGAAATTCTGCTGTATGGGGCAGTCGAGCCATTTGAGCCGTTTCGTTATTTTTTCTTGAGCGCGCTTTTGCTATCAATCCTGAGCCTTGTGTTTAAGGATCAACTGGCTGCCTATCCCGGCTATCTGCCGGTCACCATCGCAGGCCATGGTCTAGGGGCATCACGGTTTCTTGTTGATGCCTATTTTCCCATCATGCTGCTTTATTTAAGCGTGCTGATTGCCCGTTTGAATCCGGAGCGGATTGCTGCCGTCAATCACGCGGTCCGTACTAATAAATACGCCAAGCATCCGTTGACGCTGGCCGTGCTGGTCCTTGTGCTGGCGGTCTATCTCTATTCGATGCCGCATAGCATGCCGGTCAATCGGTTTTTTAATATCAACAAATTCTATAACCTCTTGCTTGGCGTGCCGATGTTCTGTTATTCGACCATACAGTCGATTGCTATCCTGCTCTGTCGGGCACTGGAAGCAAAGCCAGCGGCCAATCAGCCTGTCTCTTCGGTGTCTACCGAGGTCTCTCTGGATTCCTGATCTCACTTTGCTATGTATCAGTGTGCGTAACCCCTCAGTCCGACTGACGTAGTCTGGTCAAAACATCAACTGTATCCAAAAATCCACCTGTACTTGACTTCCTGTACTCATCAGGACAATATTTTTACGCAGACCTAGTGACAGCCGGACAAAATATCATTAGTCTTGGGCATGGTGACATGAATTAAAACCAACTGATTGGACAAGGAGTGAAGGCGATTGCCTTGCACTCTCGTAGTGATGATGCGTGGATTGCATATCGATATCATGCGTTCTCGCGAGCTGGTCTGACTTGCGTCGTGGGCGTTATCCCATTTTTTTTTCAATGAATTTCAACCGATCTACAGATGGCATGTTCTGTTTGTTCTGCATCTGTTTGTGCCGCAGTAGTGGGCATGTCTGATATCTGAAAAGATCGGGCTCGTATATTTTTGACAGTAAAGCTTTTGAGGAATACATCGTGCATGTAAACCAGATTCCTGCAAGTGGTATGCAGCAGTTGAGATTGCGGCCATTGATACGTGCAGTACTTCTTTTGGGCAGTGCGAGTGTGCTGCTCTCTGGCTGTATGGTAGGACCGGATTTCAAGTCGCCATCTTTGCCTGCTGGGGCCACTGATCATTACACTGCAAAGCCGTTGTCCGGTATGACGGCTGAGACTGTGGACGCGGGCGCAGCGGGTAAGGCTCAGCATTTGAGTTATGGTCAGGTGATTCCTGATGCATGGTGGACCCAGTTCCATTCTGATGCATTGAATCAACTGGTACAGAGTGCGCTGGCTCATAGTCCAAATCTGGAGGCCGCTCAAGCCGCTCTCCGGCAGGCTCAAGAAAACTACAATGCGCAAGCCGGTACGGTGAAATATCCAACTGTTGCGGCGCAGTTGGGTGCAACCCGTGAGCGGGCGGAGCTGTTTGGTACCACGCCGACTACGCTCAATCTCTTTAATGCTGCGGTGAATGTCTCTTATACCTTGGATCTGTTTGGCGGCGCTCATCGTGGACTTGAGAGTCTGGCAGCGCAGGTCGATTATCAGCGTTATCAGACCGAGGCGGCTTATCAGACATTGGTCGCTAATGTGATCACGACCGCGATCACCGAAGCATCGCTGCGCGCACAGCTACAGGCGACCCGTGAGGTCTTGGATACCGAGCAGAAACAACTGGATCTGGTGCAGAAGCAGTTCGATCTGGGAGCGATTCCGCGCTCGACATTGTTGAATCAGCAAACTCAAGTCGCTCAGACGCAGGCGCTGGTGTCTCCGCTTGAGAAGTCACTGGACTTTGCCCGTCATCAACTCGCCATCTATGTGGGCAAACTGCCGAGCGAAGAGGGCTTGCCTGAGCTGGATTTGGCGTCATTACAGTTACCAGCCGATCTGCCGGTGTCGCTGCCGTCTGAGCTGGTGCGCAAACGTCCGGATATTCGGGCTAATGAGGCACTCTTGCATCAGGCCAATGCCGCATTGGGCGTCGCGGTTGCCAATCAATACCCGCAGATTAATCTGACCGGTAGCTACGGTGTAGATCGTGCTCAGACCGGCAGCTTCAGTGCCAATAGCACCCTGTGGAATTTTGGTGCCGGTATTACTCAGCCGATCTTTAATGGCGGCAGCTTAAGTGCCAAGCGCCGTGCCGCTGCGGCAGCCCGTGATCAGGCTGAGGCACAGTACCGCCAGACCGTGCTGGGAGCCTTCCAAAATGTCGCTGACAGTCTAAGAGCGATTGATGCGGATGCCAATACCTTGCAAGCGCAGGCACACGCAGCTTCGCTTGCCAAAGCTTCGCTGGATCTGGGTCTTGCGCAGTACAAATTAGGTGCGATTGCTTACCTGCCGCTCTTGGATGCCCAGCGCCTCTATCAGCAGACGCACATCAGTCTGGTACAGGCTCAGGCGGCCCGATATACCGATACGGTTGCGCTGTATCAGTCTTTAGGGGGTAGCTGGCTATCCTCGCCGCAAGCCAAGGAATAATGATTTAAACAGGTGCGCGGGCCAGCCTGCATACCTCAATACCACGTTTAGCTGACCTTGCGACTGCCAGTTTGCAGTCAGGTCACGGATAAATATCACACCGGAATGGTTTGAACGCTTATTTTGAGAGATTGCTATGACAAAGCGAATGTTGATCATGTTGGGTGGCTTGCTCATCCTCGTCGTTCTGTTGGGGGGCGGATTCTTTTTGCATATCAAAAAAATGATGGCCAGCATGCCCAAGCCTGCGCCGTCCGTGGTCAGTTCGACCACGGCACAGAAGGCAAGCTGGCAGCCGCAACTGAACTCGGTGGGTACCCTGATCGCTGTACGCGGGGTCGATCTCTCCGGTGAAATATCGGGTCTGGTGCGCGATGTCAATTTCAAGTCGGGTGAAGATGTCGCCGCAGGCACCGTGCTGATTCAGCTCAATGCCGACTCGGATAACGCCCAATTGAAAGCCCTGCAGACTGCGGTTGATCTGGCCGCGACCGTGCTGAAGCGTGATCAGGCGCAGTTTGCGGTACAGGCCATCAGCCGTGCTCAGCTCGACAACGATCAGGCTGATCTGAAGAACAAGCAGGCGCTGGTTGACCAGCAGGCCGCGAATGTCGCCAAAAAGACCATTCGTGCACCGTTCGCCGGCCGTCTGGGCATCAGTACGATCAATCCGGGTCAGTATCTGAATCCGGGTGACAAAATCGTCACGCTACAGGCCATCGATCCGATCCATGTCGATTTCTATCTGCCACAGCGTCAGATCGGTCAAGTGGCGCTCGGTCAGCATGTGAGCCTGACCAGTGATGCGTTCCCGAACAAGACCTTCAATGGCACCGTCACTGCCATCAGCCCTAAAGTCGATCCGACTTCGCGTAATGTGCAGGTCGAGGCGACCATTAATAATGGCGAGCGCCAGCTGCTGCCGGGTATGTTCGCCAATGTCAATGTTGATGCAGGTCATGTACAAGAGTTCCTGACGCTACCTCAGACTGCCATTACCTTTAACCCTTATGGCTCGACCGTGTTTGTAATCCAGAAAGCACAGCCCAAGAAAGATGCGAAGGGCAATACTACGCCAGCGCCTGCGGATGGCCTTGAAGTTCAACAGGTACTGGTCACAACGGGTGAGACTCGCGGTGATCAGGTGGCGGTGCTGACGGGTATCAAAGAAGGGCAGCAGGTCGTGACCAGTGGTCAGATCAAGCTGAAAAACGGCTCGCCAGTGGTGGTGGATAATAAGGTCCAACCAGCCAATGATCCGAATCCGACTCCACAGGAGCATTAAGGTCACGCCATGAAATTTACCGATATCTTTATCCGGCGGCCGGTGCTGGCGGCGACGGTGAGCCTCCTGATCCTGATTCTGGGGTTGCGCTCGCTGTTCAGTCTGCCGATCAACCAGTATCCGCAGACGCAGAATGCGACAGTCACCATTTCGACCACCTATTACGGTGCCGATGCGCAGACTGTCGCTGGTTTTATCACACAGCCCATGGAAGCCGCCATAGCGCAGGCACAGGGTATTGATTATTTGTCATCGTCATCCAGTAGCGGCGTGTCGGTCATTACCGCGACCTTGCGCCTGAACTATGACGCCAACCGTGCGCTGACCGAGATCAACACGCAGGTCAATTCAGTCAAAAACCAGTTGCCGCCACAGGCGCAGACGCCGGTATTGACCGTGCAGACGGGTCAGACCGTGGATGCCATGTACATGGGCTTCTACAGCGACACACTGCCAACCAATAACGTTACCGACTATCTGATTCGCGTGGTCAAACCCAAGCTGGACTCGATTCAGGGGGTGCAGACCGCCGAGATTTTGGGTGCGCGTCAGTTCGCCCTGCGTGCTTGGCTGGACAGCAACAAGATGGCCGCCTATGGCATCACGGCAGCTGAAGTGAATAGCGCGTTGGCTGCAAATAACCTGCTGGCGCCACTGGGTGTTACCAAAGGCCAGATGGTCACGGTACCGCTGACGGCCAAGACTGACCTGCACAGCGTCGATGAGTTCAAACAGCTCGTGGTCAAGCAGAACGGCGATGCCATCGTGCGTCTGCAGGATATCGCCAATGTGACCTTGGGTTCGGAGAACTATGACTTTAACGTCGCCTTCGGTGGTGTGCGCTCGGTGTTTATCGGCATCAAGATCGCGCCTGAAGCCAATATCCTAAGTGTGGCAAATCGCGTACGTGAGGCTTTCCCTGAGATCCATGATCAGTTACCGCAAGGCCTGACGGGTGCAATCGTCTACGACTCGACTGACTTTATTAATTCTTCGATTGATGAAGTGGTCAAGACGCTAGTTGAGGCGCTGGTGATCGTGACTGTGGTGATCTTCCTATTCTTGGGGAGTTTCCGTGCGGTGCTGGTGCCGGTGATTGCGATGCCGTTGTCATTGATCGGTACCTTCTTTGTCATGATGATGCTGGGCTATTCGATCAATCTCTTGACCTTGCTGGCGATGGTGCTAGCGATTGGTCTGGTGGTGGATGATGCTATTATTGTGGTTGAGAATGTTGACCGGCATATGCGCCAAGGCATGAAGCCGATCGATGCAGCGATTCTCGCAGCAAGAGAGCTTGGCGGGCCGATTATCGCCATGACGGTGGTGCTGGTCGCCGTATATGTGCCGATTGGCTTTAAGGGTGGGCTCACAGGCGCGTTGTTCGGCGAGTTTGCTTTCTCGCTGGCAGCTGCAGTCACCGTATCGGGTATCGTTGCACTGACACTGTCTCCGGTGATGTGTGGTCGTTTCTTCGATCCGCATCAGGAAGAGGGCAAGTTTGTACTCGCCATCAATCGGGTGTTTGATGCTGTGCGCGACCGCTATCAACGTTTGCTAGGTGCTTTGCTTGAGACTTGGCGGGTATTGATTGTCTTCGGTCTGCTCATTTTAGCCTTATGTATCGGTATGTTCACGATGACCCAAAAAGAGCTGGCACCTGAGGAGGATCAAGGGCTGGTACTGTCGCAGGTCATGGGTTCACCAACAGCCACTTCGGATCAGATGCAGAGCTATGCGAATCAGGTATTCCAGATTTCCAAAGTAACGCCTGAATATGCCCAGATGTTCCAGATTACTGGCGTGCCCGTGATCAGTCAGGGTATAGGCGGGGTGCTTTTGAAGCCATGGGAGCAGCGCACGCGTAGTGCTCATCAGATCCAACAAGATCTGCAGGAGCGATGGAATAAGATTGCCGGTGCTCGTGTGGCGGCATTCCAATTCCCGCCATTGCCGGGCTCATCGGGTCTGCCGATCCAGTTTGTGATCAATACCACCGAGTCGTTCGACCGTTTGAATGAGGTGACCCAGCAAGTGTTGGCCAAGGCCAATGCCTCAGGCAAATTTTACTTCGTCGATACGGACCTGAAGGTCGATGCGCCGCAGGCCGACCTTGTACTGGACCGTAACAAGATCGCGGCCCTCGGCATGACGCAGCAGGATGTGGGTGTAGCCCTGAGTGCTGCGCTGGGCGGTGGCTATGTCAATTATTTCTCGATTGATGGCCGCTCATATAAGGTCATGCCGCAAGTGCAGCAGAAGGATCGTCTGAATCCGGATCAGATCCTCGATTACTACATCAAGACACCGAGTGGCAGTCTGGTGCAGGTCCGGACCATTGCGACTCTCAAGCATGAAGTGGTGCCCGAAGCCATCTCGCGCTTCCAGCAGCAAAACTCCGCGACGATCATGGGTGTCGGTGCGGGCTCTCAGGGTGAAATCTTGCAATTCCTGAGTGATACGCTTAAACAGGTGGCGCCGTCAGGATACAATGTGGACTATGCGGGTTCATCCCGTCAGTTCATGCAGGAATCCGGTGGTGTAGTTGCTACGTTCTTGCTTGCAATCATCATCGTGTATCTGGTGTTGGCAGCGCTATTTAATAGCTTCCTTGACCCGATTGTGATTCTGATGTCTGTGCCGATGGCGCTGTTCGGTGCAATGATCTTCATTTTCTGGGGCTTTACCTCCTTCAACATTTACACACAAGTTGGATTGTTTACGCTGGCAGGCCTGATCAGTAAGCACGGGATTCTGATCGTCGAGGTGGCTAATCATGAGCGTTCCTTGGGCAAAACCAAGCGAGAAGCAATCATGGAGGCTACGCATCAACGCTTGCGTCCGATCTTGATGACGACAGCAGCGATGGTGTTTGGTGTGATTCCGCTCGTGATCGCATCTGGAGCGGGGGCGGCGGGTCGTTTTGCGATGGGCCTCGTCATCTTTACCGGCCTGTCGATCGGCAGTCTGTTTACCCTGTTCGTTGTGCCAGCCATGTATATGCTACTGGCATCGAAGCACACGGCGACACACGATGCAAATGAAGAGCAAGATCCACAATCGCAGACGGCTGGTCATACAGCGTCCTGATAGATAGCCGTAAAAAAGCCCAGCAGATGCTGGGCTTTTTTATTTCTTGTTTTTAGACATTATGGATGAAGCTGGCGATTGCTGCTGGAGCGCCTGATGGGTTGCTGGCCAGACTGCTGATCAGTGTACCGGTTTGAGTGGTGACATTGGTCAGGCCGGTGTATTGTCCAGCGAGATTCAGAAACGATACACCGTCAGCTGCCAGAGCGCCGATGATCGGTTGCAGTACGGACTGCAACGAAGGCAAAGTAAGGGAGTATGTGAAACCACCTGATAGCGTAATGCCACCAGCGACGGATTCGGCTTCGTAATTTTTCAGTTCTTGAGCAGCCATGTTATCCTCTAATTATAAAAGGTAGTCTGAGCTTGACTACATAGCAGATTTTGCCACAAAACGAGAACTGAGTCACATAAAAATTTTGACAAATTAATACGAAATAAGACTGTTTTTGCCAATTTGTGGCATATGTCTGGTGGTGCCTTTTAAGGCAGAGCCAAAGCTGATTATTCGGCCTTGGCGCGAATCACATTATTCACCGTAACAGTGATTTGGTTGCTGACACCGGGGATAAAAGTGTCCATGCCCCAGTCATCGCGGTTGATGGTGATGCTGCCGTGTGAGGTAATCGACATGGTATGTGTCGTCGGATCGACGGTTGGGGTATCGAAGGTGGTATCAAATGAGATGGGCTTGCTGATGCCTTTGATGATCAGATTGCCCTGAATGGTGGCATGGCGCAGATCATGGACGATGATTTGCGTACTGTTGAATTCGGCTTTGGGGAATCTTTGCACGTCAAAGAAGGCATCGCCTTTTAAGTATTGATCCTGCAGGCTGGAGCCAGTTGCGACACTGGCGGTATCGACAGTCGCATGAATGACGACGTGGCTGGGATCGGTGATGAGGTCACCTTTAAACTGAGCATCAAAGGTCCGAAAGCCACCACTGGCTTTGACAAAGCCGCCAGCTTTAAACAGTAATTGGCTTTTGTCTTTATTGAGTTCCCATTCGGTCGCGTGCGTGGCTGTGGTGACAAGAGGTGCTGTGCATAGGCTCAGGGTCAATAGTATGGATCGTGCATGATGGGCTGATGCTGGGAGGCTGGCTCGGATGCGATGGCTGAGCATGACGAAACTCCTGAATTATTGTTTGCCGGCAGATCCATGGTGAAACATGGCCTAAAGTTTTTTTCTTCAAGCAAATCTAGCATACTCTTGAGAGCGCGGGCATCCTTTTCCTGAGATGATCGGATGATTAGCGCTTCACTGGATACATGAATGGGTAGAGAACACAACGCCCAGTCCTATAGACCAGACGTTGCATGATGTGGGACAGACTAATTTTTTATGATGCAGGCGTGCTCAATGTGCCGCCACCCAAAGCCAGATAGAGTAGTGCGGTATCCTGATATTGCTGCACCTTGCTATTGACCAATGACAGTGTAGCCTCATGACTACGGCGCTCTGTATCCAGCATGTCAGGCACAGTGCCCTGACCAAGCTGATAGCTGAGGCGGGCCAGTTTTGCGCGCTGTGCCGCCACATCTGCCGCCTGCTGGCGTGTGCGGATCTCGGCTGCGTCATGCTCCAGTGCCTTGAGTACATCAGCTACTTGTGCGAAGGACTGCAGCACCACTTGCTGATAATTGGCGGCCGCGCTCTGATAGGCACTCTCGGCAGCGCGTTTCTCCGCCGACAGGGTGCCGCCATTCAGTAGCGGTGCAGACAGTCCACCGGCAAAGGCCCATGCGTTGGACGAGGCGAGGAAAAGCTTGCTGGGCGACAGTGCCTGCTGGGTGATATTGGCGGTGAGATTGAGGCTTGGATACATATTGGCGGTTGCGACCCCGATTGCGGCGCTGGCTGCGTGTAACTGCGACTCGGATGCCATGATGTCAGGGCGGTTATGTACGAGTGCCGAGGGCAAGCTCAAGGGCAACTGATCCGGCAGACTAAAGTCCGTCATGCTAAAGTCCGGAGCCTGCCAATCGGCTGGTGCGTGTCCGGTGAGGATTGCGAGCGCATGGGACGCGGCGATTTGTTGCTGCTCAAGCTCCGGCAGTCGTGCCTGATCAGCGGCGAGCTGACTCTGTGCATTTAAGAGATCAGGCTCGGTGGCTGAGCCAATCTGACGTGCCTTCTGTACCAATGCCAAACTCTGCTGATCGTCGGCGATGATGGTTTGAATCAGGTTTTGCTGGATCTTGCTGGCGGTGATGTTCATGACTTGAGCCACGACATTGCCACTGACGGTGAGCTTTGCGGCGGCGGCCTCATAACGCTGATACTCGCGCAGGGCCTCCTGTTGTTCCAGCGCCCGACGTTTGCCACCTGCAAAGTCCACGAGGTAGCTCACCTGCGGACCTGCCGTGTAGTAGTTAAAAGGCGGGATATGAAAACCACTTGGGCCAAACAGCGACGAGCCGTATTTCTGCCGTCCGGCATTGGCACCGAGGCTCACTTGCGGATTGCGCGTACCTGCAGTGGCATCGACTTCAGCCTGTGCTTGCGCAAGCGTGGCTTCGACGCTCTGTAGCGTGTAGTTGCCTGCCAGTGCCTGCTGCATCACATCATTGAGCTGGGCAGAGTGGAAATTCTGCCACCAGTCGGGTGCGACATCGGTGCCCATCTGCAACGTCTGCTGGTCCAGTTGGCTTGGGTCGCCATCGCGGTTGAACTGCTTAATGGCAGGTGTTTGCGGGGCGACGAAGTTGGGGCCGACGGTACAGGCGGATAACAGGATGCCGGACAGCAGGGCCGTGAGACCTGTTTTTAGAGTGGCGGCATGCTTGTGTGCGAGCAATAACATGGTTCATTTACTCCATAACAGCAGGATGTTCCTGCTTGGCCTGCGCGGTGAGCGGACGAGGCTTTTTGAGCAGGATCAAAAAGGGTAGCAGCATGAGCGTCAGCCACAGGATCAGTTTGAAATCATCGACATAGGCGATCATGCCTGCCTGACGTGTGATCATGCCGTTTAGCATCTCAAGGCTTGCCGTGTTGCCAAGGTCGATCTGGTGCGCCTGTAGTGCAGTCTGTGATGCGGTGTTGTAGGGCGTGATGTGCTCGGTCAGCGAGGCATGCACGATTTGAGTGTTGCGCGTGAGCAGGATCTGTACCGCTGAGATGCCGATACTGCTGCCGATATTCCGCATCAGATTAAAGAACGCGGTGCCTTCATTACGTAGCGTGGGCGATAGGGTAGCGAATGCGACCGTACTGAGAGGTACATACACCAGCCCCACACCAAAGCCCTGCAGTACACCCGAGATGATCAGCGGCCACTCGCCCATGAGCAGGGAGAACTGTGTCATCTGCCATAGTGAGATGGCAGTCAGGGTGAGCCCCGTGCCCATCAGTACGCGGGTATCGACACGTCCGACCAGACGTCCGACCACGATCATCGCCAGCATGGTCCCTGCGCCGCGTGGGGCGGTCACAAGGCCCGTGGTCACCACCGGATAATTCATCAGCCCTTGCAGCATGGGTGGGATCAGGGCGAGGGTCGCAAACAGCACGACACCGACAACAAAGATAAACAGATTACTGGTCAGGAAGTTAGCGTCTTTAAATAGCGCAGGATTCAAGAAAGGCTTCTTGTGCGTGAACATATGCACAATAAAGAAATAAAATCCCATCGCTGCAATGATCGCCTCGGCGATGACCTCGGGGGATGAGAACCAGTCGAGCAACTCACCCCGGTCCATCATCATCTGTAAGGCCCCGATACCCAGACTTAAGGTAATAAAACCAAAGAAGTCAAAGCGAATATTGGGATTGCCTTCTTTTTTGTGCAGGAAGAAGAGTAGGCCCAGAAAGGCGATGATCCCGATGGGCACATTAATAAAGAACACCCAGCGCCAGTTGTAGTTCTCAGTCAGCCAGCCCCCTAAGGCTGGTCCCAAGATCGGTCCCATGGTGACACCGACCCCCCACGCCGCCATGGCGCGTCCATGATGCTCGGGCGGATTGATGTCAAATAGGATCGACTGCGACAGCGGCACGAGAGCAGCCCCGCTAATGCCTTGCAGCAAACGAAACAGCACGATTTGTGGCAGATTCGTCGCCAGACCACACAGCGCTGATGCCACGGTAAAACCTGCGATCGAGATCAGGAAAATCTTCTTGCGGTCATAGCGGTTTGACAGCCAGCCCGTGAGCGGAATCGTGATTGCCGCTGCAACGATATAAGAGGTCAGCACCCAAGTCATCTGATCCTGAGTCGCCGACAGGGTGCCCTGCATGCGTGGCAGGGCCACGTTGGCAATGGTGGTATCCAGTGCCTGCATGATCGTGGCGAGCATCACGGACAGGGTGATGATGCCATGATGCTTGACGCGGGCGGCGTTCATTACAGAACTCCAGACAGGCTGCGATGATGCTGGGTATCGACTTCAGCCTGCACGCTCAAGCCATCTTGCAGGGGCAGTTGATCCGGATTCTGGATTGCGATACGGACCGGCAGACGCTGTACGACCTTGACCCAGTTGCCGGTTGAGTTTTCTGGTGGCAGAAGCGAGAAGGATGAACCAGTCCCTGGGCTGATACTCTCAACCACACCTTTGAGCTTTTTGCCCGAGAAGGTGTCGACGGTGATCTCTGCGCTCTGACCTGCACGCATATGGGTGAGGTCGGTTTCCTTAAAGTTCGCTTCGACCCAGATGTCATGGTTGGACACGAGGGAGAAGACCGGTGCTGCGGCATTGATATAGCTACCGACCTGCAAACCTTCAACTTTGGTGACTACGCCGTCGATTGAGGCTGTGACCGTGGTATAGGAGAGATTGAGCTTGGCGCGGTCGAGGGCTGCGATGGCGGCTTTGACGGCAGGATCTTCGTCACGTTTTAGATCTGCTTGACCGCCGAGATTTGCCAAAACGGTTTCTGCATTTTGCTGCTCGGCGGTGATCTGTTGCTGCGCTGTTTGCAGATTATGCAGCGCCTGATCAAGCTGGGCAGTCGAAGCAAGGCCAACAGCGGCGAGTTTCTTTTGGCGGTCGTATTCGCGCTGCTGATAGGCGAGTGAATCCTGTGCCGCGCGGACGGTGGCGAGTTTCTGCTGATAATCGGCTTTGGTTGATCCGACTTGTTGGCGTGCTTTGGCGAGGTCGGCTTCGGCCTGCTCAATCGCAATCACAAACGGACGGTCATCGATCTTAAACAGCACATCGCCTTTCTTCACCTGCTGATTGTCATGCACCAGGACTTCAGTGACACGGCCCGAAATACTTGGACTGATGGCGACGCGTGCTGCCGAGATATAGGCGTCGTCCGTGCTGACATAGCGACCGCCTTGCAGGTAGAGCACGATGCCGATGATGAGCAGGACCAGCGGAATCCCATACATAAAGAAGGGTCGATTACGTCCCATCCACGTGGATTTGATATCAGAGATATCGGTGCTATCGGCAGTCGATGCTGCCGCTGATGTTGAGTTAGCCATGATGTGACGCTCTGCTATGAGTACGATGGATGTTGCTGATACGCATGAATGAGGGTGTGAATCTGGAATAGCACCAGCCGCTCAATGTCGGCGATGCGCTCAGGGCCATAGCGGTCCCAGCCAAGGTTGCTCTGGATGGCTTTGCAGGAGGATTTAAAGATCGTGACCTGACCGAGCAGGGTATGGGTGATCAGCTTGGCTTCAGTGACCGAGATATGTGTGCCCAGAATGCGTCCAACCAGTTCGGACAAGGTCTCGTGCAGGTTGTGGACAAAGCCGCTGTAGAGCCGACCAAAGGCAGGGGTGGGATCCAGTTGCTCGCGGGTATAGATCCGGGAGATCTGATCGCGCTCGACCGTCTCCTGCAGCACGAAGCGCACCATCGTCACCAGATAATGGTCAAATAGCGCGATGAACGCGCTGGTGGTCGTTGCAGGATTAGCCAGAGCGGCGCGAATATTTTTCAGATCATCCCCGAGAGCCTGCTGGTAATAAGCAATGATCGAGTCGATCACGGCCACATAATGACCTTCTTTGTTACCGAAGTAATAGGGAATCGCGGCGATATTCACGCCGGCTTCGGCAGCCAGCATGCGCGTCGAGGCTTTCTCATAGCCGACTTCACTATAGATCTTCAGCCCTGCCTGTATGAGTTTCTTGCGGGCGATTTCACCACGTTCGGTGCTGTCGCTTGAGGTATTAGACTCATTTGGGGTCATGAGTGTGTCCCAGACGGGGTCAGGAGAGAATTTATCGCATCTTAAGTCAATCGATTGATTAAGTCAATCGATTGACTTTTCTTTTGGATAAACATCTTCACGATTGCTTGAGCAAAAATACAACCGTTCGTGCTTTGTCATGGTTGCACGAACCGCTATGATTGACCAATTGGTTATCTATGTGATTGAGCAAACAGGAGAAGGCAGTGCAACAGGTGATGCAAAAGACTGGACGAGTGGCCCAGCAAAAGAAAGGGCAAAGTAAGGAAGCTTTCGTGCTTTCCGTGTTGGTCTCAGGCATGCTGAGCATCGGTGTCATGACGCAGAGCCGGGCTGAATCGTTAGCGCCACTACAAGCGAAAGTTGATGCAGCCGTTACACCGATCATGCAGCAAGATGGCATTCCCGGTATGGCGATCGGGGTGATTCGGGGCGATCAGACAGCGGTCTATACCTATGGTTTGGCATCGGTCGAGGCTAAAACACCAGTGACGCAAGATACCCTGTTTGAGCTGGGCTCGATCAGCAAGACTTTTACCGCGACGCTTACCAGCTTGGCCGAGTTAAAGCATCAACTGAAGCTCACTGATCCGGTAGAGCATTATTTACCAGAGCTTGCGGGCCATCCCTTTGGCAAGGTGACACTCTTACAACTTGGTACACATACGCCGGGCGGTCTGCCGCTACAGGTGCCGGATCAGATCCATACCATCCCGGAGCTGATGCAGTATCTCAAGGACTGGCAGCCTAGCTATGCACCAGATACGACACGCACTTATGCCAATCCCGGCATCGGCACACTGGGCCTGATCACGGCACGTGCCATGGGGCAGGATTTCGATACGCTCATGGTGCAGCGTGTGTTCACGCCGCTGGGATTGACCCATAGTTATCTGCATGTCCCTGCCGATCAGATGGCGAACTATGCTCAAGGCTATAGCAAGACCAACCAGCCTGTGCGAATGACAGGTGATGTACTGTCGTTTGCGTCCTATGGCATCACGTCCAATGTCACCGATATGCTACATTTCTTGCAAGCCAATATGCAGCAGGTCAAACTTGAGCCGGGCTTGGCTGAGGCGATGCGTAAGACGCATACCGGGTATTATCAGACCCGTCTGATGACGCAAGACCTGATGTGGGAGCAGTATCCCTATCCGGTGAGTCTCGATACATTGATCAGCGGTAATTCTCCGCATATGCTAGAACCGCAGCCTGTGACTGTGATCCGGCCTGCGATGGCACCGCGCACGGATGTCTGGATCAACAAGACTGGCTCGACCAATGGCTTCGGCGCGTATGTCGCTTATGTGCCCAAGCTTAAGATCGGTATCGTGATGCTGGCGAATCACAATTTTCCGATGGAAGATCGCGTGAGGCTGGTCTATCAGATTTTTAACGCGCTGCACACACCCGAGCCTGTGGACTTACCCACAAAGCTTGCGGGTAAGGCTGTGGAAAAGTAGGCGTGAAACGAGTGGAACACGTACACTCTGTACATTTCAGATTTTTGTATAGCAATTAGACGATTGGATCAGTCATGGAACATATGCCGGTTTTAGCAACAGGAAAAACATCAGGCGGCAGGATGAAAACCCTCGCTTTTATCCACCGCAACGACACCCGCTTTGCTGTCGGTGATTTCTCTCCTGTGTTGACGGTCTTTTCCCATCATGAGCTAGGCAATACCGTTTCACCCTTCCTGCTGCTTGATCATTTAGGCCCGGGCCGATTGCTGCCGACTAGCCAACGCAAAGGCGTCAACGAGCACCCGCATCGTGGCTTTGAGACCGTGACGCTGGTCTATGCTGGTGAGATTGAGCATCGGGATTCGACGGGTGGTGGCGGTGTGATTAAGGCAGGCGATGTGCAGTGGATGACGGCGGCATCGGGTGTGATTCATCGTGAGTTATTTAGTGAAGATTTTTCGCGGACTGGTGGTCCGTTTGAGTTGCTTCAACTGTGGGTCAATCTACCAGCAAAAGACAAGATGTCGCCCGCCCGCTATCAGAATCTGACCAAGACTCAGATTCCAGTCGTTGAGCTGCCTGACGGTGCTGGGACAGTGCGGGTGGTTGCTGGGGCGTTCTTTGGCATTGCGGGTCCGGCGCTGACGCACACTCGGATGAATGTGCTGGATGCTCAGATAGTGGCTGGTCAGACCGTGACCTTTCCGGCTGAGGAGGGGGATACAGCACTGGTCTTTGTGCGCACTGGAGAGGTGCGGTTTGCCGGAGGAGAGGTAGTGGATGGTCAGGGCATGGCGGTGATGTCGAGCCATGGCGGTGCATTTGATGTGACGGTACAGACGGATAGCAAGCTGGTCATCCTGACCGGTGCACCGTTGAATGAGGCGATCAACGCACATGGTTTCTTTGTGATGAATACCTATGAGGAGATCCTGCAGACCTATGAGGATCTCAAGCAGGGCAAGCTGGGCGGGAAGGTACAATCTTAGGTCGAACAAGAGCTGTCTTTAAATTATCTTTTAATTGCGGTATGTTAGCGTCATCGTGTGTGGATCATGGGACAAGGATGATGGATCAGGAAGAGATCCTGCTGCAGTCGAAGATGAGGGGATGGTGGCGGCTGATTATCGTCTTAGGCGCACTTGCCCATGTTGGCGATATTTTTGCTGTCACCACAGCATCAAGCGACATTTTTGATGTGTTTTTATCTGGTGGCGGCTTTATTCGCTTTCTTTGCTGAAAACCGGGTGCAAATGACGAGGACTGGTATCCGGCAGATTGTCACGCTTGCAGGGCTAGTCCGGCTAAGTACGACCAATCAGGTTGCCTATGCTGATATTGATCATATCGAAGTGATGGAGACTATCAATCGCTCAAAAATACTCAATATCACGACCAAGGATCGCCGCAGGATCGTCTTTCATCTGGCACTTTTTTCTAATACAGATGAACTAATCGTTCATTTATTTCATCAGGTGCCCTTTGATCCAAACCCGATCAGGCTGGATATTCCCGGTACTCAGGATATCGGGAAACGGGCACTGTATCTGCTGGTTGCATCTACAGCTCTCCTGTTCGCTTCATTAGCGTTTGATCATTTTTGTGTCCATGCATGGCATGTCTCGTCAGAAAACATGTCGCGCTTGTTCTATTTCATGATCCCAGCATCGATTTTGCTGAGTTATTTATGGATTCGAGGGGAAAAGAAAGCTTATCCGCTAGGAACTTCCTGTGTGGTTGGCGTTGTCTCGGGCATATTGTGGGGGTCGGCTGTGCTGACAGCCAATCATTGGCTGACTGAGCATGCTTTTACGCCTGAGCCAATCGAGATGATATATGTCCGTGCAGAGTACGATTGCCAGTATTGGCGTCCGATCAATCAGGCTAAATTAAACATCAATCATACCGGCAATGAGGCGAGGGTGTGTGCCAATTGGGACAACGGCTATGTCAAAGAGCTGCAGGTCGGTGCGACGTATCGTGTGATGGTCGTAAAGGGATGGCTGAATGACATCGCGTTTCCCGTACAGGCCTTCCACCAAGCCCAATTACTGCAAGCGCCAAAAACAAAACCCATTCCATCAGCCTCACATGCGCAAATACAAGCCACGCTACGTCATTAAAGCCAGCCAACTTACCCACATCCCTTGCGGGTAAGGCTGTGGGTAACTCTCCGTGGAACGCATGGAACGCCTGTCATTGTTCGCCTTGTGAGCTTTGCTGCTAAATTGAACAGTAGATTTGACGAGCTCATACTGGATGAGTCTCAAATCTGGATCTCATCACCATACACCACAAAACCGTTGCCTCGGCAGAAGCTAGCAAGTGTGAGTCCCGCATTATGTGCCATCTCTATCGCAAGTGAAGTCGGGCCTGAGATGCTGGCGAGCAGATTGATGTTCATCATCGCGCACTTGCGAATCAACTCGTAGCTGGCGCGACTGGTCATGACCACGAAGCCTGTACCTGTATCCCATGCCTGTCCCGCAAGATGACCCAAGAGCTTATCCAGTGCATTATGCCGGCCTACATCTTCAAACACGGCTTTGATCTCGCCATCGACTACCCACCCTGCGGCATGGGCACCACCTGTCATCTGGGTGATAGGCTGGCGCTCAGCGAGACTGGCGACTGCATGCGGGATGTGACCCAACCAAGCGGGTTGTAGCGTGCTCGTCACACGCGGTAATACTGCATGAAACTCGCTTAGACTGTCGATGCCACAGAGCCCGCAGCCGGTGCGGCCGGCCAGTGTACGGCGTTTGGCTTTCAATGCAGCAAATGCACGTGAGCATATCTCCATATCGATTTCGATGCCCATCGACCCATGCCTGACGTCCAGCGCATACAGCTCGCTGAGATTCGAGAGGATACCTTCAGACAGGCTAAATCCGCGCGCAAAATCCGCCAGATCGGTTGGCGTCACCATCATCACGGCATGCGAGATGCCGTTGTAGATCAGCGCGGCAGGAACTTCTTCGACCACCTGATCTGGCATGAGGGCAGATTGGCCATCATCGTAGCGACGCACCGTGTGCTCACGCACACCGTGTGTCGATGCGTGCGCCGTGAAGTCATTCTTAATGCCCGTCTGCGCATGGGAGCTCGCAGACTGATTTCGATCAGGCATGGCTCATCTCCGCTTCTTGGACCTCTTCCTGCTCGCGATGGGCAGGGGCTACGCCGCGATGCAGGATTACCGGAATGCTCTTGGAGGCGGGAATCTTGGCCCGCTGATCATGACTGCTGAGCGCGACCAGCGGATTGGTCTCTGGATAATAGGCAGCGAGGCTACCACGCGGGATGTTGTAGGGCACGATGCGGAAGCTGTGGACGACGCGCTGCACCTGATCGGGGAAGATACTCTCGATATCCACCCAGTCATCGGCGGCAAGGTTAGCTGCGCGCATATCGTCGCTATTCATAAACAGCACCCGGCGCTGAGCGAAGACGCCGCGATAGCGGTCATCCAGTCCGTAGAGCGTGGTGTTGTACTGATCGTGCGAGCGCATGGTCATGAGCGTATAGACGGTAAGCTCTTTTTGCTGCGCCGCATAGGTATGGACCGTATCGAGGTAGACCTCCGCCAGCGGTGTAACCTCAAACTGCGCTTTGCCACTGGTGGTCTGCCAGTTGTGCTGATTGGCAGGATGCTCAAGATGAAAGCCACCGGGTTGGTAGACGCGCTGATTGAAATCATGGAAGCCGTCAAAGACCGAGGCAATCGCATCGCGGATGCGATCATAGCTCTCGATATACCACGCCCAGCGGATCGTGCTGTCGGGTAATACCGCCTGTGCGAGGCGTGCCACGATATCGGGTTCGGAGAGCAGGTTTGGAGATACGGGTTCATTGCGTCCGGCTGACAGGTGGACATTGCTCATCGAGTCCTCGACCGTGATGGCCTGCGCGCCGTGTAATTGCTGGTCGATCTCTGTACGCCCCAGACAGGGCAGGATCAATGCATCCTGACCACAGACCAAGTGGCTGCGGTTGAGTTTGGTTGCGACATGGGCGGTGAGGTGGCACTTGCGTAAGGCTGCATGGGTAAAAGGGGTATCCGGTGTCGCAACTGCGAAGTTCCCACCCATGGCGAAGAATACCTTGACCTCGCCGCGGGCCATGGCAGCGATGGTCTCGACCACACCCAGACCGTTATGGCGCGGTGAAGTGATGCCAAAGACCTGATCCAGTCGATCCAGCAGCTTGGGTGAAGGCAGTTCATGGATGCCCATGGTACGGTCACCTTGTACATTGCTGTGGCCGCGCACCGGACAGGCACCCGCGCCGGGGCGTCCGATATGACCACGTGCTAATAAGAGATTCGCCAGCATGTGCACATTGGCGACGCCGTGGCGGTTTTGCGTGATGCCCATACCCCAGCAGAAGATCGCACGTTTGGCATCGCAGAAGAGCTGTGCCAGCGATTCCAACTGCGCAGGACTCAGGCCAGTCTCTGCATGGATGGTCGTCCAGTCGGTACGATCCACCTCGGAGATCAGATCGTTAAAGCCGATGGTGTTTTGAGCAATAAAATCCTGATCAAATATACCCGTTTTACCTTTAGCAATTGCCTGCTGATCCCATTCACGTAAGTGCTTCAGCATACCCATGAGCAGGGCATAGTCACCGCCGACTTTAGGTTGAAAATAATAATTGCTGATGCGCGTGCTGCCATTGGTCATCATCTCGATCGGGCTTTGCGGGTCCTGAAAGCGTTCAAGCCCACGCTCTTTGAGCGGATTGATGGCGATGATGTTGGCGCCGCGTTTGGATGCGCCGCGCAGAGTAGAGAGCATACGTGGATGGTTGGTGCCGGGATTTTGCCCGAAGAGGAAAATCGCATCAGCCAGTTCAAAGTCATCCAGCGTCACGGTGCCTTTGCCGAGGCCGATTGAATCAGCCAGTGCGACACTGGTGGTTTCATGGCACATGTTGGAGCAATCGGGGAAATTATTGGTGCCATAGCTGCGGACAAAGAGCTGGTAGAGGAAAGCCGCTTCGTTACTGGTCCGGCCTGAGGTATAAAAGGCAGCCTGATCGGGATGGTCCAGTGAATGCAGATGCTGTGCGATAAGGCCGAAGGCGTCGTCCCACGAGATCGGGACATAATGGTCGGTGGCTGCATCATAGCGCATCGGCTCGGTCAGGCGGCCTTCCTGCTCCAGCCAATAGTCGCTTTGCTGGCTGAGCCAACTGACACTGTGCTGGACAAAAAAATCTGCCGTTACCACTTTGCTGGTGGCTTCAAAGGCGATGGCTTTGGCACCGTTTTCGCAGAAATTAAAAGTATGTGCGTCTTTTTTCTCAGGCCATGCGCAGCCGGGGCAGTCGAAGCCGGTGGGCTGATTGATATTGAGTAGAGTGATCGCGCCCTTTTTGACAATGCCTTGCTGTGCCAGATTGCGCGCAACACTTAAGAGTGCACCCCAGCCTGCGGCTGGATGATCATAGGATTCGATTTTGCCGAAGGTTTTATTGGCGGACATGTGAATGTCCTCATTCTGGCTATGATGTGGATCGTCCATGGTTCGTGGCCCTCACGATAATGGCGGCAGGAGACGCCGTGGTCAGGTGTTAAACGCTGCTACATTGATTCGGTACGTGTCTAAAAGGTCTAGTCCAGTTTGCTTTTGCTCCACAAACCGGCATCAATCCACCTGTCATTGACATCTACGCGATTACTGGGTTTTGCGGGCTGCAAATAGCATACCCCTGTTTTGGCAGCGGGATTGTCACGCTGTGTAAGGTTTCTGATTCACAATAAGATCTCTGGACTGCACTCTGGATACCTTTATACCTTAGCCAGATGACCGCCTGTAGTCTAATCGTTTGTTGAAACCTTGTGATAAGTCCAGGTTATCACTGTGGGTTGACTCCGGTCAGTTTGCCGCATTAATCATGGATATCATTGAGCAAGGTGTACAGATCCAGATGGCCCGCCAACTGCCACGCAACCGCAGATAGGGCGTGCTGTGTCTCACGGCGTAGCCGCACCAGACAGACCTCTTCAGACCGTTCAGGCAGGATGGGCAGCAGTCGCAAGGCGGGCGTATATTGTGCAGGCAGGGCACTGAAGGGCAGGATGCTAAAACCACGGCCATGCCGTGACTCGGTGAGCATGACTTCGATGGCATTGGTCTCCAGCACAACATTGGGAGTTGCGCCAAATTCCTTAAAGATACCATCCAGTGTCTGTCGGTTTTGCATGTCCTTACCGAGCAGGCACAAGGGCAGTTCGGCGACTTCGTGCCAGTGCAAATGCTGAGGGAGAGCGGCTTCGCGACTTGCGATCAGTACAAAGCGCTCGGCATATAGCGGCAGCACATCAAATGTGTCGTCTGTGACAGATCGGTCATAGAGTAGCGCCAGATGTAGCTCCTGATCTTTGAGTCGCTGCAAGATCGCGGGTGTGCCGAGTGACAGTATTTCAAGCGTCAGTTGCGGCAGGGTCTGGCGGTACTCGGCGCAGAGTAGGCTCACAGCATGCAGGGCAGTCGGGATCACGCCAATGCTCAGGTGACCTTTGGGTACGGTACGGATCAGATTTGCTTCCTGCCGTAGTCCATCCAGAGAGGCTAACATCTGACGTGCCCAGTGAATGACACGCTCACCCTCAGGCGTGATGCCCTGAAAGCTGCGGTTACGCTTGATGATGGTAATGCCGAGTTCGTCTTCCAGTTCGCGGATGCCGTTTGAGAGTGCGGGCTGTGAGACATGGCAACTTTCGGCGGCCTTGCCGAAGTGGCGATGTTTGTCGAGTGCGATGAGGTAATGGAGTTGTCGCATGAACATCGACAGGTACTCTGATTGCGGTATCCCTTGCACTTTACCTGTATTTATTATCCGAGGGTAGTGCGAGACCGGGCTGCGGCAGGACTCTTTTGATCGTAGACTCCGTCTGGATTTACCCACAATCCTTGCGGGTAAGGATGTGGATAAGTAGTCGTGAAACAGGTGGAACACAAGTGGGATAAGGGATTGAGGATTTTGTTGTTAATTTAGGCGCAAGTCTTTGCAAAAAGATGATAAAAAATGTCTGATGAAGCAACAGGCGAGATTGATCAGGCAACAAAGACGTCCGATCTACGAAGGTTTGGATAAAGCAGATGATGGATTTCAAGTCACTACGACTGGGAGTATGCGTGTATTGAGCGGTTTGACTCAGTATTGGGTCGTGTCAGTGGATCTGTGTAAACGTGATGAACGGCTTAATTCTCTAAGCTATTTGGCTATTCAATTTTGCACAGCGATAGACGGTTGAATAACCTGATCTGGAAGCATGCCTTGATCGTATGCTTCCAGTTGTTCAGTCGCGTTTTTTGGGGATCTGTATCTTGTAACCATAGGCAAGATCAGGCTTGGCACTCATACGTTGCTTGATGGTCAACATGGTTGCAAGTGCAAGTGCTGGGAGATAGAGCAGGACACGGAAGAATGTTTTCATGATCGCGGCAAATTCCTTTTGCATAAGTAGAAAATGGGACACACAGCCACACGTATCTCACGCATTCCATTTGTTACATGATACATGCTTGACTTCCTATCAGCATAACTCCGATAACGATCAAAAACAAGTGAAACGGGTCACAATTTTTTTGCCTGTCTAGCCTCTATTGGCATGATATATGTAAGTGCTGCCTCGATTTAGTGAGCAGCGATCAATTGATTGGAACAATGACGAATACCATGTAGGACATGACCCAGTAAAGCCTGCTCGGACGCGATGACCACCAGTACTTTGGGAGATGCGTCGTGCGGGATTTCGGTGATAATAGCTTTGCCATTCTCAGCGTCCAGAACCAGCGATTTGCATTCTGACAGATGAATCTCTGAGGTAAATGACTGGATCAAGGACAGGATAGAGGTACTAACGGCTGAGGTTTTACCGCCATTTAAACTCGATTGTTGAATATATGAGGCGATTTCAAAGCCATCTGCAGAGGCAAGCAGGACACTTTGTATACCATCGACGGATGTCGCTAACTCTTCAAGGCAACGCTTGGCGAGTTTCTGAAATAAAGGCGAAGGCTGCTTATTGCCTGCGGGATAGATGCTGTTCATGACTCATCCTTGATGATGCTCTAGACCTATTCGCGCGCTAAACGGCTCAATGCGGCGCGATCACACCATGATCGACGATGATCTGGCGGTGATAGTAATGAGAGCGTGCGTGCTTGAGGCGCATCTTAAGGCACCTCAAGCACGCACGCTCTCCATAAGGCAAGAGCGTCAGTCTCTTGCCTTAGCGGGACCATGTTTTCAGAATGGTCTTGAGGGTGCTTTTACGAAAAGTCGAGATCCTGCTCGAAACCTTTGAGCGTATGGCGAGCCAGTGCCAGATTGGACTTGCTGCGGTCCAGCACCAGATAGATGAACATATCCGGATTTTTATCCAGCGGGCGAATCAGGTGGTATTGCTTGCCGAGTGCAATCAGGATGTCTTCGATGTTGTCGTTAAGCTTCAGTGCACCAGCCACTTTGCGCTTGGCGCGAATGACTTCGGTGTTGCCTGCAGCAGCCAGTTCCAGATCGATACCACTACCTGCGGTTGCAAGACTCAGGCCGCTGCTGGAGTCAACCAGTGCAGAAGCAATAAAGCCATCGATGGTAGTCAGTTGGGTGAGTGTTGGTTTTGCCATGTCCCTATCTCCTTGGGAGTTATTCTTGCTTGAGGTGAGTTGAAAGTCTGTTATCAGGCGAATGCAGGCAAAGCTAGAGTGTATTCGTGACAAATTTAAGGCACGAATGAGCTTCATTTTAGAAAAAATCTAATTGAATCGCCAATCTAGGCTTGTTCAGCAAATCATCCTGTTTTGCTTCCTTTCACATTCGACTATACAAATCTCTGTATCTGATTGTCAACTGGTTATCGTTTCAACTTCATAAATTTTTCATCATATGATAATTAAATGTGTATCTAATTTTATTGTCTCAATAATCACGATTTATCGTGATATCGGCCGGAGCGAATCCTGTAGAAACACCTTTGAAAGTATTTGAAGTCAGAGTAGGGAGTGGAGAGGGTTGTCAACGGGTTGGGGGCAGGCGCATATAAGGTCGTTTACCGTGCATACAAGCAAAGCCAAAGCCGATGATGTTCGGCTTTGGCTTTGTACAAAGATGATTTGCAAAATGGATTTAGAATTTTGCGGCGACGGTCAGGAACGCACTCAGTGGTGCGCCGGCCAAGAGATTGTAGGACTGTCCTTGCGGGTCGCTTGCCGGGAATGGATTATCCCCAAAGGCAAAGTAGGACTTGTTAAAGAGGTTATTGATATTGGCATTCAGTGTCAGCTCTTTGGCATAGCCGAGGTTGCGCCAGCGATAGCCGCCACCGACATCGACCAGTGCATAGCCGGTGACGGAGGCATCGTTGATGTAGCTATAATAGCGTTTCCCCGTATAGTTAATGCCGATATGCCCAAAGGCTTGACCGTCGTCATAGGACAGGGTGCTGCTGGCAACGATGCGTGGCGAGTCCACCACGGTTTTGCCCTTGACGTCATAGGTGACACCGCTGGATGAGAAGTCATCCAGATAGCGCGAGTCATTGAAGCTCAGCGAGTTTTTCCATTGCACATGATTGATTGGGCTGACCGAGATGAAGCCTTCCAGACCATCGGTGCGTACACCACCGACATTGACCAGAATTGAGGGATTACCCTGAATCGCCGAGCCTTGCTGTAGCGCCAGCAGACGGTTCTTGAACTCGACATGGTAGTAGGCGAGAGATGCTTCAAGGCCACGATCATGGAAACGCCAGCCAGTCTCTAAAGTACTGGATTCTTCGGGTTTGAGATTAGGTTTAGCGGCGTCAAAACCAGCCTGCGTGGTATCAAACGGCGATGCACCGCCCTTGACTACGCCGCGATAGGCCTCAAGGTTCTGCGCAAAGTCGGCAAACAGCTCATGGTCGTCATTGAGCTTATAGTTGATGCCCAGTTGGGGCAGGATGGCTTTCTGTGCAGTGAGTTTGCCGTTGAGCTTAAATGCCGGGTCGGTATCGGGTTGGCTGGCTTCATTGATGGTGGTATGCGGCGATTTAAAGCCGATCTTGGTGGTCAACTGAGGCGTCCACGTGATGCTGTCCTCGGCATAAGCCTGAACTGTTGTGGTACGGAACAGATCATCAAAACGGGTGTAATACGCCGCGTAGTCTGGTGGTGCGTCATACAGGCTGGTCGGACCATTATCCTGACTGTAGAAGCGCATGGAGTTGACAAAGTGATTGTACTCGTACCATACACCGCCCTGTAGATGATGGATGCCGGCATCATAGGAGAGGCTCGACAGGATGCCTTCACGCTGGATATTAAAGCCCAGTGTGCGCAGCGCGATCGGGGTGGTCAGACTGATTCCCGGTGTTGGTGGGTTAGGTGCCCACCATGTGCCGGTCCCATCCTGATGATGATCGTAGACAGTGGTTTTCCAGCGTAAACGGTCCGTGAGGTTGTAGTCCAGCGTGATACCGCTTAGCCAGTCTTGGCGTAGACCGGATCCGGCAAAGTAGGCATCGTCGGATGAGGTCTCGCCGCTTGCCCAGATGCCTTTGGCCGAGTTGATCGCAGCCTGCCAGTTGGGCGTGTAGTAATCCCAGCGATAGCCGAGACGACTGACGGAGTCTTTGGACAGGTCCATATAGTCGGCTTCCTGCCGGTTGGACCAGTTGACGAAAGCGGTCAGTTTGGCATTGTCAAAGTCGGTGACCCATTTGGCGTTGACCTGTTGCTGCTTCTGCTGGCCGTCGCCTTTCCATTTATCTGCGTCCTGATCGGCGAAGCTGATCGAGAATTTATTATCCCCAAAACGTCCGCTATCGAGACGGATAAAGGTGCGTCGATCATGATCGTTTCCCAGCGTTTGCGACAGCTCCGTCCCGGCTTTTTCTTCAGGATCACGCGAGTAGAACTGTACGGTGCCGCCAAGATTGCTGGTCGAGGCGGTGTCAATCGCACCGACGCCTTCTGAGACATCGGCGCGTTTGATGTTTTCACTGATGATGGCGCGCGAGATGTGCAGGCCGTTGTAGTTACGGTAGCTCATATCACCCAGCGGGACATCATCAAGGGTAAAGCCGAGCTGGTTTTGGTTAAAACCTCGGATACTGATCCGGCTGCCCCATTCATAAGCGCCCAGTGCATCGGCCTGATTGAAGTTCACCCCCGGGAGCTGGCGGATGGTTTCAAAGGGTGACGCACCTGCAGGGGCCTGCTGAAAGTCAGATGTTTTGACTTCGGAGACCTGACGGGTCACACGCTTGCCGAAGACGCTCACGCTTTGGACATTGTTGTTTGAGCTGTCTGCATTTGCACTCTGTGTGGCGGAAGTACTGGATGTCGTGGATGCGTTTGTTTCCCCAGATGCATCCGTATCTGCCCAAGTAGAGGACCCATAAAAAAGTGCGGCAATCGATGCCGTAAGTAGAATGATTTTTGAAGACGGTTGTTTCATAAACAGGATAATTCCTTGCGTTACCATATGTAAATTTTATGAATAATCCTGACCGTTAAGGAAATATAAAATAATGAAAATAAAAGCATAAAAAGATAAAACGGCACTTGGATACGTGCCGTTTCATGATGAAAAAAGAATCGTGGCGCTTGCTTAGACCGGGATGTCGCCCTGAATGGTTGCACGGTTCATGATGCGATGCGTAGGGCGATAGTCATCGACTGCATAGTGAAAGGTGCAGCGGTTATCCCAGAAGGCCACATCATGGGTTCGCCAGCGCCAGCGCACGGTGTAGTCGGGTTTCTGGCAGTGGTGGTACAGCAGTTGCAAGAGTGCCTGACTCTCATGCTCGGCCAGCTCATTGATGTGCGTGGTGAAGCCCTCATTGACAAAGATTGACTTGCGGCCTGTGACCGGATGCGTTCGGATGACGGGATGGGTGACAGGCGGGTTTTTGCGCTTAGCTTCCTCTAGTCGCGCTCTGCTCTCATCATCAGCGCCAAAGCGCGCGGCGGGGAAGGATTTAGCCAGATCATGGCTTGCGGTGAGACCTTCTAGCGCTCGTTTCAGCGCGGGTGACAGTCCGTCATAGGCTGCGCTGGCGCTGGCCCATAAGGTGTCGCCACCGACAGGCGGGATTTTTTTGGCCGAGAGGATGGCACCGAGTGGTGGGGTGGGTGAGAAGCTGACATCGGTGTGCCAGAGTGCATTGTCCCGCAGATCGTTTTTCTCCGTATCAAGGATCAGGATCTCCGGCTGCTCGGGCACATTGGGGTAGATCGGATGGATGTGCAGGTCACCAAACTGACGCGCAAAGCGATAATGCTCGGCAGGGTTAAGCGGCTGATCACGGAAGAAAATCACCTGAAAGCGCAAAAGCGCCTGTGTGATCAGATTGCGCACCTCAGGGCTCTGTGGTTGATTTAAGCTCACACCATGGATGATGGCTCCGATATGGCGGGTCAGCGGTTCTGCATATATGCCGAGCTGCGCGGCCTCGGCGTGCCATGCGTCATGAGTCAGATGGGAATCTAAGGCATGTAGTGCCGTCAGGCTGGTCATGGGTGAATCCTTCTATGTCTGTATAGTTTGGTCGCTATAGATGTCTATCAATCAGTTGCTTGAGAGAAAATCAGTGTGGTTGATCCCACGGCACGTATTTACGTTGCAGGGCACGTAGGCCTAACTCGACACTTAAGGCAATCAGGGCAATGATCAGGATGCCGATCACCACCACATCGGTCTGGAGCAGTTGAGCGGCTGATTGCACCATAAAGCCCAAACCTTGGGTACTGGCGATCAGTTCTGCCGCGACCAGAGTTGACCAGCCGACACCGAGGCCGATCCGCAAGCCGGTCAGGATTTGGCCCAGACTTGCCGGGATCACCACGTGGCGGATCACCTGCCAGCCAGTCGCACCCAGAGACTGCGCGGCGCGGATCTTGCTCTGATCGACCGCACGGACTCCTGTGACGGTGGCAATAAAAACCGGCGCAAAGATCGCAAGATAAATCAGTGTCACTTTGGCACCCTCGCCGATGCCCAGCCAGATGACGATCAGCGGCAGATAGGCCAGCGGCGGGATCGGGCGATAGAACTCGACCAAAGGATCGACAACCGCCCGCACACGCGGGTAGAGACCCGCTGCGATGCCGAGAGGCACAGCGATACTGGCTGCCAAGAGAAAGGCCAGCCCGATTCGGCCCAGACTGGTCGCAAGGTGTGCCCAGAGCGGTATGCCCATATAGCCGACTTGCAAAAGGTGCACGAATTGATGCACCACGCTGTCCGGTGCAGGCAGGAATAGCGCAGGCACCAGATGAGATGCCGTGATGCCCCACCAGATCAGCAGCACGCTTGCAAGCGTGAGCAGGCTGATGGTCAGTGGGCGATGTAGTAGGGTGCGACCTCTGGCGCTTTTGGCTGAGGTTATCGCTGCTGGCGTTTCTGCTTTGCGGCTGGTTGGGCTTTCAGATGAAGTTGCGGCAGGGTAGTGCGACACGGCCGCGCTTTCTTTAGAGTATCCAGACAGGGCCATGTTATTGATGCTCCACAGGATGGGTGATCGTCGCAGTACGGACATGATGGGCGAAGACTTTAGCCAGCACATGCTCGCGCAGGGCGATAAAGTCGGTCGAAGATTTGATGGCGCGTGCGGTCTCGCCATTGGCAAAGCGTCGGGAGAAAGGCAACTCCAGCGTCTCGACGATGCCAGCCGGTGCGGGCGCGAGGATCACAAGACGTGTCGCGAGGAAGAGCGCCTCCTCAATGTCATGCGTGATCAGCAGCATGGGTTTGTATGTCTCCTGCCAGACTGACAGCAAGAGACACTGCATGTCCTCACGGATCACTGCATCCAATGCCCCGAACGGCTCGTCCAAGAGCAGTAACTCGGGGTCGGCAGCCAGTGCGCGGGCCAGACCTACACGCTGGCGTTGTCCACCGGAGAGCTGCCAGATGGCCCGCTCATCAAAGCCCGGCAGATGGACCAGTGCGAGTAGCGCTTGAACTCGCAGCTTGATCTCGCTCTCTGCTTGCCCTGCAAGCTTGAGTGCGAAGCCGATATTCTCCGCGACATTCTGCCAAGGCAGCAGTACATCATCCTGAAAGACCACGCCGCGGTCAGCGCCCGGCGTGGTCACGTGTAGACCGTTCAAGGAGACTGTGCCGTGGCTGGCTGCTGCGAAGCCTGCGATGGCATTCAGCAGGGTGGTCTTGCCACTGCCGGATGCGCCCAGCACGACCACCAGATCGCCTGAGTTCACCTCTAGCGACAGGTCCTGCAGGATCGGCGGTGTGTCATCGGCATAATGTACGGTCAGATGATCGACGATCAGTTGGGTCATCGTGGTCCCTCATATAGATCAGCTGTTACGGTCATGTGGGATTGCTTAGGGCTGGATGCCCTGAACATATTGCGCATTCACATAGGGCTGGTAGTCGGGCAGGACCTGCGCGACCAGTCCTTGCTGCTGCAGGAAACTGGCAGTCTGGGCGATGGCTTGTGCCGTACCACCACCCAAGAGCGCTGGACTTAGTTCCTCTTGTCGATCCGGGTAGCGCGCGCCGGTCAGCAGCTGCGGTACATCGGCGGCCTTGACGCCGGTCAGTCTTGCGATGTCCTGTACGGGTTTGCTATCCACCGTCCAGTGCACCTTGTCCTGACGATAGATCTCGAAGCTATGCAGGGTGACTGCGGCGAAGTTCTGGACCACCTCGGGATGCTTGGCGGCAAAGTCGTTTCTCACTACCCAGACCTCAAAGGTTGGCGCACCCCATGCCGCGACAGCTTTGGCATCTGTCAGCACATGGCCTGATTTCTCGATCTCGGCCAGCGCAGGCGACCAGACAAAGGCTGCATCGATGTCGCCGCGCTGCCATGCTGCATTGATCTCGCTGGGGTTCAGATTGATCAGATGCACTTGAGTGGGGTCAAGCTGCCAGTGTTTGAGTGCACCAAGTAGGCTGTAGTGCGAGGTGGAGACGAACGGTGTGGCGATCTTCTTGCCGATCAGATCCTGTGGGGTCTTGATGCCGCTTTTATTGCTTACCACGAGTGCCTCTGCGCCCTCGATCTGGGCTGATACCAGAAAGACCTGTATAGGCAACTGACGTGTCGCTGCAGTTGCCAGGGGACTTGAGCCAAGATTGGCAATATCAACCGCGCCGGATGCCAGCGCATTGATGACTTCTGCGCCGCTGTTAAAGCGCTTCCAGTCCAGTGGATGTCCAATGGCTTTGTCGTAGTCGCCTTCGGCCTGCGTAAATTTGGACGGATCAACACCAGTCTGGTAGGCGACCACAATCGGTTGATTACTATTCTCCTCACGCGTACAGCCAGTTAAGCCCTGAATGGCGGCTGCCAGCAGCACGAAATGCTTTATTTTCAATGTTATCAACCACTCTGATTTTTACTGTTTATTCAAATACTATAAGGCAAATGAATCGGTGCAAAAATCTGAATAAAGGCATTGCATAGCAGAAAATGGAATATCTCGTTGGGTGGAACACGCTGATTCGTACACATCCATGAGGCTTTGCGCTGACTGATTAGGCCGGTTTTGGCGCGCTGATGGGAGGGATAGAGATATTGTCTGCTTTGGCGAAGATCAATTTGCCTTATATTTTTGTATAGATATATCTTATATTGTGCGCTATGCTATCTACTCCCCTAAAGCTAAGGGTGCAGACGATGGGCATTGATATTGAACGACTGGATACACACACTGACGATGAGACGCGACGCGATAAAACAAGACGCTATGGCACCACGGGATTTGAGTCCCCTGCCGCCGACTATCTGCGCGAGTCGGTGGATCTCAGCAGACGCCTGATCACCAATCGTACCGCGACATTCATCTATCGTATGGCGAGTGATGCCATGATTCATGAGGGCATTGATCCGGGCGATATCGTGGTCTTTGACCGCAGCCTGAATCACGTACATGGCGATGTCGTGGTTGCGATCTGTGATCAGACCTACCTGTGCCGCAGATATAATGAAGTGCGCATGGGCAATCGTATCCAGATGACCTTGCAGGCGGCCAATCCGCAATATCCGGATCAGATGATCATGGAGGGGGATAGCACCTTTATCTGTGGCGTTGTGACCAGCATCATCAAGCTCAAACATCGGGCGCGCCCATGAAGCGTGCCTTTGCCCACTGTGATGTCAACACCTGTTATACCAGTTGCGAGCGCGTGTTTAACCCCAAGCTTGAGGGCAAGCCTGTCGTCGTGTTGTCCAATAACGACGGCTGTGCCATCTCGGTGAGTAGCGAGGCCAAGGCATTGGGTATCCGCATGACGGCACCGTGGTACCAGATCAAGGACATCGCGACGCAGCATGGTGTGATCGTGCTGTCGAGTAACTACACACTGTATGGTGAGCTATCGCAGCGCTTTATGGACATCCTTGGGGATTTTGTCAGTCCTGATGAGCAGGAGGTGTATAGTATTGATGAAAGTTTTCTGGACTTGACCGCATTTCAGCAGCTCTATGATCTGAATGCCTACGCACATCTGATTCGTAACCGAGTGCGGAAGTGGATCGGGTTGCCGATCTGTATCGGAATTGGCAGTACCAAGACCTTGGCCAAGCTGGCTGACTTTTGGGCCAAGAAACATCCTCAATTCTCAGGTGTCTGCAACATCAACGACATGAGCGAGGCGGTGCTGATGCGCAGGATGGCGCGTACAGAGGTGGGTGAGGTATGGGGTATCGGGCGTCGTTCGGCCCGCAAGCTGCACGACATGGGTATACATACGATTGAGGATCTGGTGCGTGCCGATCAGCAGATGCTGCAGAAACGTTTCGGCGTTAATCTGGGTCGCACGATCCGTGAGCTCAATGGCATCGTCTGTCATGAGTTGACCACAATCACCTCACCCAAACAGCAGATCGTTTCCTCGCGCTCCTTTGGCAATCTCATCACCGAGCTTGAGCCGATCAAGTCGGAGATGCGTTACTTTGTCAGCCAGGCGGTGACGAAGCTACGCAAGGATCGATCAGTGTGTGGGCTGGTGGGCGTCTTTCTGATGACCAACCGGCATCGCACGCAGGACCGCCAATATCACAAATCCACTTACATCCGCTTGCCATACCCGACCGATGACCTCTATACCATTAACCATGCTGCCATGTGCGGCATAGAGCAACTCTTTAAAATCGATTTTAATTTCAAAAAAGCCGGTGTATGCCTGATGGCGCTGCAGCCGGCCTCCATGACGACACAAGATCTGTTTGCGGGTGGTGCGTGTGAGGATAGGCGTGAACGGCTTAATGTGACACTGGCCGAGATGAAAGGCCGTTTTGGTCCGTTAATCGCCCAGATCGGCAACGTGCAGGCCGGCTCTAAAGCCCGCATGCGCCGCGAACATAAAAGCCCGGATTATCTGACGAACTGGCATGAGCTTCCTTTACTTTATTAGATTTGTTACATGCAACATGTTAGGGGAGATTACTGGGCGGTTGGCTAAAGGGATTGCCATGAGCGTCTGCATAAAAAAACGCACCCATTGGTGCGTTTTTTTATTCAGCAAGCATTATGCCGTGAAGTAATCCTGAGCAAAGCTCATGATCACTTCGCTACCGCCTTCTGCCATCTTGGCGCGGGCATCCAGCTCTGGCAGGACACGGGCAACGAAGAATTTCGCCAGTTCCAGCTTGCTTTGATAGAAAGCGTCGGACTTACCATTAGCCGCTTCGACGATCAGGGCATACATGTAGGCATAGCTGGCAAGGCCAAAGACATGCAGATAGTCAATGGCGGCGGCATTAGGCTCGTCGGCATTGAGCTTACTGCGCTCAATCAGGGTCTTGGTCAAGGCTTCCAGTGTGCCAGCAGCACCCAGCACGGCATCCTTCATCCAGGTAACTTGCATGTTGGCAGCAAAGGCACGGATCTCGGCGAGGTAGGTCGCGACGAATGCACCACCATTCTTGGTGACCTTGCGGCCGATCAGGTCTTGTGCCTGTACGCCGTTGGTGCCTTCGTAGATCTGGGCGATGCGCAGGTCACGTACCCATTGCTCCATGCCCCACTCACGGATATAGCCGTGACCGCCGAAGACCATTTGATTGTCGATGGTGGCATCAAACGACTTGTCGGTCAGGAAGGCTTTGGCAACCGGGGTCAAGAGCGCGACACGGTCAGCCGCTTTGGCTTTGGCCGCATCATCGTTGCCGTATTTGGTGATGTCGAGCTGTTGACCGACATACATGGCAAAGCAGCGGGCAGCTTCGATGTGTGCGCGGCTCTTGAGCAGCATACGGCGCACATCAGGATGGACGATGATGCTGTCGGCTGGTTTTTCAGGTGATTGCACGCCGGTGGCGCTACGGCCTTGACCGCGGTCGATAGCGTACTGAGCGGCGTTCTGGTAGCTGGCGACCGAGGCGCCCAGACCTTGGATACCCATGGACAGGCGCTCGTAGTTCATCATGACGAACATCGCGGCCAGACCTTCGTTTTCTTTACCCACGAGGTAGCCGCGGGCACCGTCAAAGTTCATGACGCAGGTGGCCGAGGCTTTGATCCCCATCTTGTGTTCGATCGAGCCGGGGCCGACTGGATTGCGCTCACCGAGCGAACCGTCTGCATTGACGAGGAATTTCGGTACGATAAACAGCGAAATCCCGCGTGAGCCAGCAGGGGCATCCGGGGTCTTGGCAAGGACCAGATGGATGATGTTGTCGGTCAGGTCGTGGTCGCCGCCGGTGATGAAGATCTTGGTGCCGCTGATGGCGTAGCTGCCATCGCCATTGGGTACGGCTTTGGTCTTGATGATGCCGAGGTCGGTACCGGCGTGTGGTTCGGTCAGACACATGGTGCCGGACCATTCACCGCTGTAGATTTTGGGCAGGTAGGTTTCTTTTTGTTCTTGCGATGCGTAGGAGTTCAGCGCCATGCAGGCACCGACCGACAGCAGCGGGTAGAGCATGAAGGAGGGGTTGGTGGAGAAGAGCATCTCGTCGGTCAGCACGGTGACCATCTTGGGCATGCCTTGGCCGCCCCATTGTTCGTCAGCTCCGAGCCCGACCCAGCCGTCTGCGGCGTAGCTGGTGAATGCGGCTTTGAAGCCTGCTGGGGTAGTCACTGCGCCGTTTTCGATCTTGGCGCCTTCTTCGTCGCCGGTACGGTTCAGCGGCAGCAGGACGTTTTGGGTGAATTTGGCCATTTGCTCAAGGATGGCGGCGACGGTGTCGCTGTCGATATGAGCCAGATCAGGCGTCGCTTGCCAGAAGTTGTCTGCCTTGAATACATCGTTCAGGATGAATTGCATGTCTTGAAGAGGAGCGTTATAGATTGGCATGAGGCACCCGATAGGTTAGATAGTCACAACGAGGTCGTTGCTGTTTTTAAAAAGTCACAAGGACGGGAGCAGGGAGCCCGCCCGGATTCCAAATTCTTAAACGGCGGTATTGTAGCAAAAAGCGTGCAGGGTGTTGCGCAGAATGTGTGAACTTGAGTGTTGGAGAGCCATTGACAAGACTCTATAGGGCTTATTGCACTCTACGTGAGCTATTCAAAGTCATTGATCGGTTGCCCACAATTTGGACAGAAGCTATCTGTGACTGAAACTGCATGTCCATTGGGGCATTTTCTTTTTTTGAGCAGGTTGGGTGAGTGAATTACCGAATAAAGTGTGGCAAAAGCTGCAGCATAAAAGACCATCCAATGACCAGAGAAGCCCCTAATGACGGATGGTGGTGCGTCAACTCCCGTGTGATTGTTGGTATTATTCATAAACCAGATAAAGTTTAAAATTGCGTAAGCAAACAGAACATACAATGCTTGGCGCATCCAAGTAGGACATCCTGAAAGTGCTATTTTCCAGAAATCCTTTCGTTTAGCTCCCTTGGTTATCCGATTTGCGACCAGCACTGTAGGTATCCATACAACAAAAACTCCAATATGCAGTGACCATACGAGTTCACCACCAGGTATTGCTCTGCCGTATAACGATAAAATATGAGCAATAAAACTTAAAATCAATCCAAATCCGGAAAGGATAAGAAATGGATAAAGTATACGAGTCATAATTATAAGATGTCAGAGATGATGATTTTGATCATATATGCTAGATATTTAGGGTGCAATAAGGGCCGTAGGATGGGTTTTACCCATCATTCGATTTTTGATGCGATAAGCCCGTACACTGCCAAAAGCATCTTGATCAAAGGCGGCTTACCGTTCATGAGATGGGGGCTGCCTAATGTCATTGATGGGTCAAAACCCATCTAAGCTTGCTGAGTTGTTGATTGTGGCGACCAATTAATCAGGTTGACTTTGGACATGGGAATAGCACTTTCCATAGCAATCTTGACAGCCAAAGAAGAGGAAATTACTTGTTGTCCTTCTTCTATGACCTTTTGAATGGCAAAGCCGTAAGCAAGAGGCCAATGTAAGGAGTTGGGGCACAGCGTGTTTAGATTGGGGGAAATGGCGCTCCACAAAGATTTGACATAATTAATCGGAGTGTCGCCAGGCATGTGTTCTGGAGGAAGTCTGGGGATTCCAAAACTGTCGTTACCAATACTGGATGCAACATGAGTAAATATCTCGTTGATATTCGGCATATCTGAAGATTGCGTTATTGGTCCTATTCCGCGATAGAGTTCAAAAATGCCATTGTTAATAGGGTCTCCAAAGAAAAAGAATTCGCCATTTTTTGAAGTCGCAACATGAAGACCAGAGGTCAACGTCTTGGCTGTTATTTGTTGGATGACACTCATTAAGCTTGCATATCCGCCAAGCGAACCTAAAATGCAGAGCAAAGATTCGATATGTACCCCTCTAGGATTATTTGCCGCTAAACTAGACATGAGGCGGGCTCTAATTTCTCTAGCAAAAATTTTTGCACCAATGTATGGGTCTGTTTTGCTCTATTCTTCAATGGCCCATTTGAGGCTGGTTTCTATTGGATCGTGTTTGGGTGGAGTCGCAACGGGTTTGGATGAGTCGATTTTGCTTTGAGCTTTCTGAATAAGCCACTTAGCACATCCGTATATTAAAAAGCTGCCTATCAGGATGAGCGATGGAAATATATACGATGAGAAAAAATCCATGAATGCTCCGAAAATTCTGGTTGTTGCTTCTATGCCTATGCGATGAGCGTGTAAGAGCTTAAAATTCGATGAGCCTGATTATTGCTAATTCATAGATTTAAAACAATAAAGGCGAACCCTTCGGCCCGCCTTCATTTTTACCACATTTTGACTAGGTTGTCAGATCACCTGCATCAGAATGCGAACTGATCCACGTCCATCGCCATCACAGTCTCAAGGCCAGCATCGATGCTGCCGACATGACCACGGGTACGTGGCAGGATCTTGGCGAAGTAGAACTGCGCAGTCTTGATCTTGGCTTCGTAGAAGGCTTGTTCGGTCGTACCGGCAGCAAGCGCCTCCAGCGAAACGCTGACCATACGCGCCCACAGGTAGGCCAGCGTCACATAGCCCGAGAAGTACAGGTAGTCTACCGCAGCAGCACCGACTTCTTCTGGGCTCTGCATGGCTTTCATGCCGATACGCATGGTCAGATCGCCCCATTCTTTGTTCAGCGCGGCCAGAGGCTCAACGAAAGCTTTCATCTTCTCATTGCCCGCATTGGCTTCGCAGAACTTATGGATGATCTTGGTGAAGTTCTTCAGCATCGCGCCTTGAGTCGCGAGCACCTTACGGCCAAGCAGGTCGAGGGCCTGAATCTCAGTGGTCCCTTCGTACAGACAGGCGATTCGGGTATCGCGCACGATCTGTTCCATCCCGTGTTCGGTGATGAAGCCATGACCACCGAAGACCTGTACGCCATGCTTGGCGGACTCGGAGCCGGCTTCGGTCAGGAAGGCTTTGGCGATTGGGGTGAGCAGTGACAGCATGTCGTCGGCGGCTTTCTTCTCTTCAGCGCTTTCGCTCACTTCGACCACGTCAGCAAACTGCGACAGGAAGTAGACCAGTGCACGACCACCTTCAGCGAAGGCTTTCTGAGTCAGCAGCATGCTGCGCACAGCAGGATGCACGATGATCGGATCGGCTTCTTTCTCTGGGTTCTTCGGACCCGACAGCGAGCGCATGGCCAGACGGTCACGGGCATAGGTCAGCGCACCTTGGAACGAGCCTTCCGATGCAGCCAAGCCTTGTACGGCAGTACCGATACGGGCAGTGTTCATGAAGGTGAACATGCAGTTCAGACCGCGGTTTTCTGGTCCGATCAGGAAGCCTTTGGCTGAGTCGAAGTTGATGACGCAAGTGGCGTTACCATGGATACCCATCTTGTGTTCGATCGAACCACAGGCGACTTTGTTGCGCTCGCCAACCGAACCGTCAGCATTGACGTTGAATTTCGGTACGATGAAGAGGGAAATACCCTTGGTGCCTTTGGGTGCACCCGGCAGACGGGCCAGTACGATGTGGACGATATTGTCGGCCATATCGTGCTCACCTGCGGAGATGAAGATCTTCTCACCGGTGATCGCATAGCTGCCATCCGCGTTTGGCTCGGCTTTGGTGCGGATGATCCCGAGGTCGGAACCAGCATGGGATTCGGTCAGACACATGGTACCGGTCCATTCACCCGAAACCAGTTTGGTCAGGAACAGCTCTTTCTGCTCGGCGCTGCCATGATGTTCGATGGTACGTACGGCACCATGCGACAGGCCGGGATACATACCCCATGCCCAGTTGGCAGTACCGACCATTTCCGATACCACGTTACCCAGCGAGCCTGGCAGACCTTGGCCGCCGTGCTCGACCGGCACGGACAGGGAGGGGTAGCCGAGTTCGATGTATTTTTTATAGGCTTCTTTAAAGCCTTTGGGTGTGGTGACCACGGTGTTGTCATAGTGACAGCCTTCGAGGTCGCCGGACTGGTTGATCGGCGACAGTTCGTTTTCGGCGAAGTCGGCTGCGGCTTCCAGAATGCCGTCGATCAGTTCGCGGTTGGTACCGGCATAGGCAGGCAGGGCATCGTAGTGCTGCTCGACATTCAGAACTTCATACAATACGAATTGCATGTCACGCAGGGGGGCCTTGTACTGTGGCATGGTGTGCTCCGGCAGGGTTAAACAAATCAATAAAGGGGGAATCGGGCAAGCCTCGTATTCCTGTTAATAATCTAGCATATTAGCCATTGTTTTTGCGTGTGACTTCTGATTCTTGGCCTTGGATTTCGTGACTGCGGGGTCATAGGCTACCAATGACCCGCTGGTTTTTTGTCAATCAATGAGCCATTTCAGCTGGAACAACTCACACTCACCGCAGGGCGATCATCGGGGAGTGGTGTCAGGTCGGCCAATGTTTCGCGGTCGGGTTGTGCGGTGTATGGGTGGGATAACAGATCAAACAGTCGTGCCACTTCGCTCATATCACCGGCTTGCGCACGCTCAATTGCGGTCTGTGCCATATGGTTGCGCAGGACATAGCGCGGATTGCTGCGGTTCATGAGGTTGATGCGTTCACTCTCCGGTAGGGGGAGTGACTCACGCAAGGCCAGATAGGCCTCGCGAAAGGCATCAAAGGCCATGATGTCAATGCACTCGTCGCGCAGAGACGGCCAGCCCTGTGGGGTATCGTCACTTAATAGCCGGAAGCTATTACTATAGTCGAGGCGGTTCTGCTCAAGGAGACGCAGGAACATCGACGAGACTTCCAGTATGCGGCGCTGATCCGCATCAAGCGGCACATCGTCCTCTGCAATCTGGATGCCTGCATCGCGTAAATGTTGGCTGGCGAAGCCCATTTTATCCGCCATACCCAGCGTGTAGTGATGCAGGAAAACAGGTTCAAAATGCTTCAGTAGCGCACTTAACGAGATTTTGTTTACTGCCGGGTCTACGGTCTCAAGCGGCAGAAGCTGACCGAGCCAGATCCACAGATTCCAGTGTGCGATGCTGGGCTGGTTCTGGTAGACATAGCGGCCTGAGTGGTCGGAGTGATTGTTGATCCACGTCGGCTCGAAGCGCTCCATAAAGCCATAGGGCCCAAAGTCCAGCGTGCTGCCGGTGATATTGAGATTGTCGGTATTCATCACGCCATGGGCAAAGCCGACCAACTGCCAGCCAGCGATCATCTTGGCGGTGCGGTGGATGACGTGTTCGGCAAAAGCAAGGATCGGTGAGGGCGCGGTTTTGACCTCTGGGTAATAGGTGTCGATCATGGCTAGTGTAAAGTCAGGTAGCGTATCGGCCGCAAAGCGATTGATCCACTCAAAGTGACCCAGCCGGACATGACTGTCCGCCACACGTAAGAGACAGGCACCACGCTCTAGGGTTTCGCGCTGGACAGGTGTGTCTGAGGAGACAAAGCCCAAGGCATTGGAAGAGGGGATGCCCAAGGCCGTCAAGGCATGTCCTGCCAGATATTCGCGGATCACCGAGCGCAGTACGGCGCGACCATCGCCCATGCGCGAGAAGGGCGTGAGACCCGCGCCTTTGAGGTGCAGATCCTGTAGCCCGCCATCCTGATCGCGCACCTGCGCAAGGAGTAATCCGCGTCCATCACCGAGTTGCCCGGCCCATTGGCCGAACTGATGCCCGGCATAGGCCATGGCGAGTGGATCAAAGCCCTCTGGGACCACTTGTCCGCCAAGGATCGGTACCCAAGCATCGGGCGCTGTATCCGTCCAGCCGAGCTTGGCCGCTAAGGCTTGGTTAAAATGCCCGGCTACGGGGTTTTTGACCGGATCGGGGGCTTGGCGATGGTAGAGACGAGAGTCAAGCTGGGCGTAGCGATTATCGGTATTCATGCGGGGGGTGATCATGGGGATAGAAGCGCAGTATAGCCAAATCGCTGCCATAAAAAATCCCCGATCAGTCATGATCGGGGATTCGGTATTTTTATCTGTTGCTTTTGATGAAGCGGAGTCTATTCAGCGAGCCACTGATCAGCTCACTTTACCGAAACGGAATCCGCGCAGGGCAGCTTCCAGACGCTCGCCGTGCTCATGGAAACGTTCTTCGATCTGACGCAGGTCGGCTTTCAGACGCATATCGACATCGTGCAGCTTTTGCGACACTTCGGCTTTCTTGTTCATGAAGGCTTGCTCTTTGAGCTTGGTCCACTCAGAGATGGTGTTGGCAAAGGCATCGTATTCCTGACCGAAGCGATGACGGATGACTTCCAGATCATGTTGCATATCATGACCGTAGGTCGATACTGCGGTCGAAATATTAGCCTCGGCACGTTTGAATTTCATGGCGACTTCGGCGTGCAGGATGGTCAGGGTCGGAATGCGCTTCAGATCATAGGTCAGACCGACTTTAGACAGACTCAGGATCAGCCACTTGGTGGGGTCGAACTGCCACCATTTCACACCATTACGATAGTCGTATTGGAAGATGTGGTGATAGTTGTGATAGCCCTCACCCCAAGTCACCAATGCCAACCAAGGGTTGTCACGCGCGGTGTTCTCATCGGTATAAGGCTGGGTGCCAAACATATGGGCCAGCGAGTTGATGAAGAAGGTCACATGATGGCTGATCACGAGGCGCAACAGGCCAGCCAAGAGTAGGACACCCCAGAAGTCACCCACAGCCCAGCCCACCAGTGCAGGCAGTGCGATATTGGTCAGCAGCACGAGTGTGATGTAGTGGTTGTGCTGGAACATCACCATGCGGTCGTTCAAGAGATCCGGTGCGTTCTTGTAGTTTGGCTCACCGCTTGGATAGTTGCGCAGCATCCAGCCAATATGTGAATACCAAAAACCACGCTTGGCCGAATAGGGATCGTGATCGACATCATCTACATGCTGATGATGGGTACGATGGCCCGATGCCCAGAACAACACACTGTTCTGAATGCCCATGGTGCCGCCGACCATCAGGAAAAAGCGCACAATCCACGTCGCCTTGTAGGTGCGATGTGCCCACAAACGGTGGTAGCCTGCCGTGATGCCTAGGCCGTTCCATGCGACGAACAGGCCAAACACGACCCATGCGGCAGTGCTGACATGGAAGAAGCACAGATACAGCGGGACCAGAATCAGGGCAAGGATCGGCGTGGTCAGGAGTACAACAGCTCCAGGCCAGTTGATCGGCGGCTTCGGCAGAGGCGGTACGACAGTCTCTGCGACGGCGTGTACGGGAGTTGGCGCAATATCGGTCATATGGTAGTGACTCAAGTGGGCTAAAATTCAGCTAAAATAAAGTCGCATACACCTAGCGGAATACGCAGGTGCTGTGATCGTAGTATATTCAATGCACATGTGTACTTTATGACAATTGTGTCGTCAATCGCCGAAAACAATGTCAGCTAAAACTACTCGGATCAATGAATATGGGCTCTACTGTACCATGAGAGTACACGTGTGCACTAGTCTGACAATCGTTATTTTTCACGTCCTGATGACTGGTGCGTCTATGCGTGGATAGGAGATTGATAAAGATCAGGTTAACTGTCTGTTTGCTTTAAATTTCGCCAACCATCTGCTGTAACATCAAGGAGGGCACATCGCTGATCAGCCCCTCAATCCCCCAGTCTTGTAACGCGCGCGCGCGATCCGGATCATTGACAGTCCAGACACTGACATCAAGACCTGCTGCATGAATGTGACGCACGGCATCCAAGGTCGTTAATTGGTCAAATAAACCCATTCGGCTACAACCCAGTGCCAGCGCACGCGTCAGTGCAGGTGCGTTCGGCTGCGCCAGATCATCGGCGGTGAGTGGAGTGGTGCTCGGTGCATCAGGATCAAGCTGCGACTGCGGCTCGATCAAGAGGCCTGTCTTAATCTGATGCAGTCCTTGCTCGCGCCTTGCCTGCATGGCTGCAAGAATCCGCACATCAAAAGACGTCACGGTCACCGCATCATGATTAGCCCACTCCGCAAGCTCGCGCACGAGTGCATCACTGATCGCCTCTATCGCCGCCTGATCAGCTACGGCTTTGACCTCGACCTCGATATGCTCAAAGTGTGTCATCAGTGCCAATGCTTGCTGTAGGGTAGGCACCGGTTCAGGTGTGGGCCAAGTGGGCCAGCCTTGACGGTTATCAAAACCCACCAGTTGATCGGAGGTCAGTGTCTCAACGACCACGTCTACGCCGGCAGTTCGTGTGAGGCTTGCATCATGCAATACCGCAAGGCGGCCATCCGTCAGCAGTTGTACATCAAACTCCACCGCCTTAAGTCCTAAGTCCACGATATGGCGAAAGCCGCCCAAGGTGTTCTCCGGGGCTTCCCGTCGCGCACCGCGATGACCGATGAGTTTCATAAGGCGTCCTTTTTCATATTGGAATTATTTAAGCCTGATCCTGACGTGACCACAATACTTCTGATCCACCACCCAGACGGGCAATGGCCCGCGCGGCGACGAACAGCCAGTCTGAGAGACGGTTTAGATAGATCGGCGCATGTGCGGAGAGATTGTCATCCCGCTTGGCGAGCGTCGCCAGTTCACGTTCGGCACGACGGCAGACGGCGCGAGCGAGATGGGTATGCGCGGTCGCAAGGCTGCCTGCGGGCAGGATGAAGTTTTTAAGCATCGGCAGTGATTCATTCATAGCATCGATACTCTTCTCCAGTCGAGCCACATATTCGGCTTTGAGGATGTAATAGCCCGGGATCGACAGCTCACCGCCTAAGTCAAACAGCTCATGCTGGATACGGCTGAGCTCGTCATCCAGTGGATTAGTCGCAGTCTCCTTAGATGCCGGCAGGCTGGCGCGGATCAGGCCGATCAGGCTGTTCAGTTCATCGACCGTACCGATGCAGGCGATACGCAGGTCGTCTTTGGGGACGCGCTGACCATCGCCCAAGCCCGTGGTGCCGTCATCGCCGGTGCGGGTGTAGATCTTGCTCAGGCGATGTCCCATGGTTGGCTCCGTGCGGGTTTAGATGTTTATGCTGATCAGTGATTCATGGCAGAATGCCCGTCATCATAACGTAAAATTCCGCCACATCATGCTCGAAATCCCGCCAAACCATTCCACATCTGATCTGGAAAATGATCCCCTGCTGAAATACCGTGAGCAGCACAAGAAACGCCTCAGCTATATGCCGTGGCTGTACTGGAGTCTCAAGCCCAAGCATCGTCTCTGGGCCGAGGCCTGGCAGATGGCGTGGCAGGCTTACTTACAGTCCATGGAGACGATCACCATTGGCAAGGATTGCTTTATTTCGCCGGATGCGCAGCTCTTTGCCGAGCTGGGGCGGCCGATCGTCATTGGCGACGGTTGTTTTATCGCGGCGGACTGTGTGCTGCATGGGCCGATCACGATGGGGCGGCAGGTGGGTATCAATCATCATGCGGTGCTGGATGGCGGGCGGGCGGGCATTGTGCTTGCCGATCAGGCGCGGCTTGCGGCTTACACACATCTGTATGCCTTCGACCATGGGATGAAGCTGGATCAGACGATCCATGAGCAGGCGGTGACATCCAAGGGTATCCATATCGGGCAGGATGTGTGGTTGGGTGCACATGTGGGCGTGGTGGATGGCGTAACGGTCGGAGACTATGCGGTGGTGGGCATGAGCAGTGTGGTGACGCGAGATGTCGAGCCGTATATGATCGTCGCGGGGAGCCCGGCGCGGGTCGTGGGGGATCGTAGGGATAAAAAATGAGATTTTTCTTTCAGAAATAGATTGGAGTTTATCTCAGCATTGATATACAGATTGGTTTGTATTCTGAGACTTGCACCAGTTTCTGCCAACTCAGCGTTTGTAAAGTTTATCTGGTAACAATTAACGTCTTTTTGTTTATGGCTTTGTTGCACAAATCAGCCAAAGAGCAGACTTACCCCAACCCCAGCAAATTTAAGACATAATTTGAGTATGGGGTGTGCCTAACGCTGTGAAATGATTCAGCACCGCAATCCGTGCAT
>Ga0164294_10000121_pt1 | contig 71593 bp, 65 predicted proteins | sample GEODES005metaG_FD_111479 | JGI IMG/M metagenome (GOLD analysis project Ga0164294, IMG submission 111479) | Oligotrophic lake water microbial communities from Sparkling Lake, Wisconsin, USA - GEODES005 metaG | ecosystem: Environmental > Aquatic > Freshwater > Lake | place: USA: Sparkling Lake... | reverse complement strand
GGTGGCATCCATCCAACAAAATGGATAAACGGTTAAAGTTGTTGTTAATTCATCTACCAAATTATACCAACTAAAAGGCGTTGAAACCGAAGCCCTAAAACCATTGATGGTACCATATCCCATTGAGTAATCCTCATTGATTCCTACCGCTATTAATTTTACATAATCTACAGGAAGGGTAAAGCGTAAAAAATGAAATCGACTTTTATACACTGGTTTTCCTGTAAGTTTTACCATTGTAGCCACCTCCTCTTGCAAAATATGCAATGAATCGCCGCTTTGCCAAGATGGATGAATGCCAGTGTTGTTAAGTAAAGATTGTGCAGCAATTAAATGTTGATACCCTTTCTTGCTGGGGTGTACATTTTTATCTTTATCCTTAATCTTACTTGCCAATAGAAAAAAATATTCCGGCTTCAGTTGATACTTCAAATGTAAGGCATCCAACCATTGATATACCTCAAATGGATCTTTTTCAACACCCAAAAGCACTTTAATCCGCTGAAATGCTTCTTTAAATCCACCTTTTACAATAGATTTCATAAAACCGCCGATGGTTCTTTTCAATCCTCGATGCTTGAATTTCCACGCAATATCAATGTCGTATGTAGGAATACAACGACCAACCCTTTTTGTACATATCAACTGGGGAAAGGCATCAATAAGTTGCGTTTGCATTGCTTTTGCCCACAAATTAATCAAGGGAAGATGTAAAAAATCGTTTTTAAACGCAATGCTCTGCTGGTGAGGATATCTTCCAAACTTGTCTTTGGAAGGTTCTAGATATTCCTCATACCGACTCATCAAATAAAAAGACGCAGAAAAAATGTCAAATGGAATCATTGTGCCACCCAGGGGAAACAATGTGGGTAAATCATTCCATCTTCCAATATCTATAACTTGCGGATGAATGCCTTTTTCACTTAACAATCCTACAGAAAGGATATGAATCTTATCGCTATCCGGCGGTTGTAAACAATAATATATACATGGTCCCGCCGGAATGTGATGGATATCATATACAATCTGATAATCAAATCCACAAAGCGTTTGAATGATGTAATGAACGATATAATTCAGCCTAGGACCAAACTGGTCGGTAACGATGGTAAGATGATTGCGCTTATGTTCATTTTGCATTTTCCAATTTTTTCCGTTCCTGCCACTGTTGGTTGAAGGTTTTATTGGAAAAATGTAGTGGAGATCGATGTTTGTTCCAGCTTGTAAATAAGGAATTCACTACCATATTTTTAAGTTTCCCATTGCCAACATTCAGTAGATTTCTATTCAAAGATGCCATTCGCCACAATCGCCAAGCCACACGTTCGGTAATAGTAGACAGTTTTTCATCAACTGCTGTTTTTCTGTTGTGCAGCAATAATTCATGCAGGTTGATTTTAACCGCACAAACTTCTGTACAATTACCGCAAAGGGAGGAAGCAAAACTCAGGTGTTTCCACGAATCCATATGTTTAAGGTGCGGTGTAATTACACTCCCAATAGGACCGCTATATGTGGTGCCATAACTGTGCCCACCAATGTTTTTGTACACCGGACAAGCATTCAAGCAAGCGCCGCATCTAATACAATACAAACTTTCACGGGTATGGGATTCAAGTAAATTGGTTCTACCATTATCAAGGAGAATCAGATACATTTCCTCTGGACCATCCGTTTCATTTGATTTCCTAGGGCCGCTAATGATTGAATTGTAAACCGTTAATTTTTGACCGGTACCAAAAGTGGCGAGTAAGGGCCAAAAAAGAGCGAGGTCGGTGAGTGAAGGAATAATCTTTTCAATTCCGGCAATCACGATATGTGTTTTTGGGAAAGCAGCGGTTAAACGAGCGTTTCCTTCATTTTCTGTAATAGCAATGGAGCCGGTGTTGGCAATCAGGAAATTAGCTCCTGTAACGCCTATTTCCGCTTGGGTATATTTAGCCCTTAGTTTCTCTCTTGCAATCAGCGTTAATTCTGTTGGAGAAAGATTAGGAGGTGTGCCCAATTTTTCTGCAAAAAGTCTTGCCACGTCCTCTTTACTCTTATGCATTGCAGGTGTTACAATATGGTAAGGTGCTTCGCCGTCCAATTGTTGGATATACTCTCCCAAATCGGTTTCCACGCTTTCTACGCCAATGGTAGAGAGGAAATCATTTAGATGAATCTCCTCTGTGGCCATACTTTTACTTTTTACTACAGAGGTACAATTTTTAGCTTTGCAAATTGCTGCAATGGCTTGTTGTGCCTCTTCAACGGTTTCTGCCCAAATCAATTTGCCGCCGTTTGTAGTAAACTGTTTTTCAAACTGTTCAAGATAAACATCCAACCGTTCAATAGATTCCCATTTAAGGTTTTTCCCTTTTTCTCTAACCAAATCTACATCAATAAACTGCGTTTTCCCTTGTGGAACAACGGCATTGTATCTAGCTATATTAAAATTGATCGTTTTACGATGTTGCAGATGAGCAGCTTTGATTGCACTATCTTTTAAAAATATATCTTGCTGCAGCATGTTGTTGGAATAATTTTATTGATTTATTTTCTGGATATATGTATGCATTATTTTGTAAAATTCTTTTTTGCTTCGAAATAATCTTTAGCCACAATATCCAACTCTTCATAAAAAGCTTCTCCAAATCTACGAATAATAGGTTCTTTTAAAAATGCATATACTGGTACTTTCAGTTGTACACCCAATGCACAACCTGGTGAACAAAGGGTTTCCCTTGGTTCATAATTAAGGGTTTCATAAGAACCATCGCTGCTAGAATGTACTTTTATGGGGTATAAGTGGCAAGAAATCGGTTTTTTCCAATTGGTTTTACCATCATTAAAAGCCTGTTCGAAACCACATTTGATTATTCCTTTTTCATCACGAGAGCCATAGGCACAAATTCCGCTGCCAATTGTTGGCGTAACCCATCCATAATCATCGTGGTATACATAAATGCCCTGGCGTTCAATTTCAGCTTTTCCCTCATCCGTTAAATAAGGCAAAACGGTGGGGAAAATTGTTTTGATAACATCTAATTCATCATTTTGTAAAGGTGCTCCGGCATCACCGTCTTCACAGCAGCCACCTTTACATTTTCCCAAGTCACAAACAAATTGCTCTTCCACTATTTCATCAGATACCAATGTATGTTCAATTGCAATCATTATGTAAAGATAGAATTATTAACCCTGATTACGCAATAGGGAAATAGAAAGGGGTTTTTTAATAGCCCCTAGCTTTAGCTAGGGGTTTTATGGGTATTTTGAAATGGCTTTAGACACAAAATTTGCTTTTTTCTTCTAATGCGTAAAATGGGATAATCATGCAAATCCTACAATCCTTTAATCATGGTTAAGAAAAATATCCGCAATCATGCAAATCCTATCATCCTTTAATCATGGTTAGTCCCTCATTTCCACTTGAAACTCTCAATAATATGATGCAAATCTTTTTGAAGAAATTCAACAACCGGTCTGATAGAATCAGTATTGGGAACGGCATCAAAATACAATGCACCGCGCAAAAAGTGATGAAAAGTATCTGTGATAAAAAATTGATTGGCAGTTGCAGCGTTTCCACCAACTTTAAAATAAACGCCACTGATACCGTTAGCTGTTTGAAATAAAGAATCTTCAATAGAACTAGCCCGAAGTGTATGTTTAAATGTCATACGAAAGGCTTCATCTCGTAAACCCTCAAAAGTGTTTTTTACCAATGAATCGCGATATCCAGTAGCCGTTTTGATTTTATAGGTAGAAAATCCACCAATTGTTTTGTAACTGATATATATTCTGCCATTAAATTGTGGGAAATCAATATTATACCAATAAGGATTGTCTGGATTATCATCAGACAACATGCCTTCTCTGGTGATGTTTGCATAAACAGGGTATTCAAATTGGTAAGGAAATCCATCTTTACTAAAAGTTTGATAAGTATGCAAAGGAAGGGGAATGGAAAAATAACCCCTCGGTTTGGGCATAAAAGGGGAATTACAGGCACTCGCCACAAAAAGAAATGCAATAATTAAGCTTTTTTTCATCTGTTTACAACAGCTTTTACGATTTTACGGTTAATTTCAGTTTCTTAATTCTATTCTTTTCAATTTCCAAAACCGTTAGAATATGGTTATCTATTGTTATTTCTTGGTTTATAACAGGGAATTCTCCGGTAATTTCTAAAAATAAACCTGCAATGGTTTCGCTTTCGCCACGGAATTTATCAAACGTAATGGGTGAAATCTCCATAAACCTGCAAACCTCAATAATGGGTGCTTTGCCTTCAAAAAGATAGTTGTCTGCATCTATTTTTTTGCCGATAGAATCTTCCTCATCAAACTCATCTTGAATATCGCCAATAACTTCTTCCATGATATCTTCTAATGTAATAATACCCTCGGTGCCGCCAAATTCATCTACCACTACTGCAAAATGAATCCGTTTTACTTGCAATTCTTTCAGCAAATCTTCAATTAATTTATGCTCATGCACAAATAATGGATGTCTTAACAACGTATGCCAATTAAAATCGCTATTACCATCAATAAAAGGGATTAAATCTTTCGTTTGCAAGATTCCAACAATTTGATCTAAACTTTCTTTATAAACAGGATACCTCGAATACCCAAATGCTTCCACTTTTTGCAATAACTCAGGAAAACTTGTATTATCAGGAATCCCTTGAACATCTACTCTGCTTTTCATCACCTGACGAACCGTAATATTGCCAAATTTAACAATACCTTTTAACATGTTTTTTTCCTCTTCTGTAGCATCAGTAGGGGTAGTTAAATCAATAGCATGGTCTAATTCTTCCATGCTCATCACTGAAGAATTTCCTCCTCCAAGCGACCGTTCTATACCTTCCGAAAAACCAATAATTCCCTTACTGAGTTGTCCAAAAAGCTTATGCAACAAAACAACCAATAAAGAAGAACTATACACAAACCTTAAATCACTGGTTGAAGCCCAAATTTTTGGCAAGAAATCAGTAATGAGAATTAAAATGGTTGCAATAACAATCACTTTTATGGGCAACATCAACAAAAATATCAATTGATCTCCCAACAACTTATCGGCCAAAAAATTACACAACATGATGATGCTGATATTCATCAACAAACTTGAAATATGTAATGAAACCAATAGCGTTTTAGGTTGTTGCAACAAACCTAAAATACGCTTCGAAGAATCATTTTGCTTGGTCTTTATAAAGCTGATGTCTTTGGCAGATAATGAAAAAAATGCAGATTCAGCACCCGAAATCATAAAAGATAACACCAATAAAACCAACAAAATGAAAACAACCGTAGAAATTACTGACGGTGGAATTTGTGCTTGCAACAACACATAAGAACAATACATCATGTTAAAGAATGCCATATTTTCAAATAAAACAGCAGTTTTAATACTGAAATAATACCTGCAAGTTAATAAATTTTAGTTGTATCTTTTTATGCTAATAATTGGTAGGAAATACGCACCATTTCATAAAATTAATGAGTGATTTGTTGATACTATTTGGCAATTAAATAGGATAAAATAAATTTCGGCATGGGCAATTGGAACAGATTTTTCTCCTCAACGGCCATAAAGTCATCTGTTAGAGCAATCGATTCTTCTAACTTAATCTCTATAAATATTCCTGAAATCAATTGATGGGTTAGTTGTTGCTTAGATATGACAGAAACAGTTGTTATTGTATGTGGAATGTCGCTTAAAATTCTTTTTACATTTGAAGTTTGTAAAATTTCATCAATACTTAGTATTTTATCTGCTTCTACAAGATAAAATTCATATAAATTTTGCCAAATATCTTTTTCAATTCTTTTTTTGCAAAATATTGTATGATTTTGACGAAAGATGATATAATGAAAATATCGATTCTTTTTTAACAGTCTTTTTGCTTTTATGGGTAGTTTATCAACAATCTGATCTTTAAATGCGGTACAATTAGATTGGAATGGGCAATCATTGCATAAAGGGGTTTTGGGTTTACAAATTGTAGCACCAAAATCCATAATAGCTTGGTTGTAGGCTGCGGGTTGTTCTGTCGCCAATAATGAATCGGCAAGCTGGTTATACATTTTTCGTCCCGCTACATCATCAATTGGCTGGGTAAGTCCGAAAAACCTGCTCAATACGCGGAGTACATTTCCATCAACAACGGCATAAGGGAGGCTATAAGCAAAAGAAGCAATTGCAGCAGCAGTATATGGTCCAATTCCTTTCAGTTCAACGATTTCATTATAAGTAGTTGGGAAGTTTCCATTATATTTTGATACAACCAAACGCGCAGTTTCCAATAAATTTCTACATCTCGAATAATAACCCAATCCTTCCCATAATTTAAAAACGATGTTGTCATTAGCTGCCGCCAAATCTTGAATTGTAGGGAAAGCGTGAACAAATCGATTAAAATAGCCCAATCCTTGTTCAACACGTGTTTGCTGCAACATAATTTCACTAATCCATATTTTATAAGGATCCCGTTCACCTTTCCATGGCATTAATCTATTATTACTGAAATTATTCCATTCAAGTAAGGTTTGGGTAAAAAAAAGTTGCTGTATATGTTTCATTTTCCGGTTTGAAGATAATCCTAAAGGAATATTTGTACAATTTTTTTTAATAGCACTCGTTTAATATCTGCTAACTCACTGCAAATAAACAGTTATCAATAATTTTATACGAAGCGTTAGCCCGAACCCTACAAATTAAAACTTAAAAAATCTCCACATGAGAAAAGCAGATTTGATTCACAACATTTCCGAAAAAACAGGTATTCCACGCATTGATGTATTGGTTTCCATTGAAACGATGTTCAAAGAAGTTAAAGAATCGCTTGCAAAAGGTGAAAACATCTACATTAGAGGATTTGGTAGCTTCATTACCAAAAAAAGAGCCGCTAAAATTGGTAGAAACATTAAGAAAAATACTGCTGTACAAATTCCCGCTCATTTCATACCGGCATTCAAACCTGCCAAAGAATTTGTACAAGAAGTAAAAAAATTACAATTAGATACACCAATTATTGAAGATGGTGCAGAAGAAATGATAGATGTACGTTAACTTCGTGCATTAATACAATCGACGTGAAACAACAAATTATTATAGTAACAGGGAGTATAGCCCTGTTACTTTCATTATTTTTTTTTGGTAGAACAAAGCCACTCATTAAAGGAAATATTCCTGCGGAAAAAGAAGCTGTAAAAACAGTTTTAAACTTTGAAGAAATATTGCAAAAAGCTAAGCAAACCATTGATAAACAACAACTTGCAAAACTTATTACCCTAGAAAATGGTATCTCTCGAGGCGACCTTAAAAATCAAAAATTAGATCAGTTTACAGCCCTCGCTTCCTATTGGAAAGATTCTATTCACAACCCCATTCCTTATCTTTTTTATCAATCTGAAAAAGCTAAATTGGAAAATAGCGAGAAAAGTCTCAACTTTGCCGCCCAATCCTATTTGAACGAATTACATTCCGAACAAGATCAAGCAATGAAATCTTGGATGGCAAACCAGGCAAAAGAAATTTTTGACCTTGTACTTGCTATCAATCCGGAAAATGATTCAGCAAAAGTTGGTTGGGGAAGTACATTTATTTTTGGTGCTTCAGGAACTTCTTCTCCGATGGAAGGAATTCTGAAAATTCGTGAAGTTGCACAAAAAGACAGTACAAACATGTATGCACAGTTTATGTTGGGATATGGTGGAATGTTAACTGGACAGTTCGACAAAGCCATTGACCGATTAAACCGAGTTGTTAAAAATCAACCTTCAAATCTCGAAGCTGTTTTTTTACTGGCAGAAGCGTATGAGCGATCAAACCAAAATGCTGAAGCAAAGAAATGGTACCTAAAAGGAAAAAAGTTCGTCACTAACCCTGATTTAATCAAGGCAATTGATGAAAAGATGAAAGCTTTAAACTAATTTCAATAATACAATAAATACATTGATATGCCTTGTGGTAAAAAGAGAAAACGTCATAAGATAGCAACGCACAAACGTAAAAAACGCTTAAGAAAGAATCGTCATAAGAAAGGTAAAAAATAATTTACCCCCTTTGCGGTTATCTATTTTGCTAACTGTCTGTAATTTATTACTGACAGTTGGTTATTTTTATTTAGTATGAATGCGTTTTAACGTTTGAACAAAGAATTAATTATACATGTAGCACCTCAAGGCGTTGAAATCGCCTTGTTAGAAGATAAGCGACTCGTGGAAATGCACAACGAAAGTGCAGATGCACGTTTCGCTGTTGGTGATTTATACCTGGGGAAAGTTAAAAAACTTATTCCGGGATTGAATGCTGCATTTGTTGATGTAGGCTTTGAAAAAGATGCTTTCTTGCATTATACTGATTTAAGTCCTTACGCTAAATCGCTGTTAAAGTTTACACAACTTTCAATAAGTGATAAAACAGCCAATGGATTTGACTACGCCAAATTTAACGTAGAATCTGAAATTGTAAAAACCGGCAAAATTACCGAAGTATTGGGCTCAAAACCCAATGTATTGGTTCAAATTTTAAAAGAACCTATCGCTGCTAAAGGTCCTAGATTGAGTTGTGAAATTTCTTTGCCAGGAAGATTTGTAGTGGTTACCCCCTTTAATGATATTATTGCTGTTTCACGCAAAATTCATTCTGCCGAAGAAAGAAAACGCTTGCAAAAAATTGTGGAATCCATCAAACCTAAAAATTTTGGCGTAATTGTAAGAACAGCCGCAGAAGGTAAAAATACTGCTGAACTCCATCAAGATTTAAATATGTTGGTGGCTAACTGGCAACTGATTCAAAAAAATCTTAAAGGAGCTGTTGCACCAGAAAAAATCCTAAGCGAACAAACAAAGGCAACTAGCATGTTAAGGGATCTTTTAAATGAAGATTTTAACCGCATTATCATTAATGATAAAACTATTTACGCCGATACACGCGCTTACATACAAAAAATTGCACCAGACAAACTGGATATTGTTACACTTTACGCAGGATCAGTACCCATCTTTGACCACTACGGTATAACCAAACAAGTAAAAGCGGCTTTTGGGAAAACAGTTAACCTTCCTAGTGGAGCTTACCTTATTGTAGAGCATACTGAAGCACTTCATGTTATTGACGTCAATAGTGGCTACAAAAGCGTGGGCAACAACCAAGAAGAAAATGCATTGCAAACCAACCTCGAGGCTGCTGAAGAAATTGCTCGCCAACTGAGATTGAGAGATTTGGGCGGCATTATTGTAGTGGATTTCATCGACATGAAACTTCCCGACAATAAAAAGAAACTTGCCGATTCTATGGAGCAATTCATGGCAACAGATCGTTCTAAACATGCCGTTTTGGCGATTTCCAAATTTGGACTGATGCAAATCACCCGCCAGCGCATGAAACCTGAAGTCAATATCAATACCCAGGAAGTTTGCCCCTCTTGCCATGGTACTGGTAAAATATCTTCTGCATTAATCCTTGAAGATGATATCGAAAAAAATCTTAGCTACTTATCACTTCAAAACCATAAGTCTCTAACATTGATTGTACACCCTATTATGTATGCTTTTTTAACCAAAGGACTACTATCTATCCGTAGAAAATGGGCATGGAAACATAAAATCTCCTTACAAGTAAAAGCCAATAATACTTACCACTTTACTGAATGGCATTTCTACGACAAAAATGAAGAAGAAATCAGGCTCTAAACATTTTTACGATTTTACAAAACCTTCATTACCTATTGCATTTATCAATCACATTGCCTAATGTTGGCCAAAATCTGATTCTCATTGAGATAGATTGGCAAATTGGATAGCTATACAAAACAATCTCATGTTGGATTAAATATTGGATTTGTGGAAAAATACATTATAAAAATGTGATTTTATACACTATTCTTTCAATTTATAATTTGAAATTTACAAAAAATAAATTCATTGAGTGTCTAGTAAAAACCTTACCCTCTGGGATGATATAAATATTGTTGATATAACCAATCAATCATATCCATTAAATAAAAATATTCGCCTAGTAAAATACCCAAAATCTATTCCCTATTGGGGATATTTTGATAATTTGGTTTATTCAGATATTGAAAAGGCATCTCCTCAACAAAAAAATTTCTATGCCATTTTTAAAGAGAGTTTTTTAAAAAACCAATACTATAATTTGGATTATAGTGGCAAGAATTATGTTCAAATTTTAGTTTTTGATTTTATTCGAGAATATCATGCAGATAATGATATCCAGAAATTAAATCAACATTTTGCAGTAATAAAAAAATTGTATGATGTAGCTACATCTATTTGCAACTTTTTTCTTAAGGAAATATTAATTAAAATTGGTGATAAAAAGTGGTTAGCAAATCATCTTAAAGATATTCGGTTAGAATATGATTTTAAAAGCTTAAATGATGATGAATGGGATCTCGGATACCGATATCAAATCAAATTAGATTTATCAGATGCTGAAGTTGTTCATCTCAATAATTTAGATTTTCAAGAAAACAGCTTCAATACTATTGAACCTTGCCAAGAAGAAATCCTAAAACTTTATTTAAAAACATTATACGCATTAAAGAAATCATTTCAACAAGATAACACTACAATAGATGTAGCCTTTAACATTGTTGCGGATCTCATAGCTAGAAAGAATTTCAGATTTAGAAATGGAAGCAGAAACTATTTTAAATCAATACAGCATTCACAATATGATTTTTTACAATATATTCTAAAATCCTGTGAAAATGAAGTGCGGAAAAAGTATACAATTAAACCTAAAACCATAAAAGGTTCTGCACTTTTTCATACCGACGCTAAAAAAGCTTTTGATACGATTATTGAACAAAAGGTTGCCATATGTATACAACCACTTATTCAAGATATACAAGCCATTAGTGCAACATATGAATTAGAATTAAATACAATAAATCCTACACGCTGGAAAATTATCTTTGAAAATTTAAAAAATAGCTTTAACGGAGATATTACCACATTTAGTGAAGGCATTCAACAGCTAATCAACATTAATCCAAATAATCCAAGCATCGAAAACCTATATTTAGAAGCCTCAAAATATATCGTAACCCATAACAAAGAATTGGCATTAGCATTTTACATAAAATACATTGACCAAAACAGAAAAACTGACCTGCATAAATTAAAAGCTTTGCCCAAAACTTTTAACAAAATTTTATTTTCAGATAAAAAGCAGCAAGCGCAATTTGAAGCCATTGTAGCATCTTATTCAGCAGACAAAAATCTGGAAAATGCATTGCAACAAATTCCAAAAATCTATGCCATTGTAAGAAAGAAAATTAGCATTGATACCGAAACCGTAAAGGATGTACAAAAAGCACATGCCGAAACCGTTGAATTATTGGAAGAATATTTGAAAGATGACCTTGAAGAAACCATTCATCCACCAATAATGACTAAAGCGGTAAAAGAAAAAAAAGTTACAAAATCGGATAAAACTGAAAAAACTGAAAAAGTTGAAAAAGTTGAAAAGCTCAATACCACTTTATTAGCAAAGTATATTGCAACACTCCACTTCAATGAAATAGATATTAAGCTGTTGGATATGATGGAAAAAAATAATTTCTCCATGCTTCAATCTGATATTGAAAAGTTTGCCAAATCAAATGGTGTTTTCAAAAATCAATTAATAGAACATATCAATGATAGCTGTTTTGATACATTAGATGATGTATTGATTGAAGAAGATGACCAACATTATACCATTAACAAACAATATTTCTCCAAAATTACTGTGCAATGATAGATAATATAAAACCCAAAGAAGCCACTTCTATAATCAATTCGCTTATTGGCGGTGTTGTACCAAAAATAGGTGTACAACATATTACTGTAGGTAGGTCTGAGGAAATCAATGCAGTAGTATCTGCATTGGCTGATGTGAAAAATGGCCACAGTATGGTTAAATTCTGGATTGGCGATTTTGGATCTGGAAAATCCTTTATGCTCCATTTGTTGAATACGGTAGCATTAAAACAAAAATTTGTAGTTGCTAATGCTGATTTCACCCCAGACAATCGTTTATATGCTAACGACGGGAAAGGTGTAGCCTTGTATACCGCCATTATGGATAATATTTCCATCCAAACGAAACCTGAAGGCGGCGCCTTAGATACATTATTAGAAAAATGGATTGAGCAGGTGATTCAAAAAACAGCCACAGAAAACGATATTTCTTTAACATCTATAAGGCATCAAGAATACTTACCCCTTATTCAAGAGAATATCATGAAAACCATCAATGGCATTACCGATGTAGGTGGCTATGATTTTGGCATGGTGGTAATGAAATACTATGAAGGGTATATTACGGAAGATGACATATTGATGCGCAATGCCTTAAAATGGTTAAAAGGAGAATATCGAACCAAAACCGAGGCAAAAAGAGATTTAGGGGTTAGAGAATTTATCAATGACTTGAATTATTACGATATGCTCAAAAACTTTTGCAAGTTGTTTGTGAGCATGGGCTACAGTGGATTTATGATAAACCTCGATGAAGCCATTAATCTCTATAAAATTTCTACTTCTGTGATGCGTGATAAGAATTATGAAAAAATTCTTACTATATACAATGATTGTTTTCAAGGGAAGGTGGCCAATTTATTTTTCAATTTTGCCGGCACAAAAGAATTTCTAGAAAATGAACGCCGAGGTTTATACAGCTATCAAGCATTAAAAAGAAGACTTGAAACCAACAAATTTGAAACAACAGAAATTAGAGACTATGCTCAACCGGTTATTCGATTATTGCCATTAAACCATAATGAAGTATATGTTTTATTGAAAAAATTGAAGTTTATTTTTGATTACAATTATGCCTGTACAATTAACATTACTGAGGAAGAAATTTTGATGTTTATGGAAGAAATGTTCAATAAACCAGGTGCATCGGAGTTTCTAACACCTGGAGAAATTGTGCGCGATTTCTTGAATATATTAAACATCATCCGCCAAAATCCTACCATCGATAAAACCATTTTATTTCAAAGCATTGAAGTAGATAGTAATCGGACCAAAGAAAGCTTACTTGATGAAATTGAGGAATTGTAATGGCTTACCATTTGCTTTCACCATCAATACGAAAATATATACGCGAAAAGGGTTGGGAAGAATTGAGGGCAATTCAATATGCTGCTATTGAGCGGATACTCACTAGCGATAATCATTATATATTGGTGTCTAGAACAGCGTCTGGGAAAACCGAAGCGGCATTTTTACCCATTTTATCCAAGGTAAATTTCAATGAACCGGGAGTTCAGGTACTGTATATTTCTCCATTGATTGCGTTAATCAATGATCAATTCTATCGCATTGAAGATCTGTGTAAAAATTTGGAGGTGCCGGTTACCAAATGGCACGGGGAAGCCAACAAAAGCCTAAAAGACAAACTGGTTAAACAACCCACTGGTATCGTATTAATAACCCCTGAATCGTTGGAAGCAATGTTTGTACACAAGCCTTTTAATGTTAAAGGGCTGTTTTCTAATCTGAAATATGTGGTGGTTGATGAAATTCATTCTTTTATTGGCACAGATAGGGGCGTTCAACTACAATCATTATTAGCAAGATTACAATATATACAATCAAAACCGTTTTGCTTGATTGGACTTTCGGCTACAATGAGTGCCGCAACAAAATTTCAAGAAGTAAAAGAATTTACGGGCGATCCAGAAAAAACAAAAATCTTAGTTGATAAGAGTAAGAAAGAAATTAAGGCAAATTTTAGATATTACCATAGTAACACTGAGGAAATTCCTTTAGATCTATATAAAGACTTGTATTTATCTACCAAAGATAATAAAGTATTGATTTTCCCCAACAGTAGGGGACGCTCTGAAGAAATTGCTGTAAAACTTAAAAAAATATCGGAGAGAGTAAATGGGCATGGCAATTATTTTTCTCATCACTCTTCCTTGGATAAAGAGGCAAGGGCGTATGTTGAATATTTCGCTAAAAACAACCATAAGCAAAACTTTTCTATCGCTTGTACATCAACATTAGAATTGGGTATTGATATCGGAACGGTAGATCTTGTGGTTCAAATAGATGCCACATTTAGTATTGCTTCTTTAATACAAAGGGTTGGACGATGTGGCAGAAAAGAAGGCCAAACCAGTATGTTATATTTGTACGCCACCAACGAATGGAGTTTATTGCAATCCATAGCGTGTTGGCGTTTATACCAAGTAGATTTTATTGAACCTCCGCAAGTTGTTGACAACCCTTATGATTTATTGATTCATCAGGCATTGTCTATCACTAAAGGACATACTGGCATTCCCTTAAACACGCTCATTCTTTCCTTAAAGAAAAATGCAGCATTCAATAAAATTGAACTCCATGATATTGAATACATCATCGACCATTTAATTGAGATCAATCTATTAGAAAAATTGCAAAAAGAAGTCATTATTGGCATCGAAGGCGAAAAAATTGTAAACAGCAGAGAATTTTATAGCGTCTTTAAAACGGTAGAAAATTACAAAGTCATTCATGCTGGCAATACCATTGGACAAATACCTTATTCCTTTCAGATTTTAATAGATGAAAACATCTTGTTGGCGGCAAAAATTTGGAAAATTACATTTATAGATCATAAAGCAAAGCAAATAAATGTGTTACCCGCCGCCGACGGTAGAAAACCTGTGTTTTTAAGTGGTATTGGGGCGATAGATACCGAAATTAGGGTGAAAATGCTTGACACATTATACGATGATGAAGTGTATGATTTTTTAAACCAGGAGTGTAGTGATGAATTAAATCTTTTAAGACATTATTTCTCAGTCTTTGCCATTAAAGATATTGCAACGGAAAGACCCCTTCGTGATACTGAAAAAGACTTGCAATGGTTTACCTTTACCGGTACAAAGGTGAATAGAACAATCCAATTGCTGTTAAATATTGCGGGGATCAAAAATACCCTTGACGACAGTAACAGTTCTTTTTTATTAGAGATGAGCAAGCAAGATTTTTTAAAAAGATGGAAGTCATTACCCAAACCCCTTATCGATATAGACAGTTACCTGTATGAGTTGTTAGAAGATCATCCTGCAATTATGGAATTTTCAAAATGGGGCATTTATCTTCCTAAAAATTATCAGGTTAGGTTGATTAAATCCAAATATTTTGCTATTGAGCAAACCAAGAATTTTTTAGAAACGATACAATTGGTTGAAAACAAATAGTTGCCCGTATAAAATTCAAATATCTTTTTCTAACGCATAATCTGGGATTATCCCATCTACCTACAATATTCCTAATTGGCACAAAACAAAAGGATGGCCAATTGACCATCCTTTACTTTATATGCGTTTAATCTTTTTAGAAATTAGTACATCAACACTTAGTTCCTGCTTCTTCCACCTAAAAATATCATTACATATTGAGCTAAAGTAACTACTGAAGCTAAAGCTGCTACAACATACGTCATTGCTGCCCATTTCAATGCATCTTTTGCCTTAGGGAATTCAGTTGCCGTAGTAACGCCAGCATTTTGTAACCAAGCCAATCCACGATTGCTGGCGTCAAATTCAACCGGTAAGGTTACCACACTAAAAATGGTTGTAAGCGCAAACAACAAGATACCTACTAACAACAGTGCAGGGAAAATCTTAATCAATAAAATACCACCAATCAATACCCATTGAACCGAATTAGAACTAAATTGCACGATGGGTACTAAACGGCTTCTCAACATCAACCAAGTATAAGCGGTAGAATGCTGCACCGCGTGGCCACATTCGTGTGCCGCAACCGCTGCCGCAGATACCGTTCTATTGTGGTAAACTTCTGGACTTAAATTAACCGTTTTCTTAATCGGATCGTAATGGTCTGATAAAAATCCTTCTACAGAAACTACATGCACGTCATAAATTCCATTATCACGCAGCATTTTTTCTGCAATTTCTTTTCCGGATAAACCAGAGCTTAAAAACACATTGTTGTATTGGTTGAATTTCTTCTTTAACCGCATAGATACCAACATGCTAATACCTACAAACAATATTGAAACTAAATATACAGAACCCATAATTCTATTTTTTATATTAAGAAGATAATGCAAATTACTTTCCATTTTTGAATTTTTAGTCATTTAATGTCTTTTCGGCAGAAAGATTAAAAAATATTTATTCATTTGACAGGTTGACATCTTGGTTCAAAAGCACTAAAAAAGTGTATGTTATTGATAATCAGTGAATTCATACATTGTATTAACAATTTGTTGACTGACTGTTAAAATTGTATGTAAGTTTTTTGTTTCCTATTGAAAACGGTAAGTTTTTAATGTAATCAGTATTTTGAATAGTAAACAGCGTATATACTTTACTGTGTAGCGATTTCACCATGTAATATTTGTTATTTTCTTTTCAGCTTATGGTGTTTTTCTATATCAAATAATGGGAAGCTGAACTTACCTTTAGGACATGAGTAAAGTAAAATCTGCTTTTTTCTGTAGCAATTGTGGCCAAGAATCAGCTAAATGGCTAGGCAAATGCCCTGGATGCCAACAATGGAACACTTTTGTGGAAGAATTGATAAGTAAAGATGATAAACCTCCGGCGGCTTGGAAAGACAGCACGCCTCGTCAGGGAGCAAAAACAGTTGCTTTACATGACATTCAAAGTAGTGAAGAGAAAAGAATCATCACCAAAGATCCGGAGCTCAATAGGGTTTTGGGAGGTGGGATTGTTCCGGGCTCGATGGTATTGGTAGCCGGAGAACCGGGTATAGGAAAATCTACCTTATTTCTTCAAAATGCCTTACAATTAAATGAATTAAAAACACTTTATGTGAGCGGTGAAGAATCTGAGCAACAAATAAAAATGCGTGCAGATCGAATTGGTATCCAGCATCCTGATTTCTTTTTGCTCACAGAAACATCCACCCAAGTGATTTTTCAAGAAATCAAGAAACTTAAGCCTCAATTGGTCATTATTGATTCCATTCAAACGTTGCAATCCAATCATATAGAATCTTCTCCGGGCAGTGTTTCTCAAATTCGGGAGTGTGCAGCAGAATTTCAACGGTTTGCCAAAGAAACATCAACACCCGTTTTTATTATCGGTCATGTTACCAAGGATGGATCCATTGCTGGGCCAAAACTATTAGAACACATGGTTGATACGGTGTTGCAGTTTGAGGGAGATCAACATTATGTGTATAGAATATTAAGAACTACCAAAAACAGGTTTGGTTCTACGTCTGAATTGGGTATTTATGAAATGATTGCTCAAGGAATGCGCCCGGTAACCAACCCCGCAGAAATTTTAATTACCCAAAGAGAAGACCAACTGAGTGGCGTTTCTATTGCTGCTACCATTGAGGGTTTGCGTCCATTACTCGTGGAGGTACAAGCGCTAGTTACGCCATCTGTGTATGGAACGCCGCAACGTACAGTAAGTGGTTTCGATGCCCGTCGGTTGCAATTATTGCTTGCCGTATTGGAAAAAAGAGGTGGATTTCAATTTGGTACGAAGGATGTGTTTATTAATATCGCTGGTGGTTTAAAAATTGAAGATCCAGCCTTAGACCTTGGGATGGTTTGTGCGTTATTGAGTTCTTATGAAGATATTCCAATACCCTTGCATACTGCTTTTTCTGGCGAAATAGGCTTAAGTGGTGAAATTAGGGCGGTAAACAGAATTGAACAGCGTATCGCAGAAGCCGAAAAACTCGGATTTGAAAAAATCATTATCAGCAAACACAATCAGAAAAGTCCTGATGCCAAAAGGTTTTCGATTGAAATTGTTACGGTAGGCAGAATTGAAGAAGTGTATAAAATTTTATTTTAGATGAATCCGGCTAACTATATCAGTCAGCAATTAATCACACCAATGGCTCATCTTTTTTTCCCGCAAATATGCAGGGGTTGCGCTATTGAACTCAACAACAATAAAGAATCGCTTTGTTTATCTTGTGCAGCAGATTTACCCTATACCCATTTTGCGTTATTACACAATAATCCTGTTGAAAAAACATTTTGGGGAAGATTAGAGGTTCAAGCTGCCATGAGTCTGCTGTATTTTACACCCGGTTCTATTACCCAGCGATTAATGCACCAACTTAAATACAATGGTTGTAAGCAATTGGGTAATTTTTTAGGTCAGTTGATGGGCTACGAAATAATGGGTGCTTCCCGATTTTCTGCTATTGATGCTATTATACCTTTACCATTGTTTGCGGCAAAAGAAAAAAGCCGAGGGTATAACCAAGCCACAGTGATAGCAGAAGGGATTACCCATATTACCCAAATTCCTGTGTATACAGATTGGATGGCAAGAACACATTTTACCGCAACCCAAACCAAAAAAACAAGGGAAGAACGTTGGCAAAATGTAGATGGTTTATTTACAGTAACTAATCCAATTGCATTGGAAAATAAAACCATATTACTAGTAGATGATGTTTTAACAACAGGTGCTACTTTAGAAGCTTGCGGAGCCGCCATTAAAAAAATATCCGGCACATCTGTTTTTGTGGCAACGCTCGCATTTGCCATGCAATAAACTATCTTTATACCTCTGAAAGCATTATGAAAAAACTTTATCTACCGTTTTTTATTATCGCATTAACATCCTGGTTGTTGGCTTGCAACAAAAATACTTTGTTAACCGATGTGCGTACTTCTGTTGAACTTTCAACAGACACCCTTAGATTTGATACCGTTTTTACCGCAGCCGGTTCTGTAACAAAAACATTTAAAATATTTAATCCACTCAATACCTCTTTAAATGTTTCCACCATTCAACTGATGGGTGGAAATACTTCGCCGTACCATATTAATGTGGATGGCAAACCAGGAATTAAATTTGACAACACCTTAATTGATGCAAACGATAGTATTTATGTATTTGTCACGGTCAATGTAAATCCCAATGCTGCCTTTGCTCCATTTATTGCGCAGGATAGCATTCGAATTATTGCCAACGGTGTTCAACAACATCTGCAATTAGAATCCTATGGTCAAAATGCAAGATATTATCGCAATACCGTGATTAAAAAAAGTATGATATGGGACAAAACCTTGCCCTATGTAATTTTAGGCGGCGTCACCATTGATTCCAATGCAACACTTACCATAAATGCTGGTACCAGAATTCATCTTCATGCAGATGCACCTTTACTAATAAATGGTAGTTTAATCTGTAATGGCACCAAAAAAGACAGCATTACCTTTCAAGGAGATCGTTTGGATACCGATTATAAGGATTTACCAGGCAGTTGGCCGGGGATTTATTTCAATACATCCTCCAAAAACAATTTGCTTACGTATACTATTGTAAAGAATGCTTATCAAGGATTAGTTACGCTAGGTTTGTCTACCTTATTTCCCAAACTAGATCTGCAAGCCACTACGGTAACCAATATTTATGAAACAGGAATTGCCGGTGTTACCAGTAGTATAAGGGCGGTGAATTGCTTAATTACCAATTGTGGAAACAATATTTTACTTACCAAAGGCGGCAATTATGCATTTACACATTGTACCGTTGTAAGTTACCCAACATCATATATCCCTCATAAAAAACCCGTCATTGCTATCAACAATTGGGATAGTACCAAACAATTGGAATCCTTCGACCTCAATACCTCCCTTACCAATTGTGTGTTTTGGGGAGAAAATGGAAATGTGGATGATGAAATAGTAGTGAGTAAAAAAGGGAATAATGCCTTTCAAGTACTTTTAGAACATAATTTGTATAAAGTAAAAACGAACTTGCAGAATGTAAATGTGTTAAACAATATACTTAATCAACCACCACTTTTTGACAGCATAGATATCAGTAGGGGGTATTTTGATTATCATTTTACGCAAAAACTTTCTCCAGCAATTAATAAAGGGAAGTTAGCAGGTGTTGTATTTGATTTAGATGGAAAGCTTCGAGACAATAAACCAGACATTGGATGCTACGAAAAACAATAGAAAATCTTATATTCGATAACAATCAAACCTTTTCACCATTTTTAATGTTTTAAAAAATAAAAACTATGCTAAAATTTATCACCGTTTTATTTACCGTTTGGATTATGACAGCAAGCAATATTTACGACTTTAAAGTGTCCTCTTTAGATGGAAATTCAATTGATTTTTCAAAGTACAAAGGAAAAAACATTCTCATTGTGAATACTGCTTCACAATGTGGCTATACTAAACAGTATGCTGATCTGGAGAAATTATACGAGCAGTATAAGGGCAATTTGGTTATCATTGGATTTCCTGCTAATAATTTTGGTGGGCAAGAGCCTGGAACAAATAAAGAAATCAAAGAATTTTGTTCAAAAAATTATGGTGTAACCTTCCCTATGGCTGAAAAAATTTCTGTTAAAGGTGAAGATATTCATCCTTTGTTCCAATATCTTACCAGCAAAGAGAAAAATGGTCAAATGAATGCAGACATCAAATGGAATTTCACCAAGTTTTTGATCAATAAAGAAGGAAAATTAGTAGCTGTATTTCCTAGTAGTGTGAATCCGATGAGTGAAGAAATCACCAAATACCTGAACTAAATTTGAAATTCTCCCAAGTAATAGGTCAATCTTTTGTAAAAAAGAAACTAACAGGCATGGTTCAAGACAATCGTTTGAGCCATGCATTGTTGTTTTTAGCAAAAGAAGGTACCGGAGGTTTGGCCATTGCGTTAGCATTATCTCAATATTTGGTTTGTGAAAAAGTGAGTAATCCACAACAAGGGCCATCATTGTTTGGAGATGCGGAACCAATTATTATCCCAGATGATGCTTGTGGCGTTTGCCCAGCCTGCTCAAAAGCTGCTGCATTGGTGCACCCCGACATCCATTTCTCTTATCCTGTTATACCTCGTAAACCGGGGGATAAGAGTGTCAGCACTGATTATAGTGTAGAATGGCGCAAGTTTATTGGCGCAAATGTATACGGCAATTCATTTGATTGGCTTCAATCCATTGGCGCGGAAAACAAACAAGGCAATATTACAGCAGCTGAATGTGAAGATATCAACAAGAAACTCAATCTAAAAAGTTTTGAAAGTGGGTATAAGATTTTAATTATGTGGATGCCGGAATATTTACAAAATGAGGGCAACAAATTATTAAAACTGATTGAAGAACCTCCTGCAAACACATTATTCCTTTTGGTTGCAGAAGATGAATCAAAAATCATTGCTACCATATTATCACGAACACAGCTTATTACTATCCCAAAACTTGATAATAAAGATATAGCAGCAGCCCTTGAAAAAAATGACGGGGTTAACCCCGTCACTGCTATGCAGTTAGCGGCATTGTCTGATGGAAATTATCGTGAAGCAAAAAACTCACTTCAACATGGTGATGCGGATTGGCAAGAAACTATACGGAATTGGTTAAACGCAATGCTTAAGACCGGACCTTCAGATCAAATTAAGTGGAGTAATGAAATAAGCGCCATTGGTAGAGAGCGTCAAAAACAATTGTTGCGTTATTTTAATCACTTATTAGAGCAAAGTATTCGATTAAATATTGTTGGAAAAGAACATCTGAATATCTCTGAAAAAGAATTGGATTTCGCATTCAGGTTAAATAAACTATGTACTATTGGTCAACAAAAAGCTATTATTGAAGAAATTGATCAATCTGCATATTACATAGAAAGAAATGCCAACCCCAAAATGCTTTTTACTGCCCTAACAATAAAAATTTATCATATTATCAGGGATAATGCTACAATTGTTGTGTACTAAGCTATTGTTTTAATTGTACAAAACAATCATACATGACCGGTTTTGTCTACTGATGAAGTAAAAGAATCGTATTCTTATATCGTTCCAAACAATGTACATTTCATGATTTTAGGAGCATCAACCTAAAAAATCAATAGCCAACCCAACCGTCAGAGCGCATTTTTAGCTTAAATGATAGTACATTTGTAGCCATAATTTAAAAAATGACGATACATAAAGAAGGATTTAAAACCATAGGAATAAGCGCTATAATTTTAGTACTATTTAATCTTGCCAATTTTTCTATCCTAAGTTCACATGTACCCATTATCTCTTGGATATTGTTTTTGGCAACCTTAGGAGTTTTTATTTTTTTAATTTCTTTTTTTCGTATTCCCAATAGAAATCTAACTCTCGATACCCAAAGCATTGTTGCACCAGCAGATGGTAAAGTGGTGGTAATAGAAGAAATAACCGATACAGAATATTTTCATGATAGAAGATTGCAAGTATCTATTTTTATGAGTCCTTTAAACGTGCATGTCAATAGGGCTCCGCTATCTGGAGAAATTGTATATAGCACCTACCATCCCGGCAAATTTCTTGTTGCTTGGAATCCAAAATCTTCAACCGATAATGAACGCCATAGCATTGTTATCAAAAACAACGAAGGTAAATCTATTCTTGTAAAACAAATTGCCGGTGCACTAGCAAGGCGAATAGTAAATTATATGAAACCTGGTCAGTTGATTACGCAAACAGCAGAAATAGGGTTTATAAAATTTGGTAGTAGGGTTGATCTATTATTGCCCATAGGCACAAAAGTATTGGTTAATATTGGTGACAATGTTTTGGGTGGTGTTACCGTAATTGCTTAATACCTAAACATTACAATTGGTAACTTTTTTCAGTTGTAATCTATTTTTATCTACATATCGTTTTATCTACTTAAAAATGATAAACTAACTGATTTTGAAAAGCATATTCAGTTAGTTTATTCCTTTTCATTTTTCACAATATTTCATTAGATTTATAGCATTCAACAACGAAACCTTGCTTTATTTTTATGAAATCAATTGTATTAACCATTATGTATTGCTGGTTGGGAACAACCTTATTGGGTCAGGTAACACCAAGAAATATTTTGGGTACCACCTACACACTTGCAGATGTTCAATCTTCCCTAATTCCTAAAAACCAATGGAAACCTTACCCCACCAGCGCTAAACAATGGGCAAGTGCCCTTTCAGATACCGTATTAAAATCAATGATGACTGCCGGCGAACAATCACTCCAATACAATTTTGAACCTATTTCCGGAACCATTTCCATGGATTTCAAACGCTCTGGCGACAGAGAAAGACATAGCGCTATTTCATTTGCCAAACGTCAAGCATTAATGAACCTAGTATTGGCAGAAAGCATCGAAGACAAAGGCCGATTTACCGAAGCTATTCTCAACGGCGTTTGGTCTATTTGCGAAGAAAGCTTTTGGGGTGTTCCCGCACATATCAGCGGAACAGGATTGCCTGATGTGGAAAACCCCGTTGTAGAACTTTTTTCCGCCGAAACCGCAGCCGTATTGGGTTTAACAGATTATTTCACCGGCGAAAAATTGGATAAAATAAATCCACTACTCCGAAAAAGAATCTACTACGAAACCAATAAGCGCATTTTCCAACCCATGATGACGCAATCCGACAAATACGGTTGGATGAGCAAAACGAAACCGGTAAACAACTGGAACCCCTGGATCATGTCGAACTTTATATTGAGTAACCTTTTGCTCGAAAAAGATGAAACGAAAAGATCTACTATGCTCTATGCCGCAATGACGGGTATGGATGCCTATTTAAATAGCTTGGGAGATGATGGTGGATGCGATGAAGGACCATCCTATTGGTTTGCCGCTGGCGGTAGCGTATTTGATTGTCTCGAACTTTTACAACTTGCTACCAACAACAAAGTTAATATTTACAACAATCCGCTTATTCGCAACATTGCTAGTTATGTGGTTAAAACCCATATCGATGGTAACTATTTTGTGAATTTTGCCGATGCTGATCCTACATTAACTCCTGATGGTTTGATGCTGTACCGATTTGGACAAGCCATTAATGATGAACAATTGAAAGGGTTTGCCCGCTGGGCGATGGCTACATTTCCCAATTATCGTTTTGGAGGCAACCAAAGAATGAGACAACTTCAAAATGTACTCATGGCGGGTAAAATTGAAGCAGATGCAAAATTGTATACCCCCCTCGCAGAAGCATGGATCAGCGATATCCAGGAAATGACGGCCCGCACACCTAACGGACTGTTTTTGGCAGCTCATGGTGGTCACAATGCAGAAAGCCACAACCACAATGATGTGGGCGATTTTATCATCTACGTGAAAGGTAAACCAATGATTATTGATGCCGGAAGAGGAAACTACACTGCCCGTACATTTTCTAACCAACGCTATCAACTTTGGTTTACACGCTCCGATCACCATAACTTACCCATCATTAACGGCCAAACAGAACAAGAAGGAAGAGAATTTAAAGCTACTGACGTCGCCTTTTCATCCAACAAAAATCAAGTTCAACTGAATATGAATATCGCAGCGGCTTATCCTGCCTCTGCCGGCTTGCAATCTTGGAAAAGAAGCATCACCCTTAATCGAGTAAAAGAAAAAATTGTGATCGCTGATGAAGGTGTATTCCAACAAACACCGTCATCCATCCAACAAGTATTTATGACGATTTGTGAGGTTAACAATACAACACCCGGAAAAATCGTTTTTACAAACGACAGCACCACGCTTAACCTCCAATATGATCCAAAAAAATGGACGGTAACTACGGATCTACCTTCTACCGAAGGCATGGAATATAAAAGCTTTAAATCAAAATGGAAAAGCCGTCCCGTAACAAGGGTTATGCTCACCCTTATCAAACCGGAAAACAAACCGTCTTACTCATTTACATTTGATACCAAATGATATATAAAACGTATTTACTTGCAGTTTTGATGTCCGTTTCGATAACGGTATCTGCTCAAGTCAATGTTAAAGTCGCTTTCGACAATGCTGCCAAACAATATGATTTGATGTTGGCTACCCATCAAGACCTTACAAAATTGCCTTTTTCGGTAAATCCTGATGGAACGTCCAAGGATACCAAATCTTCAGGATGGTGTAGCGGTTTCTTTGGTGGTGCATTATGGAGTCTTTATGAATATACGGGGGAAGTAAAATGGAAACAAGCAGCAGACCGTTTTTCGATGGCCGTAGCCAATGAACAATTCAATACCAATACCCACGATCTAGGTTTTATTTTGAATTGCCCTTTGGGAAATGGTTATCGATTAACCCAAAATGAAACGTATAAAAATATTTTATTAAAAGGCGCTGAATCGCTCGCCACACGTTTTGACCCCAAAGTAGGGCTAATAAAATCTTGGAATATCTTCCAAGAAAAATACAATTACCCAGTTATCATCGATAATATGATGAACTTGGAACTATTGCTTTGGGCTTCTAGAATATCTGGAAATGAAAAGTTTTCCAATATCAGTATTCAACATACAGATAACACCCTGAAAAATCATTACCGAAAAGATTATAGCAGTTTTCATGTGGTTTGTTATGGCCCAAATGGTGAAGTGCTGGTTAAAAAAACCCATCAAGGTGCTGCAGATGAATCGGCTTGGGCACGCGGACAAGCCTGGGGATTGTATGGCTACACGGTGATGTATCGTGAAACCAAAAACAAAAAGTATTTGAAACAAACAAAGCACATAGCGAAATTCATGCTTAACAACCCTAATCTTCCAGCAGACAAGATTCCGTATTGGGATTTTAGCAAACCCGGTGAACAAAGAGACGCATCCGCTGGGGCGATTACGGCTTCTGCTTTGTTAGAGCTTAGTCAATATGTATCTAAAAAAGAAGGGAAATACTACGTATCAGTTGCTTCAAAAATGCTCGAAAGTTTGGCAACCCAATATTTTACCGCCACAAGTGAAAACAATGGGTTTATTTTGAAACACAGCACCGGAAATAAAAACAGAAATGCAGAAGTAGATCTGCCATTGATTTATGCCGATTATTATTATCTCGAAGCATTGCTACGCTACAACAAATTGATGAAAGATAAATCAATCACAAATAGCAACTAAACCACTATCAAATATTGAATTGTAAAGATTGATAATGGAAAATTGCCAATTCATTAATACATTTAGGTTCGTAAAAAGAAAACCAATATGAGAAAAATTGTTTTGTACGCTTTACTCGGTCTGTTTGCACAAGCAAATGCACAAAATAGACCCGTTACTGGTGCGGATAGAATGAAGGCATTCGCTACGCAACAAGCCCTTTCATTGAAATCGCCTTATCAAAAACTGCAATGGAGAAATATCGGACCTGATAATATTTCCGGACGTACCACAGAGGTTTTAGGTGTTTCAGGTAATAAAAATATTATTTATGCATCCTTTGCTTCTGGTGGTTTTTGGAAAACGGAAGATGCGGGAAAAACTTGGAAATCGTTATTCGACAACCAAGGAACTTTAAGCGTTGGTTCTTTTGCTGTAGCCCCTTCAAACGATAAAATTATTTACTTAGGAACTGGTGAAGCCAATATCTTCCGTGCTACACTTCCAGGTATGGGTGTTTTTAAATCGATTGATGGCGGAAAATCTTGGAAACATATTGGTTTAACCAATACCAGCACCATTTCTCGTGTAATTGTTCATCCTACCAATCCGGATGTAGCGTTTGTTGCTGCAACTGGCAATGAGTGGAGTAACGGTGGCGAACGTGGTTTATACCAAACTATTGATGGTGGTAAAACTTGGAAACGTTTGATTACAGAAGATCCTAATGGTATAATAGATCTTATCATGGATCCTACCAACCCCAATGTGTTGTATGCTTCCTCTTGGAATCGTATCCGTTTGCGTTGGAGCGATCCTACCCCACAAGACGGTGATTTTATCTGGAAATCAGTTGATGGTGGAAAATCTTGGAACAAACTTACCACTGGATTACCTGAAACCAAATTTACCGGTAGAGTGGGTATTGCTCTTTCTCGATCAAATCCTAAGCTTTTATATGCTTATGTAGATAACCACACCCCTAAGCGCGACCCTAAAGCTGGCGAACTAGATCCTTACGGACGCCCTATTTCAGTCATTCCTATGGGTGTGCAAGTGTACCTCAGCAGCAATGCTGGCGAAAGCTTTGCCAAAGTAAGCACAGAAGACGACAAACTAGAACGCTTTGCGGGAACTTATGGTTGGGTGTTTGGACAAATTCGGGTAGATCCTACCAATGAAAATGTGGTATACATTATGGGTGTTCCAATGGCTAAAAGTACAGATGGAGCCAAAACATTCACCGTGATGCGTCCAGAAAAGGGTGGTGATCGTATCCATGGTGATAACCATGCCTTGTGGATTGATCCCAAAGATGCTCAATATATGATCAATGGCAATGACGGTGGTGTTATTGTAACTGAAAATGGAGGTAAACAATGGGATAATTTCTTTGATGTTTTACCCACTACCCAATTTTACAACATTTCTTATGATATGCAAAAGCCCTATAATATCATCGGTTCTGTACAAGATGAAGGCAGTTTGATGGCATCCATCAACAATACCTTTGGTAAAAAAGATTCTACCATTCGCAATTGGAAATTTGGACCAGGCGGCGAAGGTACCATTCACGTTGTGGATCCTACAAACGATAATGTTATCTATTCAAGTACTTTTTACGGTAGATTACAGCGCAGTGAGTTGTTTAAAGATTCTGTGCACAACGAAAGCATCTTCCCTAAAAAAGCAGACGGAGAAGATATCCATCGTGGCGAATGGCTTGCTTATACCATGGTTTCTCCCCACGACAACAAAACCATTTATCACGGTTTTCAATATATTTTCAAAACAACCGATCAAGGAAAAACTTGGAAACGCATTAGCGGAGATTTGACTTATAACAATCCTGCTAAGATGGGTAAAACGCCCTATGCCATTAATCACCAAGCCATCACCGCTATGGATGAATCGCCTTCTAACAAAGGAATATTGTATGTTGGCACAGATGATGGTCGTGTTTGGATAACTAAAAATGATGGTGGCACTTGGACTGAAATTGTAAAAGGATTACCCAACAATGTGCATGTATCTAGACTAGTAGCTTCCAAATATGATGCAGCCACAGTGTATGTTACCCTTTCAGACAGAAGAGAAGACAACAATACGCCATATATTTTCAAGAGTACGGATTATGGAACCACTTGGGTTTCTATAGCGGCAAATCTTCCGGCGGCACCTGTAAATGTTGTTCGGGAAGATGTTAAAAGCAAAAATGTATTGTTTTGCGGAACTGATATGGGTATTTATGTAAGTAAAGACAAAGGCACAACATGGCATTCTTTACAAACCAATTTGCCGGCAACTGTTTCTGTGCAAGATTTGTTTATACATCCACGTGAATTGAATCTTGTAATTGCCACTTATGGACGAGGTATTTGGTCTTTAGATGATATTTCTGCAATACGTCAATAACAAATTGCTCTTGTTATAGCTAGCTTATGCAATAGGAGTTTAGGTTAGCAACGGCTGATAAAAAGACCCAATGTAGAGATTAAATAAATTTCTTCTACATTGGGTCTTTTTTTATTCTATTATAATGGTGATATTAGGAGAGTAATGAGACATATAGTATTCTTTTAGAATACGTTACATTTTGCGTTAGAAATGATAATTAACACTTAATGAAAGCACGTTTTCATTATTTTCTAGGTCTTCCTCCAAACACACGGTATCAATCAATTCGTTTTCTTCATTAAAAAAGGAATAAGACATTTTCAAGTGCTGGTTTTCAGCATTAGAATTGACAACAAAAGATTTAACCATCACATTCTTTCCGGAAAGTTTCTTCATATTTCCAAGAGGATGCTTAATCACTCTTGTTCTTAAAAAAAGGAGCGGTTCCCCTTCAATTTGAAGCATGTTGCTTTGAAATTGATTGTTGTCTGAATTGATGGTTAGATACACATTTCCGCTATCATTTTGTATAACATTTTTGCGAGATGCAATATCTCTGGTTTTTGTGTAAGTCATTGTAAATTATTTGGTTAGTGTTTAAACAAATGTACACTAATGTTAATTTAAAATGTATGGCATATCTGCTATATAATGAAAATGTACAGTGAAAACGCTATATTTCAGTAGTTATACGTAAGCAAAAAAAGTATTAAAACATATTAACTTTTATAGCTGGTTGTATTTAAAAGAGGGGAAAGTTTGAATTGTATAAGAAACCTAATAGTTTGATGGTATTTTTCCAACCATTTGCCAACATATAGTTTTTTATTTCAATTCCGGCAGCAATTGAAGCTGTTCTAAATAAGTGGTAATTGCAAGTGTTTGTAGATTCTTTTCCTAGAGTAACTTTCCATTAATAAAAGAAAGTAAGGTGAAGATGAAAAATGATAAAAAAGATCATCCAATTTTGTCTGAAATAGGATAATATACGAAAACGTTTATTAACTAAAAAATGACCACTTCGTGGTCATTTTTTTATACATAGAATTTGAATGAAATGCGACTCCAAAGGAGTCGAAAAAAAACTAACACTAACTTTTTCGCTGGATAGTAAAAGGGGCAACTTTTGGAAAGTTCCCCCTTTTTACTTTAATACTTTTATAAATATTCCTATTATCTTAAAGAACTGCTGCAACAACTCCTAAACCTACCCAAACAGCTGCACTAATTCCAAAAGATTTCCAAAGTTTTTTCTTTTTAATTTTGTGAGCTTCTTCTGTATAAGATGCTTTATAATATTGATTTTTCATCAATTCTTTGTTACTGATATTTAAATTTTCTTCAATAGGTGATTCATTGCTACAAAGAAAAGCTACTACAGCACCAGATAGTGGAGATACTAATAATGTAGTTGCTGAGGTCCATCCAGCACCTGATTTTTTACCAGTGTAAGAAACTTTTGCATCATTTTTTCCTTTTTCACTCATTTCGTCTTCATTAGAGTTATTTGATGCACCAGATTGATTCAATTTATTGGTTTGATTGTAGATGTCTTTTGTCCCATTTTCATAACGTAACATAATCAAATCAGATTTTAAAACAACAAATGTTGGTCCGTTTAGATTATCAAACAACTTATATTTAATTTCACTTGTTGTTACTTCCAATACTTTTGCTTTAACATCTTCTCCTGTTTTCTTTGTTAAGATATCTTGTGCATTAACTCCAATAAAACAAATCATTGAAAAGGCTAAAAGGAATACATTCTTTTTAAATGTTATTAATTTTGATGCTGGAAAAAACGATAAGTACTTCATAATTGTAATTTTTTTCAAAACTACATTCACTACTCTGACTCCACTAACTTCTGCAACCTTGCAGAAGTTAAAATATTATATAGGCTCTTCAAATACAACTAACGCTCTATCTAGCGAGATGCATTTGGCATCTTGCCTATTTCCGGTTACGATATACTGATGGGCTAAACGCTCATCTAATTTTGTAAGAAACGCTTCTTTTATTCTAGAACATTTCTCATTTACAGAGTTGGCCCGTGCATCCGTCATATCATTGATGCTTTTTTGCATTTGTTCTAAATCTGTTCTGTTACCAATTCTTCCATAGATATCCAATAATTCCCTCTTATGCATGTACAACTCTTTAAAAAACACACCATCGGGATATTTCAATAAAAACAAATACAAGGTTTTGGGCAATGGTGTAAGTTCTATCTCTATATTATTGTAATCTGGCAAGAATATTCTAAAATGTTTATCAATATACAATCTACTGGTTTTACGGTTAACGGTATCCATTTCTTCATACAATTGCAAGCAGAGTTGCCGGCACAATTCGGGTTTTGACTCCCGAAAAGATTTGATCATGTAAAACAAGGTTTCTAAAATGGTTTCTTCCGCAGTAAATTGTTTAATCTCAGCAATTTTTAGTTTGACTTCATCACTTATTTTCTGCCCCTCCGTAAAAAACCATTTATCGGCATCTGCTTTTGAAGGATCCTCACGGCTTAAACTATAATGAATGTGTTGCGGAGCATGTTGCAATAAAGTAAGGTAAAAATCTATTTCTTGGGAAACTTTCCGTTCATCGGTACCATAAATAGGGTATAATGTGTATAATCCTAACTTGGGATTATCAGTATTATGCATTTCATAAAGGCAACGAATAAAACACGCCTCTGGCTGATAAGGAATATCCAACATCTCCCCCAACAAATTATACAACTCTTTTAGCTTGATATTACTCAACCAATTGAATATTTGTTGCGGTGATAATGCATCATCTCCCGAAAACAAATCTGGTTGTGAATACATCAACATATCCATTAACCTTGCTGGTGGTTCATCTAGGTTATTCAATGAGGGGAAATATACCAACTTCATTTTTTTAGCCGCAAATGTTGCACGCAACTCATCAATCCTGCTGGAGATGCACGCATTCACCGCAGGTTGAAATTCACGCTCAAAATACAGCACCACATCTGGCTGAAATAAGCTGAAATAATTAAGCTTTACCCTACTAAACATGATACTTTTACCACACTCACTAAATGATTGACCAAATTTCCTAGACGCATAATTAAACTCAAGATTCTTTAATAGATAAAATTGATTAGTCCATTCTTCCTTAATAATATTTTCCGGAATATCTTTCCTTCCTGGCAATGAATAAATAACCCAACTATTGTTGGTGTTGAGATCCTCATGTTCAATATATTCCTTGAGTTCATAAATATTTTCATAACTAATATATTTACTTATCCAGCCTTGCTGAATAAGCGTTTCAATTTGTGGAATGAGGTAATTTTCATTATGCTTTATGTAAACAACCCTTTCAAAACCGTGCCTCTTTGATTCAGCTAAAAATCCTGGTACATCTTCACTAATTTTTCGATTTAATTGTATCCTGTATACATCATCAGCAAGATGTTGTTTAACAGTTGAAAATTGGGGAAGTAGCTTTAGCATTTTATTGTCAACCAACTTATTTGCTTTTTCTTTCCCTTTAAAAAGTTGAAAAATGTACACGATTATTATCAAAACAATGAATACCGGAATTAATAAAAGGATATATAAAATGGTAGGCACAAAACTCAAATAGTAGTCTATTTCAATAGTAGTAATCCTATCTTTTATAAAATCTATCCAAGCAAAGATTTTAAATCGTTGTTTTGTTCTCCATTTTACTTTCCCTTTATATAAATTCAGTAGCTCTTCAGTTGCGGGCAGCAAAATAACTTTAGGTTTGGGCATAATAATAGTTTTGCAACCTTGCAGTTGCTTTTTTTACTCATTAGGTTAATGGTGATCGCTAAATTTATAAATAAAACCGTTTAAAACGATTAAGTTTTATTCAATAGCAATCTTATTGTGTAAATACTCCATACCGAAAGTAATTATATATTTAAAATGAATACAAATTGAAGTATTGCTTTTCTAATTATTCTTCATTTAGTATTGTAATCGCTCAGTTGAATCGTAGGGTAGTAATTTTTTAAGGAAACTTTATTGTTGATAATCCTTAATCTTGAAAGTGGGATAAGATGCCGATGTTTAGAATTGGATTTAAACCACTCGAATTGATTTGAAATACTACAATTAAAACTTTAATTTAGTTACCCTAAATAGGTTATATGGCAAGAACTAGTACTTATTTAAATTTTGTACACCAAACGGAAGAAGCTTTCCTTTTTTACAAAACCGTTTTCGGTGGCGAATTTGGAGGTGCCGGCATTTCTAGATTTGGAGATATCCCTACTTTAGAGGGTGCACCAACATTATCGGAAACAGAGCAACGCCTAATTATGCATGTAGAACTCGAAATTGTGGGAGGGCATATATTAATGGGCACTGATGCCCCTACATCAAAAGGTTTTAAGGTAGTTCAAGGCAATAACATTCACCTTAACCTTGAACCCGACACTAAAGAAGAAACAAAGCGCTTGTTTGATGCGCTTTCGGCAGGTGGACAAATTACAACAGACCTTCAAGATATGTTTTGGGGTGCCTATTATGGCAGCTGTATAGATAAATATGGCATCAATTGGATGTTTAACTGCATTAATCTTTAATAAACTTAAATTCAATGAATAATGAAATTGCTATCTGTCTTTGGTTTGACAACAACGCCTCAGAAGCCGTTGCCTTTTATACGCAAGTTTTTGAAAATGCACTAATACATTCATCTACACCCATGATGACTAGTTTCACGCTGGAAGGAAGAAGATTTATGGCATTGAATGGTGGTCCAAAATTTTCTATTAATTCTTCTATTTCATTTTTTGTACACTGTGATACGGAAGAGGAAATAGAAAACAAATGGGGGTTGCTCACTGAAAACGGGAAAACCTTGATGCCATTAAACCAATATCCTTGGAGTAAAAAATATGGTTGGTGCCAAGATCGGTTTGGCGTAAATTGGCAATTGATGATGGGTGAAAAAACCAAGGATAAGATTTTTCCAAGTGTACTATTTGTAGATACAAATAATGGAAAATTGTCGGATGCAATTGAAAAATACACCTCGATATTTCCTAAATCGTCCAAAGTATTGTTATCTACTTATGAAAAGGGAGAACCAGATACAGAAGGAAACATCAAGCACGCACAATTTCTATTGAACAATCAACTATTTGCGGCAATGGAAAGTTCCGCTACATTCCCTTTTAATCTTAATGAAGCGATTTCATTTGTTGTAACCTGTGATACCCAAGATGAAATTGATTACTATTGGCAACAACTTACTGCAAACGGTGGTAAAGAAGGGCGTTGTGGGTGGTTAAAAGACCAATATGATGTGTCTTGGCAAATTGTACCTTCCATTTTGGGAAAATTGATGCAAGATCCATTAAAAGCAGGGCATATGGTCAATGCATTTATGGGCATGGAAAAACTTGATATCGCTACTTTAGTCAAAGCTGCGATGGATTAATCTAATTGCGATTATATAACAATATTCATATAACAATATTCAAAAAAACCCATAGTCAATTTTTTAGTAACCCGATATACAAATTGTGTTGTAGCCGATTAAAATTATTATTGCTATTACAAACTGTGGATGATTTTGAATGCTACAACCTATACAAACTGCTGAATGTAAGATTTATTACCGATCATTAAGGCTTATACGCATATAGAATATATATATATGTCAACGTTGTTCTGTTAATCAGAAACCTATATAATCATCCAAATATTGCATTTACTAGAAGTTAAATTGCGCCAATTAATTAGAGAAAATAGATATTTCATCTATAAAAACATCATCAATTATTCTAGTATTTTTATTTTTTATAAGTTCTGCCAACTTGTTTAACTCAATAATTTTTTCATAGGCTTTAATTTCTTCAAAATAAATGATGCATAATTTAGTCATGTATGTGATGCATTCTACAATCTCATTTTTATGCGACGCGGATGTGCCCAAAAAAATGATATCATTATAAGCATCATTAATATAAGAATCAATATCATCTTCAGAATCTCTTAGATTTTGTAGTACCTCGTTCATTTCCAAATCATTATTCTCAATTCCCATAGTTTTTTGATATTTCAATGTATAATTATCGCTCTTGTAATTATTGTAATTATTATGATTATTATGATTATTATGATTCTTTACATAACACGCTTTTAAATAGCAGTAGGATAAAATAATAACCGAATGCATTTACGAATTTTGATTCACAATATGTCAATTAGGCAAGTTCCAACGGTTGCAACCCACCCTTAGATTGCAACCTCTTGGAACAGTAATCCATTATCTCGACAATAGGGAAGCCAATAAATTCCCTTTGCCAACAATTGCTCCACGTTGGTCGCGGGTTTCATTGTATGTGGGATTATAGTTTCCTTTTAATGCCCCTTTTGCATCACGCAATTCTTGTTTGCCGTCCGACTTTGTTTCCACTTTTCCTAATAATGCACCTCGTGCATCTCTTAATTCTTGTGTTGCCATTGTAATTGGTTTTTATTTTTGATAGGTCGATGTTACTCACTAATTTAAAAAAACAAATGTAATTGGGCAGTCCTCAATCTATTTACGGACTGCATTTTTTTTATAATTTTTAACATTCAATGCTATACGTGTAGTTTCACTTATACAAATAACCGTGAAATTTGGAGTCATAAAAATTATTGCAAGCTTGTAAATCTTCAGCGATTAAAACTATTGGTAAAGCGTTAACTCAAGAAATATGCATTACAACTAGTACATTCCGTATTTTTACTTTTAAACTTTTCTAGTATGCCGATTTCAAAAAATGCTTTCGCACGTTACTTGGTGATAGATCGATGTATTCGAAATACGATGAAAAAATATCCAAACCCAGAGCTATTGCTGTATAAATTAGCAGCAGAAGGGCATCATATCAGTAAAGCACAGTTGGATAAGGATATTCGGACGTTAAAAGATGACCTCAATGCACCCATACAGTTTGATAAAATGCAAAAGGGGTATATGTATACTTCTGATTTCTCTTTAGATGGTTTACGTATTGCGGAAGAAGAAAAATGGATTATTGATATTGCCGAAGCGTCTGTGAAATTGTTTGGAGATGGGATTGATGAAGAATTTTCCAAAATCTCTTCCAAAATACAAACTGGATCACGCAATAGTGATCATAATGAATATAGTGGTGCCAGATATATTCAGATAGAATTATCCAATTCTAAAAAAGGGTATGTTTTTTTAAGGCCCATCTATCAATCAATTATTGAGCGCAATGCCATTGTGTTGGAATATGCCAAGTTTGGTGGGGCATCTGAAACCAGGTTGGTTAGCCCAATTTTACTCAAGCAATACGCCAATCGTTGGTATATGTTAGCATTTCAACACAACAAAGAAAAAACCTTAGTTTTTGCTTTGGATCGAATCATAGCGATACATCCCTCTTTAGAGAAATATCATCATGATAAACAATTTAATGCGGAAGCTTATTTCAAGTATAGTTTTGGTATCATTCAAAAGTTTGATGAAACACCCTCAATTGTGACACTTCAAATCCAAGGTGCATCCATTAATTATATTGTATCCTTACCCTTGCATCATTCGCAACAAATTATACAGCATGAACAAGAAAAAGTAATTATTTCCCTCGAAGTATTTATAACACAGGAGTTGGTGATGAAAATCCTAAGTTATGGCAGCGATGTAAAAGTATTATCCCCTCAAATATTGGTTGATACAGTTACTGTAGAAATACAGAAAATGCAATCATTATACTAACCCTGTTGTACAATGCATAGTCATCCAATATCCCGTTATATTGCCACTGGAAAATATCTTTCGATGTATTGATGAAAAATGGAGCAATAGTTGGGGTATTGTGTAAATTTTGATTGTTTACCCATATAGCCAGAAAACTCCTTTGGAATCCAAGATTTCATTGCCAATTTACGCATCAATGTTGGTTCTTGACCTTCCACCGTTGCACATCTACTTTTTAGTAATAATTCTGGCAAACTCAATTTATCATCAATTGCCAACAAAAGATTATCAAATCCAGGATAAAAGACCGTTTCACAACTGCTACCTTTGGCAATCAATACCAATTCGCTCGTAAAGGAATCTTTGTAAATACCCAATTTCGGCATTCCTTCATCATCCATCAACAAATAACACAAAGGACCTGCAGACACGTATCGCATAAAATTTCTGTTTGCCATTGTTTACAATTATGATGCAAACATATTTGAGGTGATTGTAACCTATGTATAATGGAATGATTATTTTGAAATTGTAATTCTTTTTATTTGATGGATATACTCTTTAATATTATTGGACACCCTCTTTAGACGAGGATTCATTTCAAAAAGAATCTTTATTAAAAAAAATAACTACTATTACAATTGAAATATTGCTACATAATTCATCAACATGGAAAAACAAAAAATCATCAATCGGAAAATTTTAATCACCACAGGCATCTTCCTTTTTCTTACTTCTTTGATGATTATTATTGCCAACAACCTTATAAGTAGTCAAACCTCAATGAGAAAGTACTTTATAAAAAATGATTACACCAGCACAGGGGATTTATTCTCCACACTTGTACATAAACCCGATAGATTATTTGCATGGTGCTGTGATTGCATACGATACTATGCCATTAAAATGGGTATTACTTATGAACAGTTGAATATCCATCTGTTTGTAATTATCCAGCCGATGTTGATTTTATTGTTTTTTGTATTATTTCTTATACAATCATCCCGACTTCGAAAAAAAAATCTTAAGACTGAAAGTAAGCAACTTGATTAAAAGATTATATTCTATCTGAATCTTAATTTCAACCCCATAATTAAAATTTCTCCCCAATTCCCAATTCCCAATTCCCAATTCACATAGATTCCTACTTCCTAATTCCTAATTCCCAATTCTCATAGATTCCTAATTCTTAATTCCTAATTCCCAATTCTCATAGATTCCTAATTCTTAATTCCTAATTCCCAATTCTCATAGATTCCTACTTCCTAATTCCTAATTCCCAATTCTCACTGTACTACTGTTTTAAATTTGGGTACAATTCGTTTTTTGCTTGCCTGCTCATACGCATACGCCATACCCAAAATCTCTCCTTCTCTATAGGCCCCTGCCATAAACGAAAATCCTATTGGCAAACCTTGCACATTACCCATCGGAACGGTCAAATGGGGATATCCAGCCCAAGCCGTTGGTGATGAAAACGAAAACCCCGACGAATAATCGCCATTAACTAAATCTATACAAGTAGCCGGACCACCACTGGTTGAACAAATGGCATCTAACCGATTCTCTTTCATCAAGTCATCAATTATTTTGCGCGAACTGGTTGTCTTTTGAACAGCTTCGATGTATTCTTTGCTGTCTAATCCGCCCTTTTCTTGGCATTGCTCCAATAATTCTTGCTTAAAGAATGGCATTGCTTTGTCTTCGTTTGCTTTGTTGAATGCGATAACTTCTGCCAAAGTTTTAACTTTTGCATTGGCGGAAGAAAGATATTTGTTTACGCCATCCTTAAATTCGTATTCCAATACCTGTAAACTATACGCTCCCAAAGGTTGTGTCAATTTCAATAATTCAATTTCCACAATTTCTGCGCCTAATGATTTAAGCACTTCGATGGCTGCTTTGTACTGTGTAACTACTGCATCTGCCCCTTTGAAATATTGCTTTTCTACACCTATTCTCTTGCCTTTTAACGCATCAATTTTGCAAAATACAGTGTAATCTTTGGCTGTTTTGCCTTCACTTTGTACGGTTACGCCATCAGCGGCATCTACACCTGTTAAAACACCCAATAAAATGGCAGCGTCTTTTACGCTTCTCGCCATCGGTCCAGCAGTATCTTGTGTTGCCGAAATCGGAATAATGCCTGATCTACTCCATAAACCTACCGTTGGCTTCAATCCTACAATACCACAACTGTTTGATGGCGATATAATAGACCCATTGGTTTCTGTTCCTATTGCAATAGCACACAAATTGGCAGAAACTGCACTGCCTGATCCTGATGAAGAACCACTCGGATTTCTATCTAAAAAATATGGATTCTTTGTTTGTCTACCCCTGCTGCTCCATGCACTGGTTGATCTCGTAGATCTGAAATTTGCCCACTCACTGAGATTGGTCTTTCCCAACAATACCGCTCCTGATGCTCTTAACTGCTTAACAATAAATGCATCTTGCGACATTACATTTCCAACCAATGCCATCGCACCGGCTGTTGTCATCATTTTATCTCCCGTACTGATATTATCTTTAATAAGAATGGGAATACCGTGCATGGGGCCTCTCACTTTACCAGCCTTTCGTTCTGCATCCATTGCAGCAGCTATGGTTAATGCATCTGGATTAAGCTCGATGATACTATTGAGGGTTGGTCCGGATTTATCTATTTCCTGAATACGCTTCAGATACATTTTTGTTAATACAACGGCAGTCAATTGACCTTTTTGCATTTTTTCTTGCAATGCATCAATGGTGATTTCTTCCAACGAAAACGGTGGAATAGCAGCATACAACTGAGCAGATGACGATTTTTCTGTTGCTACCGCAGATATAGTAGTTACAGACAATGAAGCCAGCGAACTGTTTCTGATAAAGTTTCTCCTGTTCATAGTTTAAAAATATGGGCAGAAGATACTAAAGAAACTGTTTACAGAAATAAATCGGGGAACAAATGTGCTCCAGGAACGACAGAATAGTTAGACAAATCTGTGATTCCTTCACTTGCGAGCACTTCATCATCTAAGAAAAAATTGCCGGTACATTGGTCGGAAGGCCTTTGTAAAATATAATAAGCGGCATCAGCCAAAATATCTGGTGTACGGCTCATGCGCATTAATGCTTCACCGCCAAGTAGGTTTTTAACAGCCGCCGTGGCAATGGTAGTACGTGGCCAAAGGGTATTGGCAGCTATTTTATACTTCTTGAGTTCTTCTGATAATCCATAAGCAATCATACTCATATTGTATTTGCTGATGGTATATGCTAGATGACTGGCAAACCACTTCTTATCCATATTCAATGGGGGAGAAAGGTTTAAGATGTGTGGATTTATCCCTTTTTGTAAAAAGGGGATGCAAGCCTGACTTACAAAATAGGTTCCCCGCACATTGATGTCGTGCATCAGATCATAACGTTTAGCGTCTGTATGTTCTGTATCCGTTAAAGATATCGCGGAAGCATTATTAATGAGGATATCGATACCGCCAAAAGCTGCTGCTCCTTGTGCAACCGCATTTGCAACCTGGTCCTCAAAACGAATATCACAAGCCACGGCAAATGCCTTTCCACCGGCGGCGGCAACCTCTTCCGCAACAGAAAATATAGTACCTCCCAATTTAGGGTTTTCTTCTGTAGATTTTGCAGCGATGATGACATTTGCACCCTCTTTGGCTAATCTAAGTGCGATAGCTCTTCCAATTCCTCTGCTGGCACCCGTAATAAAAGCTGTTTTATGTTGAAAACGCATGCTATAAAATTTAATATTGTTATGCTAAATCCATACTTGGCTTATTACCTAAAATGGTTTCTATTTGTTGTTTTACTTCTGGTGTTAGTAAAGGAAGAACCTCTAAAGCTTTTAAATTATCGATGAGCTGTTCTTTCTTTGTTGCACCTAAAATAGCAGTGGTTACGTTTGGATTGGAAATCGTCCATGCAATAGCCATTGACGCCATACTTACACCCAATTCATTTGAAAGCACAACAAGTTTTTTAAGCTTGGCTATTTTTTCTTCTTGTAACCAACGTGCTTTAAGCCATTCAAATCCCGGAATGTCTAATCTTGATCCTTCGGGAATATCATTAAGGTATTTACCAGTAAGAAATCCTGCGGCCAATGGCGACCATATTGTTGTACCTAAACCTACATTTTTATATACCGGCAAATAATCTTGCTCCACCTTGAAACGCTCAAACATATTGTATTGAGGTTGCTCTACCGTTGGACCAACAAGTCCATACTGCTGTGCCACCCGATGTGCCTCCATAATTTCTGCACCACTCCATTGAGAAGTTCCCCAATATAAAATCTTTCCTTGTTGGATGAGGTTATGCATCGTCCAAACGACCTCTTCAATAGGTACATTAGTATCTGGGCGATGACAGTAGTACAAGTCGAGGTAATCTACTTGTAAACGTTGTAAAGCTTCATGGCAAGTTTCAATAATATGCTTTCTACTTAAACCAGTTTGGTTAGGTTTCGGGTTAACTCTTGAACCAAAATATACTTTAGAAGAAACGATATATGAGGTACGATCCCAATTTTTTGCTTTTAACACACGACCCATCATTTTCTCACTTTCGCCAAAGGCATATCCTTCAGCATTATCAAAGAAATTGATACCGGCATCATAGGCCATGCCCATTAACACATCAGCTGTATTGTCTTCAATTTGTTTATGGAAAGTTACCCAGCTGCCAAAAGAAAGCAAACTCAGTTGCAATCCTGTTTTACCCATGTAGCGATAAATCATAATGAATTAGGAATTAAGAATTAGGAATCAAGAATCGAGATTTAATAATCAGGAATTAAGAATTTAGAATCAGGAATCAAGGAACTAAAAATGATGATTTATGATTTGCAAAATATTATTAGTATGTAAATTTAAAAAAAAATAATTATTGAACGAATATAAATGACTCACAACGAGAATAATTAGGAATTAGGAATCAGGAATCAGGAATCGAGGAGATAATAATTTAAGATATATTACAAAAATGATTAGCAACACCAATGCTAGATTCCTGATTCTTAATTCCTATATCCTTGATTCCTGATTCCTGATTCCTAATTCTAAATTCTTATATCCTAATTCCTGATTCCTAGTTCATTCCCTCTACTCTTAGGAGGCTATTAGATATTTTATAAATTTCGAACGTCTTAAAATCTTGTGTGGCGGACATTCCGATACCTTTGATGATTTCTTTTGGTTTGTGGATTTCAACAGGCTTATCGGTATAAAATTTACCTTGGGCTTGATCCCACCACAACTCATCACAAAATAAAGTATCTCCAATATTGTTCAATACTTTAACACTATCCTTTAAAAAAACTTTATTCGTTTGCTCAAAATATTCGGCATAATGGGCATCTAATCTACTTTCAATAATTGTTGAATCATTAAAGAAATCAACATGCATCGATTGTGGGAAAACCATTTTTGCAATGGAATCTTGGTAGCGAAGCATTAAGGGTGCTTTCAACCTGCCTTTCATTTTTCCATTGGTACTCATTAAAGCTTCCACACCATGCGATTCATCTACCCCTTTCTGTTTGGAAAATAAAGCGGCTACTTCTGATTCCTTATTCTCACAGGAACTGATCAAAAAAATGCTGCCAATAAAGGCTAATAATAGCATTTTGCTGAAATGTTTCCCAAGAAAAATGATCATACTACTTATTGGTATTGACGTTTTGAGAACCAAATATCACTTAAGTTGAATCCCATCGAAAAACGGAACAAAGATTCTCTAACAGAGTTGGCTTTGCTGCCACGGGATCCAATCTCAATACTGGTATTGATATTGGTATATTGATTGGTATAAAAATTTCTACGAACCGGCAAACCTAATCCAAATGTAAATGAACGTACATTCATTGCTGGACCTTTTGCAATGTAATCAGAACCAAAATAGAATCCTGCTCTGTAGGAAACCCTACTCCAATATGTTTTTGATAAATATGAAGGAATGTACTGCCCACCAATCCGAAGGGTCCAATTGTCTTTTACATCATCTTTTAAACCGTAATATCGATATTGGCTACCATAATTATTATTTAATTCAATACCTACCATCCAAGTTTCAAATTTTTCTAGCATTGCCGCAACGTTAAAAGAACCTGGTGCAATAATTGTACCTGATTGATCCGCTAGGTTGTACACACTGTCTAAAATCACATTTCCTCTACTTGTAAATTCAAAAGTATTTCTGCTGATATCTCTTAATGCACCCATGGATGTTTTCATGGTATAGGTTGCACCAAAACGATATACAATATTTTTATTCAATTTCCCTTGGTATTGAACACCAAATGTAGATGCCAATCCACCAAAACGGGTAGTATCGGAGAAATCGGCTTTTTGGTAACTCACGGTATCGTTCTGCAACACCATTTGTGTGGAATATTGTTTCGTACCAAAAAGATAGCCCACATTAAAACCAACACTAAGGTGTTTACCGCCATAGCCCATACCCGTAAACAATTGGTAGGTGCCGCCATCGCCTTTATAATTGTAGATAACACTATCCACACCAGGAAGAATGGTACGGTTTACAATATCATAATTGATTCTGCTATTGGGTTTTAGACCAATATTCATGCCCCAATTTTTCTTTTTACTGAGCGGAAACCCAATATTGAGGTATGAAGGAATGAGGTAATTGGAAGAAAACGTTTGTAAGGCGTTGCCTGTTTTCAACTTTCTGTTGTTAAAATCCAATCCTACATCATAGGTAGTCAATTTTAAACTTGAATAAGATGCGGGATTGGAGAAATTCACAGACTGTACATCACTGTATGCAGTTGTAAGCCCACCCATCGCTCTGTTTAAGATATTTTGGGTTGGTAACATGTCTCCTAACCCGAAACGGGAATAGGGCGAATTTTCTTGGGCAGCCAAAGGCAAAGCCATTATCGCATTGATTGTCAGAAGAACGCAGGCCTTGCGGCAGTTAGTTATTGTAGAAAGAAATTGCATATAGTCCTTTAAATAAAAATTCAGGGTCGGCAAATATCGTATTTTTCAGTTGTACTTCGAAAAAAGAACTGTCGCCGCCGGTTAATATCACGTTAAAGTTCTCATATTTTTCTGTATAAGCATCAATTATTCCGTCAATTTCCTTAATCATGCCTAAAATTACACCAGATAATATATTTGTTTTGGTATCATACCCTACCAACGGGAAATTCCAGTCTTTCTTTACTAGTGGCAGCAAAGCGGTATAATCGTTTAAAGATTTGAAGCGTAATTCCATGCCGGGGGAAATGCTACCACCTAAAAATTCGTTGTATTTGTTGATAAAATTATAGGTAACTGCGGTGCCTAGGCCTATCACCAAATTATTTTTTCCAGGATAGAATTTTACCGCAGCCGCAGCCAAAGCAATGCGATCAGCACCCATTGTTTCCGGTTTTCCCACAGGAACGGTAAAGGGCAATTGGGTAAGATGCGATAATTTATGAAAAGAAGTTCTTTCGGCTAAAACGGTTTCAATTTCGGGTATATGATTAATAACCGATGATAAAATGGAAGCATCAGGTGTGTATTTATCCAATATATCTTGTATAGCGCTAACTGTATCATTGGCTAATGTAGCAGATTCCAACATTTGATCTTCGTTGAATAAGGCATATTTAAGCCTTGTATTTCCAAAATCCAAACACAATCTAATCATAGAAAAAATATCTTTACAAAGTATGCTGTTTATCCAGAAATTTTAAAGTCTTGGTCAAAACCGCTTAGGTTTTTGAAATGCCCATTCAGCTTTATTTTTTCTTTTAATTGATCCATTTCATGCAACACCGTCATCACCCTTGTCAAATGTCTGCGCAGGTATTCCTGTCTTTGCAGTTCATATGTCAAGCCCAACAATTCGTATTCTTCCGATAAAGATAATCCAAGATGATGAGCTACATCAAAACTATTGAGTAATTCATCGGATTTTTTAAAAGTTTTATTTACGCCCAAAAAAATATGCATCTCTCTAATCAATGCAATAATTTTTAAAATCAAAGAAGGATTGCCGTTTTCCCAGTTGGGGAGATGCTTTACAATGGCACCATGATATTTTTTTTCAGGGATTTCTTGAATGGTATCTAATATTTCAAACACATTGGTTCCAACTGTTTTAATATCCATTTCACCCGTTTCATAGCGCTTAACCACTTCTTTTACTTCTACCAACGTGCCCAATTCCATTTGTTTTTCATTTACCACAGCCGGTATTCCAAATGGCTTTTGTTGTGCCACACAATCATTTATTAATTGCTTATATCGGGGTTCAAAGATATGCAGATTCAATTCTTCACCTGGATAAACAACTATTGCTAATGGAAAAATAGGTATAAAATTTGTCATACAAAACGCAAGTTACAACACAATTAAACCTCTAAGTAATAACAAAAAAGCTATTTTAAAAATTGAATTCCCAAATCTTAAGTTAAAATAACAAATGATTTTTCTTTCTGTTGCCATTATTACCTTCAATGAAGAAAAAAATATTTACAGATGTATCTCTTCCATCAAAGAGATTGCCGACGAAATAATAGTGGTGGATTCGTTTTCTACAGATCAAACAAGAGCCATTTGTTTGGCAGAAGGGGTAACATTTATTGAACAACCTTTTTTGGGCTACAAAGAACAAAAGCAATTTGCATTAGCCCAATGTCAATATGATTTTGTACTTTCTTTAGATGCGGATGAAGCTGTAAGTCAAGAGCTTATGGATTCCATTAAAGTATTTAAATCAAAGAAATCCATTGCCGATGGATATTATTTCAACAGGAGAAGTTGGTTTTGCAACAGTTGGGTTTATCATGGAAGATGGTATCCAGATAAAAAACTGCGGTTATTCAGACGCAGTATGATTCAAATCACAGGCATCAATCCCCACGATAAATTTGAGTTGCCGGCAAACGCAAAAGTTATTTATTTAAAGGGAGATTTGTTGCATTATACCGTGGAAACCATCGCAGATCACATTCAACAAAGCAATACTTTTAGCAGCATTTCGGCAGAGCAATATCATCTCTCAGGAAAAAAATCTTCTTGGGTGAAGATTTTAATTAATCCTGCATTTGCGTTTATATCAAGTTATTTTTTACATCTTGGTTTTTTGGATGGATTCAATGGCTATATCATTGCCAAGGAAATTGCCCACACTACATTTATGAAATATGTGAAGCTGAAAAAGTTGGCAGAAAGTTGAATGCCCCTGAAATGTAGTTAAGTGTATAAAAAAATCCTATTCAAATGGATTTACTGTTGGTATTACTGCTGATTTGATGTGTCTGATCTAAACAATTCCTTTTCATTTACATCTGTTGCATTTGCTTTGGGAAGGTTTTTTCCATATATATAAATGGCAAAAAAGATACTTATAAAAACACCATTTTGAACCTCTAACCCAATTTCATACAGATATCCAAACAATGCAATGGCATGAAATGCAAACCAAAGAAAACTTTTTCGCAATGATTTGATCCAAAATGGAGAAAGAAAAAATATCAATGCGATTACTCCCATAAATATTCCACCGCTGCATACAAACATCAACAACTGATTGCAAGGCAACAATTGTTCGTAAGGTTTTAAAAATGGGGCATGTATTTGATACCAATTTGTTGCTTGTTGCAATACATCTCCAGACCCCACACCCGTTAAAGGATGCTTTTGAACCATATCCCAACCAGCTTGAAACGACAATACTCTAGGAGCATCTGATAATCCTTCGGTGTATTCACCCTTACTATAATGTTGAAAATCCCACCATACAAATCGCAATCTATTTTGAAAAGACGGTAGAAGAAACCATGATACAATGGGTAATAAGCATAAAATCACCAATCCAAAAAATCGCCACTTCCCCGAAACCTGTTTCCATAAAAACAAAGCAGTTACAATATATAATCCCAATACACCGGTTTTTGCCGCCAAAACATGTATGTACACTGCTAAATACATCACTAAACCCAATAAAATTAACCGCTCGCGTTTCGAGATTACCTGCATCAACCTATCCAATAACATCGCAATAACCACCACCACCAACCACGAAAACCGCACATGATCGTTGTACATCGGTACCGGCAAAACCTTTGCTTGTAGATAAGTAAGTGCAATATTTTCCGATAACATGTAGAATATATAACTCCATCCGGTGGATATCATCACCAATACAGCCAAAATATACAAGAGTTTAGTATAGATATCTTTGGAAATCTTGACCATCATCCCCATGGTAAAAGGCAAAAATAATAAGGGCAATTTTACTTGAACGGTCCTTATCCATTGTGCTTTATCGTTGCTCCAAAAGCCGCTGATTGCATAAACCAAAACCAATGCAATCATCGATTGTAGCCAAAAAGAGGTCTTTATTATTGGGTAACTTTCTTTGCCTTCAAGGATAACACTAATGGCAACAAACAATATGAAACTTATTGAAAGCAATGCCCTAGACCACAACAATCCTCCCCACATCAAAACAATTAATGTAGGAATTATCCATTCATATAGTAATGGCGACTTTTGAAACCTTAATTTTGTAAACGAAAACATTCGCTCGAAATTAGTTACAATCTATCAAAATAAATGAACTGGCAAGAACTTTATACTGGAGCAAAAGCATACAATTTTAAGAGTATTGCCCGCTGCATTTCAATGATTGAAAATGAAACCGAAGGTGGTGCATCACTTTTGGCGGCATTGCCCATGGAAGTTTCTGCCAAAATAGTGGGCATTACTGGTCCGCCGGGTGCCGGAAAAAGTACGCTTACGGATGGTTTGATAGGTGAATTTGTGCGTGAAGGTAAAAAAGTGGCGGTTTTATGTGTAGATCCTTCATCCCCTTTTCATTTTGGGGCTTTGTTGGGAGATCGAATCCGTATGAGCAATTGGTATACGCATCCCCAAGTGTTTATTCGTTCTTTTGCCAGCAGGGGATCTTTGGGTGGATTACATCCCCGACTGATTGAAATAACAGATTTTTTATGTAGACTCGATTTTGATTTGATCATTGTGGAGACCGTGGGTGTTGGTCAATCTGAAGTAGAAATTGCCGGTTTGGCAGATTGTACCATAGTGGTGTTGGTTCCTGAAGCTGGAGATGAAGTGCAAACAATGAAAGCCGGATTAATGGAAATTGCCGATATATTTGTCATCAATAAAGCAGATCGACCAGCGGCAGATCAATTTGCGCGCCACCTGCATGTATTGGTACATGACTCGAATGCACAAACGAAGGTGATCAAAACCATTGCCAGCAAGCAGATTGGGGTAAATGAATTGGTAGATGCCATCCAACATCAATTAGAACAAAACCTTTTCAACGATCGGAAATATTGGTTATTGACAGAACGAGCCTATCAATTGATAAGGGATATCAATATGAAAAATATTTCCAAAGAAAAAATAAAAGCAGAAATAATAGCGCTGGTAAGTGAAAATAAATTTAATCTATATAAGTTCGCATTAGAATACAATAAAAAATAAATCAAACAAATCAATTAAATAATATGGAAAAAGCAACAGTAGCAGGAAAAGAGCCCGTATGTATTCAAGTAATTTCAGAAAAAGTATATCCTTGGTGCACTTGCGGGTTGAGTGAAAAACAACCTTTTTGTGATGGTAAACACAATCAAATTGAAGGTTTACCCTTTAAAAGTTTGAAAGTTAAATTTGAAAAAGAGGAAGACGTCTATTTTTGTATGTGCAAGCAAACCAAAACGCCGCCGTATTGTGATGGTAGCCACAACAGTTTATAGAGCCTAACCTATGTTTTACACCTCCTTATTATCTTTCCACCAACGGTAGCCGATATAACCCATGATACCAAATGGGGCAAACATCAAGTAAAGAATTCCGGTATTCATTCCTTGAGCCGGTTTTGCACCCAATTGTTGGGCAGTTTTGGTGCAAAGCGAACATTGTGCTTTTATTGGTGATTGTAACCACAACATAAAAACAAGAAGCACAACTATAGAAGAAAATTTTCGCATACGATGCTTTTTTTACAAATTTACTAATTATGGTATCAATAGAATGGTTAATAAACAATGCGTTAAGAGCTTTGCATCAAATTACAACTGAAACCTTAACAAGTGAATGTATTTCCGGTTCACTTGAACAATTAAAAGACATCAATATATTGTCAGCATTAGAAGAATTTAAGAAAACGCTTCCTTACCAACCAGACAATGAAGCAGAAATCGGTGGTGTTAATACGACTATTCGTACAATTTTAAAACCTTTGAATGCACAGGTTTTCAAATTAAATACGGAGTTGAGCAGGCTAAAACAGTTAAAATCCACTTTGGGCATTGAAGAGTTGAACCCCATTATTGCTGAGGCGCAGCAAATTGTGCGGGCGTTATTTAGTTTTATGGCAGGGTTTGCGGAGGGATAAGGGTGAATGGATGGTTGTAACTATACTTTATAAATTAACTTTTATTCTAAATAAATAAACAAGTATTTCACAGATGCTTATTCTAAAAGGTATTTTTGGTTCCTATGTTGTTCAAGTTTTGGGCATTTGAAACATTATTTATTTCTCATAAAGTATAACATCCAACCCTTCCACTGAGCTTATTTGTTTGTCCGAGGTAATTAAAGGAATTTTAAGCACAATTGATGTTGCAACTATAATTGCGTCTGGTAGCTTTAAATTTGTTGATTTTCTAATTTTGATAGTACTATTTTTTATTTCTTCTGAAATATGCTCAATCTTTAGTTCACTTAAAAAAGAAGTAATTATTTTGGATTCCTTTTGCGTTAATTTTTTAAAGGAAAGAAGTTCAAGTTCTGAAATAATTGAAAGTGAAAGTATTTTCCCATTCAAAAAAGTAGCTAATGTCTCATCACCAGCCAATATATAAAGAACAATGTTTGTATCTAATAAAAGCCTATTCCCATTCATTTCTTAAGTTCTTTTGTATAGTCAATGGATCCTTTTTTAACTTAAGTAAACCACAATATTTCATCACATCAACACCCATTACAATTTTCAGTTTTAATTGAATGGTCTCTATCTCTTTTTTAGAAGCACCCTTTTTTAAAACCAATACCATAATTTAAAATTTAAGTAAATGTAAAATTATTTATCCATAAATGTATAATTGCTACTTACCTCCCTCTTTTTTGTTATTTAACATTAACAAAATTGCCCATATAATGAAGAATTGAATTTCAATGTATTTTAATGATTCACCATCAACAAGCATTTCGAAATATTTTTCCCCTTGAAACTTCTCAAATCTATCTTGGGAATACCTTTTTAAAATGCTTTTTATGCAGCTTATTAATTACTATTTTTGTCTATCATATCTCTCCATTTAAATTATATATGAAAAGAATTAATCCGTTGTTTATAGTTGTGCCCTTACTCTTCATTTTCGCAGGTTGCCTAAAAGATACCGTTCAAAGAAATTACACCTTTTATCGTCCGGTTTACCGCACTAAAGACCAAGTAAGACAAAATATTAAAAGTTTACCCACGGTAGATTTGATTAAACCAGGCAAAATGTTTTACAAAGATGGGTATGTTTTCCTCAATGAGCTCGACAAAGGGGTGCATATCATCGATGTTAAAAATCCTGCAACACCTTTAAAGGTAGCCTTTGTTAATATTCCAGGATGTATAGATTTAGCGGTTCGCGGGAATATTTTATATGCCGATTTATATACAGATTTAGTGGCTATTGACATTAGCAATCCACTTGATGTAAAATTGACTACTACCATCAATGGTGTTTTCCCTTATCGGTATTATGATTCATTCACTGCTGATACGGGTAAAGTCATTACCGATTGGATTCGGGTAGATACCACCGTTTACGATCAGGAATTTGGTGGATGGGGAGCAAAGTCGATGGATATGATAGCATTTTCAACCGCTTCAGGATCATCTGGAGGAACAATTAGCAATGGGATTGGTGGCAGTATGGCAAGGTTTGCGCTGTTGAATGATCGGATGTATACAGTAGATTATTCGCGTATGAAAGTATTCAATACTGCTATTCCTGCAGTTCCTGTTTACGTAAAAGAAACAGCTACTATAGGGTTCAATATTGAAACAATTTTTCCATTTGGCAATAATTTATTTATCGGGTCGATGAATGGGATGTATATCTATGACGTGTCCAATAAAGATAATCCCACGCAGAAAGGCAGTTTTGCTCATGCTAGGGTGTGTGATCCTGTAATCAGTGATGGCAATTATGCGTATGTAACATTAAGAAACGGTAGCAAATGTGCGGGGTATATCAATCAATTGGATGTGGTGGATATTGGTAATATTACCAAACCATCTTTGCTAAAATCATATATGTTAACCAATCCACATGGTTTATCAAAAGATGGAAATACTTTATTGATTTGTGATGGTGTGGATGGATTAAAGTTATTTGATGCTGCCAATGCAGCGGCAATTAAACAGCTTGCTGTGGTTCCTGGAATGGATGCTTATGATGTAATTACAGTAAATGGTTTGGCAATTGTTTCAGCTGCGGATGGATTGTATTTAATCAATTATACGCAGCCAACAAGTCCAAAAATTGTTGGTAGCATCAAACTAAAAAAATCATAAAAAGATGCGTGTGAGAAAAATTGTATTATCAGGTTTGATGTTGATGCTTGTGTTGGGAAGTTATGCACAACAAAAAGAGGGTAAATGGTGGATTGTTCCTGAACTTGGATTACAAGCGGGGAGTTATGAGCCATCTGGGGATATACGTTTGAATGGTGGAATAAATTATAAGGGTTGGTTGATTGGATTAGGCGGTGGTTTGGATTATTATCGGTTTGAATCTTACCCAATATATGTACAAACCCGAAAATTCATTGGAAATAAGCGGTTAAAACCATTTGTATTTGCATCAGCAGGCATTAATATTCCGAAAGAGACAACTGTTTCAAAAACTTCTTTTTGGCTTGAAAACACATTAATCATAAATAATTTAGTGGCTGTTCAACCTACAATTTATAGTTATAAACCAGGAGCTTATGGTGAATTGGGTTTCGGATATGCTTTATTGAATAAAAAGAATCGGGGTTTGATGATGTCTTTCAGTTATACTCAAAAAAACCTAAGCGAATCATATCCTAACCAAATTTCAAATGGCACAATTGGTGGGGTTGAAGATAGTAAAGAAAAGCAGATTTATTATATGAAGAGATGGTGCCTTAGAATTGGTTATTTAATTGGGAATTAGGATTCAAGAATTAAGGAAATGAAGAAATAAATTTAAAAATAGAAAGTCCCAAACTTTGCAGTTTGGGACTTCTTTTATTTAAGTATTTATAAAATCAAAAAATATATACCTTAATTCCTAATTCTTAAATCCTAATTCTAAATTAATTTAGTCTGCTTTCATTGATTTAGATACTTTCTTTCTATCATCCTCATTCAAAATAGATTTACGCATTCTGATGTTGTTTGGCGTAACTTCTATACACTCATCGTGTTGGATATATTCCATACATTCTTCAAGAGTAAATTGAATTTTAGGGGTGATATTGGTTGCAGCATCCGTACCACTTGCACGCATGTTAGTCAATTTTTTTCCTTCAATAATGTTTACTACTAAATCGCCTGGTTTAATGTGCTCACCAATTACCTGACCTGCATACACCTCTTCACCGGCATCGATAAAGAAATTTCCACGATCTTGTAATTTATCGATAGAATATCCTGTAGTTGCACCATTTTGTTTAGCCAACAATACACCATTATTTCTACCGGGGATTTGACCTTTCCAAGGTTTGTATTCAGAAAAACGATGTGCCATTACAGCCTCACCTTGTGTAGCGGTAAGCATTTGGGTACGCAAACCGATTAATCCACGTGATGGGATATCAAATTCAAGATGTTGCATGTCGCCTTTGGTTTCCATTATCAACATTTCACCTTTCTTCCTTGATACTAAATCAATTACTCTACTAGCAAATTGTTCAGGAACATCAACTACCAAAACTTCAAATGGTTCATTCTTTCTTCCGTCAATTTCTTTCACTATAACTTGTGGCTGACCAACGGTTAATTCATATCCTTCTCTACGCATGGTTTCAATTAGTACCCCTAAGTGAAGAATACCACGGCCATATACCAAGAATGCTTCACCACCTTCTGTATCCATTACTCGAAGGGCAAGATTTTTTTCTGTTTCTTTCATCAAACGATCCCTCAAGTGACGTGAAGTAACAAATTTTCCATCTTTACCAAAGAATGGTGAGTTATTGATACCAAATACCATGTTCATCGTAGGTTCATCAACACTGATAATCGGTAACGCTTCAGGAAATTCAAAATCGGCGATGGTATCACCAATGTTGAAATCGTCAATACCTACAACGGCACAAAGATCACCGGCAATAACTTCCGAAACTTTTTTCTTTCCCATTCCTTCAAATACATACAATTCCTTCACCCGCATTTTTTTGCTGGTGCCATCGGTTTGCATTAAAGTAAAAGGCATATTTTCTTTAATCACACCACGAGCAACTTTTCCAATGGCAATACGTCCTAAGAATGTAGAATAATCTAAAGAGGTAATTTGCATTTGTAATGGTCCGTCCGCAGTACTTGGAGGCGGAACATATTTAATAATACCATCAAGTAACGGGAAAATATTATCTATTTGTGTAAGGCTATCATTAAACCAACCATTTTTTCCGCTACCATAAAAAGTAGGGAAATCCAACTGTGCTTCGGTAGCATCAAGGTTAAAGAATAAGTCAAAAATTGAATCGTGCACTTCATCAGGGCGGCAATTCGGCTTATCTACTTTATTGATAACAACCATTGGACGAAGGTTAAGTTGCAATGCTTTTTGTAAAACGAAACGTGTTTGAGGCATTGGACCTTCAAAAGCATCTACCAACAAAATTACACCATCAGCCATTTTTAATACACGCTCTACTTCACCACCAAAATCGGCGTGACCAGGGGTATCAATAACATTGATTTTAACTCCTTTGTAAGTAACAGAGGCATTCTTACTGAAAATGGTTATTCCTCTCTCACGTTCAAGATCATTACTATCCATGATCAAATCACCAGTATCTTGGTTGTCGCGAAAAACTTTAGTAGTATGTAGAATTTTATCTACTAAAGTTGTTTTACCATGGTCAACGTGTGCGATAATCGCTATGTTTCTAATTTCCATAATTATTAATGCAAATTGGCAGCTCCTTTATTTGAACCAAAAGAAGTATTTTTATACTGTTTGATACAAAATTCAAAAAGTGAAATTTGCGTCGCAAAGTTAAGGCTAAAACACGACCTATTAAAATGAATTAAATAGAAATAACATACTGTTTCATGTTAATAAATAGTGAATTGAAACTTTTTTTTTATTTTCAAGCAAGGTTTTATGCTTAATTTAGTTTTTGAATCACCAATTTTTCTTCTTGTTATGAATAAATTTATGCTTGTTTTGTTGGTTGTAGGATGTATATATGTTCTTGGGCCATCCCCTTCTACCCCTAATTTTAACGATTCACTTCCTCCAATTTTAGATTCTGGGAAAGAACTGTCTGCGTATGTGCAGGAAAATGAGGCAAAAAACAATGTTAAACCCGACAATGAAGCAAGAGTTATTTGGAATGATAGTACTATAAAAAATAAAACAAAATACGCGGTTGTTTATTTACATGGTTTTTCAGCTAGCCAAGAAGAAGGCGATCCTGTTCATATCAACTATGCAAAATCAATTGGTGCCAATTTATACCTTGCAAGACTATCAGAGCATGGTTTGGTTTCTGAAGAACCATTAAAAAATATGACCGCTACCAGCATGTGGGAATCAGCCAAAGAAGCTTTTGCCATAGGAAAAAAACTTGGAGACCAGGTAATTATCATGGGTACATCAAATGGGGGCACTATGGCTTTAATGTTGGCATCACAACAATATCCTGAAATTGCAGGATTAATATTGCTATCTCCCAATATTAGAATTAAAAATTCGTCTTCAATTTTATTAGATAAACCTTGGGGATTATATATTGCAAGGGCGGTAAAAGGATCTTTGTATAATTCTTTTGAAGGTGTTACACCTTTGCAACAAAAGTATTGGAATACCCGATATCGTCTTGAAGCATTGGTTGAAGTTCAAAAAACATTAGATGAGAAAATGATTGAAGAAGTTTTTAGTAAAGTCAATCAACCTGTTTTAGTATTGTACTATTTTAAGGATGAAGCTAATCAAGATAAAACGGTAAGTGTTAAAGCTATTCAAAAGATGTTTGTAGAATTGGGCTCTATCAAAGTAAACAAGAAAATCGTTGCTATTCCAAATGCAGGAGACCATGTTATAGGATCGTATATCACTTCAAAAGATATTCCTGAGGTAGAGAAACAAATCAGACTATTCTCTAATCAAATGAAATGGAATATTTCAAGTGATTCAACAATAAAATCTAATAAAAAACTGGAAAATAGTGGTGAGAAGAAATCGCCTGAATGGATTTTAACATCGCCTAACAATGCCAACAAAACACTTGCATTACATCATAAAACCTTGGTTCCAGCCTTTCAGAATTTTTAAGTTTTGTATGTACACTTTTTTATTGATTGAATGTAAGATGGATTAATTAGGTTTTTGAAGAATTGAATGCGTAGTAATGGTATCGCTGTTTTCTTGGTGAAAATATTTTGAATATTGCATACCGGCTTTTATGGCTTTAAACGCGGCAGCATTATTGGAAGATCGTAATGCTGCTGCTATATCAATTTTTTCCTTGGTTGTTAAATGAAAACTCAACGCAGCAGTTTTATTGCCTTTAGAAGGTAAATAAGAAAAAATATGTTTGCGAAAAGGAAAATGAAATAGATTGTCGGCATAGCTAACTTGCTGTTCTTGGTAGTAATCTTGTATTTTCATCCAATTGTTTTGGATTACGCTTAAAGGTTTTATAAAAACGCCGGATAAACCTTCATTGTTAAGTTGATTATTCCAATCGCTTGTTCTTCGGTCTCTAACTTGAATAAACAATACCCCGCTTGTGTTTTCAGCTATCCATTGATCAAAAACATGTAAAAAGCGTATAGCTGTTTCTTGCCCATTATTATCTCGAACGCCGGCATCCATTATATCAACAACAGGGTTAGAGGGCAACCAAACATTGGGTAACACGTAAGGGAAAGTGGCATTTATGCGCAAAGTGGTCAGCATTCGCATATTATAAGGGGATTGATTTTTAAAAAAGCTTGAAAAATCAATCGCATCAGGATCTCCCAAAATACCGTTTAATGTATCTGGATAATTCCGCATCATAAAACTGATGGGTTGTGTGCTTACTATCATTTTTCGGGCATCTGCAGAAATGGTAGAAGAAAAAAACATCAAAGGAATTTTGGCTTCGTGCTCTTCATCGATATAATCTTTTAACTGATGATTTAAAATACCATTTGTATTTTCATTAAACTGTTGTTCAAATGCATAAGCCCTGTCTTTAACATATTGTTGGGATCCGTATTGAAATTTTTGAGCAGGTGAAAAAATATCTCTTGTGGCCCAAGATGAAAATAGTGGATTCAATAAATCACCCGAAATATTATCAGCATATTGAGTATTGTATCGGTTTATATTTTTTCCGTTCGTTTGTAATCGATACAATTCTCTGAAATAGGTGGCACCCAACATGCCTCCGGAGGCACCGCACATTAAAAATGTTTGTTGCATCAATTTGCCATCAGAAATACTATCCAATTGTTGCAATACATTAAAAGCAAATGAAGCTGCCCGAATGCCCCCCCCACTAAAGTTCATAACAACCATTATCGGTTTGGCTTCCCCCTGACGCTTTTTCCAATTGTACAATACCTCGATCATCTGTTGCTTATCTTTTTCCATTGTGGCTTTTGAACACAATGCCACAATACTATCTTGCTTATAAGAGGGCCAATTGCTTTTGTCTGTGTAATCTAAACCATATGCCTTACTTCTTATTTCAATAATATGCTTCCTAAAAAGTTGATCGACGCCCAATAACAGCAACATTATAATAGGGAAGGACCAACTTTTTAGCCAATAAGCTATAGCTGCTGCTCCCGACATCAAAATAGAAAAAAATAATAAAATTCCCGCGCCGGCGGGAAGCATAAAAGCCGGAATATCTTGTAATAATCCAATTACCGACAAAAAAATAAACGTCAATAATATGGCAATTACTGCCGAAAAATGATGTTTGCGGAATACCGATTTAATAAACTCAGGTGAATAATGATCAATATTACGAGGCTTTTTAAGTTTAAATCGGGTGTTGTAAAACCAGTTTACGGTAATAATACCCTTTTCGTGCTCATGAGATGGAGGAATATTAAAAGGAATCAGATTATTATCCGAAGGAAAAACAACCGGATTCAGTTGCCGTAATAATGTTTTTTCTGCCCCAAAAAAATACGTAAAGGAAATAATTACTATGATATTTATTCCTATTATAAAGCTCAATAATAACCCAATGATGTCGGTATTAGATATCAACTCGCGAAACAAATCAAACTGTATGATTCGATAACAATAGATCAACAAAAACAATACAGGTATAATAGAGTTATTGATGCAATATTTCAAAAATGGATTAGAGGTAGTAGCTAAAAATCTGAATTCATTGCTGTGCAAAATAAAAGTGGTGATATGCCAACTCATGATAAAAATCCCCATCGCAATGCCTATGATCAATGTGCTCAGTGGATTTACTTTCCCCATATATTCTGGAGATAGAAAAAGCGCATCTGCCCCAACAGTACTCAAGAAATCACTGTTAATTATGATGACCAATAAGTACCAAAATACCAGTAAAATCTGATATTTTCGAAGGTGAAGCATAAACAATTGAACGGGGAAAGAAGTGTATATTCCCTGAAGAACCGATTTCATCTCCTCAATTTAAGAAGATAACCTGTATAATGACGAACATCACACAATATTTAAGTTAAAATATTCAAACAGTTGGTTTGCGCAATAAAAACAATTGCCAAACCATAGCAAGCAGCAAAAGCATCGCCACAAATTGGTGGGCAACACCCATCCACAAAAGTGCTTGATGATTAGCGGCAAATAAAACGGTAAAAATCCCTAAAACAACTTGTATCAAAACAAACAATACAGGTAAAAACTTAGTATAATCAAACAATGAAGAAGTTCTTAAAGACTTTACTTTTAGCCACCAAAAAGCGATTAAAACAACCAATAAATAAGCTATTGTTCTATGGATAAATTGTACACTAATGGGGTTATTGGTTAAATCACCCTGACCAACTCCCAATCCATCGGGAATCCACATTCCGTTGATGGTAGGCCATGTTGTAGCTTTTGTAGCGGCTTTCAAACCAGCCATCAAGGCACCATAAATCAATTGAACCACCAATACGCCACCTATTAATACAGTTAATCGTCTAATAAAAGGTAATTGTACTTTCTGATTTTCCATCACCAACAAATCGCAAGCAAACCAAAAAACATAGCAAAGCAATCCCAAAGCAGTTATAAAATGTATTGCCAATCTAAAATGGTTTACATATAAATTCTCTTCATTTAATCCGCTTTTTACCATAATCCATCCCACCGCACCTTGTAAGCCACCAAGGATAAAAAGCGAAACCATGGGAAGAATCATTGACTTATTAAATTGCTTTTTAACCAAGAAATATCCAAAACCTACTGCGAAAACCAGGCCCATAAACCTCGCCCATTCCCGATGAAACCATTCCCAAAAATAAATAAACTTAAAATCGCTAAGGGTAAAATCAAAATTGATATGCTTGAATTGGCCAATTTTTTTATACGCCTCAAATGCCTTTAACCAATCTGATTCATTTAAAGGCGGAATTGCGCCCAATATTGGTTTCCATTCGGTAATAGACAAACCAGACCCCGTTAATCTTGTGATACCGCCCAAAACCACTTGAATCATAATCATTCCAACTCCAACCAACAACCAAACAGCCACCGGGCTTGTATTTTTTTTCCAATGCATATTCGTAAAATTAACTAATGAAGAGGATTTATATCATTTTTTGATAATAAACAATCACAACATTATATAACAAACTCAATGCAGGCTTGTTCAGTGTAATTATGATAACTTACTTTTGATTTATGTTAGCATCTTCTTTTAAAGACAGTGGAATAGAAGCAGGCTGCGATGAAGCCGGTAGAGGCTGTCTTGCCGGACCGGTTTTTGCAGCTGCAGTTATTCTTGCGCCTGATTTTTATCATCCATTATTGAATGATTCTAAGCAAATGAAAGAAAAAGATCGCTATATATTGCGCGATATTATTTTCAAAGAAGCAATAGCTTGGGCCGTTTCCTCTATCAGTAATGATGAAATAGACATCATTAATATCTTACAAGCCTCATTCAAAGCAATGCACCATGCATTTGATCAACTCCATAAAAACCCCGATTTGATTCTTGTTGATGGCCATTTGTTTAAACAATATAACGCTATACCACATGTTTGTATGGTAAAAGGCGATGCAAGATTTGCCTCAATTGCTGCTGCAAGTGTATTGGCTAAAACATTTCGTGATGATTATATGTTACAAATAGATAAAGAATATCCTTTATATGGTTGGAAAGAAAATAAAGGCTATGGAACGGCAATGCATCGTGCAGCTATGAAGGCTGAAGGATTAACGCCTTACCATAGAAAAACGTTTCAACTTAAAGTAAAATAATAGCATATTCATTTTTATAACACAAAAATTGTTGATAAACCTGTTGCAAATTAAGATTAGACATCATCTCAATCTGCAAATTGATTAATTTTGTATATATATGGCAATTCCAAATACAGTTGGCAATCTTACGGCTAAGGACTTTCAAACAGACCAGGAAGTACGTTGGTGCCCAGGTTGCGGTGATTATTCTATCCTCGCTCAAGTACAAAAAATTATGCCAACACTGGGCATTCCGAAAGAAAATATAGTGATGATTTCTGGAATCGGTTGTAGTAGCCGATTCCCTTATTATATGAATACATATGGCATGCACTCTATTCATGGAAGGGCAACTCCAATTGCTTCGGGATTGAAGGCCACTAGACCAGAACTGAGTATTTGGATTGTAACCGGTGATGGTGATAGTTTAAGTATTGGCGGTAACCACACTATACATTTGTTGCGTAGAAATTTCAATGTAAATATTTTGATGTTCAATAACCAAATTTATGGGTTAACCAAAGGGCAATATTCACCTACATCAGAAGAAAAAAAAATTACAAAATCTACCCCTTACGGCAGTATTGACCACCCTTTTAACCCCCTTGCTTTAGTGATGGGTGCTGATGCCACTTTTATTGCGAGAAGCATGGATCGTGATCCAAAACATCTACAAGATATGTTGCTTAGAAGTCATGGCCATGAAGGAACTTCTTTTTTAGAAATTTATCAAAACTGCAATATATTCAATGATGGAGCCTTTGAAATGTTTACAGATAAGGCATCCAAACCCACGCAAACATTGTTTTTAGAACAAGGGAAACCATTGTTGTTTGGCGTAAATAAAGAATTGGGAATTCGCTTAGATGGATTTAAACCTACCATTATAGACCTCACTAAAGGTTACAGTATTGATGATTGCTGGATGCATGACGAAAACGATTTTTATAAAGCACAGATTTTGGTTAGGATGTTTGACGACACTTCTATTGAAGGGCATCTCCCAAGACCATTTGGCGTGTTTTATCAAACCAACCGCCCTTGTTATGAAACACAATTGAACCATCAAATTGAACATGTATTACAAACTAAGGGTAAAGGAAATTTAGACAAACTGATCAGTGGAAATGAGGTTTGGACAATACAATAATTTTCTTGTAGAAATAACCTTTTCACAATACAATACAACAACTTTATCTAATCAATACTATCCCACAAATACTGGGTTAATATTGATTAGATAAAAGTTTTTTTAATGGTCATTACATATAGATATTATTGAGTATGCTATATAATTGATTGATGAAGTCACTTTTTTAAAATATTAGTATTCATTCTTCAAAAATATATATTCAAAAAATGTGTTTGTAAAAAATACATCGAATGTTTAAAAAAATATTGATCATTTTTTCTATGCCGTAAATTGATTTATTACAACTCAAAAAAGAAAGCCTACGATAGAAATCGCAGGCTTATGCTTACCTCTGAAACCACAAAAAGACTTATATAGATAATGGATTCAAACAAAATTTGAAACACATTAGTATGTACACAATAAAAATTTTGATTTTTACTTAGGTTAAGTAGTAAAGCGTAGGATTAAGGATAAGATAAAGAAGAAAACCCAATGAAATATATCATTTAAAAGGTTGTTACTCTTTAATAGATTGTAAAAGTAATCGGTGGAATCAATAAAAACAAGTTTTATTCAGCAAAAAAATAGGCAAAAAACTTAAAAAAGTAATGGTTTCTATTCAATTAGTTGATTATCAAATATCAAAAAATATATTATTCTAAAAATATATTATTCTAAAAATATTTTAGTATTTTTTTTAATAACTAGCTATTAGGTGATGAAATACAATTTTTATCATCCAATTACACACAAATAATTCTTGTGCCAATCTGAATTATGTTTTTATTTAAATTACGCGTATGAAATGTGCGCATGAATATTGGTTCATACTCACTACTCACAAATCAAGATTTAACCCAGTTTACGCATAAGAAGAAAAAAGCAGATTTTGTGGCTAAAGCCATTTCAAAATACCCATAAAACCCCTAGGTATAGCTAGGGGCTATTAAAAAACGATTTTCAATTTTCCTAATGAGTAATTTCGGTTTAATTCATCCCACAAGTGAATTACTACTTATGAATCCCAACTCACAACTCACGACTCACAACTTTCGACTTACGACTTATGACTTATGACTTACGACTCAATTAGGCAGTTTATCTGTACTTGATTGTAATAATGCATCTTTCTTCATGCTTCGGTAAGCAATGATTGCACTAAATACAAGCAATATTGCGCCAAGGAAAAAAGGTATTCCAGGTAAATAAGCGTGCCCTTTTTGTGTAAACCAAGCGAATAAATTAGTCATCATTAATGGTCCAATGATGGCTGAGGCACTCATCAAGCTGGTTAATGCACCTTGAAGTTCGCCTTGTTCGTTTGGTGGCACGTGGGCAGAAATTATTCCTTGTAGTGCTGGTCCGGAGATTCCACCCATGCAATAAATCACTGTAAATGCAAACATCATCCAACCCTGGGAGGCAAATCCAAATAGCAATTGTCCAACACCATAAAATACCAGACCTATAAATACGCTACGTTGTTGCCCTAAAATGGGTATTACCTTTCTTATGAGTAAACCTTGAACGATAGCCACCATTACACCTACCATAGTTAAGGATAGACCAACCATTGTTCCATTCCATTTAAACTTTTCAATATTGATAAAAGACCAAGTACTTTGAACAGATTGAGAAGCCAGGTATAATAAAAAAAAGGAGATAATCAATCCAATTATAGCAGGGTATCTTTTTAGGCGAAGTAATGAACTTAGCGGGTTGGCGGTTTTAAAGTTAAATTTTCTTCTGTTTATGTAAGATAGTGATTCTGGCAATACAAAATAGCCATATAACCAGTTGATCAGCGTAAGAATTGCTGCTGCCACGAAGGGTGCACGAAGGCCAAAGCCAGACAACAAGCCACCAAGAGCGGGGCCGATAATAAAGCCAACGCCGAATGCAGCACCAATCATTCCGTAATTTTGTGATCTGTTTTCAGGCGTACTGATATCAGCAATATAAGCAGAAGCGGTAGTAATGCTTGCACCGGTAATTCCTGCGACAATTCTACCTACAAATAACCATCCAATTGATGGGGCAAAAACCAGAAATAGATAATCTATACCAAATCCGAATAGAGAGAATAGGAGGATAGGTCTTCTACCGAATTGGTCGCTTAGGTTTCCAAGTACAGGTGAAAAGAGAAATTGCATGAAAGCGTAGGAAAAGATAAGCCAACCGCCATATTGTGCGGCATTACTCATAGAACCGTGAGCCAGCGATCTAATCAATTGTGGCATTACAGGAATGATAATTCCGAATCCAATTACATCTATCAACACTGTAACCAATATAAAAGACAATGCTGCAGTTCTGTTCTTCATAAAACGATGGCCTTGGGTCTGTTATACCAATTGCGGGGCTGAAAGTAATATAAAAAATTAAAACTGAGGGGGGAAATAAAGAGAAAAAAAAATGGCTCCTTTTTGGGGAGCCATTTAAATTAATATCGGTTGTTAGATTTTTTATATCCACCACCGCTACCGCCGCTTCCACCGCTACCGCCGCTTCCGCCGAAACGACTTCCGCCGCCTCCGCCGCCATTACCGAATGGCTTTCTTTCTGGGCGTTGTTCACGAGGCTTAGCTTCAGCAACAGAGATAGTACGACCATCTACTTCTGCTTGATCTAATTCTGAAATTGCTTTCTTAGCTTCTTCGTCAGAAGCCATTTCTACGAAACCAAATCCACGGCTACGACCTGAGAATTTGTCTGTAATTACCTTTGCTGATGTTACTTCACCGTACTCTGCGAAAATTTCTAGCAAATCCTGGTCTTGTACCTGGAAGCTAAGATTTGAAACGAAAATGTTCATTACTAAAATTTAAACTATAAACTAAAAAGGAACTAACTATACGAACAATAAGACAGAACTTAAAGGACACATAGATCAGAACACTATTAACCTCATAAAGATAGTAATAATTTTAATAAAAATAAATTTATTTTAAATTATTATTTTTTATTATATAAATATGCTTTACTACCAATTTTTTGATCGTTATTTTTTCACTGAAGCAGCAAACTGCTTTACTGCTTCAACCATTTTTACAGCAATTTTTTTATGAAACAATGGATCCCTAATGCGTTTTTCATCATTAGGATTGCTTAAAAACGCCACTTCTACCAAACAGTTTGGAAATTCTGTAGGGCCACTTAAAGCAAAATTAAAATTACCCACATTACCATATTCCGATAAACCCAATTCCAACATCTTCTTTAAAACAATTTGTGTTAATGGCTTAAATCCAATGTATCTATAAAAAGTACTTGTTCCTTTTATAGAATCTACCGCACTAGAATTTAAATGAAAACTAAGGAGAATATCTGGCTGAATTTTGCGCAATTGTACGATGCGTTCTTCCATACTTAGCGTAGTATCTACTACACGCGTCATTATAGTATGTTTTACACCTGCTTTTTTTAACGCATTTTGTACCTGTTTAGCTATAAGCAACGTGTATTCTTTTTCTAGAATATTTGAAAAACTACTGGATGCGCCAACATTTGTACCGCCATGCCCTGCGTCGATGGCTATTTTCCATTTCCTATAATCTGCCGATGGTGGTCTTTTTATTTTAATATTCAACTTTCTGTACAATGAATCATAATATATAGCATACCCCCAATGTTGCTGGTGCTTGAATCGAATATGAACCCTTAGTACATCATCCTCTAATTGCTCATACCATGTTTGGTCAATTTCCTTAGCTGTGGATAGCTGAGTTATCCAATTGGTATTAGATGTTGCCCCAAAAATATCTACATCAATACCCGCAGGATTAATTAATTGCATACTTCTATAGGGTAATTTCTGTGGCAATTGAACAGAAACATAATCAAATAACGAATCGCCATACACTTTAAAAGACGATGACAAATAATACGGCGCTGGCTTCACCTCTGGCGTGGCTTTTACACTTGTTTTGGGTAAATAGGCAACATGTGCTGCCGACAATCTGATTTTATAATCACTTCCAATACTATCTATCACTTTAACCATGATATTGCTATCGAGATAAGTCATTTTTGCCCCTCCTAACCGATCATCACCTAAACCATATTCCATATATGCCAATGGACCAATGGTTTTATACATTAAAGTAGTATTTTGGGCTACACTGAATTTACTTATCAAAAGACAACAAAAAAAGAACACGTATAATCGCTTGTAAACCATTACGGAAAATTAAGAAAAATACCGTGTTTTCCCTAAAAGTAGATTTACGGTTGATTTGAGCAGATTCACCCAATCTTTTAAGAAAGTTTGTTTTCCTATATATGTTTTATTTTTTTTGCGTTTTCTATTTGTCTTGCCATTGGTTAAGACTGTATTCAAGATTAATCCCTATCCAACTATGTTACATATTGAAAACCTTTTCCTCGTTTTAAGTTGTACACTGCTCTTTTTTACTATAGTTTTATTGATGGTAAATTTTAAAGAAGGAAGATTCCATTTTGTAGTATTGTCAGTCTTTTTAGCCAATGTACTGGTTTGGATTGCTTTAAACGCCCAAATCATTAAGGTTTCTCCAACGGCATTTAAAGAAATCAATCTATTATGTGGGATGCTCGTTACACCCCTAACCATGCTTTTTTTAGTGTATTTCTCAAGTAGTAATAGATTATCCTCCATCTTAAAAGGTTCATCAGCTCTTTTTCTTGTGTTGAATACGTTTGTTGGGTATAGCTTTAGCGATAGATTAATCCTTCATTTTGGAATTATTTTATTAGAACTTATTTTCATCATATTAATAGGACTCTACTTTTGTAAGCAATCGCTTAACATCAAACTAACCCCCAAATTTAATTTTGCAAAAAGCTTACTTTTAGGTACTATATTATTTGGTAACCTCTGCCTATTATTAATTCTTGGTCTTGTACAATATTTAAAAATATATTTTCAAGAAGAAGTGTATTTGAATTTCTTTATCCTCATCAATTTGGTAACCTTTTGCATATTTATTGCCAATGTAATTATACTACTGAGTAGAAGTTATCATACCCCTGAGCAAAAAAGAATTGGTATTTATGAAGAAGAAATCAATTTTTTGTAACCTGAATTTTAAAGGTAAAAATTAACAAAAAAACCCTGTCTAAAGACAGGGTTCTATGACAAGCGATCAATCGTTGGGGTCAAAAAATTATAGCTCAGACAAGTTAAGAATAATTTTCAATTATTTAACAAATATTTAAAAATTATATTTATTTGCTTTAATAAGGGATAGAGCAATCCTTCTTCTAGCATCTTTACTATTAAAGGGTTCTGCTTTGGTAAACCTTTTTAGACCGAGCAGCAACATTCTTTGTTCATCGCCGGTTGCAAAGGCGTTAATCGCATCTTTACCCGATTTGTTTACAATATCTGCTGCATTATATAAGTAAGTACGAACGATATCGTCAAAAAAAGTAGATTGCGTATGCTTATTGGCGTCGGCTTTCATTGCCCTTAATAAACCCGACTCTGCATGGAAAACGGTAATTGCCATATCGGCGATGTTCATCAAGATTTCCTGTTCAGATTCTAGTTTCATCATTAACTTTTGAGCAGCCAATCCGGCAACCATCAAAATGGCTTTTTTCATATTCCCCACCAATTTGAGTTCAGCCGCATATTTACCATTATCACCATTGTTGAAATCAGGGATACTCATCAGTTCTTTTTGCACTGCCATAGCAGGTCCCATCAAATCCAAACGTCCTTTCATGGTGCGTTTTAATACCATATCTACCGAAAGCAATCTGTTGATTTCATTGGTTCCCTCGTAAATACGGTTAATACGACTATCGCGGTAAGCCCTAGAAATGCGGTATTCATCGCTAAAACCATTACCACCGTGTATTTGAACACCTTCATCCACCACATAATCAAGCACTTCAGAACCAAAAACTTTTAAAATAGCACATTCAATGGCATATTCTTCGGCGGCACCGAGTAACGATTCATTAAAAGGTTTCCCTTCTTTCAGCAATTCATTTTCTTTGTTGTCGATCCATTTTGCGGTTCTATATAAAGCAGATTCGCTAATCCATATTTTTACAGCACATTCAGCCAATTTGTGTTGGATAGCGCCAAAATTGGCGATAGGTTGCTTAAATTGTTCGCGTGTATTGGCATATTGAATGGCGTCTTCTAATGAACGTTTTGAACCACCAAGCACAGCTGCACAAAGTTTTAACCTGCCAATGTTTAAAATATTAAAGGCGATGATATGTCCTTTACCGATTTCGCCCAATACATTTTCTACTGGAACTTTGCAATCTTGAAAATACAATTGTACTGTTGATGAGCCTTTGATACCCATTTTATGTTCTTCCGGACCTTGGGTGAATCCTTCAAAACTACGTTCAACAATAAAGGCTGTAAATTTATCGCCGTCTACCTTTGCAAAAACGGTATATACATCCGAAAAACCACCGTTGGTGATCCAGCATTTTTGTCCGTTGAGTAAATAATATGTACCATCATCGCTCAGTTTTGCTGTTGTTTTAGCGCTTAGTGCGTCGCTTCCTGCGTTGGGTTCTGTTAAACCATAAGATCCTTTCCATTCGCCGGAACCTAATTTGGTAACATACTTCAATTTTTGGGCTTGCGTACCGAAGTATAAAATAGGCAACGTACCAATACCCATGTGGGCCGCAATGGCCACAGAAAAGGAGAATCCGCCGCCTAAACCTTCGTTTACGATAGTGCTAGTGATGAAATCCTTTCCAAGCCCACCAAATTCTTCCGGTACTGAAGTGCCTAATAACCCCTGATCGCCCGTTTTTTGTAGCAAAGATGGCATTAATCCTGGCTCTAAAGCATCAATTCTATCAATAATGGGAAAAATTTCTGCATCCAAAAATGAAGAGCACATTTCCATAACCATTCGCTGTTCTTCATTAAAATCTTCGGGGGTAAAAATTTCTTCGGGGAGGGAATCTTTAATGATCCATTCTCCGCCTTTCAACATTTGCTTAGCCTCTACTGCTGCTTCCATAGTATTCATTTTTTAGTGGTGATGAATTATTTTAGGTTATCGTACACTTTTTGTAAAACCAATTTACACAACTCAATATCTTTTGAGTCAACACCTTCCAATGCCTCGTTCAAAGTTTGATTAGCTAATTCCATTGAACGGGCTTGTAAATTTTTTGCATTATCGGTTAAAAATATCATGTTTCTCCTGCGATCATCTTTGGAAGATATTCTTTTTACCAAATCTAGTTTTTCAAGGTTATCCAACAAACGGGTGATGCTCGGCTTATCTCTGAATGTGGCAACACACAATTCTTGTTGGCTGATGCCGTCTTGCTTCCACAAATGATACAACACACTCCATTGTTCAATGGTGATGTCTAAACCTTCTTGTTTAAAATTCTTTTGAAGTCTACGGGCTATAGCAGTAGACGCCTTTCCCGTAATGAAACTATATAATTCTCCGCGTTTAAATTGGTTGTTTGGCATACAGTTAGTTATGCAACTATTTTTAACAAAATTAAAAACATTCTATTGTATTGCAATATTTTTTTGTTTCAAAATGAAAATATTTTAAAATGTTAACATTTGATTAGCGGTATTTATTTTAAGTCAGTAGGTAATATTTTAACTTGCATCAAAACACGCGGTATTAAAACTTTACATTACAATCAATCTTCCATACACTATCAGTGTTACGGTACAGGAACCCCGGTGGTTTGTTTTCACGGCTTTGGATTAAATCACTCCCACTTCAGTCACTTAGCGGAAGTTGTTCCTGATCATTGTTTCATCGCTTTTGATCTTCCATTTCATGGCAGCACCGATTGGAAAGAAGGCAATTATTGTTTTCCGGAACAATGGAAAGACATCATTTTAAGTTGCCCTGAAATTGGGGATAACCCTTTTATTTTATTAGGGTACAGTATTGGAGGGAGATTGGCATTGACGCTTCTGCCCTATTTTGCAGAAAGAATCAAAAGTGTAATTTTACTTGCCCCCGATGGGTTGTATATGCATCCAGCCTATTGGTTTGCAACCCAAACCAAATTGGGGAACAATATCCTAAAAAAGGTTACAAGAAATCCTACATCGTTTTTACGCGTGATACATTTTGCAGAAAAAACAACCCTTTTTCCCAAATCAACCTTAAAATTTAGCAAATCCGTGTTGGGAAATGATCAATTAAGAGAGGTGTTGTACAAAGCTTGGACGGGGTTCAGACACTTTAAGCCGCAACTTTCTGACATTATCAAAAAAATCAATCAATTCAAAATACCTATCATTATGGTATATGGGAAATATGATACTACGATCAATATGGCGCCGGGCAAGGCCTTTCATCAGAAAATTACTAGTTCTAGGTGGGTAGTACTAGAAACAGGTCATCAGTTGTTACATGTAAAAAATGCGTCCTACCTTGTAGATCTATTTAAATAATTCAATTTGCTGTTGCTTACTGTTGTTTCGCTGATTTGTTTAGGGTGTATGTTGGTATATGCACAGGTGTTGGGATTTTACCATAAGCATTTGGAAAATCTTTTCATTAAAGGGGAAGCTCCGATTCCTACACATTTTCCATTAGTAACGGTGGTTGTGCCGGCTAGAAATGAAGCAAAAAATATATTGACTTGTGTAGATGCCATCTTTGCACAAGACTATCCCAATTACGAAGTCATTGTAGTAGATGATCACTCGATAGATCAAACGGCGGCAATTGTTTGTGAAACAAAAGCCCGGTTAATTTTGATGAAAGATTATCCATCTGCAACTGGTGTAGCCTTTAAAAAGCGTGCAATAGAAGCAGCCATTGGTGTTTCCAATGGTGTAATTATTGTTACAACAGATGCCGATTGTATTGTTAAGCCACAGTGGTTAACCCATTTGGTGGGGGTGATGCAGCAAAAAGAGGCGGTTTTTGTAGTAGCCCCTGTAAAGATGCAAGCAGAACGTAGTTATTTATCGATATTTCAGTCGTTGGATTTTGCCATATTGCAGGGGATTACGGCGGCGGCGGTTGCATCAGGATTTCATACGATGGCCAATGGGGCAAATATGGCGTATTTGAGAACAGCTTTTGAGCAGGTTGATGGGTTTTCGGGGATAGACTCCATTGCCTCGGGTGATGATATGTTGTTGTTGCAGAAAATCAAGCAATCTTTCCCAGGAAAGATTGCAGCTTCACATTCAATGGCATCCATTGTCACCACTTCCACTGAACCTACGTGGCAACAGTTTTTTCGCCAGCGTATCCGTTGGGCAAGTAAGGCGCGGCTGTATGAAGATAAAAAGATGTTTGGGGTATTGGTATTGGTGTATGTATTAAATGTTTCTTTATTGCTGCTGATGATGATGAGTTGGGTAAGTGATACACATCTTGTGGTATGTGTGTTATTTTTATTTCTTAAAACTTTGGTGGAGTGGAGATTTGTTCAGTCGGTATTGAGGTTCTTCGGGATGCCGGAGTTGATGAGGTGGTTTGCCGTTTCGCAGCCGTTACACATATTATATACGGTTGTTTCTGGGAGTTTTGGGCAGTTTGGGAGGTATGAGTGGAAAGGGAGAAGGGTAAAATAATTAGGAATTAGGAATTAGGAATCAGGAATTGGGGGGTATGAATTGGGAATTAGGAATTAGGAATTAGGAATTGGGGACAGGGGATATGAATTGGGAATTGGGAATTAGGAATCAGGAATTGGGGACAGGGGATATGAATTGGGAATTAGGAATCAGGAATTGGGGACAGGGGATATGAATTGGGAATTGGGAATTGGGAATTAGGAATCAGGAATTGGGGACAGGGGATATGAATTGGGAATTGGGAATTGGGAATTAGGAATTGGGAATTGGGGACAGGGATATGAATTGGGAATTGGGAATTAGGAATCAGGAATTGGGGACAGGGGATATGAATTGGGAATTAGTAATTAGGAATTGGGAGTTAAGAAAATTGAAAGGTGTTTTTATAATAGCCCCTAGCTTTAGCTAGGGGTTTAATAGTGTTTTTGAAATGGCTTTAGCCACAAAATTTGCTATTTAATTCTAATGCGTAATTAGTGTTAAAACGAATTAAGGATAAGTTTCGATACGTTAACCTTTTAAAAAGTTCAGCAATAGAATTATAACTTGAAAATTTTCAAAATCTTCAAAATCTTCAAAATCAAAAAAAATAAATACCAATAAAAATCATTAAACCCATTTGTTTTTTACGCATTTTACCTTTTGTGGGTAGGTCTTTATTTTAAGAAATAATTAATAACATCCTAACTCAAAATATCTTTCACCACTTTCCCTTCTACATCAGTTAACCTAAATCGTCTACCCTGAAATTTATAGATCAATTGTTCATGATCGATACCCATTAAATGTAATAATGTGGCCTGAAAATCATGTACATGGACAGGATTTTTGAGAATATTATACCCAAAATCATCGGTTAACCCATAATTGAAGCCTTTTTTTACACCCGCACCCGCCATCCACATAGAAAAACATCTCGGATGATGATCTCTGCCGTAATCCGCTTTGGAAATCTTACCCTGAGAATATACCGTACGCCCAAACTCGCCGCCCCAAATCACCAAGGTATCTTCTAACATTCCCCTTCGCTTTAAATCCATTACCAACGCAGCGGTTGCTTGATCGGTTTGCTTACACTGTTGCTCAATATTTTTGGGTAAGCCCCCATGATTATCCCACCCTTGGTGATACAACTGTACAAAACGTACATCTTTTTCCAACAATTTCCTGGCTAAAATACAATTGGCTGCAAAACTGCCACTGTCTCTACTGTCTGAACCATACAAATCAAATACTTCCTTGGGCTCTTGAGAAGTATCCATAATTTCTGGAACGGAAGTCTGCATACGAAACGCCATTTCATATTGTGCAATTCTAGCATTTACCTCTGGATCGCCCCAAGGTTCATTTTGAATTTGATTGAGCTTTTGCAACTGCTCAAGCATTTCTTTGCGATCTGCATTATCATAACCTTCTGGATCTTTTAAAAACAATACGGGATCTTTTCCAGCCCTAAACTGGACCCCTTGGTGCTCGGAGGGTAAAAATCCATTGCCCCAAAGTCTTGCATACAACGGTTGATCTTTATTGGCATTTTTCGAAACCAACACGATAAATGCCGGCAAGTTTTTATTTTCGGAACCCAATCCATAACTTAACCATGATCCTATCGAAGGCCGCCCCGGTAATTGATGACCAGTTTGAAAAAAAGTTATAGCCGGATCGTGGTTAATTTGCTCAGTAAACATGGATCTGATAATGCATAATTCATCCACCACTTGCGCGGTATAGGGCAATAGTTCGCTCACCCAAGATCTGCTTTCCCCATGTTGTTTGAAATCATATATCGATGGAACAATGGGTAATGAAGATTGATTGGCACTCATCCCGGTTAATCGTTGACCATTTATAATAGATGCAGGCAGTTCAGCACCATATAAATTGCGCAGTTTGGGCTTGTAGTCAAAAGTTTCTAGTTGTGAAGGACCTCCCGCCATAAAGAGATACACCACCCTTTTTGCTTTTGGGGCAATGGTGGGTAAGGCAGCCATGATGCGTTCTTCTAAGGTAGAGGCATTGGCGCTAAATGGTGAAATCAGCTGCTGTAATGCCACCGCACCGAGGCCCATGGCTGTTTTACTGAGGAAATTCCTTCTATCAATACTATTGTATAAACTGCTAAATTCTTTTGATGCTTTTTTTTTTTCTTCGTGGTGATGATGATTTTCCATGGCTTATCGTTTTGTTATTGTGGCATCCGCATTCATGATGATACTCGCCACTTCTGCATTGGCTGCAATTGTTGCCGCATCTAGTTTTTTGTCTATCGGATATATTCCGGCAGTT